>TARA_R110002096_G_scaffold403013_1_pt1 | contig 37524 bp, 58 predicted proteins | sample TARA_R110002096 | Tara Oceans TARA_R110002096 (sample SAMEA4397295) | marine metagenome | biome: Polar Biome; feature: [DCM] deep chlorophyll maximum layer (ENVO:01000326); material: water (ENVO:00002006), including particulate matter (ENVO:01000060) such as... | depth 35 m
CGCACGCACTATGGCTTAACAGCAATAAATTAGCAGGTAAGCGTGTTGATTTAACCTATGTTGATTTAACCGGCGTTAATTTAACCGGTGTTGATTTAACCTGTGCTAAATTAGTCGGTGCTGATTTAACCGGTGCTAATTTAACCGGTGTTGATTTAACCGGTGTTGATTTAACCTGGGCTATTTTAAGCGGCGCTGATTTATTCGGTGCTAATTTAACCGGTGCTGATTTTACCTGGGCTAATTTAACCGATGCTGATTTAACCAGTGCTAACTTAACCGATGCTATTTTACGCTGCGCTATTTTAACCGGTGCGGATTTATTCGGTGCTAAATTAACCGGTGCTAATTTACGCTGTGCTGATTTAACCTACGCTAATTTAAACGGTGCTAATTTAACCTATGCTAATTTATACCGCGCTATTTTAACCGGCGCGGATTTATACCGCGCTAATTTAACCGGTGCTATTTTATACTGTGCTAATTTACGCCGTGCTAATTTAACCGGTGCTATTTTACGCCGCGCTGATTTATACCGCGCTAATTTAACCGGTGCTAATTTAACCGATGCTGATTTAACCGATGCTATTTTAACCGATGCTATTTTAACCGGTGCCAAATTAACCGGTGCAATCCATGATGAGGCAGGACAATGAGAAAAATTACAAAAGAAGAGATAGATACGGTTTTAGAATCGCACGCACTATGGCTTAACAGCAATAAATTAGCAGGTAAGCGTGCTGACTTAGCCTGGGTTAATTTAACCGATGCTGATTTTACCGGTGTTTATTTGACCAATGCTAATTTAGCCGGTGCTGATTTAACCGGTGCTAATTTAACCGGTGCTAATTTAACCGGTGCTGATTTATTAGGTGCTATTTTAACCAGTGCTAATTTAACCGATGCTATTTTAACCTATGCTATTTTAACCTACGCTAATTTAACCGGTGCTAATTTAACCGGTGTTAATTTAAACGGTGTTAATTTAAATGGTGCAATCCGTGATGAGGTGGGGAAATGAATTTAATACGAAACGCACTTAAAACACCGGACGGGACTATAATCGAGTCTTTACATAGATACGATTTCCAGTCTCATAAGGATGCCAACGGTAGAACTTACTCCACAGACGGTGGGTTGACCAACTGCGTCAGAGCTGGCCCCCCGGATATAGTTGACATGAACTTATACGATAACGAGCCGCACAGCGTACAGAGAGAGGTTCTCCGGTGGGGGACGGTCGAGTTTAGCGGAGATAAGGCTCTTACGTGGGTACAAATCGAAAAAATGGATTCCTGTCAAATTGAAAGAGTCTTGAAATACGGCAGCTCATGTGAAGCTCGCACTTCTTGCATGGTGAATGAGCTAAAACTGAGGCAGAAAAAAGGAGACGCAAAATGAGCAATAAGCATAGGGTGTGTGATGCTATTACCTTTTTATGCGGGGCAGCTCTGACCCTTGCGCTTTTTCCTCCGATGCTGTGGATTATTGGGGCAGGTCTTTTCAAAGTGTGGGGCGATATGTACGCGACTGTAGAGTCAAAGTTTTTTAGCGAGACCGTTGAATACGTTCAGCCGTATAGCGAGCGTGCCGAAGCAGTTGAAACAATTGACTATTTGGAGCGGTATTTTAGACACTTACAGGAGAAGAACAATGATGCCTTATGAAATGATATATACCTTAAACGGATCTGAGCGGGCTAGCCTAAGCGAATACGAACTCGGCGTGTACGACTGTAAAAACGGCAACGCCAAACTAATAATAAATAATTGTTTACATTAGTAAAGAATATGATACTATAGACTCACTTAAACAAAGGGGAAAAAAGATGTTTACTACAGAACAAATACAGGCATTCAAAGGCACCGACCGGGCTATCCTAAGCGGATACGACCTCGGTGTATACGACTGTAAAAACGGCAACGCTGCCCTCTCTTCAGGCTCACAGAGGTATTTTGAGGGTTATAGCGATCAGTTCGCAACGGAGCAAATGCAAGAAGGAAACAGAAAATGAATGATATGACCGCAGCATTGTTATTAATGTCATTAATTGCATGCGTGTACGCTCTTTATAAAACTTGGTCACGAAGTAGCGCATTCAAAAATGGTCTTGATTACGCGAATAAGATATTAAACGGATCAGACGAAGAAAAATCACTAGGCCGATGCATAGAATATGTAACGAACTCACGAGAATACAGTGATTTTGATTCCGGCGTTAAAAAAGCCATTGCGGATAAAATAGCCCGCTCTGTTACTGAGAAGAATGCGCAACATGGAGGGAACTGGTACTTCTGCCGGATAAATAAAAAATATAGGAATCGAGAGCAATGAACACTTGGCCGAATGGAGTACGCAGAGCAATGACACAAAGCGAGCATGAATCATGGAATGACAGAAACTACCCTGGTACGTTAGAGATTTGCTGTAAATGCGATGAGCCAACAGGAAATTGTGAAGAGGACAATATTGTCGCTGATGATGGCAATCCGTATTGTCACTCTTGCGCTCTATGTGACGGAATAATAGAAGATGACTAAGCAAAACAGTGATACTGCTAATGCTGCTTATGATAACCTTATTTATTGTTTTAGTATTAAAGGAGAAAACAAACAGGACTACATAGACGAATTGGAGCGCACCAAATAGCATGATACTGTTAGAACTAAAGTTGATACTCGGGGCAGGCGTAGAAAAAATACAGATAATTTTTTGCTATCAAGATTTTTGCCTGCCATTTCTAATTTAAACAATGGTGATTTTTATGAAAAACTTAAACCCGTACTGTTATAACATCTCAAATATTCGCGTAATCGACGGGGACACAATCGAGGCCGATGTTGATCTGGGTTTTGACGTAACTCTGAAAAAACAAAAGATACGGCTGTGGGGAATTGACTGCCCACCGATCAGAACTCTAGATAGTGAAGTCAAGAGCCTGGGATACGCTGCAATGTTAGCGCTGGACGCTTCGCTCATCGGCAATATCACACTAGAATCCCACGGGCGATGCAAATATGGCAGAATTTTAGCTACCGTTTTTTCGTTCGGTAAAGATATTTGCGAGATGATGCTAAAAAATGGCCACGCTGTGCCGTATGAAGGAGGGCTGAAAACGCACGTATGGGTTAAAGAGGGTAGTTAATAAGAAACCTGTGCTACAATTATCTAAGATCTAAACAAATAGACCGAGGTTCCCCCCCCTTTAACCTTTGTATCAGGCTTGGCTCTCCTGTGGTCGCAACGAGCTACATAGATTCATTATGTTCTAGGCTGTAATGATTGCCATCTGGCCGTTTAAATCTACCGCCCCATCTGCATAATTCGTGCTGCTGCTCCCACCACTCTCCAAGTTCTCGGTGATCCTCCGTTTCTTGCAGAAATATTCCCCCTAAAAATAAATTTAGGTCAATAGCTAATTTTAACTTGTGGCACGAATTACGATGTCCGTAGCCTAAACTTTCCCCCGCCGCTCCATGCACACGCGGGTCGCGAAACAAATCCCCTCCGCGCATGTCATAGCCGAGTTGGAGCACTTTAATAAGTAGAAGCGGAAGCAGTCTCATAAATAACTCTTGCTTCTGACCTAGCGACATCCTCTTTGATTGGTCTCTAAAGTCCGTCATTTTATTGTCCTTTTGCTTTTTTTATTACGCCTTCAATTGCTCCGCTGCCGAAATAAAACCCCACTATCGTTAGAACTATATAGGCAATTTTAAACTCGGAAATCACACCCTTAATTCCGGTGGAGTCTACTTCGAAAATACCCATTATCAGGACAATAAAGAATGACACGATATATGTGGCTGAGAATAAAATGGCTAAAACCCGCTGGGCAATTTTAAACGGCTCATAACTTTTCATTAATTCGGTTTTTGCTTTTGTTTTCGCCTCGATTTCTTCAACGCTGGACGTGTGAAAGCTGTCTATAAGATCAAGCCCACGCGCGACTGTGTCGCCGCTGCCGAGTATTTTGGAAAGGATACCCATTACTATTTTCCTTTAGTTTTTAGTCAATAGACGTCTTTAACGAACCCGCATCTAGCGTGCCTTCTTTCATCCCTACGGTTAAAAGCAGATTGCGGATATAAAGCTCGATTCTTTTTAGTGTTTCCATAAACATATCTTTCTGAACATAATCAGCTTTAATGGCAACAATGGCAGCCTCAAGCGCGTCAACTCTTTCAATAAGATGATTGAATTTTATAGCTGATTGATTTATGTTCGCATTTAGTTCGGCAGTCTTTGCGTTCATGTTTTCATTCAACGCTGCTATATTAGTGTTCATTCCGGTTATGCTGGCCTTCATCTCAAAAAAACCCGCGACCGCGCCCAAGACCAGAGCGATTAAAAGCGCGGCAATCACTTTTTCTAACGTGCTGCCAATTCGAAAGGTGTGGGCGCTAGATTCCTTTGCATCACCCTCCCGCCGTTGATTATACCCCACGAACTTCACCCTCTTTACAGTAACGAAAATGATAGCCTTCTAATGCGTCAAGTATTTTTTTAGGTGACGCTCTGCCAACCGCAACTTTGATGCCATGCGCTCTCAACCCGGCTGTAATATTCTCGTAGCAAAAGTCCTCATCTTCTTTTTGAAGGTCTAACGCGTAAAGCAAAAGTCCAACGCGGTCGTACTTACGCCCTTTTTTCGATTTGCACCATTCTTCGCCAGATATGTCCGGCAGGTCAAACACAAGCACGTTACGATTTGGCTCAACTTCCCGGTGGTCAAAGTACCCACGGGAAAAAGTGGTGTCCCACCACGCTTCATCTGTGATTATTGACGCATGGCTCCACTGACTGCGGGTGTAGAATGAGCAAATAAGCCCAAAAAACGACCTAAAATTCGCCTGATGTAGTACTATTTTCATTTCAAAAAGATCCGTTTTTTATTTTGTCTGAAGTGCTAGTGTTTTTTGCGCGGTTATCTCAGCCGTGGATAAAAGGGTATTTATTTCCTCGACCGTCGTACAGCCTGACAACGCGCTTAGAACTCTAGATTCCATCCCGTCAATAGTTGCGGAGACCATCGCCAACTGCTTACCTTTTGCCAGTTGCTTTTTAGCAAGCTGTAGTACTGTCTCTTTTTCGCCACGCTGTGATGCCTCGGATTTAATAACAGCAATCTCGTGGGCGCTAGCCGTTTCATCAATGACCTTTCTCGCTATTCTGATTTTAGCCCCCCAGCCTGCGACTTTGTTACAGTCGGCATGGTTGGTGATAAGCCCGCGCGTTCCGGTCGCCTTAGATATTACTGCTTCTTTAGCCGATTTTTTTGCACGAGTGAACAGCTCCGCGTCTGAATATTCTGGTTCTGGTGTATTTCCCTCTGCTATCCATGCCAAGACTCCCTCGCACCGGCTATTGCCCTCGGGTATAAACATCTTTTTATTCACTAGCCACCCAGTGGCCTGCAATTTGCATGAAACTATCCACGCCGTATTGATTTTAGTGCTCATTGTTTTATCCATTTTAATAGAAATCTGAGTCAAAGGCTATGTAGCCCGATACAGTAGTAGTGTATAACTGTGCTGGTCTTAATCCAGCTCCATAAGCGCTATGTGACACAGTTAGCAGCATAGTATTATTTGTCGCAAAACTATTTGCAAGACCAGCCACGGCCCCTGATCCTGACACCCTATCGCCTACCTCTAAGTCATTAAAGCTAACGCTTGGTGCAACTCTCATGTCTATATCAAATTGCATGGTGAACTGTGAATTAGTTGTGGTCGTCTGCATTCCGCTAGCGATATTAGTACTAGAAGGCCCTATACCAATCCTTCTATAATACGGCTTACATGCTATGCGGTCTGCATCCTCGTCGTTGACGCCCATATCAGTTGATAGCGCCCCCTTGTCTACCTGCCAGCTATCGACTTCTATAGTTATAGAGCCGCTGGGAAATAGCACCGCTATTGCAGTATTCGAATTCGCGCCTATGGTTTTCCCGCTGGTGGACGGAATAACGCCCGTCAACTCATAAGATGAAAACGAGCTACTAGATGCTATGTTTATCGTCCCTAAATTGGTGACAACTGTAGATGAGCCGCCAGTGCCAAATCTTTGGACAGCGTAAACTGTGCACGTTGCTGCCCCATTTGCTCTTGCACGTATTTTAATTGCTGCATTTCCGGTGATTGAACGTACACTCTTAATTCTCTGCTCGATTTGGTATTGCCCGGACGACTGTGCAAATCTAGCATAATAATCACTGTCCTCGGCCGCGTCGTTGTCCTGTTGAGTCACGACTATTGACCCAACAACTGACGGCGAAACCATAGTCCTGTCTGCGGTGTAAGTCGCCGCCGATGTAACAGTAAAACTTGTTCCTCGCTCCCAAATATTAAAACGCGGGTTTATCATTAAAGACTTGCGAACCTTCAGAATCGCATCTTCGACCGTCACGCCGTCAGACATAGATATATCTGTAGCACTTAACAGCCGCCAATTAGCGGGGTCAGATTCGGGCGGTGTGGCGCTTACATGATCGGCTGTTTTGCAGACGTAAAGCACACCCAACCGATTGACATATCCACCGTCCGGGTACTCTTGCAGAGCATTCCACTCTGCCACCCCCATCTGATGTAAATAAGCTATAAATTGTGTGGCGGTGAACGCCATAGCGTTAAACCATTCCAGCGGGGGAAAGTCAGAAGCTCCAATTACGCCCCAGCCGCGCAACATAGCCGCATTATACTGGTCTGTCAGATCGTCGCTTACTGTAGCAGTTGTGCCGAAAACCGACCGCTCACCGGTTAAACTGTCTGCGGCAATCGCTTTCACATTTCCATTGAATCTATTAATTTTTGCCATATTACAAAATCCTTGCGAATGTTCCGCCTATTCTCGACGGGTTGCTAATGCTAGAAAACCCCAAAGCACCGGGGTTATTAGAAAATCCAAAAGTCCCGCCTAATACGCCGCGAAATATATTGTAACGGAAAGTTATGGGCCTTGGTAATATATCTAATTTTAAAATTAATGTGGCCTCCTCGTCGCTAATCTCTGGGGAAATATAAAGCGATAGCGTTTGATCTTTTCTGTCAACGACATACGCTAGACCTCCAAAGGCATCAAATACGACCTGCTGTAGACTGACCTTTTCATCCGAAACCAGATAGGGGGAACATATGTTTTTAGCTATTTTTATTTTCAGGAATCGCCGATATTCACTGTCCTGAAGCTGGTACGGAGAAAAAGCTGGCTGTCCTATTCTGTAAAAAGTAGCGCTTTGACGAACTGGCGAAGAAAAACTTGTAAAACTTCTGGCATCACTATTGGTAGAAAACCCAAAGAACGCAATGGGGGTGATTTCGTTGACCTGCCGATTTAACCCAACAATTCTACCGATAAGATCTAAAACGCTACCTGTTGCATTGTCAATATCAAAATTACGCCCGAACTCTTTAGTGAAATCAGCCTGCCCCTGCCAGTCTACAAGCAGGTGTCTGATTTCGGCGTTGGCTTTTGGCTTCTCAAAATACTGTTTTATTAGATATAAAACATACTCATTGGTCAGTTCGCTGGCCATTAAATAGCCACCTCTGTCACCGTTATGTTTGCGGCATCAATGGTAAATTTGCCGTCATAATCAGGACTAACCTCTTGATCCGTCCACGTTACGCCGTCAAGACTTACGTTCAGCGCACTTACAATATAGTTAAAATTATCAATATATGATGGTTCATATAGTTCCCCAGCGGGAACAGGGAGACCTATTTCAACCGGGAACAGCCCTAGCTTTGCTTTAACTGCCGCCGTATCAACAGCCGAACCGCTTACTCTTTGCGTCGCTGTGAGTCTAATGTAAAGACTTTTATATGTTGGCCTGTCTATTTTAGCCTCGCTAATAATTGATACCGGTGTCCCGTCGGGCTTTGTCAGCGTGTCAGTATATGAGACATTAACCGCACCTTTGCTACCACCTAGCCGCTGCTTAGCCATCACCTCGCCAATGGCATCCAATGAGCCGCCTTCTACAACTAGCCACATTGTGTTGGCCGCTAGATCTATTTCAGCGTCATAAACACTCGTTTGATTTTCATAAACCTGCAAATCAGTAACGCCTGCAATCTGCGCCATCTTTGCGTATATCGCGCCCCTCGTGCTTTGTGCTGGGTTTTCAATTGAACGCTTACGCCTTACTCTAAAAGCCTCCTCAGTCTCCTCTTGCCTGCCTATAGTCGCATCTGTGCTAGATGTTATCGGGCCTATGCCCGGCTCGGGAGTTGCTTGCGTAAAGCTACTGCCGGAGGAAATCCCCGCCACCGTTCCCCATAACACAGACAAAAAAGTGATATTATTAGCGCCTACGGCAACCGTCACCGCTGAGTCTAAAAACCAGTCTTGACTATTGCTATCGGTAATGGTGTAGCCGCTTGGCAATGTGCTTGCCTTGTCTGAATTTACAATTAAATCCCATTGAGACCGCGAAGCAGGGAGAAGATAAACTCCAGCCAGCTTTGCAATAATTTGCTGCATGTCTCCGTTGTTCAAATCTGGGTCAATTTGAGAGTATAACCACGCGAAAGATGATTCGAGGTCGAACCTTAAAGCGGCCTCGATCCCAATCCTCTGGCCGTCCGGCGAATTTTGAGCAACATCAATATCGGGGCCATAGATTACTTTATACCCGTCAACCAAGCGCGTAAATAATTCGGCGTATGTGTTAGTTTCAACGCCATTACTATCGAATTTTAAAGTCATAAATCAGTCACTTCCAAAGTTTTGCCAACGCTGTAAATCGTATTGTACATTAACGTAATAGATTGTACTCTATCGTTGGTTTTGGTAGCCTCAAGAGAGGTTATCTGAGTAACTCCGTCAGTCAACAGCGCCACGCGCTCGATTTCCTTCAATATCGTATCGCCGCTACCCTTCTGCCCGAGTAATTCGATCCAGTCGATACTGTCGTCCATGTTGAGCGGATTATCATTTTTGAATGACTTTAGCCGCGTGGCTAACGCTTGATTGATCGCGGCCTCACCGCCGATATAGTTGGCCCGGCCAACTCCAAAAGTCCAATCGTTATTGCTGTCTAATGCTCGTGCGGTCATCCGGTACAAATCCCATCAACAAAAATAAACGCCACGCCTGCCGCAACCTTTGTGCCGCTAAACCCGCTGCCTGAGTGTATCTCGCTAGCTGTAATGTTACCGCTTTGGGCGGTGTCGCCGGTTATTACTTGGCCGCCTGTGCGGTTTAAATCGCCGGTTATTGTTTCGTCGCCCGTGCGGTCTAGGTTTCCGCTGTGGTTCCAGTTCCCAATCGCCAGCCGGTCGCCCTTCATTGTAGCAACTGACGGAATCGAAATCGAACTCGATTCCGGCTGTATTCCGACAAGTGCAAACCCATCGCTATAATCGTGCAGCCTTAATTCAATCGGTGAGACAAAATCAGCTCCGCTATACCACGCGTCAAAACATCTCTCAGCGATAATCAATAAACAACTATCGCCAATGGTTATTGGGTAGGCATCATAAGAATTGCCGCCACCCATAAATATAGGCGGCACCTCTATAAGTTCGGGCAGCTCAACGCTTACCCCGTCGATTACTCTATTAGTAACTGGCTTGCAGCTAATCGTTTTAACGCCCACAGCCGTAACTTTGCAAACAACATTAGTATGCAAGTTAGAAAGTGCAAAAGTGAGAGCCGCGTTAAGAACCTCATAATCCTGCTCCTGTCTCATTTCACCACCGTTGTGTTTATAGCCTTTCTGCAAGTCACTGTTTGCCCCCAATTTCCTTTGTATGTGCCGTCCGTGATTATTTGGTATATTCGGTATACGCCACTCGCGGCCGGGTTGGTAATGCTCTCCAATTTACACAAATTGCCTATTTTTAAAGTAGGGTTTAACATAGTCTGAAAAGTCGTGTCAATGTGATCTTGTTGTGGAGTACCCTTTAGCCCTGTCTGCGCGCTTACAAGCGGCGCGATTAATGAAGAGACGTCATTCTCACCCAAAATATAAAGACGCTCATCTTTAATAAAAAACTCCTTACCTCCCGCTATTGTTGCCAGCAAGTGCGAACTCGACCCGATCAAAACCTTTGGCCGTGTAGTTTCGCTAAGGGCTGTTACTGCCCCCTTCCCCGTGTTGGGCATGTCGGCTAAGATAGCGTCAATAGCCTGACCAGTCCCTTTTACAACTGTAGAAGTGAACGCTTGAGTAAAGTCAGGGTGGCCATCATAGCACTCTAGGGAATTCGTAAAATCAGCCCCTGACCGCGCCAACTCACCAACTCGCACAGATCCTTTAAACGCTCGATACATTTTTCCTTTATAGCCAACTTTTAGTTGTATCGGAAAATACTTGTCTTTGTCCAACTCGTATTTTATTAGTTTCTGACGCGTTGATTCGCGCAGACCGGGTATGGTGACGTTAAGTTTATTTAATGATTTATTTAGGCTGCTTTCTGTAGCCGAAAAAGAGATATTGAAAGGCGGGACAATAATAACTTGACTTGCACCGAGTCCTATTGTCAGCTCAAAATCCCTTGTGAATCTACTCAACATCTACGCCTCGAATACCAATCATCTCCAGTGGAGTAATTAGATATAATTTGCACCGGCCGACTTCAAAATCATCTGCTCGATACGGGTCTACGCCGTTGCCCGTTGTATCAACCACCGCGAAATCAAACGGCCAATTACGATACTTAAAGTGCGTAGTTGACAGCGCTAGTTTGACGCCGTAAATACCAGGCAGCGGCGCGGAACCGTCCGATCTAGTGTATAAAACGTCAGCCTTCCACATCTGGACTGCACTCTCATATTTAAGAGACAGTTCGATAAGCCCTCGGCTAAACTCTAGGGTGTGGCTTTGGATAAACTCGGCGGTAATGTTTTCAATGATGTGCATTTATTCACCTGAAAATTGAACTAATTACGGACGACTCCAGTTCCTCGGGTTTTTGCCCGCCTTTATCCGAGTTCTCTGAAACTTTACCAATCACCGCCTTGCCGGGAGACGAATAGCCCTCTGATATTTCAACATAAGCGAGCTGAGAGTACAGTATTTCGGTAAAAGTAGCCGAAAAAGTAACGTCATTAGTTTGGTTGTCACACGTTGTTGTTAAGTCGGTGAGCGCCATATTATCATAATCGCGATACCTTGTTGACAATTTCACCGGAAGCCGTGAAAAATGAATTGCTTCCATATATTCAATAAACTTTTCCTGTTGGCTTTTTGCCGTTGATGCTGAATTATTGAAAAACCCATACGCATTCCCCGCGAGCCGTTGCGCCCGTTCTGCTAATAACGCAGCGTCTCTTAAATCACCATCAATCTGTGAAGCCCTCTGAATTTGCTGCTGGCTCTTCTCCGGCAGTAATGCGGTAATATTTCCAATCAATGAAAAATCACGGCCAACAACCGGCGAATCTGTATGTGAACCAATTACCAAGTCACCGACAACACCATTGACCGAGATAGAGATCGGATTGTTCAGTATGTCGTCCGATACGCTTTCGCCATCCTCTAAAACATCAACCGGAACCACGCTCGAATAAGTTGTGGTGTCATCTACCCGCGCAAATAGGCGATACCCGCCTATTCCTATTTCTGAACCCTGCTTCGTATTTCCCAGCGCCGCCCTCATTCCAGCGGTTAGCCCACTTTTTAGGCTCATATCCCACCCCGACTAAAATACTGTCTAGTTTCGCGTAGGTTATTAGACTGCACATCTGCAACCGCTTTCCCCGCCGCCTTTGGGTCAGAAGAATAGACGTTGATGTTATTGTTTTGCTCGACATTGGAGTTAGACGTACTGTTGTTTGTAGTCCCTCGGTCTATTGCGCCATCGTTTCCGCCTCTGAATCCGATCAGCTGGGGGGGCGTAGAATCCATCGACATAGGCTCCCGGAGAGTTTCTTTTCTACTGCCTGTAGCGTCGGTTTCTTTTCTAGTCACGACACCGAGGGCTTCCGTCAATCGGAAAGGAGCATCCGTTCCAGCTATACCCGCCGTGCCATCTATACCCGCCATTCCATCTATACCCGCCGTGCCATCTATACCGACCACGCTGGCTAGACTGTCAAATACACTTCCCAGACTTATCGAGTCAATAAAGCCTGCAAATATCTTTTTTATGTTATCAAAGGCATTCGTGAAACTATTAAGCAGCCCATCGAATGCGCCCGAAAAATCAAACTCAGAAATAAAGCTATAGAGATTCCCCCAGTCTGCTATAGATGTAACCACGAAATCTTTGACGACGGCGGCGGCGTTTCTCATTGCCTCGCCAATATCAAATCCTGTGAATTTTTTAATAAACCTACCTATAGTTGAATCGCCTCCTCTGAATGCAACCACTAGGTCATCAACGATTAAAACAAGCCCGGCAATAATTCCTGCTGCTATTATAATGGGCGAAAATAAGGTTTTCATAGCAGTAGCAAGACCGCCCGTCGCCAAAGCCCAAAGTCCAAACGCTCCCGCCGCGCCCAAAACGAAAGGCGTCACACGCTCGGCAAAGCCGCCCAAGACGACAATGGCCTTGCCTAGCTTTTTAATGCCGTTCGCAATCAAATCTTTGTGAGCGACTAAAAACCCAATAAATCCCTCAGTGATTCCCTGGACAGCAGGAGCCAGCCCTACGGCGATGGTGTTTTTAAGCCCAGTTAGGCCAAATTTAAGCGTGGTGTTAGCGTCGTTTAAGCTAGCCGCTGCATCGGCCTGTTCCTGTGTAATTGTGCCGAGAGATCGCGCCTCGTCTCTTAGGACAGACATTTCAGAAGATGATCTGTTTAATAGCTGAATCATTGACCGATCAATGCCGAGCTTATCTAGGATGTCAGCCTGTTCGCCTTTGTTGAAATCTTTAAGAGCGCCGCTTAATCCCCCCATGATCGCACTGGCTGTTTTCATCTCGCCGTTTGAATCACGAACAGAAACGCCAAGCTGCAGGAATGCCTCGGATGCGGAACCCCCGCCAGTTCGTGCGAACTCGCCAGCGCGTTTAGTTAGTTCTCGAATTGAAGATTGAACAGCGTCGAGGCTAGACCCGTTTTGGGACGCGGCAAATCCCAGCTCTTGGATAGTTGCGACTGTTTCGCCTGTCTCCCTGCCGAGCTGAACCATGGGGTCAATTGATTGGGCAACGCTAGAAGTCCACGCGGCAAATCCAGCGGCGGCACCGGCGACAGCGAGGCTTACTCCTGCTAGTAATTTAACCGATGCGCCGAGGTTTTGGTTAAAGTTTTCCTGCGGCTTTAATGAACCGACGAAACTAAACTTTGTAATCAGCTCATTAATTGCCGCCATTTCTAGCCTCGTCTATTTTATGATTTTCAATGTCTGCGCTGATTTCCTCGAACTCAATCATGTCAAGAACCTCTTCCGCGCTAAACTTATTTACCGCCGCCCAGTCGCCAAATCCTGATTTCACCAATGACATCAGGACGAAGTTTTCGGAGCTTACATTTGTTTCTTCAATATAACGGGAAGGCTTTCTTTTGACTCGGAAGCTGAGGCGGTAGCTACTTCGGGTAAAAAAGGGGCCGCAAATCCTTGTATCGCCGTGGCCACAAACTGGAAATAATCACTAGCGTTTTCGTCAAAGTGGTTTTCGACAGTGCTAACTTTACAGCCATCGACAAGCATGTACTGAAATAATAGCGGCTCAATTTCGCCGTCAAACTTGACGCTATCGAGAAACCCGAGCTTGCCAGTCTCAAGCTCACTAGCAACTTCAGTTAAATAAGCGAATATTTTACGGGCTGATTTAAATGGCATTTTTGTAAAAGTATATTTATTGCCGCCGATTTCAAAAAAACCTTTGCTATGTATTGCTTTTATTGCGGCCTGCCCTGCCTCCTGCGATTTATTGCTCATATCGCCCCCTTAGAATAATTCTTTAGCATCACGGAACTGGATGACATACGTTTTTGTAGGGTCATATTCCATATTATTATCAGCATTAGTCGCCTGAGTAGTAATTGAACCATTTTCCAAGGTGACGGTAGATTGCTTGCTGGTGCCGCTGTCAATATAAGAGCGTTTCATTGACCCATTAAAAAGAACGGGTGTTACCGCGTTCCTAGCATTATTCAACATCGCATCGTCTGCTGAGTACTCTTGTACCACTATAGTTAAATTGTGAACTCCGCCATCAATGCGTGCTGAAAGCGATAAGCCGCTGTTTGACGAGTTAGTCCTACTTGTTAGCTCATTAACCGGCGAAAGACTTAGAACTTCGCCCGCACCCAAGTACTGGAAAGTGTAGCCGTTCAATGTCAAAGTTGATTGAGCATTTGTATAAATAATGATAGCCATCTTGGTTAGCCTTTATTTGTTGTTAAAGATAATAATATTTTCTTTATGTACTGCGCCAGCATTTTTAACTGCAATTTGAATTACAGGAGAAATGCGGTTTTGTCTGTCGGCACTGCTTTGATCTGCAAGGCTACCGGCTAGTACGTAAAATCCGTCTGATGAAATAGCACCAAGAAACTGGTCTCGATCACCGAAGAAGTCGGAAAGCGTCCAAGCACCCGGAGCGAATACGCCAGCGCGAACAAATTGCCTGCACGTTTTTTCCGCGTCATCCTCAATCAAAGAAACGCCTGCATTGGTCTGCGGCACTTTGGTCGGCGTTGTTTTTAGTAGGTTATATGCGTTGGTCTGGACGTTATCAATAAACGCCAGTAGGTTATAAATGTTATCAACAAAATCATTTGCGGGGCTAGTCAGCACCACGGATGTGTTTTTAATGGTGGTAAACAAATCCAAGCCTACTGTATACGCGCTCGCGATTTCGGTCTCAGTGTACGATTCCGCAGCAACCGCGAGTGACTTCAAATTCATAGTAATAGCGGTGTTCTGTCCGCTGAATAAAACCGTGTGCGCCCGCGCCATGTAAGTGGCTGCCAGCTTTCTATTGCCCGCAGCACTAAGCAAACATCTAAAGTTAGCCTGACTGGCCAGCTTAACCGACCAAACTGGGTTTGAAGACGATTTAACTAAATAGCTCGCACCGCTAAAGACTTCATAGATAAGCATTGAATTAGCGCTGGCAAAAGAGGCAAGACCCGGCACGTCAGCGTCAAGAATGTTGTCGATAAACATCGCGCCCTTGACATTGACAGCCGCCTTTATTGCGGTAATTCCTGCGAGTTTAGTTTCAGCAGATAATGTTACCGATGCTACGCCCTGAGTCAGTACAGATCCTGTGACGGTTGACAAGCCTAAAACGGTGCTAATATCGGTGCCGGTTGCAGACGTTCCGAGAAAGGTCAGTGTTGAGCCTGAGCCGGTTGTATCGCTAGTGACAGTGAAATAACCGTTTGCCTGAGACACTGTAGCGCCAGTGACGGCCGCATTTAGCAGGGCGACAATATCGTCCAGCGTGCTAACAGTGCTGCCGTTGATGCCGGTTGCGTCAATTTCTGTACCACCATCAACAGTGAGAGTAAAAGACCCGTCAGTAATGGCGTTAAAAATTGGAACTAAGGCCGCTTCGGTAGCTTGCTCACTCAATAGCGTAGCCGCTAGGTCTGGAACAATTTCATCCGATGCGCGCCAGTAGCCAATGACCAAAGCACCGCCAGCTGATACAGGGTTAGGGCTTGTGCTGAAAAAAGTATTAGCAAAAGAAGACTCTTCAGAAGAGGCTCCAAAGTCGGTAGCTACTGCAACCGCGTCTTTATAAGTCCGGTAACGCTCAGAACTGGATAGAACGCCCTGATTACCCGTGATAATTGCGGTCACATTCATATTGTCCGCAGATGCGGACAGACCCTCTGCGAGTAATGCGACTGTAATTACGTTGTTAATGTTAGCCATCTATCTATCCTCAATGAATTCAAATTGTGCTGTATCTATTCGTAGCGTTGCCACTTCGATAGACGGGAAATAACTTACACTAAAGGTCAGATGCACCCTGTTTCCGTACACGCTGCCTAATATTTGTTTAACGTCCAGCGTATTCAGTACGCGGGAAATGCTCAGCCCTAGCGTTTTCTTTAGCTCCAAAGCCGCTTGGCTCTCACTTAAAATGGAGAAGTTTCGCGAATTTATATACGCGTCATCTCCATAGAATTCAAGTGTAACAGATTGGGAGTAATAATCATTATAAGTTATTTTCTCCGATACAGGGTCAAACTTCGAGCCTGACCCTTTTTTTATTGCTATGCCTGACCCGTTCACGACGATATAACCAGAATTAAAATCAGCTTCTGGCGCGTCCTCGCGGTCAAATTTAATCAGTTGCTCATCGTGTGAGAGTAAATCTCGGATGAATTTAGCGATTGCGATTAGGTGAGGCTGTCTCATGTTGCCGCCAATAGAGTCTTTTTCGTCTCTTCGCCGACAACTTCGCTAAATCCATAGTCGTCATAATCGCCGTTTGGCCCGATAATTTTAAAATCTCGTCCTTTGTATTCAATATAGTCGTTCATCTCAATACCGCCGCCACGTTTATGGATTAAAATATACTTTTTTGACCAGTCGAGTGAACCTAGATTTATTTTTGTCTTATCCGCTGGCTGAATAACCACTTTAATGTACGAAACATCGACCACTTCCGTTTCAATAAAATCAACAGACGTTTTAGTTACCGTCTTTAGCTTTACAGTGCGCTCCCATTCGATCAGCGTGTCAGACATATCCGGCAGCATCATCTCACCTCATAAGTAACGGAATTCTTGAGCGTTCCCGTGTCAATTAGTAAAGCGTTCTCTCCATCTCTGGCTTTTTCAAAAAACGCAGACTTAGAAGCCTTTGCCGCGTTTGCCACATCTTTAATGCTTGAAGCTCCACCGCTTCGTCTTAGCTCTGTAGTTATGTCGCTATGAGGGGGCCACTTGCCAAAGCCTCCAGTGTCAAAAGCATCTACGGAGACATTGGTCACAAAAACCCCGATCAGCCCCAATCCTTTTTTTACTTCACGGCCTTCCAAAACTTTTCCGAGTTGCACTCGAATAAACTTGCTTATCTCGGGCGCTTTAAGCTCTTGCGGCATAACTAAAAAAGATCGCTGGGGTATTGTTGTAGTGCCAAATTCATTAGCCGCCGCAACCTGCAAAACATCGGCCCCGCTTTCATACACTCTTTTAGACGCCTCACTAGCCAAAACACCTACCGCAACATGCTTGCGCTTAATTTGCCTCATAGCCATTAATTGCTGCTGTGATCGGGCTAAAAACTTATCAGGCGTCACAGGAATTGCGGGCCTGCATTATTTGCCGTTACCATCAAAAACAACTGCCCGTATCTGGTACTGCCAAGCCACACCGCCAAATCATTGCCAGTAGCGCCGGCAACGTAAGAAACAGATACTGCGCCGACTGACTTACTAGCAACAGCCTTTGACGGTGAACCACTACTCGACTCGGTGTAGCTTGGGTCAGTAATAACAAGATGCGCCATCAATAACAATATCGCCTGTTTATCGCAATCGATAAGATAATCCCCGCCATAATAGCAGGGGTATGTCGGCTCATATATTGGAACTAAAATGTCCGCTTTAGCTGTATCAATCTCAGGAAAACGAATTTTAAAATCAGCTAGTAACGTCACAGTTAAACCTCGATCAGTACGCCTATTTCAATCGCGTGCTGCACTCGCGTGCTTTTCATTTGCTCGCCAGACAATTCTTTGATCTCGTCCTGTTTGAACTCGACCCCATCAATCGAAAAAACACCATTGTGGTTAGTTTTGAAATTCTTGGCTTCAGATTCAGCTTCTACTTCAGATTTTACTTCAACTTCTACTTCAGATTCGACTTCAACTTCAGTTAAGACTTCAGGTGCAGGATGATTGTATTTTTTTTTCGACATTTTATTACTCCAAAAAAAAGGGCCAGTGAATGCGCCCTATTAAACAACGAACAAATTTAATTACAAACCGGTTAAATGACGACCTGCGGTAGACTCAATAACATCAAGACCGGCGACGGCAAAGTAAGATTCGACATAATATCGGATCCCACGCTGATCAACACTCGTCAGTTTAAGCGGGATAGGAATCCTCATCTGCATCGCGCGGCGGTCAGAACTGTAAGCGGTGGTCCGAGTTGACCCACCAATGTCACGCGCCTTGGCAGTAGTAACAAATGTTACGCTTGGGAAATTGATTTCTAGCGCTTTCAGAACAGACATTTCAGAACCGGCTGAATTCATTATTTTCTTAGCGCAAATATTATAAACAGTGTCAGCCATCGCAACTCTGTCAGCCGTGAATGTTTCAACGTTCAAAACGCCTGCCCACTGGTCAGTAATCAAGTCGGCAATCTCACCATATAAAGCATCGCCAGTTGATAATGCGGCAGTAGTGGTTGAGGCGCTGGCTGTAAAGCCAAAGTTCAGCAGGCCCAAAGTTTTCTGAGTGCCATCGGTGCGGGTTTGACCCAAATAACCTAGCTCATCAATCTTTCGATTGTACAGCTCTGCGTGGCCATCAAAATAGCGTGAGGGGAGGTTTATGTTTTGCAGTTCGGCTTGACCCAGCTCATGCTCTGACCAGTCCGACTCACCCTCAAAAGTAAAAGAAGGAATTGAATCAGTCTCACCTGTAAGGGTGATTTTTCCAGTCGTGTTGGTGGAAGTCCCGGACTCTTTAAAACCACCTTCAACAGCTAGCTTTAATTTTTGAATTGAGGTGGAAAATCCGCCCTCGTTATTTACAATAACACCAGAGTTTAAGAAGGTTAATCCCGAGTATTCTTGCGTAAAAATCTCAGAGCTAACGTGCTCCAAGTTGCGCGCTAAAATAATACCGCCTGCGTCCTTAAATGTTCCTTTTGCGTAAGCGGCTTTGTCTGAGAAAGACTGTATATCGTAGAGGCTTTTAACTTTCGCCATTTTTTTTGCTTCAATTGACATTTTTATATCCTCTTATAAATACTTGTTAATGCGAACTAGCCACACGTTAGCTGATTTTGCTTCCCAAAACACAACATCACCAGCGGAAATAATACCTGATGCTACGGGTGAATCTGTCGCCTTTCCAGCGTCTGCGGTTGCTGCATTGATTACGTTTACAGCATCATATTTTGCAGGGGTAGCCGCATCGGTGACTGTTACAGTAGCAAAGCCAAAGTTGATAACTTCCGCAACTGAATCAATGGCCTGGCCCGTTGTACTGTAAACTCCAGTGCCAATCTCGCCCGTTACTTTACGTTTTGCGATGCCCGCAATAACAGGCGTGGCCGATGCGTCGAGTTGGTCGATTGAACCGGTGTCGAATTTAACAAAACGACCTTCGATCACGCCGTTCTCGAACTTTTCGAATGTACTAACATTGTGCGGAGAGGCCGCAATGACCTCACCCGCTGGTAAATCTGCAATATTTTGCAGCACTGCTGAGTTAAAAGCCATTATTTTTCTGCTCCAAGATTTGTAAGAATGCGCATTTCAAGTGCGCTTTTTTCACCTTTACCGCCGCCGAAATTTTCCAGCGTAGACGTAGATTTCTTTAGTAATTTAAAGGCAACAGCAAGCTCTGCATCTTCAAATTTTGTGTCTCCATGCTCAACTGCCAGCGCGTCCAGCATCACCTGGGCAGTTGTTTTGTCGGCGAATGAATATTGTTCATCGACGAACTGAGTTGCTTTTTCAACAACGATAGAGTGAACTTTAACCGCGCTATCGACCGAAGATTGAACCGCGTCTTTGAATGCTTGGTCATCAGCAAAGGATTTTTTGTGGGATGAAATTACAGTTTTAAATAGTACGGAGTCCTCAAAGACTGCTTTCTTCTCTTCGGCCATACCTTCATAATCTTCGTCAAGAATCTCTTTTTCTTTGTCAATCACTTCCTCTTCTTGAGGGTTGCTCGCCACTATCATTTCTTTAAGCAGAGCCATTACCTCAGCGGCTCTGTCAGCGGGTAGGTTTTTGATCGCCTCTGGGATCTCTTTCGCAATATCAACGATCTGTTGCATACTAGGAGCGCCAGCTTCGTCTAAAAAGAGCTTATTTATTGGCATGTTTTTATCCTTTTTATCTATAAATGTTAAGACGCTCCCGCCGCGTGCAGAATCTACCAGCGCTAGGTGGGTCGGTTTAATTTCGTACTGCTCAAAGTCGTATTTATTATGCTCTCGCAATTTCCCCAGATAGCCTAAGCTAAATTCTTTTTTCCCGCTGTCTTTCAATGACAACACATCATTACTAACTGCCGCCTCATTTTCGAGGTACAACGTGGAAAATGTACCCTCGTCGTTGAATTCAACGATCTCCGTTCCGCGCAATATACCGATAGTTTGCTCGGCGGTTGGTGTTAGCTCTGGGTCTATGTGATCGTTAATGATCGGCAGGCTATCCATGTTGCCAGCGATGGCGCTTATAGTCTCGGGTGCCCGGTATACGGTGAAAACTTTATTGACCGGCTCAATGCCTAGCTCAACGCCGAGGTATTCTTGAGTGCCATCACGGACGCTACGTATGCGCTTGGTTGATGCGTCAAAAAATACCCTGTGTTTGAAATCGGTAAAGGCGCTGCCTGATAGTTTGTTGTTCCAGTACGATGGCGTGGATTTATCGCTGGATTGTATTTTGGCCGGCTCGCCGTTGAATCGAACGCGCACAACATCACCGGCAGAATTCAAAGCATAAACTTTGTATTTAGTTTGCTCGTCCGGTGTCTCGATTGGGGTATCGAGTTCAACAACCTCGCCTTTGTATTTTCCTGATGCCAATTTTTCGCCCACCTTGTTGGTGTTTTACACTTGAATTATACACGTTATCAGTGCAACAACAACCATCAGTGAATATATGCTTGACTTGTCGCTCAGTTTAGCTACCATGTGCGGGAAACTATAAATAGGGCAAGCAAGCATGAATATTATGAATGATGACGAACTGGAAGCCATCGAGGTTTAAAAAGGTCACGGCTGGCAGATTGTCGCCTGCCCTCATTTAGAGGATTGGGAAGAGGGACGCTGGGATATAAAAGACGAACACGGTGATACTGCTACCAGCATAAGGGCTAGTTTCGCAGTATTTAAACTTTAGGTGGCAGACATAATTCAACCAACCAACCACCCACACACACACCCAAGAGGAAATATAATGGCAATAATTAGGAAAGAGGTAGAATTATGATTAAAAAAGTACCCGAATGGTTATTCCGCAGAGAAAGCATTCTCGCTTGGCTCCTTTGCCTGCTTTTCGTTGCGTTCCTTGGACTGCTTTTTGATAGTTCACTAGACTATAAAAAACAAGTAGCCGAATTTAATATTAAGTGCGAAAGCAAAGGCGGCGTAATGTTTATCCCTATTGGCTATCGTGGGTGGCCAGCGCCTGAATGCCGGAACCCAAACGCAATGATAAGCATAAACTAATAACCACAACCAATATAATGGAAAGACATGGCAATAGAGTTACGGAAATGTATTTGTGGCTGCGGTCGATCACGATACGGCACCAAGAGGCTGGTCTACTTCAACGGCGCATGTGAGGCGAGAAAGCGAAGGCGTGACAACAAAATAAAAGCGGAGAATAAGCAACGCCCCAAGTAAACTGTTTATTTACTCCTGTGTAGTTGGTTCATCGTCTAAAATCATTCTATAGCTGCACCGACAATTGTAGTCAGTGCCGGGAAGTAAGTGCTTTCCGTCCAAACTTGAATATAAACCGCTTCCAAGTTCAAATTCCTCGCCGTTTCGCGCCTTGTGAGACGGTCTCGCGCGTTCATCTTTTGAAGTTACCCAGATCGCTTTTGTAATGCCCAGCTTCTGCGCCCGGGTTTTATTCATTATCGAGTTAAAACTCGCGATCTGATTGCGGGCCGTGAATTTAGCGTGGTTTTTTCGCTTTTCGACCATGCCGTCAAACTCGCTTAATATGTCATCAATCGAGGTTCCGAGGGTCATCGACCGCAAAGTATTAGCGGTGTACATTTCAAGCGTTTCGTCGCGGAGCTTTGTCGCCCACCGCGTGGTTTCAATGGTAAGCGCGTTAAAATCGTATGCCATTCCGTCGCGTTTAAGCAGTGTACTGGCGTCTATTCCAATGTCTTTAGACAAGCGATCATATAATATTTTCCTTGATCGCTTGTCGTTTTTTTCTAATGCTTTGCGCGACATTTCTTTAATGCGCTTATTGCTGAACCGGACTAATAGTTTTTTGCTCAGAGTCTTTGACAGCGTAGTCAGTACTGCGGCGTAGTTTCCTGTTTGTGCATCGGTAAACTTATCCAACGTCCCCCTGTTCATCTCAAGCAGAACCTGATTTTTAAACATGCGTGACATTAAAACGATCATGCTCTCCATGCCGCCAGCTAGAAATTTTTCCTCACTTTTTAGCGGGTCGGGCGCGTTTATTTCAGCCATTAAAACCGGCCATATCCGGGGGTAGGCGGTAGCTTAGGAGGCTTTTCGTCTTCTTCACTAAAAAATGCCTCCCAATCATCCTGCTTTACAATATCTTTGGTTTTCAAATAAGCCGCGTGATCTTCTCCCATTTCCCACAACATTTTGCCGTTAGTGATAACCTTATTTTCATATTCGATGCGACCCGCTACCGTCTGGCCCTGATTCTCTTTGAATTTTATAGGGCCGAGGCCGAATATTTCCGCGATCCTTATCAGCGGCTCAATCAGGTAGTCTGACTGAAGGTTAGTAATTGTGTCTTGGAAGCCCTGCCGCTCACTCTCTCCGCTCGAATTTAGGCCGCTCGCCTGCTCTCCGATTAATACAGTCATGCCTAGGCCCGTCACCATCGCTAGACGGCGCAGGGTGATGTTGTCAACCTTATCCAAGTCTGCAAGTGACTGGTTCAGAACCTCTACGCCGTCCTCTGAATCAGTTATGAGCGCGCCGTATATCGAGCGGCCATCTTCGCATGTGCTGATATAACTCACCATCTCGGCATCTTTCTTCATCGAAATAGCGTTTTTATACCCCTTTATTTTATAGATAAACGTAGATGCTTTGTCGATTATTGTACTAGCTGCTCTCTGCACTATGCTGTCGGCGACAAACTGGTCATATATCAGCTCAGATTCTGATATCCCGCCATAGTTATACTCTGGCTTATCTCTGTCAGCTGGCTCATAGTATGTTAAGTCGATGACCCGGTTCCAATGAACCTGCTGGCCGTTGATCACGTACATTGATGCCTTGTAGTACCGAGGACTCCGCAAATCATACGTTGTCGATAACGCTGTTATCATGTCACCGGAGAAGGCCCTCAATCTCAACTTTCCTGTATCCGAATCGCCATTTTTTAGCGGCATCGCGAGGTCATCGCCATCACTAAAAACAACAATGGCCCCGCGTCCGTAGCCGAGCATGTATTTAGCCGCATCTTTGAAATGATTTGCTATCTTTTCATTGTAGAATTTTTCATCTTCTGCGCTATCGAACTGGATCGTATCGTTTAAAGAATAACCGGCTTTAAGCCGAATGATCTTCGACATTAGCCCAGTCCTGTACATCGATCTCAGTTCATCATCATTGAGTCGGTGGGTTGCTACTGCGTTTCGCGCTACGCCATTGCGTTTGTTTACTAGGCTAGAGAACATATTTGTCAGCCCGTCCATTAATTTCATCGCCATGCCACCACCTGTTTTAATTATTGGACTATATCACTTTTAGATGAGTGACGCATAATCAGTAAACACAGCTCCGCCAAGAAATTCCTCGATTGCGTCCAGCGTGGGGTCGATTTGATCATCATTGACCCCATTGGGCGCGGCTGCGAACTCTCCCAGATAGTCCGAAAGCCACTCGGCGGCCTCGGGTAGATACACGTTCCCCGACTGGATCATTGGCGTACCGCAGTGCATTCGGGTAATTTTATCGGTGCTGCGGGGAATCCCAACGATTGGTAACCCCTTTCTTTTGAGCGTTTGAATTAGACCGGTTCCGCTGGCCTTGTCTTCAATGTAAACGCCGGAACACACGCAACCGCCGCTGTTCTGATGCTTGCTGTAGAATGCCGTCGCGTTCGTTTCAAGCTCTGGTGCCTCCCATTTCCCTCTGACTTGATCAATCAGATAAATACCCCCGTCGTATGCTTCACCCCAGCACTGAAAAACGGAGTAGTCATTTTTCTCTCCAGTTTTTAGTGCGGTGTCACCGAAGATCAACTTGCGGATAATTTTAGGCAGAACAGTGTAAAACTTCCAATGTTCACCTTTGAACATATCGCCCCCAACGGCTGTTGGTGATTGCTGATACATTGCCGACCAAAAGTACTCCCCCATGATCGCCTTTGTTTCAACCAGCTTTTCAATTGGGTGTAATTCGGGGACAAGGGCCTCTCCCGCGTCATTTATGGCGGGGAAAGATAGGCTCGTAGCGTTCATTATCTTTTCTAATACTCGCCCAGACAGGTCGTCCTCTGCCCATCGGGTGGCCATTATAATCTGACCACTGTTTTTAGACAGGCGGGTAGTAAAAGTTGACACGTACCAATTCCATAGGCTGTTCTTTGTCGTTTGGCTAAGCGCCTCTTTTGCATTTTTGATTGGGTCGTCGATTATTCCGAGATCAACCTTTTTACCGGTAAGCGGCCCACCCACGCCTTGAGCAATATAACTGCCATTGTGTCCTTGTATTTCAAATGCCTCGGTATTTCGTTTCGCCCCCACCTCACCAAAAGCAACGCGCTTTTTATTGAGGGACGATTCGGGGAAAATAGCGGCGTATTCTTCGCGCATCATTATCCGCTGCACATCGCGATTCATATCGCTGGCTAGATCTTTTCCGTAGCTCAGACCGGCTACGCGATGATCAGGAAATAAGCCGAAGAAAAACGCGGGGAGGTAGCGGCTAACTATGTCAGACTTCCCATGTTGCGGAGGCGCACCTAGCACTAGGACAGGCCGCTTCCCGATCATCATATCAACAAGAAACGCATCAATACGCTGGCATACCTCGCGCGAGAAGCTGCTAACAATGTAATCATTGTTCATATACTGAATAAACGAATGCAAGCAAATTCTAGCCCTGCGCCGGCGCAGTAGTTCTATCGCCGCCTCTTTTTTATTCACTGGCTATTTTATCTAGCTGTTCATCCGTCATTTGGTGAACTGGTGTCATAGTTCCATCAGTTGAAGATAGATCTATTTTAACAGGCTCGTTGAATCCATGCATAGCATTCAATTCCTTTACCGAAGATACCCTTGCGGATGTTGAAAGGCCGTCATTTCCTGCTATGCCAGCCAATACTTTAACGCTATTCTCACGAGACCAGAGTTGCTGTTCCTCTAGATTTGACTTCAATTCATTAATCCTTGGCCGCACCTTGGCGTGAGCTGCAATCTTCGATGCATTTTCGTGGATGCTTTTATCAGTCATATGCCCAGCATTATACGCCGATCTATAAGCGTCTGACTGATTCATTCCATCTACTACGCACCGACAAAACGCCTCTTGTTGATGCGTTAGTTTTGCGGTCATTTCGCCAAATACCTCAATGCCATGACAATCTTTTCAGGTGCCGCGCTTGGGTCTGTTTCGCTACAGTATCGACGCAGAGTCCTCACATTAATCTGAAGCATTTCAGCCACAGCATGCTGTGAGACGCCGATCCGCTCTATAAGCTCTAGAACGAGCGTTGTATTCTTTTTCATGTTTTGCGCCGGTTTATTGAACAAGATGCCCTAAATTAAGTTCATTGTAGGGCATCCTGCCTACTGGTGCAATGTTATTTAACGCCGCTATCTTCTTGAGTAGCTGCATGCTCTGCCTGAACTCGATGCAATACACAATCCACTTCTGCGTATAGCCTGCCAATAGTGAAAGTGACAGTTAAGGTAACGAGGACTATAAAGACCTGCCCAAGTTCACACATAGCGGCGTTTATTGCTTTTCGTGTTGAGAGCTGCATTATTTCACCCCCTTCGCCAGGAGATCCCGGTAGTTTTCCTCAATCTTTAGCCAGTACTCTGCTGTTCCCCCAAGGCCGCTGGCAAGTTTGGCCGCTATGTCAGTTGTGATAGGGGTAGATACGTAATAGATACTAAGTATTTCCTTTTCCGTAATGCCAGTGCGCTCGGACAGTGCGCTCAGCGACATACCTAGTTTGTTTGCGTGGTCTTTGATTACGCACCCTGCCGATATATTATAATCCGGCATAAACTCGTTCTTAACCTCCCCCATCGTATCTTCTCTCATTAGCAGTAAAAAACATTTACAGCCGGTTTGACGACAAGCCTAGTTTTGCTCTTAATCCACACCTGCCCATCACAGTCGACCACTGCCCCCAATTTTACCAATTTATCCAGTTGGGTCGATGAAGTGCCGGAGTGCTTTGCCGCTGCGTACTTAGATTGATGTTGATTTATTACGTCCTCAATCGGTCTAGTTCTCATTTTTTTCTACGCTCCTTTTTAGCGCTGCAATATCTCTTGAAATTGTGTATGCGGAGTACCAAATGAAAATCAGCACCCAATATACAATCCACAGCAGCGCCTCTCTATTGCTCTCGGATTCTTCTATACAAAAAACCACAGCTACAGCAACCAACGTAACCATGACTAGACCCTTAGCCGCTAATATAAGCTCTTTTAAAAACCACTTTTCTATATCTGTTTTCATTGTTTTACTTCCCTTATTTTCTATGCTAGTTTTCTACGAATAAATTGATCGGCCATCTTCATGCCTGAAGTTTCCAGTCGGCTATAAAATTTTGCTTTTTGCGCCTGAGACCAACGGCCGTCTGTTGCCTGTATCACATCATCTGTCAATACTTTTTTGCCTTTCATTCGGTTTTCGAGTGTTGTTTTTGCTACCCCGCAAAGCCTACTTACAGACAGTAAAGAATAACTGTCACCATTAGTAAGCGCCCCACTGGTTCCGTTGAACTCGTACTGTGTTGCCTGCCGCCCTAGCATGTTCTTGTATTTCCTGCCCATGATCTTTCCCCTTTTTTTGCTGTCTTAATTTACGACTCTAGCCGCGTACTCTAGTAGCCATACTTTTTCTGCTATTAGTATCTGCATCCAGTCTAGACTTTTCACTGCTAGTGCCAGCAGTACAACTACCACAAAAGGGTATAGAAACAGTGCTGCTGCTGTTACTTCGGCATCATCTTTATCTTTCTCTAGTTCTCCAGCTTTACGTGCAAGTACGCACGTTACAGTCAAAGCTAAAACAGCAAGGCCTGCGTACAGTACAAAGAAAATTAAAGACTTTGCAAAGTTCCACCTGAGAAGCTGCTCAATCACTTCAGGTGATTGTTGATTCAGAAACTCAGCTGCTGCCTCAACCGCTGATACGGTTTTGTTTATAGCTCCCGTTAGAGCTGTTGTTAGTTGTTCGTTTGCCTCAGTGTTCATTTTCTTTTCCTTTTGTTTGCCTTAACCTAATTGAACTTCTAGTTTCGGCTTTTTTCCATTGTAGCTTCTCATCACTGCGCCAGTGCTAACGTCATAAAAGACCTTGTTCTTATCGCCATTGAGACTAGCCTGAAGTCTTCCTATCCTCTCAAGTAGAATATTAAAAACGTCGATAGACATATAGATCCTGTGCATTCCGTTTTTTTCCCATTCTTTCCCACCGATTGAAACAATATATTCACTGGTTGAGAGATCTGTATTTAATAATTCATTCATCTTTTTTCCCCTTTGTTTAAGTGAGTCTATAGTATCATATTCTTTACTACCGTCAACAACTATTTATTATTAGTTTGGCTCGACATCGCTATATAGTAAGATAGTAACTAAGATAGTAAAAGTTAGTAAGTGCTTACTAACCTGCAAGGCGGCGCAGCCCAAAGGTTTTGATGTTTTTATATTCTTATATAGTTATATAGATATATAGTTATATATATATATTTTTATTGCTCTAAAAAACAGTATAGAGTAAGTCTCTATTATCTATATATCTATTGAGTGTATTTAATTATATTTAATTATCTCTCTACTAACTCGACTATATTCACTATATAGGCTATTTATCCTTTAAAATCAAAGACTTACGCGTTTAGGCGGCTACTATATAAGCACTATCTTAAAACTATATAGCGATGTAATGGAATAATAATAGACACCACGCCCTATTTATGGCCTAATAATCGAAACAAACACAAAGAAGAAGGACAATAATAAAATGATAATAAAGGCAGAAACATTTAGTGGGAGCAAGAGATACCATTGCGGATCTATCTCGGGGGCGCTTGATAAAGCTATAAACGAAAGCGCTGAAATGGAGTTAATAATCATGGCGGTATTCAATAAATTTGGCGAAGAGGTGGACTGGAAACACGTTAGAGTGCGCTTAGACAAGGTAAAAAACTACTCAAAATTCAATATTTTCACTAGGATTGATCGCGCTACTGGATTTATGACAGTTAAAAAGGCAATTAGGGGGTAGTTTGATGAACCACAATGATTATATTGATGCGGGTTTTCGAGTTTTAGCGTTGCAGAAAGTAACCGATGGAGTTTGCGGCTGTGGTAATACTGATTGTGCAGTGTTATTTAAACACCCAAAAGCCAGAAACTGGCAAAATACGCCGCACTGGTCGGATGAGCAGCTTGAGACAATGGAGAAGTATGGCCAATTGTCGCAGGGTTTCGGGGTGCTTGTTGATGATCATCTTATAATAGATATTGACCCGCGCAACGGAGGCTTTGAAAGTTATTCCGCGCTGTCGAAAGATTTGGGCGTAGATTTTGAAAGCGAGTCTAGGTTTGTAGTTGAGACCGGCGGCGGGGGAAAGCACATCTATTTTAGCCTCGACCCTGAATGTGCGCTGGTCGGCCACCTGCCAAAATATCCGGGTATCGACTTTAAATCTAGCGGTTTTGTTGTGGGCTGCGGGTCGATGCACGCCAGCGGGCTGACCTACGAAAAGGGAAAAGGCCATCCTTGCGATGTTGATAATAATGCGCCGCAATCGCTCATTGACTTGCTTGTAAAAAAAGATACGTACAGGGCAGAGTTTAACGGCGGGCACATAGATTTGACCGATGCCGAGCTGGTTCGTATGCTTGGCTATTGCAATAATTCAGACGAGTATGAGCAATGGGTTCAGTGCGGCATGGCCCTGCACCACGCGACACACGGAACTGGTTTCGCGCTTTGGGATAATTGGAGCCAAACCAGCGAAAAATACGACCCCGAAGGAATGGAAAAAAAATGGCACAGCTTCGGGAAATCAGCAAATCCTGTGACTATTGGCACATTGATTTATCATGCTGAGAAAAACGGATTTCAACAGTCTGTTACTTTCGACACTGATATTGATTTTACACCCAGCGCCGCGCCGATAGTTGACCTGCTAAGGCCCCCGGGATTTGTCGGGAAAGTCACGGACTGGATCAACAGCCAGTGCAGGTTCCCACGCGAACGGTTAGCGGTTGCGGCGGCGTTGTCAGCTATGGGAAACATTGGCGGGCTACGCTATGAAGACGAAATATATGGGGTTACGAGCAATCAATTTGTTTTTTGCGTAGCAGGTAGCGCAACAGGGAAAGAGGCGATACAACAGGCGCAGTCGTGTATTCACAAAGCGGCAGGGCTGGCTATGGCAACGCACGGCGCAATAAAATCCGAGCAGGAAATAGTACGAAATTTAATCAGCAACCAAGCAGCGCTTTATATTATTGACGAAATGGGGCTAGTACTGCAAAAAATCCAAAACGCTAGAAACCGAGGTGGGGCGGCGTATCTCGAGGGCGTTATCGGTATGTTGATGAGCGCTTATTCTAAAGCCAGCGGCGTTATGCTCCTGAGCGGTGACGTGCGCGAGGATGTCCGTGAGTTGCTAGGAAAAGAGTTGGCCAAGCTGCGAAAAAAGCAGGACGCCGGAGAGACGGTACATGAGGGTAAAATCGACAGCGTTGATAAGCAGTTAATTAGCTTAGACAATGGGCTAGAAAGACCCTTTTTATCGCTGATTGGTTTTACTACGCCGGTCACATTTAACACGCTAGTTGATTATGAGCAGAGTGCAAACGGTTTTTTTGGTCGGTCGTTAGTTGTTCACGAAAAAGATACCAACCCAAAAGCAAAAAAACGCTTTAAAGCGCCACCGCTTTCCGATGCACTTAAATTGTCGCTTATGAGCATAGCAGGATCGGGGAGCGCAACGACGGATGCGCACAGAGTCGAGTACACCGGCGACCGCACAAAAATACCAACTGAACCGGCGGCGCTTGAACTGCTTGATACGCTACAGGATGAATTGCACGATTATAGCGAACGCGCTAAAGAATTGAGTCTTGAGGCGATACCGCGCAGGGCGTTTGAATTGATTCTTAAAGTTAGTTTGACGCTTGCAATACCCGAGGGGGTGCGAACTGTTGAGCATGTGAACTGGGCGGCCGCATTCGTTCGACGCGACATTGACGACAAACTCAATCTAGTCGCGGGGAATATGGCAAGCGAGGAAAACCGCCACGGTGAGGCTATTATGAGGAAAATCGTGGCAACTCTTGACACTGAGATGGGTGAGACAACTGGCGTTATTGCCAACCGATGTCGCCCGCATGACAAAAAAGACATTGAAGAGGCGCTTGCACTGTTAGAAAGCAAGGGCAAAATCAAATCTGAAGATGGCGCGCGGAAATCAAGGCGCTGGTTTTTGATTGAAAAGTAAGGGGCGTACAATGGATAAAGAACGCAAAAAAATGAAGGTACTTGATTTGTTTAGCGGTATCGGCGGGTTTAGCCTAGGCCTAGAACGCGCCGGAATGGAGACCGTAGCTTTTTGTGAATTTGATAATCATGCTAGGGCTGTGCTTAATAAGCATTGGCCTGAAATTCCAATATATGACGATGTGAGGGCATTAAATGCAACTAAATACAGAGGGACAGTTGATGTTGTTTGCGGGGGATTCCCCTGTCAAGACTTGTCAGTTGCCGGAAAACAAGCAGGGCTTGAGGGGCACAGAAGTTCGTTATACCGCGAAATGCTTAGAATTATTAGCGAGTGTCTGCCACCGTACGCAATTTTTGAAAACGTCACAGGACTCATTACTGGAGATTCTGGCCGGTGGTTCGCTCAATTTCTCTATGACTTGGCCGAGATCGGGTACGATGCTGAATGGCATTGTATATCGGCTGCCTACGTTGGCGCACCGCACCATAGGGACAGAGTATGGGTTATTGCCTACCCTCGGAAAGAGCGAGGGGAAAGGGGCATCGCGGAATCGTTATCGTGGGTCAAAGGATTTTCGTGGTGCAAAGATGGCAGAAGGGTTGAGGACTTGCCAAAGCGATCCGATTTATACCCATCCCAACTTTGCGGAGGCGGCGATGGGATTCCCAAAAAAACTGGACAGACTTGCAAGGCTAGGTAATGCCGTCTTGCCACAAATCACGGAGGCGATAGGCCGCGCAATTATGGCCGTAGAAACCTAATCAACGCCCTATGGTGCGTTCCATTTTTAAACAACTGGCGGTTGATTGGTTGACAAAGATAAACTATCGGCTTATAGTTAGCAAATAGCTAGTCAGGTTATTGTGTTTCTCGCTATCTGGTTTAGGTGCTATAACACCTGAATCAAACCATCAAAACGAAAGCCTCTGTCTAACGATGGGGGCTTTTTTGTGGGTGACGTATAACCGATTTCAGGTTTGTTAAAAAAACAATCAAAGCCCTTGCAGCAGGGCAAGATGCCCTGTAGTATGTGTTTTGTAGGTAGAGATAAGTTTAATTTAACCAAGAAAAAAGAGGAAGAACAAATGTCATTATCAATAGAGGTTTGCACCCCCGCAGATCGTCCGATTATAGCAACAATAACCGGAGACGCTGGGCTAGGCAAAACAACACTAGCCGCGACATTCCCTAAACCGATATTTATTAGAGCAGAAGACGGCCTCCAGTCTATACCAATTGGTCAGCGCCCCGATGCTTTCCCCATTGTTCACTCGGTGGCAGATCTTTGGGCGCAACTAAAAGATCTTTGCAACAGCGAGCATGATTACGAGACTCTGATTATTGACTCAGTTACGGCTTTAGAACGGCTTTTCACGCAGCACGTTCTTGATAGCGACCCAAAGCAACCGAAAAGCATGAATCAGGCGCTAGGAGGCTATGGGGCCGGGCTAGGAGCAGTGGCTACAATGCACCAGCGGGTGCGAAAGGCATGTGGTTATTTGAACGAAAAAAAGGCGATGCACATTGTTTTTATAGCGCACGCTGATACGGAGACCATCGAGCTACCCGATCAGGAGCCTTACACGCGTTACAGTCTTAGACTCGGCAAGCGTAGCCAAGCGCCTTACACAGATGACAGTGATTTAGTCGGTTTCATCAAACTCCAGACTATGTTCAAATCTGGCGCGAATCCTGAAAGCAAGAAAAAAGCAATTAGTGACGGTACGCGGGTCATTGATTGTCAGGCAACGGCGTCGTCAGTTAGCGGGAATCGCTACGGAATTACTGAGGCGATAAGAGTCGAAAAGGGAGTAAATCCTTTTATTGGATTAGTCGCATCTTTAACCCCTGAAATTAAACCAACTCAACAAGAAGGCGCACAATAATGTCATTTTTTACAACCAGCGACAATAAAGAAATAGATACAGCAAGCGGCGCGTTTGACGGCGGCGGCGGGTCTTTTGAGGTAATCCCAGAAGGTACGCAAGTGCTAGCGTTAGCAAGCGAAGCGTCTTGGTACACGCCGGGGCCTGGTCAAGATAACTCTCCTGTTCCGTTGATCAGCATAAAATGGGAGATTGTAGGAGACGATTTTAACGGTAGAATTGTTTTCCAGAAGGTCAGAGTGCAAGAGGATGACAGCAAAAAGCGCGACAAGGCGTTGAGAATGTTGGCGGCGATTGATTCGAACTGCGGCGGCGGTATAGCCAAATTGGGAGCGAAACCAACTGATATGGATCTAGCCAACAACCTACTCAATAAGCCAATGCTCTTGAAACTTGGAGAGTGGGATTTTAATGGCCAACAGGGCAATTGGGTGATAGCTGTGTCTAAGTTCACCGGCAAAATGCCAGAGCAGCCAGTTGCAAAGCCCCGGCCAACACCTCCAGCAGTGGCCGGATTTGACGAAGATATTCCATTCTAGTAACGCACAAACAACACGCGCCTCAATTACGGGGCGCGCTTTTCTAGGGGGCAGTAATGGCATTATCAAAAAAAAGAAACGGCAGGATAACAGGTAGCAGCATTGGTGCAATACTTGGCGTATGCCCGTTCAATAAACCGGCGGATATTATGCGCCGAATGGTGCGCTCATACCACGGCGCGGAGTCAGAGTTTGAGGGGAATGTTGCAACTGAACATGGAAGTTTCCACGAGGAATATGCGCTAGCCGATTTTGAGCTAAACACGGGGATAGAGGTCGCAGAAGCAGGAGAAGAAGAGGCATTTTATATCCACCCTGACCATGATTGGCTGGGAGCAACACCGGATGGACGTATATATAAAAAGGGCGGAGATCACGGGGTAGAGATAAAATGCCCGTTTGGCAAGCGAAACGACGTAACCCCTGTTTTCAAAACGGTAGCAGAGCAGCCCCATTATTTCGCGCAGATGCAGTATGAGATGTACTGTGCTGGCACTGTTTCGGTTTATTTTTATCAGTGGACAGCGAACGGGTCACTTATCGAGCTTGTTCCGTTTGATCAGAAATTCATCAATGACACGCTGCCACAGCTAAAATTGTTCTATGATCAATATTTGATAGAGCGTGAAGAGAATTTCCAGCAGCATTTAGATCCGCTTGTAACTGAAATCCCCGAATCGCTCGCAGCCGACGAGTACAAACTGGCAAAGATTGATATGGAAGCGGCTAAAGAAAAAATGGACTTGGCTAAAGATCAGTTGATCAAGTTGGCCAATGGCAAAAAATCGCGCATTGGTGGTTTGATCGTTTATAAAATTGAGCGCAAAGGCAGCGTTAGCTATGCAAAAGTTGCAAAGGATTACTGCCCAGATATTGATTTAGGCGAATACACCGGCAAGCCATCCGTTAGTTGGGCGGTCAAGTAACCATCAGGTAAATTGACAAGCAAGGCGAGTTCTACTTTTACCGCCTTCTTATACAGGGATACGGAGAAAGATTATGGATGCTTACGATACAGTAAAAGAATTAGAGATTATCAGCTATCAAGCTAATGGCGACTATCATGTTTGCAGAGACGATGAGGCAAGGACGACAGTATATATTGACCTAATGGTTGAAGGGACAATTCCGATACCCGAAGGTAAAGACTATATTGAGTTCTGTAAGAGCCTAGCAGGTAAAAGAGTAAGAATTGATTCCAGTCACGCTCACTTGCAATTGGCATCAAACCCTAAGATATTGGGCGCAGCACAAAACTATGCGCCTGAGTTATTTGATGGGACTATCGACGCGCTAAATAAACTAAGAATATAAGGTAGAAATTAAATGAAAGACTTTGAAATGACGCAGACCCAGTTAGATACACTTATGGAAGGTATGAAACCTACACCTATGATCGCATTGCAATGCGGCCAAGGTAGAAGTACTCAAGAAAGAGCTAATGACGCATGGAATAGGTTGGGTAAAGAAATGGGTTTTGATCATTATACGGCTAGACCCAATGGTAAGGGAGACAGGTTTTTTACTGCTGAGTCTACTGTTTGCAAAGGCATTGCTATAGGTGATAGTAACTTTAGTGGCTGTGATGCTTCTGCTGGCGACTGTCCAGAGTGCGGAAAGTAAATAGAACAAATAATTAATAAGTGAGCGGAGCAAGTCTTTCGAAATGAGACGTTATTAATTAGGAGAATAAAATAGATGCTTAGAGACTACCAGCAAGGAGCTTTTGATCTAGCCAAGGACTGGCTCACCAAGAGCTTTGAACCATGTGTTATAGATGCGGCTACCGGCGCGGGGAAGTCGCATATTATCGCCGCGATTGCTGAATGGATAAGCAAAAAAAGTGACAAAAAAGTCTTGTGTCTAGCGCCATCAAAAGAGCTTTTGGAACAAAATTATAAAAAGTTTGTGGCAACCGGAAACCCCGCCAGCTTTTACAGTGCCAGCATTAGCAAATCGCTGCGCCATAATGTGATATTTGCATCACCGCTCACACTTTTAAACGCCATTAGTAAATTTAAGGGGAAAATATCGGCGGTTATTATTGACGAATGTGACGGAATAACGCCGACAATCAAAGAAATAATAGCCTATTTGCGATCGGACAATCCAACGCTTAGGGTAGTAGGATTGACCGCTACGCCGTATCGCCTTGGTAGCGGTTATATTTATCAGTATGACCAGCATGGCCAGCCGGTGCCAGAAAACCAAGCGAGAGATCCTTATTTTAATCGCTTGCTGTGTCGCATTACAGCCAAGGAATTGATTGATCGGGGCTATTTAACCCCGCCAATGGCATGTGAGAACTCAATACCCAGCTACGACACAAGCGGATTGACGGTTGAGAGGACGGGGAAATTTAACAGCAAATCAGTAGAGCGTGCGTTTGAAGGTCAGGGAAGGAAAACATCAAAAATAGTCGCCGATATTGTCGAAATTTCGCGTGAGCGTCAGGGAGTTATCATCTTTGCGGCAACTATTCAGCACGCAGAGGAGATAATGGCAAGTTTACCCGACGAGAACTCGACAATCATCCACGGGGGGGTAAATAAAAAAGACAGGGAGCAGAGAATAGCTAACTTTCTTAGCAGGAAGTTTAAGTATATTGTAAATGTGAATGTGCTGACAGTCGGTTTTGACGCTCCCCATATTGACGTTGTGGCGATATTGCGCGCCACCGAATCTGTCAGGCTATTGCAGCAAATAATAGGCCGAGGGCTAAGGCTGGATAAGGGGAAAAATGACTGTTTAGTTCTTGACTACGCGGAAAACATAGAAAGACATTGCCCCGCCGGTGATATTTTTAACCCCGATATAAAAGCGACTCCTGAAAAAACGGGCACTTTCGAGATTAACGCATTTTGTCCCGACTGTAACACTGAAAACATGTTTGGCGGGCGGCCAAATCCTGAAGAATTTCAGCATAATAAAGAGGGTTATTTTTGCGACCTGATGGGCGAACTTATTGTCAACGATGACAATATACCAATTCCCGCGCATTTTGGAAGGCGGTGCTATGGGCAGGAGATTATTCGCGGGGAGTCTGTTCGGTGTGATTACCGATGGTCGAGTAAAGTTTGTCTTGATTGTGACCACCGGAATGACATCGCGGCGCGTTTCTGTGAAAAGTGCAAGTGTGAGCTTGTTGATCCGAACGAAAAATTAAGGCTTGACTATCAGAAGATCAAGAAAAACCCATATTCACTGTCAACCGATTCGGTTTTGAGTTGGGACTGTAAAAAGCATTTGAGCGCGGCGGGGAATGAAACGCTGAGGATCAATTTTACCACTGAATACCGAACATTCTCCGTTTGGTACTTGACAAAAAAGGCGGCATTATGGGCAAATTTATGCAATGCCGTTTTCGGAAAGGTTGCGCCAGATGTCGGTACATTCCTTCATTACGTCAATAAATACGGGAAAATGCCGGTTACGGTGACAGTCCGGCGCGATGAGAAGAATGAGTTCTATATAGTTTACGATCACAACAGGCCAGTAGATGAAATTCAACAAGTCGCTTAGGGTGTACGGTGATTTAAATTACCGCGAAAAGAAGTGTCCACGCGAAAGCGCAGAGCAAATAACCTTTTTTAATTGGCTACGCCGTGAACACCCGGATGTTGCTGGAGTTGCGGCGCATCAACGTAACGAGGGAATCCGAACACATTCGCAGACAGCAAAACAGCGAGCGGAGGGAATGAAGAAAGGGGCCTCAGACATAATAATACCGGCATCCCCTGCGTTCGTGTGTGAGCTAAAGAGGGCCGACCACACGCTATCTACATGGCAAGACGGGCAGCAGGAGTATTTACTGTCCGCTGCCGCGTTAGGGGCGTTTTCTTGCGTTGCATTGGGCCATTTGGCCGCTATAGATGCTCTTGAGGAATGGCGCACCCTTTTGGTTACAAATAAATCCTATAGGGCTTTACAGTGAGGGCATAAGGCCCTATATTACAGCCACATCAAACAAAGGGCGTTAATTATGCACAGACATTTATTAGGTTACAGTGAGGTTGAAAAGCGCGTCGCGGCGAAAAAGTCGCGTCTCGGCGAAATAAGAATCATTTTAATTGCCATCGCAGTTTTCGTTGCTATCGTCATTATTTCTGAATTCGTAGTTGCCGACATACTCATATATAGGATTATTTAAAATGAAAGATTCAGAACAACAGTTTAAAGATTGGTTGCTTGTTGGAATGCCAGGAATGTGTCGAGAATATGGAGAGTTTGGTGGCAATGTTAGGGTTTTGGCAGATTGGGACAAAGACTTGGTCTGTAGAAACTTTCTTTGCCACTTTCCCTCGTGGATAGACGACATTGTACCACCTTGCACAATAGACAAAACCGGATACATAGATGCTGTTTATAGTGAATGTGAGGAGTGCTTTCTTGATGAGATTCGCGGAGATATTTATCTTTATCTTGAGTCAAAACTAGACGAACTAATGCGTGAAGCATGGGCAGAGTACAGCAACGCTACGCCGGAGCCATTTGCAGGCTACGAGGTGGGACAATGAGAAAAATTACAAAAGAAGAGCTAAATACAGCCATAGAATCGCACGCACTATGGCTTAACAGCAATAAATTAGCAGGTA
>TARA_R110002096_G_scaffold288852_1_pt1 | contig 37360 bp, 28 predicted proteins | sample TARA_R110002096 | Tara Oceans TARA_R110002096 (sample SAMEA4397295) | marine metagenome | biome: Polar Biome; feature: [DCM] deep chlorophyll maximum layer (ENVO:01000326); material: water (ENVO:00002006), including particulate matter (ENVO:01000060) such as... | depth 35 m
CTGCACCGCGACCTGCGTCGCGTCCAACGACGACATCGACACCGGCGGCGGGAACTACCTGTCGCAGGTCGACCTGGCTGGCCTCGTGGCCGGTGATACGTACCTCATCCAGGTCGGTCTCTGGAACGACACTGAGGAGAGTGGTGACGGTCTGCTGAACATCACCAACACCTCGGGCGCCTGCCCGACCACAAACGTGCTTTGCGATCCGGCCAACGACCACTTCTTCGGCGGCTACGTCGACCTGAGTGGTTCCACGTTCGGTAGCGGTGTGGGTAGTGACCTGCACCTGTCCGCCAGTGGCGGTCCTCCGCTCGGTGCCATGGGCGCCTACGCCAGCTGGGGCTTCTTCATCGCGTCGGCCGATGGGTCGGGCAGCACGACGGTCAACAAAGGCATCCTTTGCCTCGGTGACCCGGGTGCCCGTTACAACGCGCAGGTCGCAACGAACCAGGGCCTCCCGCAGTTGAACTCGATCGGTCGTTTCGACGCGGTCGGTGACCTCGAGAACTTCGCGGGCACGTCGACGACGGGCTACGGCTTCGACGTCCCGTCGGAACTGCCCTTCACCCCGATGGGCCAGGTCATCGCTCCCGGCGACACCGTCTACTTCCAGCTGTGGTACCGCGACATCCTCGCGGTCCCCGGCGACTCGTCGAACTTCTCCAACATGTTGGAAGTTACCTTCTAGTCGCTCGAGCGAGCTTCGGACCCGGGCGTGACGCTCGGGTCCAGATCCAAACGGGGGCGTCGTCCATCGGGACGGCGCCCCCGTTCGCTTTCCCATTCGGGTTCCGCGGCGACGTCGGCACCAGATGTCAGCCCAGGATCGGCAGGAAGGCGCGCCAGGGTCCGACGGCATCGGTCGCCTGTCTGCACAGGATGCGACAGACCTGCGCCACGTGCACCCGGTCGTGACAGGCCCAGGTGGCGAGCATCTCGCTGAACCGGACCGAGCCGAACGTCGGATGCGTGCCGCGGCGCGACAGTTGCGCGTGGTCCATCGGTTGCGCGCGCAGCCATTCCAGACTGCGAGCGCGCGTGGTCTCGAACTGCACGAGCCGCGCTTCCAGATCGAGGCCCTTGCAGAACTCGAGATGCCCATCCGGGTCGAAGGCGTCGAAGGGCTTGTCCTCGCCGTACTCCAGCATGCGTTGGAAGCGGGGGATCCAGTCCTCGTGCTCGCAGTGGAGCATGTGACCGAGCACGTCGAACGGGCTCCACGTGTCGGGCGCCTCCCGGGCATGCAGGGACTCCTCGTCGAGGCCGCTGAGGAGCGTGCGGAAAAGGGTCGGGCTCGACTCGATCGATGCGAGGGCCCGCGCCGGAGTCTGTTCGAGGATCGTCATGATGCGCCTTCGGCTCGGATGGACACGAATCGGGCATGGGCCGAATCCGTTTCGTCCGTCATCATGGGCCCATGCGCATCTTGATCCTAGGAGGGACACGCTTCGTCGGACATCACCTGGCCCGAGCGTGCATGGAACGTGGACACGATCTGACCCTGTTCCATCGGGGGCAGACCTCGGTGGGAGCGTATCCCGGAGCCCGGGACGTGATCGGGGACCGCGAGGACGGGCTGGCGGCCCTCGATGGTGAGTCCTTCGACGCGGCGATCGACACCTGTGCGTACGTGCCCAGGATCGCCGGGGCGGCTGCGAAGGAGTTGAAGGGCCGCGTCGGTCACTACACGTTCGTGTCGACGGTCTCGATCTATGCGGACTTCAGTCAGCCGGGGCTGCACGAGGATTCCGACGTCGTTCATCTCGAGGACGAGACCGTCGAGGAAATCACGGGCGAGACGTACGGTGGCCTCAAGGTCCTGTGCGAGCGCGTCGTGAACGAACACCTGGGGGACCGGACCTTCCATCTGCGTCCTGGGATCATCATCGGTCCCAACGACCCCACGGATCGATTCACTTACTGGGTCGAACGCATGGCGCGGGGCGGCGAGGTGCTGGCGCCGACTCCTCCAGGTCGAACGATGCAGGGCGTCGACGCGCGCGACCTGGCGACCTTCACGCTCGAACGCATCGAGGCCGGCTTCGTCGGTCCGCGCAACGTCGCCGGTCCTTCCACGACGTTCGCCGACATGCTCGCGGCGTGCGCCGAAGGAGCTGGAACCGACAGTTCCATTCGTTGGGCGGATTCGGACCGCCTCGAGGCTCTCGAGGTGCAATTCCCCAAGGAACTGCCGTTCTGGTTGCCGAAGCCCGAGTACGCAGGCTTCGGGTTGGTCGACAGCAGCCGCGCCCGCAGCGAAGGACTGCAGCACCGCCCGATCGCCGAAACCGCGCGAGACACGTTGAAGTGGCTGCGTACGCGACCGGCCAACCACGAGTGGTTGGCCGGGTTGAGCGCGGAACGCGAACGCGATCTGCTGCAGCGTCTCTAGAGAATTCGGCCCAGCGCGTCGATGTAGGCGCCCAGTTGGCTCAGCGACTCGGCGGGCGTGACCTCGTCGAGGGCCTTCGCGTCGCTGTCGAGGAGCTCCTCGATCGCCCCCAACGTCTCCTTCTGACGCGGGGAGAGCCAGGCTTCGGGCTTGCCGTTCGAACCGAGGGCTGCATTCACCTTGGTGCGCTGCATCGGAGTCAGCGGGACGTGGTGCAGCGCAGACTTGCGCAGCTCATAGTGGCGGTCCGAGTCCTTGGCGGGGCGCGCGTCCCCTTCCGCCAGGACGGCCCGGTCGCCGACCAACTTGCGCGCGGTGGCAAGTTGTTCGTCGTCGTGCGCGAAGACCGTGGATGCGCAGTCCAGCTCCTGGGCCGACTTCAGAAGCGTGCTGTACTCGATCCGTGCGGGGTCGTACGTGAGCTCGACGACCTCTTGATGGCCGCGCCAGGCCGCGCGGGTCTCGATGACGCCTTCGAGCCCGCCCAGCTGGACCTCACCGACCCAGTAGCAGTGCATGGCGAACGTCGCCGTCTTCAACGGGGCGGAGGCTTCGAGCACCAGCCGCAGGTGGCGCGGCACGTTCCGCTCGGCCGCTTCGAGCGCTTCGATCGTGCGCGCTGCGACCGCATGAGTCGACCAGATCCGGTCCTTGCGCGGGAGGACGTCCTTGCCCTTCGCGTCCAGGTAGCGCACGACCGGGTTGTTCCACGTGGGTTCCTCGAAGCGTTTCAGGACCTCGGCTTCGTAACCATCGACGTTGTTGCGGATGGCGACGGGGACGAACGTGTCCTCGAACGTCTCGACGAGCAGCGGGTGGGAGAGCGGACCTCGACCGAAGTCCTTGCAGGTGCTTCAGCCGGGGATCTCTTGGAAGAGCAGCAGAACCGGCTTGTCGGCTTGGGTGGCGCTGGCCAGTCCGGCCTCCAAGTTGCGCTCCCAGGTGACGCGGCCGAGTTCCAAGGTGGGTTCGCCGGGCTTCGATGTGTCGTCGTTCACGGGGCTGTGGAGGGCGAGGCCGAGAGCGGGCGCGCCCAAGGCGTACAGAAGAAGCGTGGAGAGTTGCATGGTTCGCATGTTCGAGCGGCACAGGGGGTCGTGACGAGGCTCGCGGAATCAGTCTGACCTATCGCATCCGATTCCGGCGGACCGTGTCGTCGATTCGAAGGTTCAGGCGTCGGGATCCCAACCGTACGTGCTCAGATCGACACGGCCTTTGGCGCTGACGGTCACGCCCTCCTTGCGCAGCCGTCGCCGCTGTTCCGAGTCGCCTTCACGGACGGCGATCGTGCCGTCGGCGCGCAGGACTCGATGCCACGGGAGTCGGCTGCCTTTCGGGAGCTCGCGCAACAACCGCCCGACCAGTCGGGCACGCCCGGGCAGTCCCGCCTCCTTGGCCACCTGTCCGTACGAGGCCACGCGGCCTCGCGGAATGCCGTCCACCGTGGCGTGGATGCGTTGGTCGCGGGAAGGGTCGATGCGCGGCATGGGGGGTCCGATCAGAGGACGAGCGAGGCAGCACGAACGTCCGCGATACGCGTGACCTGGCGCAACGCACGTACAGCAGATTCCAGGATCCGCTTCGCGGCGCGCCAGCCCACCGAGATCCAACCGAAGTTGGACTTCCGCCGCGTCACGTCGATGCACAGGCGACCGACGACCTCGGTGCAACGCCGAGCGTCGTTGATTCCACTGCTGGACACGTCCAAGTGCGGACGAGCGATTCCAGGATCGGACGGTACCAAGCACGAACTCGGCCCCAACCGCGTCACGTTCCCTGGCGTCGCAAGGGACTCTTGAAGATGCGTAGAAGGGCAGGCGAGGAACGCGATGAAACGGGCGTGAAGAAGCATGTTCCTGCGCGGCGGAACGAACCGTCCACGTCGTGGAATTGTCCCAAGCCTCGCACTGGGACGCCACATGAGCGCGGACGCATTCCGGAATCTCGGGATTCCGCGTTTCGCGTTACCCTGGACCACGCTTTCCGTTTTCTCGAATCCTGGGACATCTGTGCGCGCATTCCTCACCGCTCTTGCTCTGTTGACCATCACGCCTGCCGCCGCAGCGCAGTTCAGTGAGGGCTCGATCCTGTACCACCCGATCGCCAGCTTCGACACCCTGCTGATCGACGAGGACGGAGTCCCGCAGCACACGTGGCCCGGCACGGCTCGACCCGGCTTGTCCGTTCGTCTGATGCCGGACGGACGTCTGTTGCGCACGCGCAACGTCGCCATGCGAGGTGGTGGCTCGTCGGGCGCCATCGAGATCCTCGACTGGGACGGGGTCGTCGAATGGTCGTACTCGGTCGACGACGCCGAACGCTTGTCGCATCACGACGCGACGTTCCTGCCCAATGGCAACGTCGTCATCGTCTGCTGGGACAAACACTCGGGCGCCGAGGCCGAGGCTCTCGGACGCAACCCCGCCACGGTGAACCTCAACTGGTGGCCGCTCGAACTGATCGAGGTCGAACCGACGGGCCCGACGACCGGCACCATCGTCTGGAACTGGAAGGCCCTGGATCACCTCGTTCAGAACTTCAACGCAGGCATGCCGAACTTCGGAGCGCCGGCGGACAACCCGCGCCGCATCGATCTGAACTACGCGAACATCGCGAACAGCGGGGATTGGCAGCACGCCAACGCTGTCGACTACAACATCGAGTTGGATCAACTCGTGGTCTCGCAGCGCGGGTTCAGCGAGTTCTGGATCATCGACCACAGCACGACGACGGCCGAGGCTGCGACGTCCAGCGGAGGCAACTCGGGTCACGGTGGCGACCTGATGTATCGCTGGGGGAACCCGGCGGCCTACGGTCGTGGAGTCGTCGCCGACCAGAAACTCTTCACGCAACACGACTCGCACTGGATCGAGTCCGGCAAGCCCGGAGCCGGCAACATGATCGTCTTCAACAACGGCAACGCACGTCCCACGGGGCCGTCGTCGTCCGTCGAAGAGATCGTGCTGCCCGCCATGGTCGGCGGTACGTATCCGATCGGCGTCGGCGTTCCGTTCGCACCCACGAGCGCCTTGTGGACCTACGAGGACCAGGTCAACCCGCTCAGCTTCTTCACGTCGGCCATGGGCGGTGTCGATCGATTGCAGAACGGCAACACCATGATCTGTCTCGCCGGCAGCGGTATCTTTCGCGAGGTCGCGCCGGACTTCTCGACCGTCCACCAGTTCCAGAACACGACACCGCCCGTGGGCTCGGTCGCCGTGTTCCGCACGCGCTCGCACACGGTACATCCGTTCCCGACGACCTTCTGCCCTGCGAACGCCAACTCGGTCGGGCCCGGCACGTCCATCGGTTGGTCCGGCAGCATCTCGGTGCAGCGCAATGATCTGGTGTTGACGGTCGCGGACGCTCCGCCGAACGAGTTCGGGCTGTTCTACTACGGTGCGGGCACGACCTCGGCCCCGTTGGGCGACGGCGTGCGTTGCATCAGCCAGCCGTTCTATCGGCTCTTGCCGCCCGCGCAGATGGACGGTTTCGGCAATGCCAGTATCGTGTTGGACATGGAGCAACCGCCGCAAGCGGGCTCCGACATCCTCGCCGGATCCACGTGGTACTTCCAGTTCTGGCATCGCGACGACCCTTCCTTCGGCGCGGGTTCCAACCTGTCCAACGGAATGGAGATCACCTTCTGGAACTGAGCGGACCTCCGCGACTCGCGTGCGGTTCCACCGGGAACGGCGATCGGAGGTGACGGACCTTCGATCCCGCGCTTGCGCCGAGACCCGTTGTGGCATGGCGCGAGCCAGCGATCGGGTCGCAGGAGACGGGGTGGATCGCGTATCCTGGACGCCTTCCAAGGCCTCTACGCTCGCAGCACCCATGACCGAATCGCGCCCCTCCGAATCGAATGCTCCGCCCTCCATTCAGCGACGTGAACTGTTACGCGCAGGTGGTGCGGTCGGTGCGGCACTCTTCGGTGGTCAAGCACTCAGCGGGTGTTCGAGCATGAGTCGCCAACCTTCGGGCCCCGCGCCCGACCAGCCGCTCGTGACACCGCCGATGGAACGCGTGCGCATCGGTTTCGTCGGCGTCGGTGGCATGGGGACGAACCACGTCCATCAGTTGATGAAGTGCGAGGGTGCCGAGATCCATGCGATCTGCGACATCGATCAAGAGAACGCTGAACGCGCCGCGAAGATCGTCACCGATGCGGGACAGAAGCCGCCGACGTTGTACACGCGCGGGGACCTGGACTTCGAGCGCATGTGTGCCGAGGAGGACCTCGACGTCGTGTACACCGCGACGCCCTGGGAATGGCACGTGCCGGTCTGCGTCGCCGCGATGGAGAGCGGCAAGCACGCGGTCACCGAAGTGCCCGCCGCGCCAACCGTCGAGGGTTGCTGGGAGCTCGTCGAGACCGCAGAGCGCCTCGGCAAGCACTGCATCATGCTCGAGAACTGCTGCTACGACCGTGACGAGATGCTGTGCCTGAACATGGTGCGTCAAGGTCTGCTCGGCGAAGTGCTTCATGGGGAGTGCGGCTACCTGCACGATCTGCGCGGGATCAAGTTCTCGGACGGAGGCGAAGGTCTCTGGCGTCGCGCGCACTCGGTCCAGCGCGATGCGAACCTGTATCCGACGCACGGGCTCGGCCCGGTCGCGCAGTGCATGGACATCAACCGGGGGGATCGCCTCGACTACCTCGTTTCGATGAGCGGGCCGTCCCGCGGTCTGCAGGACTGGCAGCGCGAGCACCTGGCTGTCGACGATCCGCGCCAGGCCGAACGCTACAAGCTCGGCGACGTCAACTTGACGCTGATCAAGACGGTCCGGGGCAAGACGATCTATCTCGTGCACGACACGAACCTGCCGCGGCCCTACAGTCGCTTGCACATCGTGCAGGGCACGAAAGGGATCTTCGAGAAGTACCCCACGCGCGTTCACATCGAGGGCGTCAGCCAAGGACATGGTTGGTCCGACCGCGTCGAGTTCGAACAGTACGAACACCCGATGTGGCAGAGGGAAGAGACCCAGAACGCGACGGGCGGTCATGGCGGTATGGACTACTTGGAGAACGCGCGCTTGATCTCCGCGTTGCGTGCCGGGCACCAGACCGAGATGAACGTGTACGACGCCGCGATGCTCAGCTGCATCGTGGGGTTGACCGAGACGTCGGTCACGAATCGCAGCCGGCCCGTCGACGTGCCGGACTTCACGCGCGGTCGGTACGAGGCTTGGAGCCCGATCCCGATCGTCGGCGTCTGAGGCATTCCGCGCACCGAGTCATGTGTGGTCGCTACGCCATCTTCGAACGACCGCAGTCCTTGCAGGGACTGCTCGAGTTCGACGATGCCGAGGATTTCGAAGCGCGCTACAACATCGCGCCGACCCAGCGTGTTCCGGTGTTGCGACCCAAGGAACAGGGCGATGGCTTGCGGCTCGACATGCTGCGTTGGGGGCTGGTTCCGGCGTGGGCCAAAGATCCCAAGATCGGCAGTCGCATGATCAACGCGCGCGCCGAGACGCTGGCCGAGAAGCCCTCGTTCCGCGCAGCGTTCCAGCGTCGGCGCTGCGTGCTCCCGACCTCCGGCTACTACGAATGGCAGATGTCACCGGACGGCAAGCGACCGCATTTCATCCGTCGCAAGGACGGCGGCCCGCTGTTCCTGGCCGGCCTTTGGGAGCGTTGGGGCAAGGGCGAGGACGAGCCGCTCGAGACGTGTACGATCATCACGACGTCCGCGAACGCGGCCCTGGAGTCGCTGCACCATCGGATGCCGGTCGTGCTGGAGCCTGCGCAGTTCCCGGCCTGGTTCGATCCCGCTGGCGAGCGCGCAGCACTGGAGGACATGTTGGTTCCGGCGGCGGACGACGTGCTGGAAGCCTTCGAGGTCGACCGCCAGGTCAACAGCGTGCGCAACGACGGACCGGCCTGCATCGAGCCCATCGTGGGTGGCGCGGATGCTGGCACGTTGTTCGACTGAGCGTTGCCGGTACCTGGTGGGGCTCGAATCGGTGCGGTGTTCGCAACCGCGCTCGGGAAGCTAGAATCTCCTGCGTCCGACGAGCCCGGTTGCGGTGCTTCCGGACTCCCACACCTTGATGCGCACCTGGAGTTCGAACCTGGCTGTTCCGACGGGGATCCTCGCGATCTGCCTGTCTTCGTGTGCCTCCGATCTGCTCATCGACCTGAACGAACCGGGTCCGGGAAGTGAGGAATGGTGCGAGTGGCAGTCGTTCCATCACGAGCCGCTCGAGGACACGGTGCGAGCTTCCGAGCTCGCGCGCTTGTGGGAGCGGCGTCTCGGCAGCGACACCTTGGGCGGGCGTTGGTCGCACCAGGCCGCGCTCGCTCCCGGTACCTCCGAGCTGCGCATGGGGCATCGCGGGCTGCTGATCGGGTTCGATCTCGGCGATCGAGCCGAGGTCGAGGGGAACATCGAAGGCGCACTGCTGAGCGAGCTCGGGTTGGACCTGCGTGGCCGCCGACCGGTGGATCAGGCGATCACGGTCAACGCGTTGATGACCAGTTCCCACAGGTCGTTGCCGACGCACGTCTTGGAGTTCGGGACCGGGGCGCCGGGCGACGTCGAGGGTCCGAACGACCTGCTGTGGAGCCTCTACGACGAGGACCCCGCGTTCGCGTCTCCGATCGAACGCAGCCGGCTGGCCTTGGACGAGATCCTGGACGAGCGCATCGAACAGGCCTTCTTCGAGGACCGCCCGACGCACGTCCTGCTGCTGGCGAGCGGTTGGAACACGACCCAGCTCGAGTGCGTGCGCGATCACGCCGCGATGTTGCAGCACCTCGATGCTGCGATGGGCGAGGACTTCCGCCCGCTCGTGCTGACCTTCACTTGGCCGTCGCGCACGACGCACCAGGAAGCATCCCAAGATCGTATCGCGCTCGAACGTCGCCGCATCGCGGACGAGGTCGGCCTGCTCTGGGTCAACCGCATCCTGCATCGCAGCGTCCTGCCCCAGGCCGCCGCGAACGGCAGCGTCCCCGTCGTTCTCATCGGGCACAGTCTCGGTGCGCGCATGTTGTCGCGGGCGGCCTACGCGGGATCGATGCTGGCCGGGCCCGCGCCGGGTCAACGCGCCGACCTGCTGATCTGCTTGTCGGCCGCGTTCTCGATGCGCCGTTTCGACCCACGTGAACTCGATCGAGGGGAGGGCGCGCCCTACGCCTACCCCGCGGATGGTCCGAAGCACGTGGTGCTCGTGTCCTCGGCCCGCGACGCGGTGTCCGATTGGCCGGATCAGATGTGGCTGCGTCATGAGCGCGACGCGGTCGGAGGCATGCACGGTTGGGACCACGCGAGCGAGCTGTTGAACACCCTCGGGATCGAGCGGCGTCCCGTGTATCCCGATGGCCGCTTCCGCCTGCCGCTGCACCCCGCACCCGCGATGCTGGCGGTCGATGCCACGCGGTTGATCGGTTGTCATGACGACGTCGTGCGCCTGGAACACGGCCGTATGCTGGGCACGTTGATCGACATGATCCGCGATCCGGACGGGGCACCGAAGCGTGCACCCGGCCGTGTGGATTGACCTCGGCGCCCTTCCTGAGCGGGGGCGATGTTCGAGTTGGATCCAATCGCGTGGATCCTGGTGGTGAGCCGTTTCCTCGGGCCGCGGACGGGATACGTTTGGGTGCCGCACTCCAGGCGGCCGCTCCGCACCGCCTTGTCTCGATCCGGGACCTCCATGGACCTCCGCAACCCACTCGTCACGCCGCTCGTCGGCCTCGCTCTCGTCTCGACCGCCTTCGCACAGGGTGGGGACAACTGCTCCATCGCGACCCCGATCTCGGGGCCCGGCGCCTACACCTATGTGAACGCCACCGCGACGACGTCGGGCTTCAACGGCGGCAATCCGGCCGAGTGCGACACCGCCGACAATCAAGGACTCGCCACACCGCCCTGGTACGACGTGTTCTACGTATGGACCGCCACGTCCGGCGGTTCGCACACGTTCGACACGTGCTCCGAGACGAACGACACGGTGCTCAACCTGCACCTCGGTGGCGACTGCAGCGCGGTCTGCGTCGACGGCGAGGACGGCGGCGACTGCGGCGCCGGTGCCCAGGACCTGAGCAGCAGCGTGACGATCGCCGGGATCACTTCCGGGGATACGTACCTGATTCAGATCGGCACCTGGGACGCCGCGGCGACCTTCGTCACCGGGACCCTGAACGTCACAGCCACGGGCGGTCCCGGAGGACCGAACGACACGTGCGCGAGTGCGACGGCCATCACGGGCGTCGGATTCTTGACCTACGACAACTCGGCGGCCAGTTCCACGGGGTTCGATGGGGGAGATGCGGTCACCTGCCATCCCAGCGAGAACCTGAGCGCGCCGAACCGTGACCTCTTCTATGCGTGGACGGCTCCGCTCCCCGGTAGCTACCGCATCGACACTTGCACGTCGGGCTTCGACACCGTGTTGAACGTACATGCCGGAGGCGATTGCAGCGCGACCTGCATCATCGGATCCGACATCGGGTCGTGCACGGCGAACTTCGACGCCGAGGCGCTGCTGACCGGCGTGGCTGCTGCGGACGTGTTCTTGATCCAGGTCGGATCCTGGAGCGCGACGGCTCCGACCGGGCCGACGGATCTGAACATCACGCTGCTTCCGCCGCCGAACGACACCTGCGCCACGCCGACCCTCGTCAGTGGGGAAGCGACGATCGCGATCGACACGACCGGCGCGTTCTCGTCCGGCTTCGTGGGTGGCGATGCTGTCACGTGCGGCCTCGCGGAAGGAGCTCTGCCTCCGCACAAGGACCTGTTCTACGCCTGGTCCTCTCCGTGCAACGGGGAATACACCTTCACGACGTGCCCCGACCTCGTTTCGGACACGGTCATCACCGTGTACCTCGGCAGCGACTGCGCGGCGACCTGCTTGGGTGCGGCCGACGACAGTCCGTGCGATGCGATGACCGCGGCCGAGGTCGTGCTGGGACCGGTCAGCGTCGGTCAGGAGTTCCTCATCCAGATCGGCGACTGGAGCTCGGACCCGGCATCGACGATCGTCACCACTCTGGAGATCACGCGGACCGGCGGAGCATGTCCTCCGCCGTTCGAGATCCAGTGCGACCCGAACAACGACCATTACCTGGGCAATGACGCCAAGCTGAACACCAGCTCGTTCGCGCCGGGCATCGGCGCGGGCTTCCACCTCGAGGTCACGGACGGACCGGCCAACCAGTTCGGCTTCTTCCTCGTGTCCCGTGGCGGCACGAATGCCGCGCAGTTGTTCCAGGGCGTGCTGTGCATCGACCTGCCCTTCGGTCGCTACGACCCGAACAACGCGATGAACCAGGGACTGACCGAACTCGATTCGCTCGGCGCGTTCGATGGCGCCGGTGTGTTCTCGACCTTGAGCGGCAACTCCACGGTCGTCACCGGATTCGACGTCCCCGTAGCGCTCCCCGCGGGCCCCGGCCCAGGCTCGATCGTTCCCGGCGACCTGCTGTACTTCCAGCTGTGGTTCCGCGACCAGGACGGTGGAGGCGGCCCCTCCGCGAACTTCTCCAACATGGCGCAGGTGTTGTTCCCCTAGACACGGGATGCCTGCCCATCCACCCATCCAAGAGAACCGGGGTGCCACTCGATGAGTGGTACCCCGGTTCTGGATTGAGGATGGCCTCGATCGATTCGACGAACGCGCCAAGATGATTCGTCAGGGCGTGAACTGGATCGAGCCCGCATTCGTCAAGTCGAGACCCGAGCCCACGCCCGGGTCGCGGTACACAGCCTGGAAGTTCCAGGTCTCACCCGCCAACCAGACGAGATTGTCCGGAAGGGCCAAGTTGTCGACCGTCAGCGAGAACGTACCGGCGTCGTCCGCCCAAAGAACCTGGGGGAAGCGCTCGATCGGCGCCCCGCCGACGCAACGGATCCCGTTGCCGAGCGGCAGCGCGACCTGGGCCGGTCCGAAGAAGAACATGCCCGGCTGGTTCGGGACCGTGTGGCGGGCCGTCAGTGTCAGGTCGTTCAGCGTCAGACTGCGCGAACCGGAGGCCGAGAACACCGCCGCTTGCCCCGTGGAGTTCACCAGGCTGTTGCAGTAGGAATCGTAGACCGCCGGCTTCGCGACGATGTTGAACGGCTCCTCGTAGCACTGGAAGTCGTTCTGCGCGATGAAGACGCCGACGTCAGGAAAGGCGTTCGAGCCCGTCATCGTGATCAGTCCCGTGTCGTACGTGTCGACGGGAACTCCGTCGATGACGAGATTCAGAACGAGTTGGTGCTCCAAGCCGGTCAGACCGCCGACGCGGTAGGTGCCGTCACCGCGCACCTGCATGATGACGTCGCCCAGAAGGTTGGTGACCTGCCAGTCGATGTCCGAAACGACGTAGTTGTCGAAGTTCAAGGGCGCCGGCGTGACTTGCGTGAGTTCGAACGTTCCGGACAGATCCCCGATGTAGAAGATCGGACACAGGCACAGGAAGTAGCACCCGGCCGTGTGGCTGCTGCCGGGTTGCACCTCGTACGTGACTGCTGGGAACGTCTGCTGCCCCTGGGCCTGGGCCTGCGGGGGGAACGCGGCGCCCGTGACGACGAGGGCGGCCGCAAGCATGGTGGTGCGATGCATGTCGATGTCCTGGCTCAGTTGGTGAAGACGACGGTTCCCGCGTCGGTCATGTTGTAGCCCGTGCCGAATCCGGGATCACGGTAGACGGCCTGGAAGCGCCAGGTCGAGCCCGTCATCCACATGACGCCGTCGGGCAGAACCGTGTGGTCCGTCTGCAGGGAGAACGCGCCGCTTGCGTCCGCGAAGAGCACGGTCGAGAAGCGGTTCGTCGGCGAGCCACCGACGCATCGTGTTCCGTTGCCGAACGGGACGGCGACCTCGTCGGGTCCGAAGAAGAACATGCCCGGCTGGCCCGGAACGGTGTGGCGCGCCGTCAAGGTGAGCGAGTTGTCGAACAGGCTGTTCGAGCCGGAGATCTGCATCGTCGCGGCCAGGCCTGTCGAATTCGCAATGCTCGAGCAGTACGCGTCGTAGATGGCGGGCGTCGCGTCGACCTGGAACATCTGGTCGTAGCAGATGAAGTCGTTCTGTCCGGTCAGCGCGCTGATGGAGGGGAACGGTACGGCCGGGTCGACGATCACCCAACCGCTGTCGTGTTGATCGAGCGCCTGGCCGTCGATGACCAGGTCGAGGATCAGCCGTTGCTCGTTCACGGCGAGCCCGCCGATCGTGTACGTGCCGGATCCGCTGACGTGGAACGAGTTGCCGATGAAGTTCGATACGTGCCAGTCGATGTCGGTGATCGTGTACGTTTCGAAGTTCAAAGGCGCCGGGATGGTCTGGGCCATCTCGAACGTACCGGTCATGTCGCCGTACCAGAACATGGCGCAGAGACAAGGACCCAAGCAGCCCTCCTGCATCGAACTGTTCGGTTGAAGTTCGTACGTGACGGGCGTGAAAGTCGTTTGTGCGTGTGCGACCGAGGCGGACCCTGCGAGGAGGGCGGCGCCGAATGCGAGACGTTGCATCATGATTCGAATCTTCGGGGGCAAGGACCGAGTGCGAGCTTCGAGAGTCGAAGCCGTCGTCGGTCGTCCTGCAGGCCCTTTCATTCTAGGCACGAACGGGGGATTCGATGGGGAGGGGAAACCCACCATCGGGGACGCTCGGGCAAGGAATGTGTGTGTGCGGGTCGTGCGGTGAGCGGTTGCGCTCGGGCGCTTCCTCATACGGGTACGAAGATGTATCTGAGGTCCGTGCCACACTCGGGTGACGTTCTTCGGGGTTGCTCGGCGAACGTCACGATCTCGAGCAGCATGCTCGGTGGCGCGCCGGTACCCGAACACCGAAGAGGCCAACGGCATGGTGAGACCGACGCGTCTACGTGGGTGAAGGGCATGGACTTCGTCGTTGCGGTCGGAGGCGGTCGCTCCGTGCTCGACGAGGTTGCGGCGCGTCTGCCAAGGAGCATGGAGCGCAATGGTGTCCGGGAGCCAACCGCGCACGGCGCGCCAACCCTGGACTTCATCGCTGTGTTCGCTGGGGACGGTCGGTTGGATCGGGAGGGGGACCGGATCCGTCGGGACGTCGGACCTGGCCTCAACGTGTCCCAGGAGCACCCGAAGGCCCTTCCCGGGACGGTGATCCAGTTGCCAGCACGAATCATTTTCGGACTTGATACCATGATCTCAGGCCCCATCGAGCTTCGACCTCGAGTCGGTCGATCATCGTGCGGGTGACGTCCCCCAGGTCAAGAGATTCCCATGATCCCATCCGCCCGCTCGATCCTGATGACGAGTCTTGCAGCGCTCGGACTCACCGCACCGATGCTCGCGCAAGGAGACGACTGTTTAAATGCGACGGTCATCGCTGGGCTCGGGCCGAACCTCTTCACCACGGCTTTGACGAACACGACGTCGGGCTTCGATGGCGGGGGAGGATGGTGTCAGCCGTCCCCGGATGTTCCCGTGCCCGATCGGGACGTGTTCTTCCAGTGGACCGCGCAGGCGGAGGGCACGCACCTCTTCTCGCTCCAGTCGATGACCGGTGGCGTGATCAACCTGCATCAGGGGGTCGGGTGCAGCGCCACCTGCGTGAACCACGATGCGGTGGATGCGACCGAGGATGGAGCGTATCTCAAGGCGAGCACCCAACCGGGGGACGCTTATCTGATTCAAGTCGGTTGCTGGGCAACGGTCGGGCCTCAGGTCCAATCGCTCACGATCAGTCTCGTCGGTCCCACTCCGGTCGCGGACGATTGCGCCACGCCGACCAAGCTGTACGGGCCTGGCACGCACCTGTTCAACACCTCGGCTTGCACCGATTCCTTCTTCGACGGAGGGTCGTCCGCATGCCAGCCGTTCGGTGAGCTGCAACGCAACGACCTCTTCATCGAATGGACCGCTCTGGCCAGCGGATCGATGAACGTCGGGACGCATGTCGACGTGTATCGAGGCGTCGGGTGTTCCGCCGTTTGCGTTTCGGGCCAGGGTGTCCCGACGAACTACCCCGTGGAACTCGGAGAGAAGTTGCTCCTGCAAGTGGGCAGCTCGTCCTTGGGCGCAACGAGTCCGGGTGGAGGCATCATCGTCAATGTGTACGCCGCGCCCGGTTCCCCGGACTGCAGCGATCCCAGCAACATCGCCGGTGACGGAGACTTCCCCGTCCTGGTCAAACGATCCTTGAACCAGGGTTCGCAGTTCACGGGCGGCGGCACCGCAGCGGACGGAGGCATTCCTTGCAGCGATGTCCTGAACGATCTGTTCGTGATCTGGGAAGTCGAGTGTCCCGGTCACTACGAGCTCATTCTGAACAGCCCCTACCCGAGCCCGATGCCCATGCGGGTCTACCGCGGCTCGGATTGCTCCGCATCGTGCGAGTCCGGGGGAGCGAACGATCCCATCGCCGGCATGCCGGTGGCCGAGGTCGACGCGCAAGCGGGTGAGCTGTTCCTGCTGCAGATCGGCAGCACGACCAGTTCCGCGGCGAACGTTCAAGAGGGGGTCCTGACGATCACGCGCACCGGAGCGCCGTGCAACGGAACCGGGTTCCAGATCCTGTGCGATCCGCCGTCCCCGAACACCGCTGGCCGTGGCGTGACTCTGGCGACCTCTACCCTGGGGCACCCTGGCGAAAGCGGTTTGTTGCTGGAGGCGACCGGTGGTCCGCCCGGTAGCTTCGGCTTCGTCCTCGTGAGCGACAACGGCAGCGGATCCACACCGCTGGGACAAGGCACCCTCTGCTTGAACGGGTTCTTGGGTCGCTACGACGGGAACTTCGCGTCGAACCAAGGGCTGCCCGAACTGGACTCCTTGGGCTTCTTCAACGGCACCGGTCGGTTCACGAGTCTGATGGGCAACGGCGCGAACGGTACGGATCTTGGATTCGTCGTACCAACCGAACTACCCAGCTGGCCGATCGTCGGAACGATCGACGCAGGCGAAGCTTTCCTGTTCCAGGTCTGGTACCGGGACACCGATGCGGGCCTGCCGTCATCGAACATGTCCGACATGCTGGAGATCGTCTTTCCTTGACGGGAACCACGCTCGAGGTCCTGGATGACATCTGCATGTTCCAGCGCGTGGCCGACCCAAGGCGCTTCGGGTGAGGGGGCTGGCCTTCAGGTCCTCCCTTCTTGATCCACAGCCGGAAGGGGATGCCTTCGAGGACGACCACATGCCTGAAAATCGTCCACGGGTCCGTCGGCACGTCCTGGCCGACCGGCGAACTTCGCAGGGTGGCGCGCTATCCTCCACCCATGGACCTCGCAGGCATCTCCATGGAAGGCGTTTCGGTCGGAGGACTCGAGTCGTGCCTCGAGTTCCCGCACTGGAGGACCGCCGTGGACCTGGGATCCATGCGACGCGGCACCGAGCGCTACGACACCGTGTGCTTCACGCACGCGCACGCCGATCACATGGGGGCCATCGCCGTTCACCTGGCGCATCGGGGTCTGATGCGCCTGCCCGATCCGACATATATCGTTCATCCGGATGTGGCGAACGACGTCGAAGGACTCATCGCGACCTGGCGCAAGCTCGACCACGCGGATCTCGGCTGCACCGTGCTCCCGCTCGAGCCGGGCGCAACGCACGACCTGGGCCACGACGTACGCGTGCGGACGTTTCGCACGGTGCACCGCGTGGTGAGTCAGGGCTATGTGTTCACGACGCGCGCGAAGAAGCTCGATCCCCAGTACGCGGGCCTCGAAGGGGCCGAGCTCGGGCGCTTGCGCAAGCAAGGCGTCGCGCTGGACACGTTCACCGACGTCGATGAACTCGCGGTCACTGGCGACACGCGCATCGAGGGCGTCGTCGAACATGCGGACGTGATGCGTGCGCGACGTTTGGTGCTCGAAGTCACGTTCCTGGACGAGCGCGTCCCGCGGGCCAAGGCGCGCGAGCAGGGACACACGCACCTCGACGAGTTCGTCGAGCATGCCGAGGCCTTCCAGAACGAGCTGATCTGCATCTCGCACGTCTCGCCGCGTTACAAGGCGAACGAGGTCGATGCGATCCTGAACGAACGCTTGCCCGCCAGCCTGCGCGAGCGCGTCGTCTGGTTCCGCTAGAAGGATCCTAGTCCGCGCGGCGCAGCACGAACGCCACGCCGGCGCCACCCAGGACCGCAGCGATCCCACAGATCCAGGTCGCGCTCGCGTCCCCGACCAACGCGTAGCCGACGCCGAGCATCAGACCCCAGATCAGCCCGAGCCCGGACAGGGTGCCGACGATCGCCGGCACCAAGATCGGCTTGACCTCGGGCAGATCGGTGGCGTGCGCGCGCACCGGTCCCCAGAACCCGGGCGGGCGGAAGCGGCGGTAAAAGGGGACGAGGTCCTTGGGGTCGGGCGGCCCGCTGAGGCGCATCGTGATCAACGCCGCGGCGGTCGACAGGACGACCACGATCAGCAAGCGCCCTTCGGCCTCGAGCACACCTCCTGGAGACAGCGCGGTATCGGGCCAGGTGAACCCGAAGCTCTCGCCGTCGAAGACGAAGGTGAGCAGCATCGCGCTGATGCCCGACGTCAACATGGCAGCGATTTCGGCACCAGCGCGCACGCGCCACCAGAGCCAGCGCATCGCATAGGTCGGACCGACGCCACCGAGCAGCGCGATGAAGAACAGGAACGCGTTCGCGATCGTGCCGATCTGCAACGCGAAGACGGAGGCGATGGCCAAGGCACCGACGCTCGCCAATCGGGCGACCAACACATAGTGGCGATCGGACTTGTCCGGCTGCATGAAGCGCCGGTAGAGGTCGTTCGTGAAGAACGCGGACGCCAGATTCACGTGCGTGTCGATCGTCGACATGAAGGCCGCCAAGAGCGACGCGATCACCAGTCCCAGCAGCCAAGGGCCCAGGAACTTGGCCATCATCGCGGGATAGGCCTTTTCGTTGTCGGTCCTCGCCAGCACGTCGCCGACGGCCACCTCGGCGTCGACCTGGACCGAGGCCGGTTCCAGTTTCCACAGCTCGGACTCCGACTCGTGCTCCAGCTCGACGCGCGTCTCGCCGGTGTCGTTCCGAAGGATGACGTGATCGGATTCGACGGCTACGACCGTCCCGCTGACGGGCGCGGTGACCTCGAGGCTCTGGAACACCGACAAGGACAACAGCCCGACGAGGATCCACGGCCACGGGCGCACAGCGTAGTTGGTGATGCCGTACCACAGCATCGCCAACGTGCCGTCGCGCTCGGACTTCGCAGCCGCGACGCGTTGCACGACCAGGCCCGATCCGTCGATGCCCTCGGACGCGTACCAACCGACGCCCAGATTGACGGCCAGGATCGCGAGGGGCGTCGTCCAGAACGCGGCGCTCAGCCAGCTGCCGCCGCCGGACTCGGGGAAGAACGCCAGTTGCTCGGGTGTGATGTTCGCGGCCACGGCCGGGTCCCAGATCGGACCGACGCCGTTCCACACGAGCACCGCGAACCAGATCGCTCCGATCGTGGCCAACGCGAACTGGACCAGGTCGGTCAGCACGACGCCCAGAAATCCGCCGAGCAGCGAGTAGCCCATCGCGATCGCGCATGCGATGACGACCGCGACGTGCTTGTCGAAGCCCAGCAGGACCTCGGCGATCTTGATGAACGCCAGCAGCACCCAGGCCATCGTGATCGTGTTCGTCAGGCCGGCGTGGATGACGCCCAACGTGCCGCGCAGATAGCGCGCGCTGCGCTCGCCGTAGCGCAGCTCAGACAGCTCCGCTTTGGTGACGACCTCGCCGCGTCGCCAGAGCTTGGCGAACAGGAAGACGCCCAGCAACGTCGTGACGGCGTAGCACCACCACGACCAGTTGCGCCAGATCCCGTCCGAACGCGCCCAACCTGAGATCAGCAGAGGTGTATCGATCGCGAACGTCGTCGCGACGATCGATGTGCCTGCAACCCACCAGGGCAGCGTGCGGCCGGCGACGAAGTACTCGTCGACGTTCTTGCCGGCGCGGCGGGAGACGACCACGCCCACCGTCATCGCGAACACGACGTAGAGGCCGATCAGCAGCCAACCCTGCCAGGCGATGTGCATCAGCTGCGCGCCCGCTCGACGAGGCCGCGAATCGCGTCGGCCGACGTCACGGAACGCGCGTACTCGGCCGAGCGCAGTTCCGTGCCCATGAAGACGCGCGGGTTGCGATAGACCATGCGGCTCTCCAGGAACTCGTTGCCGACGACGTGCAGCTCACGTGCCTTCGTCGCTTGGGCGACCTTCTGCATGTTGCGCAGCGTGATGCCACAGCCGGGCATGATCGTGATGCGGTCGTCCGCGCGCTCGACCAGTTCGGTCAACAGGTCGAGACCCTCCAGCACCGACGGCTCCTGGCCCGAGGTCAGGATGCGATCGACACCACTGTCGATCAGCGTCTCCATCGCGTGGAACGGGTCGTTGGTCATGTCGAACGCGCGGTGGAAGGTGACCTCGAGGCCGCTGGCGATGTCGCGCAGGCGGCGCGTGAGCACCGCGTCGACCTCGCCCTCGGGTTTCAACACGCCAAACACGACGCCCTCGGCGCCCAGCTCGCGGGCGATGCGCACGTCGTGCTCCATCGCCGCGATCTCGGTCGGCGAATAGCAGAAGTCTCCCCCGCGCGGCCGAATCATGACCATCAGGCCGATGTCGATGGCCGCGCGCGTCGCGGTGATCATCCCGGCGCTGGGCGTCGTGCCGCCTTCGATCAGGTTGTCGCACAGCTCGACACGATCGGCGCCACCTTCCTGGGCCGCGAGGGCCGAGTCGGCGGAATCCAGACAGACTTCGATCTTGGGTTGTTTCATCGGGGCGGTGTGGCGAAGAAGTTCGCGAACAGGCGCAGGTTGTCATCGACGCGGGCAGGATCGTCCAGCTCGTCGACGTAGTGGGCGGGCGCCAGCGGTTCGGTGCGCAGGTTGCCCTGCATCATCGACGTGCCACCCTTGTGGGACATCTCGGGGTGGAACTGCGTTCCCCAGATCGGTCGGCCCTGGACCTGGAAACCCTGGACGGCGCAGTCGTCGGTCGAGGCGATCACCTGGAACGAGTCGGGCAGGTCGTGGACCTCGTCGTAGTGCGAGTGGATCGCGATGATCTTGGGCACGCCGTCGAACAGCGGGTTGTCGACCTGGCGGCACGTGCGCCAACCGAACTCGGGCACGGCGGCACGCCGGCAGACGGCATCACCGGCCAGGGCGCGCGCGACCATCTGGTGCCCGTAGCAGATGCCGTAGATCGGCTTCCCCGCATCGGCGAACCCGCGGATGCAGGTCATCAACTCGTCGTCGCGCGGATTGCGTTCCGCGGCCGACAACTCGGATCCGCTCAACAGCAGGTGGGTGAACGCCGCGTGGTCCGGCAGCGCCGCGTCCCCGAGCAGGTCGACGGTCGCGTGACCTCCGCCTTCTCCGTTCCACTGCGTCATCAGACGCGGCATCACCTTCTTGGTGAAGCCGGTGCGCGGTTCGTCCGCGACGATGCAGTTCAAGGTCAGGAGCAAGTCGAGTCAGGGTGGAGGAGCGAGGAGCGCGCCCATCCTATTCTCCGCGCGACCGGACTCGCCACTCGCCGGACCGTGTATCGAACACATGGACGGCCGACCATTCGTCTTCGCCGCCCAGGGTCACCAGATGATCGTCGATTCCGACCATGGCGAAGCGCTGGACCGTGATCGGTAGCGAATCGTGATCCATCCATGCGTCTTCGCCGAACGTCCAGGATTCCACCGGGCATCCGTCCAAACGTCCGCCGACGGCCCAGACGCGTCCCATGCTCGTGGCGCAGGCCAGGAACCCGCGCGCGGTGTTCAGATGCGGACCTGCGCTCCAAGAGTCCGCGATCGGGTCGTAGATCTCGACCGAATCGAGGACCTTGTGCTCCCCGTCCAGACCTCCGTAGCCTCCGACGACGAGGATGCGGCCCTGGTGGACGAGCGCCGCGTGCCCGTGGCGCGGAACGGCCATGTCGGAGACGCGCGTCCAGGTGTTCGTGAGTGGCTCGAACGCATCGACGTGCGCGACGTTCGCGTGCTCACCATCGTCCCGGATCCCGAATCCACCGATGGCGAAGAGCCTGCCCCCGAGGGCCACCATGGTGAAGCGATGGCGCACGCTCGAGAGGTCGGGCAGCCTTTCCCAGCGATCGTCGTCGAGGTCGAGGCGCTCGAAGGTCGCCACGGGCTCGCGACCCTCGTGCAGGCCGCCGGCAACGTATACCTGATCCCCAAGGGCCGCGACGGCGGCGAAGTCGCGCGTCGTCGGGAGTTCTGCCGACGTGCTCCAAGAACCACTTCGCGCGTCGAAGACATCGACCTGAGCGGTGTTGCCCTCGGAGTCGGATCCACCGAGCAGTGCGATGCGATTTCCGATGTGAACCGCTGCGTGATAGGCACGGCCCTCTGGCAATCGGTCGGGAACGTGGAGCGCGTCCGGGCTGGCCCCGCATGCCGCGAGGAGCATCACCAACGCGAGTTCGCGTCTCACGTGATCAGTTCCTTCAGCACCCGCCCGTGCACGTCGGTCAAGCGGAAGTCGCGCCCCTGGTACATGTGCGTCAACTTCTCGTGATCGATGCCGAGCTGGTGCAGGATCGTGGCGTTCACGTCGTGCACATGCACCGGATTCTCGGTGATGTTGTAGCCGTAGTCGTCGGTCGCGCCGTACGAGACGCCGGGCTGCATCCCGCCGCCCGCGAACCACATGGTGAAACAGCGCGGGTGGTGATCGCGGCCGTAGTCGTCCTTCGTCAGTGCGCCCTGGCAGTACACGGTGCGTCCGAACTCGGACCCCCAGACGACCAGCGTGTCGTCCAGCATGCCGCGCTGCTTGAGGTCGGTGATCAACCCGGCGCAGGCCTGGTCGATGTCCTTGCACTGCTTGCGATGATCGCCCGGCAGGTTGAAGTGCTGGTCCCAGCCGCGGTGGTAGATCTGGGTGAAGCGCACGTCGCGTTCGGCCATGCGGCGCGCCAACAGGCAGCTCGCGGCGAACGTGCCCGGCTTGCGTGCGTCCTCGCCGTACAGTTCGTACGTCGCATCGGTTTCGTCCGACAGGTCCGTCAATTCCGGCACGGACGTCTGCATGCGGTACGCCATCTCGTACTGCGCGATGCGCGTGCGCGCTTCGGGGTCGCCCATCTCCGCGTGATGCAGTTCGTTCAGTTCGGCCAACCGGTCCAACATGCGACGGCGGCGCGGTGCGTCGATGCCGGACGGGTCGGTCAGGTAGAGCACAGGGTCGCCGTTGGTGCGCAACGCAACGCCTTGGTGGCGCGAGGGCAGGAAACCAGAGCCCCAGAGGCGCGAGAACAATGCTTGGGCCTCTTGGCGCCCTGTCCACGTCGCGTGCAACACGACATAGGTCGGAAGGTCGGCGTTCGCGCTGCCCAACCCGTGGCTGAGCCAGGAACCCATCGAAGGGCGACCCGGCAACTCGCTGCCGGTCTGCATGAAGGTCATCGCCGGATCGTGATTGATCGCCTCGGTGTGCACCGACTTCACGATGGTCAGGTCGTCGACGATCTTCGCGGTGTGGGGGAGCAGTTCGCTGACCCACGTCCCGGTTTCGCCGTGTTGCGCGAAGTCGAAGATCGACGGAGCGACGGGGAAGCGCTCCTGGCCCGAGGTCATGGTCGTGATGCGTTGACCCTGGCGGATCGAGTCGGGCAGGTCCTCGTCGAAGCGTTCGCGCAGGCCTGGTTTCGGATCCCACATGTCGATCGGCGACGGCGCGCCGGACATGAACAGATAGATGACGCGCTTGGCCTTGGGCTTCGGGCTCAGGAACCCCTGGCCGAGAGCTCGGGGTCCCAGCAACGTCGCCATCGCAGCGGCGCCGAGTCCGCCTGCCGTGCGTTGCAACAGAGCGCGTCGATTGATCAGGTTCGCGTGTTCGAGTCGGGGGTCCATGATCAGCCTCGCGTGATGGCCTCGTGCAGGTTGAGCAGGGTGCTGGCGACCATGGTCCACGCGGCGAGTTCCGCGGCGTCGAGGTCGGTTGCCGTGGCCGACTCACCGATTTCGATCAGACCCGTGGCACTCTCGATGTCCCCGAGGAACGTCGTGCGTTCTTCCCACAAGAGTCGTTGCAGGACCGTGCGCTCGGCGTCGTTGGGTTCGCGGGCGACGACCAATCGGAAGGCGCGCGTCAAGCGCGCGTCGTCGCCCTCGGCCTCGCGCATCACGCGGGCGCCCAATGCCCGTGCCGCTTCCACGTACTGAACGTCGTTCAGCAAGGTCAAGGCTTGCAGCGGCGTGTTCGTTCGTGCGCGTTGAACGCTGCACATCTCTCGCGAGGGCGCGTCGAACGTCGCCATCGACGGCGGGGGCGCGGTGCGCTTCCAGAACGTGTAGAGGCTGCGGCGCCAGAGCGCGTCGCCCATGTCCTGGGTGAAGCGGACGGTGTTGCTGCCGGTGTATCCGACCGCAGCCCAGACGCCATCCGGTTGATAGGGGCGGACGGACTTGCCTCCGATCGTCTCGACCAGCAGTCCGCTGGCGAAGAGCGCTTGATCCCTCAGCATCTCGGCGCTCAGTCGGAACCGTGGCCCGCGCGCGAGCCAGCGGTTCTCGGGGTCCGCTCGCCACGTGTCCGGCGTGACGCGTGAGGAACGGCGATAGGCCGCCGACTCGAGCATCAAGCGCTGCATGTGCTGCACGTCCCAACCGCTCTCGATGAACTCGACGGCGAGCCAGTCGAGCAGTTCGGGATGCGTGGGCATCGCGCCGCGGGAGCCGAAGTCCTCGGGCGTCGTGACGATGCCCGCCCCGAAGAAGCGCTGCCACATGCGGTTCACGACGACGCGCGCAGTCAGCGGGTTGTCGCGCGAGACGAGCCAGCGGGCGAGGTCCAACCGCGTCGGCTCTTCGCCTTCGATCTGTCCGAAACGCGTCGGAACGCCGCGCGAGACCTCGTCACCCAGCTGGTCGTACTGGCCGCGCAGCAGCACGTGGGCGGGCCGCGGCTCGTCGCGCTCCTGCATGACCATGGTCACCGGAACCAGCGCCAGCAGCGCAGCCTCCTCGGTGCGCAGCGCCTCGAGGGCATCCCGTTCGGAACGCCATTCGGGGGACTGCCGCTCGCGATAGAAGCTGCGCAGTCGGGTCGCCTGCTCGTCCGTGCGCCAGACCCTCGGGCGCGTCAGGATCGTGGCGATCGCCGTCGGAACACCATCGAGCGCCTCGTCGACCACGCGGTAGTAGAAGCCGTGACCTCCACCGTAGTTGGCGATCTGCATCACCAGCGTGTTGCGGCCTTGGACCAGGTCGATGGTGACGCGATCCTGATCGGCGGCGACTCCACGCGCGGCCGGGTTGTCGTGGACGACCTCGCCGTTCAGGTAGACCCGGATGCCATCGTCGCTGCCGAGCGACAGGTCGAGCGAGCGCGGGCCCGGCGAGTCGATCGTGCGCGCGACATAGGTGGATGCGAGGTTCGACGTGAACGCGTGAACGTCCCCGTCGGCGTAACCGGGTTCGGGTGTCCAGACCGCGTTGCCCTGGTCGTCGAGCGCTTCGAGGTCCAGCGGCAAGACGTGCGAGCCGGCCGCAAACACGGTGTCGCGACCCGTCGCGTCGAAGGGGCCTGCGCGGTGCCAGTCGGAGACGACCAGCGGTCCGACGTGCGGGTCGCTGGTGACGGAGACGCGCAATCGGCTGGGAAGCGGCAGGGCCTCGGCACCCGTACTGCCGATGCGCAGGACGAGGTGGGCGTTGCCCGAGGGTTCGAACGTTGCGTCGGGGTAGAGCAGGAACCCGTGACCCTCTGCATCCGGAGCGATGCGGAACCGATCGGTGCGTCCGGACGCCGCGAGGTCGTGGGCCGCGGGTCGATCCTCGGGATGCAGCGACTGCGCGCCCGCCCAGGACAAGGGTCGGCCCACGTCCGCGTCGAGGTCGTCGGACACGCGCGCCGTCAACTCGGTGAGGGCCACGGCTTCGCTGCCGTTCGACGGAAGGACTTCGATGCGGATCGCGCGCACGTCCCTCGAGTCGAGATCGAACACGAGTTCGGCAACCTCGGGCCTGCTTGCGTTCGTGCCGACAACCTGACCTTCCAGGCCCGCATACACCACGCCGCCGTCGACGGCCGTGGCCTGCAACTGGGGCAGCACCTTCCAGCGCGAAGTCAGCGCGTGGGCCTTCTCGGCCTCCCACTGAAGCTGCGCCTCGTCGATACCGGCGATCGGCGCATCCAGGGCGGCAGCGGCTTCGGCGATCGTCGTGCGATACGACGCGAGCTGGTCCGCTTGCTCGTCGGTCGGGACGCGCAGGTTCGGCGGTGGCGCGATCGCATTCTGGTCGTTCGCCTCCTCGGCGATCGAGTTGAAGAACGCGAAGAACCGATAGAAGTCCTTCTGGGGGAACGGATCGTACTTGTGGTCGTGACACGTCGCGCACGCCAACGTCGAGGCGAGCCAGACCGTCGCCGTCGTGTCCACACGATCGACAGCATACTTGGCCAGGTACTCGGCATCGATCAAGCCGCCTTCACCCGTCGTCACGTTGCAGCGATTGAAGCCGGTCGCGATGCGCTGTTGCAGCGTCGGGTTCGGCAGCAGGTCGCCCGCAAGCTGTTCGATCGTGAACTCGTCGAACGGCTTGTTCTGGTTGTAGGCGTCGATGACCCAGTCGCGCCAGGGCCAGAGCGAACGTTCGTTGTCCAGGTGGTAGCCGTGCGTGTCGCCGAAGCGCGCCGCATCCAGCCATTCCCGTGCCATGGCCTCGCCGTAGCGCGGGGACGCGAAGAGTCGATCGAGGACGCGCGACCAGGCGCCGGGGGCTCGGTCCGCCAGGAACGCGTCGATCTCGTCGAGCGTCGGCGGCAGTCCAGTCAGGTCGAACGTGACGCGTCGCAGCAAGGTGGTGCGTTCGGCGGTCGGGGTGACGATCGCCAGCCCGTTCCTCGCGAGTTCGCGCATCAGGAACGCATCGATCGCGCCGCGCACCTCCATGTGCGTGCGGATGGCCGGCACAGTGGGTCGGATGGGCGGGACATAGGACCAATGCTCCTGCCAGACCGCGCCCTGTTCGATCCAGCGGCGCAGGACCTGCGCCTCATCGTCCGACAACTCGATGCCCGAGTCCGCGGGCGGCATCGGATCGTTCTGGTCCGCGATGCGCACCCAGGCCTCGCTCGCATCGAGGTCAGCGGGTGCGAACGGCAGGAACCCACCGTGGTCGCCGAGTGCCGTTTCGCTCAGGTCCAGACGCAGATCGGCCTGGCGCGTCCCCGCATCAGGTCCGTGGCACGGGAAGCAAGCGCGCGCGAGGATCGGTCTGACGTCGCGCGCGAACTCGATGGTGCCGTCGTCCGGTGCGGGACTCGTGCCCAGCGTCAGAGCGACGCTGGCGAGCGCGAAAGTCGCCGCCGATCCGACCGAGAGCGAGACGTGTTGGAGCGGGAACTGCACGGAACCAGCTTAGCGGTCCGTCGCGATTCCCGAGAGAGTGTGCGTCGGTGCTATTCGTCTTCGAGACCGCACTCGGCCGGAGAGTCCCGCCAGGGCATGACCTCGGGGGCCACGACCCAATCCGTGCCGTACTCGGACAGGAACGTTGGCGCGATTCGAGGCATGTCCGGCGCGAGTCCGAAGTGGAACGCGACGCGGCCCGGCGCTGGATCGCGCCATCGGCCGTTGTTGACGGTGTGGCCCCAACGTCGCCCGACCGCGATCAGATCGAAGGTGTTGAACTTGCGCTTATGGATGTCGTAGACCGCGAGACCCGTGAATTCGCACTCCATTCCGTGTGCGATCACCTTGCTGGGTTTCCAGATGGAATCCTGGTCCAGTCGCCACGTGTCGTCCGCGACGGCGCGGGTCTTGCCACGGAACAGCAACGTGGCGGAATCGCCGCCACCCAGGACCGAGGCCGTGAGTTCGGCGAGCTCGATCTCGGAATCGGCGAAGGGCAGGGATTGACCGCGGACGTTGTCGATCAAGTGGAAACGGGCCAGGCGACGCGCGATGGAGCTCAGATCCAGGACGTCTTCGTTCTTCATCGCGTCCGGAAAGCCCGCGACCAACTCGTCCTCGGTGAACCAGGCGTAGTCGGGATTCCAAAGTCGAGAGCGTTCCCCGAAGAGTCCCTTGTTGCCGAGTTCGCGTCCGATGCGTTCCAACGCCAAGCCGCCCTCGGGAAAGTTGTCCTCCCAGCGATGACCGGAGGACAGATCCAGGTCCTTCGGCAGCTTGCGTTGTTCGTCGGTCAACTCGTCCCACGCCGCGAGTCCGGCATCGAGGGCTTCGAGGACGCGTTCGGGGTTCCGCGTGTTGACGCGCGACAACACTCCGGCACCTGGCGCGAAGACCCAGAACCCTTGGCGCGTGCCGCGATCGGTGATGCGCTTGCCACCGGTGCTGAGGGATTGAAAGGCGAGGCAGTCGGGTTCCGATCCGCGCTGCAGTCGCCAGACCTCGTCCGCGGCGCACACGAAACGTTGGGTCAACTCGAGCACGCGCTCGTCCTGGAGAACGGACCGACGGTCCGCGACGCCATTGCCTCAGGTGCAACCGAGCGGATGCCCGTTCATCGCCCAGAACAGGAGCGGTTTGTTCAGTTCCGCCGAGGCGCGCAGGCCATCCGCGAACGTTGGAACCCAATCGACCGACGAATAGCTCGCTTCGGCCTCGGTCGGACGAATGAAGTCCCTCCACGCCGGAAGTTCCGGAAGCGTGATGTAGGGAAGACGCAGGTCCGCCGCGATCTCGGCGTCGGAGAGGGGTTTCGAATCCTGGTCCTGTGCGAGCGCAACCGTGCTCAGGATGGCGAGTGCGAGACAGGCGAACACGGAAGAGCGGTGAGTGTGTTTCATGATTCGGGATTCAGCGCCGCGCCGTCTTCTTGGCGGCCTTCTTCTTCGCAGGTGCCTTCTTCGCGATCGCCTTCTTGGCAGCAGGTTTCAGCTTGGTCGCTGCCTTCTTGGACGTCTTCTTCTTGGACGTCTTCTTCTTGGACGCCGCCTTCTTCGTGGCCTTCTTGGTGGCCTTCTTGGTGACTGCCTTCTTCTTGGCCGGAACCTTCTTCGAGGCCGAACCCTTGGGCACACCCTTCTTGGCGACCTTCTTGCGATGGTGCTCCGCAGCCTTCTTGATGTAGGGCGCGGCCAACGGCGTCTCGCAACTCGTCAAACCGTGATCGACCTCGACCTGTCCGATGCGGTTCGCGGCGGTGACGGCCGTGGCCTCGAATCCATCCAGATACGCGCCCATCGCGATGAGCGCCGTGTTCATCGAGTACTTGACGCGGTTCGGGCTCGTGTGGATCCGGGCCTCGATCGTCTTCAAGTGCGCCTTCGCGTCAGCGACCGAGGGCGCGTCCGGACCATTGCACATACCGGCCAGGACCGACCAGCCCGTAGCCGGAACCCATTCGCCCTTGGCGGCGATCCACGTGCTCATCAACTTGCGACCCGCAGCGCTCTTCGTGGCGATCACGGCGACGCCCATCGAGAGGACGTAGTTGTCGATGTCCTTGACCCACGCCTTCAGGACCGGCGCGGTCATGGCATCCGGATCGGCCACCATCGTGGCCAGTACGCGCGCGTCGTGATTGCCCGACGCCCAGAGCTTCAACGCCAAGTCGTGGTCGACGCCGATCTCTTTCTTGAACTTGCCCTGGTCGCCGTACTTGACGCCGAACATGGGGCCGGTCACGCCGTGGCGACCGTAGATCTTGCGGACCTGCTCGCTGCCAGCGGCCTCGAGCTTCTTGAGAGCTTGGGTGATGTTCATTTCGGGAGCGGTGGTGGGTGAAGCGCATCCTAACGGGCCTCGCGCGCACTTCGATCTTCGGATTGGACCGGTCCGTCCGCTCCGCAGCAGGGCCGTCCCATGTCAGACCTGTGTCCGAGACCGCGACTCGGAACGGGACTCCAGGGACCCACGGCAACCGCTCGCGATAGGCAGGTTAGGATCCCCTTGGGCAGGACCCACCTCGCCCCCTCTCCAGCGGGTCGGACGCCACGAATCACCGTGGACCCGGCCCTTCGCCGTGCTTCGTGCGCGGCAGCTCGAATTCCCGCTTCCCCAGCACACCACTCGACCCGTCGAAGTATCGGCGCGGCCTTCCTCATGCTTGGATCCAAATTCCGCTCCACGTTCCTGTTCGGTCTCGTATTGACCGGCAGCGCCGCGGCCCAGCAGTTCACGTCGTCGACCTCGATCCTCCCCGCGAACAACACCTGGACCGAGGGAGTGGAATGTGTCGACGTCGACATGGACGGCGACCTCGACCTGATCTTCGCGAACGGTGATGGATTCGTCTCCGCCGGAACACAGCGCCAAAACCTGCTGCTGATCAACCAGTTCATTCCGTCCGGCATCCTGACGTTCACGGACGAGAGCGTCGCGCGACTCGGCGTGAACCTGTCGAACGGCAAGGGCGTGACCACTGGCGACGTCAATGGGGACGGTTGGGTCGACCTCCTGTACCTGAACGGATTCAACACGGACCCGCCCCACCTTTACATCAACCAGGGTGCGGCGAACCCCGGGTTCTTCACGATGGAGAGCGCGGCGCGTGGCTTCACCCAGAACCTCAGCTCGGCCTCGGCCCAGTTCGGCGATCTGGACGACGATGGCGACCTGGACTGCATCGTGATGCACTCCGGCTCTTCGTTCCTGGGTGGGTCCGGCAGCACGCCGAAGCTGTACATGAACGACGGAACGGGCGTCTTCGTCGACAGCCCGATGTCGTTCCCTGCGCCGACCAAGGCCGCACACATGGACGCGCAGCTGGTCGACCTCGACGGCGACTGGGACCTGGACTTCCTGGGCTTCTGCCGCTCGGGCAACAGTGGTGGCACGCACTACTTGATGCTGAACGACGGCTCGGCGGTGTTCACGAACTCCTCGACCACGCTTCCGAACACCAGCAGTTCGGTGTACGAGGCCGAGCCCGCAGACCTCGATGGCGATGACGACATCGACATTTTCTACACGAGCCTCAACGGATTCAACGAGGGCTACACCCGCAACAACTTCACCGGTTCCGGGATCCTGAGCTTCACGAACGGTCCGTCCTTGCCCCCCGGCACGGACGACAACGAGATCGGCCTGATCGACTACGACAACGACGGGGACTACGACGTTCTGGTCGGTTCGCTCGGCAGCCGTGAGCGTCTCTACAAGAACAACGGCAACCTGAGCTTCGTCGAGGATAACCCCGCCATTCAGGATGTAGGCGATTCGACCCTGGACCTGACCATCGGCGACCTCGACAACGACGGGGACTACGACTTCGTGACCGGTCAGGGTGAGAGTGGCAGTTTCATCAACCGCGTCTACATCAACTCCGGCTCCCCGGACACGCTGGCTCCCGTGATCGTGCGCGACAACGTTCCCGCCACCGTTTCGAGTTGGCCCATGGTCGTTCGCGCCGAAGTGCGCGACCAGGTTCGCGATGATGGCGTCGACTACGTGTCGGCCAAGGCGCTCGTGGTCGAGCCGACCAACAACTCGGTCGTCGTCACCTACACCGGCGGCGATTGGTCAACCAGCGCTGTGAACCTGAACTCCGGTGACAGCATCATCTTCCAGATGCTGGATCCTGGCTTCATCGTGGTCGAGGGCACCGGCGGACCGGGCTTCACTCAAGGGTTGGTCACCGGCCAGTCCTTCGAGGTCCCGTACGTCGCAGCCGGCGTCACCGGCTTCATCGAAGCGAACTCGGGTGACACCGGCACCGTGACGACGACCGGATCCCCGACTGAGTATGCCGGCCTGAAGATCGGCGGCGGTCAACACCGCTTCGAGATCCCGGACCAGGACAAGCCGTTCCTGATCGAACTGTGCTTCACGGACTATCCCGGCAACACCGCCGGAGGTGGCGCCAAGTATGTCGGCTTCGCTCCTGTCGCCGGCGTGAACTACTGCACGACGGTCGCGAACTCGACGGGCTTCCCCGGCGAGATCTCGGCATCGGGCTCGAGCGACGTGTCGCTGAACTTCCTGACGCTGAACGCCACGAACCTGCCCCCCGGCGAGTTCGGATTCCTGCTGACGTCGATGACTCAGGACCAGATCGCCATCCCCGCGACGTCGCCCGGCTTCCTCTGCTTGGGTGGCACGATCGGCCGCTTCATCACCCAGATCGTGAGTTCTGGCTCGGGCGGCTTCTTCTGCGTCCGCGCCGACTTGACCGCGATGCCGGTCACGCCGAACGTCGCCGTGATGGTCGGCGAGAGCTGGAACTTCCAGTTCTGGCACCGCGATGGCGCCAGCAGCAACTTCACCGACGGCATCGAGATCACGTTCAACTGATCCCGTTCCTGTTCGACAGTTCGCAAGAGGGGCAGCCACACGGCTGCCCCTTTTTCGTGCCCCGCTGCCATGCGACCCGTTCGCGCGTGACGAGGCTGTTACGACCGTATGGGGCGCGGAGCCTAGGATGGGGCGATGCGAAGTCTCCTGATCTTGGTGGGTGTGGTGAGCGCCTGTTCGTCGTCGACCGACAACCATGGTGTGGTGCTCGAGGATCACCTCGTGCAGAGCATCTCGGGCGTTGCTGAAGCGTATTCCGACTGGGACCTCGTCGGGCCGCATGTGCTTTGGGGCCCGACACTCTGCAGTCGTCCGCCTCTGCCGACCGCGCACTATTCCAATGCGTCCGGTGATCAGGCGCATGCGGAGAAGCTGTACGCGCTCTATTCGAATCAGGCCGAGGCGTACCTGACGATGGGCGACGAGGACTCGAGCGGCGTGCCCATCGGGACCGCGCTTGTCAAAGAGGCGTTCGCGCCCGTCGAGTGTGCCGCGGGCGAAGCACCAGGTGAGGGTGGCCTGAATCCCTACGACTTCGACCCGAACCCTGGCTACGTGCCGTTCACGAAGCGGGACGGCAAGACCTACCGCACCGGTGAGGCGCTCGATCGCTTCATCATGCTGCGCATGCCGGACGACACGCCGGGGACGATGGAGGGTTGGGCGTTCGGAACCGTTTCTCCGAACGGCGAGGTGACGTCCGCTGGCGCTGTGCCGAACTGCATCGCGTGCCACCAGAACGCCGCGTACGACGGATTGTTCGGCCCCAAGGAGTGAGCCCGAACCGGCGTGGACTCAGTGTGCGCCGACGGCCCTGCGCCAGTCCGCCATCAAGTGCGCCAGGCGCAGCGTCTCGGCATGCTGCACCAGCGGCGGCTCGGGCTCGATGACGTCACCGCGGGAACGGTGGTGTTGAATCAAGCGGGCCATGGCGCGCGCTTGGAGGGCGAACATGTCGTGCTCCGGTTCGAGCACCACGTCCTGTTCCTTGGCCTCGGTCTCGATCGTCAGATGCGCACGTCGCCCGTCTTGGCGACCTTCTGGCAACCACGGTTGATGGATCGTGATGCGCCCGCGTTCGCCGACGATGCGAGCTTCCATGGGAAGCTCGCGATCGGTCGCGCATTCCAGTCGAGCTTCCAGGCCGCGTTCGAACACGAACGTTCCCTGGGCGTGGCAGTCGACACCGGACGGAGCCAGGTCGCCGTTGGCTTCGCGCAACTCGAGGCTGCCTTGGTTCGTGATCGTACCGACGGCGAGGGCGAGCGACAGCGGATAGCCACCGACGTCCAGAATGCCGCCGCCGCCCATGTCGGGGGCGTACACGCGGTGGTCCGGGTCGTAGGCAAGTTCGTATCCGAAGCGGGCTTCGATCCCAAGGGGGCGACCGATCATGTCGGCCGCAAGGACCTCGAGCAGCCGCGCGAACTGCGGATGCGTGCGATACATCCAACCTTCCATCAACGGAGTCCCGACTTCGCGTGCGAGGCCGACGAGCTCGGCCGTCGTGCGCGGATCCGTCGCCAGCGGCTTCTCGCACAGGACCGGCGTGCCCAACTGCAACGCTGCGCGTACAGCATCGGCATGCGCGGAGTGAGGCGTCGCGATGTACAGGACGTCGACCTCGCTGGGACTCCACGCGTGCGCCGGTTTTGCAACGGGCTCGCCACCGAACTCGTCACAGAACGACTGCACGTGCTCGGCGCGACGCCCGAAGACGCGCGTGAGCGACCCGACACCGGACGTCAGGAGCGATCGCGCGAAGACCCGCGCGATCTGACCGGTTCCGACGATGCCCCAGCGGAGAGGTTCGGGATTCAGCGGCATGCGTTCGCCAGGCGCGTGTCCTGGTGGATGCGGTCGTGCGGGCCGGGAGCTGTGAGGTACGGGAGCATGTGGAGGCGGATCCCGCGCGTGAGCGAACGTGGGACTCCTGACACGATAACGCTTGGTCGGGGATCGCGGCGTCGGGGGTGAACGACTTCATGGGCCCCGCGAGGGATGGGGCGCACCAGGATCACGGCGAGGACGTAGAGTGCCTGGCCTATGAAGCGCGCTCTGACCTTGGCCCTCACAGGCGTGTCCATGTACGGATGCGCGTCCACCCCTTCCGCGCATCGCAGCTTGGACTCCGTGCAGCAGTGGTCGAGCCGCATGGTGGCCCACCAGGGCATGGAGCGGATGAGCGGACTCGATCCGGTCGACGACTGGGCGCTCCTGCTCTGGACGCAGAGGGCGTTCGACGATCCCGAGACGTACCCGGGTCACGTTCCGCTGTTCGTTCACATGCAGGAGACGATCGACGTGGCCATGGCGCGCACGCTGGTCGAGTTCGACGGTGACGCGCTGTTCTTCTGCGACTTGCGGTCGCTCGATGCAGAATCAGCCGCAGTGCTGGCGAGCGGCCCGCACGAGTTGTTCTTCGACGCGTTGACGGAGTTGTCGCCGGCGACCGCGCGCGCCCTCGTTGACGGCGGAACGAGGCGGTTGTCGTTGAAAGGCATCACGCAACTCGATGTCGAGACCGCGCAAGTCCTCGCCGAACTCGACGGCAGTCTGCATCTGGACGGGCTCGCACGGGCCGACTTGGCGACGGTTCGAGCGCTGGCCGAATGGAGGGGCTGGGGCGAGCAGGTGATCCTGCACCTGGGATTGACGGACCCGACGGTCGAACAGATCGAAACGCTGGCGACCTGTGAAGGATGGGGGATCGCGTTGGACCAGATCACCGCGTTGAACCCCGAGCGTGCGGCAGCGCTGGGCACGATCGTGCGTCCCTACCTCTCGCTGAACGGCATCCTCGAAATGACGACCGCCACCGCCCGGGTCATCGGGCAGTGGCGGGCGAAGTTCCTGGTGCTGAACGGCTTGGAGCGGGCCGACGCCGAGCAGCGTGCGTTGCTGGAACAGGGCTGCGAGGCGCTGTCCATGCGCTCGTTGCCCGAGCTCGATTGACCTACCAGTTGTCGGCGTCGTGGACGCGTTGCGCGGCCTTCGCTTCGCCTTCCATCGGTCGACACTCGAGTCCGACGTAGCCTGAATAGCCGAGCTCCTTGGCGGCGCGCAGCACGCGCGGATAGTGGATCTCGCCCGTGCCCGGCTCGTAGCGGCCGGGATGGTCCGCGAGCTGCAAGTAGCCGATCTGGTCGAAGCCGTCCTTCATGCGACCGCACAGATCCCCTTCGCTGATCTGCATGTGATAGAGGTCCCAGTTGATCTTGACGTGCGTCGAACCGACCTCGCGGCAGATGTTCACGGCGTCGACCGAGCCGTAGAGACAGTGGCCTTCGTGGTCCACGCGGATGTTCATCGGCTCGAGGATCAACATCACGTCGTGCGCTTCCGCGATCGGAGCCACGCGCTTCAGCGCGACGACGACCTGCTCGTGCATCGCTTCCTGGCTGACACCGGCGATGTCGTTGCCGGCGATGACCGTGGCCTTCTTGGCGCGCAGCTTGTTCGCGACCTTGCACGAGGCCTCGATCTCCTGCTCGACGGCGTCGTGGTTCTTCGCATCGTTCATGCCGGGCGAGAAGCCCCACGCCGTGAACTGCGCGCACTCGATACCGAGCTCGCCGGACAGGTCCGCGATCGCGTCGATGTCCTTGCCGCGGTGCGGCCACATCTCGAAGGCTGGGAAGCCCATCGCGGCGGCGGCTCGGATGCGATCCAGGAACGGCAGACCTCCCCACCACATCTCGACGTTGGCCGCGAACTTGGTGTTCTTGGTCCTGCCGGGCTGAGCGACGGAACCATCTTGGATCATGGCCTCTTGGGCGAGAACGGAGGGCGCGGCGGCGAGGCCGAGGCCTGCGCCGAGAATCGTGCGTCGGTCGAGTCGTGTCATCGGTTGGCGAGGTGTTCGATCAGGTTGCGCATCTCGCGACGCGTCAGTTTCGGAGCCAGGTCGGTGGGCATCGCGGACAAGTCGGGCCGGCGATCGCGAACGTCGTCGACGTGCACCTCGGTCGTCTCGCCCTGGGCGTTCATCACTTGAAGGAAACCGTCGTTGGTTCCCATCACACGACCGACGACGATCGTGTCGTCGATCAGGAAGAAGGCCTCGTTCTGGAATTGTGCATCGACACGACGGTTCGGATCGACAATGGACTCGAGGATCCTCTGGCGCGTCGCGCGCTGCCCCAGTCCCGCCAGGTCGGGCCCGATGCGCGGCCCCGTCGAGTCGGCGTTGCCGTGACAACGCAGGCAATCGAGGTCGGCGCGTTCGAAGACAATGCGACCCTCGTCCCGGTCGCCGCCGAAGAGGCTGGGCAGGTACTTGGCGATGGCCGCGTCCTCCGTCGATGGCGCGACCAACATGCTGAGCGCCATCTTCACGGTGTCGGTCCCGTTGGCCTCGCAAGCGCGAATCAGATCGAGCGTGAGTTCCGCGGGGAAAAGGCCACGTGAGGACGACATGATCAGCCGCACGAGTTCGCCACTGGCCCAGGGTTGCCCGACCTGGCCCAGAGCCGTCAGCGCCGCGCGTTGTTCCGCGATCTCACCGTCCTGCAGGAGGCCGGGAATCAGCGCCTGCATCTCTTCGGGAGCCAGCTTCGCCAGACGGGGGAAGGCGGCTGCGCGCAGGGTCGTGTCGGGATCGCCCAGGGCGAATTGAACCATCGCGAACGGGTCCGCGGACTTGGTGGCGAGCAGAGCGTCGAGCGCCGCGGCGCGGACCGGGCCGGTGTGATCGGTGTCACGCACGATGGATTCGAAGCGAGCCGGGCCCTGTTCGATGTGGAGCACCGCGGCCGTTTCGATCCAGGCTTTCCAGAGGTCGTCCGACCAGTCCGCAGGTTCGTCGTCCATCAACTCCTGGACGATGGCCGGAAGGAACGACGCGTCGCGTTCGGGCAGGTCGCGGAAGTGACCGTCGACGTAATCGAGATTCGGCGCGTCCTTCCACGTGCGCAGCATGCGCAGGCCATCGAGGCGCAACGAGTCCTCGAAGCGGTCGCTGCCAATCACGAAGGCGATGCGGCTGGCGTCGAGAGCGGAGCCGCCGCGCTCGTTCGCGCTGAGCACGCGACGCATGAAGGGTGTCAGGAATCCGCGTCCCGGTCCTTCGACGATGCCGCCTGTTCGATCGATGTCGTTCCATTCGGGGACTTGCGTCGAGATCATCGCGAGGCCCGTTGCGCCGCCGAACTCGTACAACGCACGTGCCGCTTCGAGCGCCACGCGCGGGTGCTCGTCCTCGAGGAACGGGCGCAGGTTCTCGCCGACCGCTTCACCGCCACGCTCGGCGCGTCGGCGCATCGCGACCACGGCTGCGACGCGCACGTCCACCGAGATGTGGTGCGCGTAGAGACCGAGGTCGGGAATGCAGCCCACCATCGCCTCGATCGCGGCGTGACGCAGGGCGGGATCGCTCTCGCGCGTCATCTCGAGCTGCAGCACGATCTCGTTCGTGGCCTCGGCGAATCCCAGATGGCCAGCGGCGAGCAGGGCCTGGTAGCGCACGCGATCGTCGGGGTCGATGATCAGGCGGCGCACGGTCGAGGCCGCGAGCTGGCCATCGCAATCCGCGAGCGTGCGAACCGCTTGGGCGCGAATCTCGGGGTCGGGGTCCTCGACGAGTCCCAGCAGGCTGGCGGAATCCCAGCCATGTCGTCGGGCTCCGATGCCGATGCCCCAGATGCCATGGATGCGTTGCAGCAACGAGTTGCCATCCAGCGCAGCGCGTTCGAGGTCGAGTCGACCTTCCTCGGGGCGACTGGCGAGCTCGAGTTGCGCGTACAGACGCACGTCCTTGTGCGGGTGAGCGAGCAGGTCGCCCAACTCGGAC
>TARA_R110002096_G_scaffold109056_4_pt1 | contig 37350 bp, 34 predicted proteins | sample TARA_R110002096 | Tara Oceans TARA_R110002096 (sample SAMEA4397295) | marine metagenome | biome: Polar Biome; feature: [DCM] deep chlorophyll maximum layer (ENVO:01000326); material: water (ENVO:00002006), including particulate matter (ENVO:01000060) such as... | depth 35 m
TAAGAGCAATTGACTTTATCGAACCACTTCGTTTGGTTTCTTAATCACCTCCTTTTTCTAAAAACATTAAATTAAAGTTCGATTTTATAGGGCTTTTTTTTGTGTTTTTCTAAGTATAGAAATATATCTTGTCTCTAATTCTGTTTTCATGTTGCTTATTCCTATTTAACAAATGACTTAAAAGCAGCTACTTAAGAGTATCGAAGGAATTTAAAATAGAATTCACATTGATACGTTTGTTTATTTTTTACAATTAATTATATTTGAATCCATTAATTCTAATCAAATAATATGGATAATTTATACAAAGTTCTTGTTCCTCACGACTTTTCAGACGTTGCTGACACTGCAATTTCTTACGCATCAATGGTTGCAAAAAGTTTTAATGGAGAGGTTGTGCTTCTTCATGTAATTGCCAGTGAAAAAGCGAAAACAGCTGCTGAAGAAAAATTAACCGAATTATCAAAGAAATATTCAGCTAAGTATGGTGCCCCTGTTAAGTTTGAAATAAGAAAAGGAAGTATTTTTGAATGTATTCCTGATGTTGCTAAAGAAATACAGGCAATGTTAATTGTTATGGGGACTCATGGTATAAAAGGAATCCAACATTTAACTGGTAGTTATGCGCTTAAGGTAATTGGACAGTCTAAAATTCCATTTATTGTCTGTCAATCTAAAGAATCAAAAGGGAGAATCAGAGATTTGGTATTGCCAATCAAATTTTCTCAAGAAACTAAGTCAAAACTTTCTATTACTTCAAGTATAGCAAAGCACTTTGGCGCTGTAGTTCATATCTTTACTTCAAACGAAACGGATGAGTTCATTCGAACTAAGGTAAGTAGAGAGTTAACTTTTGCCCGTCATTATTTTGATGAGAGAGGAGTTAAATACGAAGTTGAAATGGCTCCTGAGTCAGGAAATTTTATTCCTCAAATGTTGGATTATGCAAGCGACATTGATGCTGATATGATTGCAATTGTAAATTCTTCAGGAGATGGTGGTTTTTTACCTGACTTATTTAAAGGAAGTGGAGAAATTGAAGTAATTAACAACAAATATAAAATTGCTACCATTGTAATGAATCCTTCACAAGTATTTGTGCCGGAACATTTTGGTTAAATGAATACCAACAGTTAAAGTATAAAAAAAGGGATGATTCTAAGAATCATCCCTTTTTTATTTTTATTTGAATTTCTACTTTAAGCTTTTTGCTGATTCAACCATTTTATCGACTGCTTCTTTTCTAAAAGTTCTATCCTTGGTATTCTTAACCTCCACTTGTTCGCCATCAACTTTTGTGACATAAAAGAAATGAACTTCAGGCTCCATATCACTGTCTTTGATAACTTTAGTGAAAACTAATAGGTTTTCGGTTTGTTCGATGTATTCAGTATTGTAAACTAAATCTCCTTGTAATTCAATTTTCTTGTCTTCAATAGACATACCAAATGGAATAATCTCTAAGCCAAAATTTTCTCCTACCTCAATGTTTATGCTTCCCCAACTTGTTTCACTAATTTCAGCTTTCCCTTTGCTTTCATCAGGAATGTAAATTGTAGCGTTCAACCCGTATTCACTCAAATCAGTTTGAATCATTTTATTATAATTCTCATTGAGTGTTTCCTCTTCTTTGGCAGATGACTTCTCTTCTCCACTTCCACAAGCAGAAAAAAGAACTATTAAAGCAAAGAGACTTAGTAGTCTTAATTTTCTCATATTCAAAATCGATTTTGTTTATAGGGTTAAATTATTGGCAACAAATATAAAACAAGCAAACTGAATATTCCTATTGATTCCTTATTTTAATGCTAATCCCCTCTGAATGAGAGCTAAATTCAGGAGCATAATAGCCCTCTAACTTGGAAAAACCTGATGAGAAAACACCTGCTTGGTTGACTTTCAAGTCGTATTCAAAAACATAAACTCCTTTTGGTAACCAATCAAAAAAGAAATTTGTTGAAGCATCTTTTGTGGATTGGTAATAAATCAAACCGTCTTGCATTTTACGTGAAGAGATTACATCTAGTGGTTCAAAAGCAGCAGGACGCATATCTTTTAGCGACACAAATTCCAATGCTCTAGCACTTTCAATTCGAATTCGCACCTTCACCCGATCACCGATTGTTAAGCCATTAGTGGTAATTGGAATTAATTGTTCTTTCCCATCGTTAACTTGGTAAAGAAAATATTCTCTTTTTATTTTTAACTCATTTGTTTCAGCTCCACTTACTTCATTTAAATCGGTTTTATATTGCCAATACGCAGCTCCCCATGCAATTCCTGAATCGGGATTATTGATTGTAATATTTCCAAAATTAGGTTTCACAGATTCCTTCAACCATGTTTTCTTAAAATAATTAGTGCCACTTTCTCTAACCTGCTCCTTCGCTAGAAAACGTTGATCTCCGATAGTTAAACTTAAGTTTGAACTTGCTTGTAGTAAATTTTGTCCATTTATTAAAAGGGCATAGCAGGCCATGGCTGTTGCTTTAGAGCTTTTCCAAGACGAAGTTTGCTTTTCTTTAAGCAACCATACTTTTAATTCTTCCACTGTTTTGGAATCTTTAGCAATTTCATTAAAAGCCTCTATCATTAAAGCTTGTGTTTCTATTGGTGCTTGGTACCAATAAGGACTTCTTCCGGTAATTTTCCAGTACATTCCGGTTTTTTCATCTCCAATTGCAAACTCCTTAATTGAATTTAAAATTATTTGTGACGTTTCCGTTTTTTCCTTCAAACGGTATATTGAAAGCGCAAGCATCCCTTTCAAGTAATTAGTTTGATTGGTCCATTGTTTTTCTACCTGCTTTAAAAAATATGCTTGTGCTTCACCCTTCACTGCTTCTTGAAAATCATCAAAGTAAGAACGCGTGTATAAATAATGGATATGTTGATGAGAAACTGTGTGTTGATCTAAATTGACTTTATCACTGAGTAATCTTTCATAATCCTTTTTAACTGAATTGTCTAAATATGCTAATCCTCTCTCAATCATTAAGTTTACTGCTTTTGAGTCTTTGAACTCAATTCCCATTCTACGCAGTTTTCCAAAACCTTCCAAAAGGTATTGAGTGATGTATCGATTTTCATACATTCCCTTAAACCAAGGCCAAGCTCCATTTGGAAGTTGTAAGTCACTTAATTTTTGAATAACTTCTGCTTGTTCATTCGCCATTCTATTAAAATCGAATAATAAAGCAAGTCTTCTTTTTTGTTCGGTTTCATCTTTAGCAGCTTGCAACCAAGGGGTTTCTTCCAATAATATACTTTTCAATTCCTGATTTTGCATCAGTTTTGAAGTCAATGCTTCTGGTTCAAAATCTTTCCATTGATCAAAAATTCTTTTGATTTCAGGTTGACTGTTGGCAATTAGTTTTGCGATGGAGTTGGCATAGAGTCTTGCAAACAACTGTTCCGAATTTTCATCCTCTCTTTCGTTGATGTAAGGTAAAGCTTGAACGGCGTACCAAGCAGGGTTGGGAGAAAATTCAAAAGTAAAGGCTTGGTGAACTAGCTTTTTTGAATTTGCAGATTCTATCAATTTATCGAAAGTAAAAGATTTACTTTGATTTCCTCTGACAAACAAAGGCAGGCTTTCAGTAATTAAAGCTCTATTTGACAATACAGGTATCAACTTCTCTTCAGCATCAGAATGTGTTTTTGAACTAGCTGAAAACTTCAACTTAATTGCTTTCAAATCTTCGGGAATGAATAAGGACCAATCCACTACCTTACTTTGGTTTTTAACTAAATCGAAAGGTAAATCACTGGAATTTGCAGTAAAAAGTGCCAATTTTAAACCAGTTTGCGCATCAAAAGCTTCAATGCGCGCATGTCCAGAAACGGCATCAAATCCCAAATTGTGGATCAATACTTTTAAAATAACTGTATCTCCAGCTCTAAAAAATCGGGGGTAATTCGGTTTCACCATCAGTTTCTTTTGTGTTTGAATCACTTCTTCTGAAAAACCAATTTTCAAGTCTTTAGAATGAGCCATGGCTCTAAATTTCCAAGATGTGAGTACATCGGGCATTTTAAATTCAAACCTCAATTTCCCGTTTTTATTGACTTTCATCTGAGGATAAAAGAAAGCTGTTTCTCGAAAATCAGAGCGTACAGGATTGTCGATTGACTTAGTTTTTGCTGGAGCTTCAACTTTAGCTCTTGATTTCATAGCGCTTATATCATCTCTTGCAATTACTGCCGACTCAGAAGCAATATCACTCAACATCATTTCTTCACCTTCTGGTTTTGATAGCGACATGGTTCGGTAATTTCCATAATAGTAACCTAAATTCAACCCAAACCAGTTTAAATTGGGATAAGTACGCTGTGGAATTGGCAAAAATGATTGTCGGTGATAATTGACCCACTGAGACGAACGCAAAGAAAATTGTTGATATGCATTCCATGAAAATGAAGCACCTTTTGGCAAATAAAGGTTCAAGCCCCAATCAATAGAGGTAAACTGATCTAAAGATTCATCGTACATACCCAACAATAATTCAGCTTCTGAGTTTCCATCTGGGCTTTCTATTTCAATATCCCACTTTTCTTGGCTTGCTGGCTCTACCAATTTTCTAAAAGTAGTCAGTTTTACATTCAACTTCTTGTTGCTGTAAGGCACCTTTATTGTTTCACTGTGTTGAATCAATCGATTGGAATGAACTGCTGTAAAATGAATGGTAAAATTGCCTCGATGTTTTTCTTCAATTGGAATTTGAATCAAGCGCTGTTCATTTTTGAGTGTTAGCCATTGTTTAGAGACAATCTTTTTATTGTGTTCGATTTCATACAATAGCCTCAAATTTTTTAATGAAGTTCCTATTAAAAATTCAGCAGTTTCTCCGGGTTCACCTTGAACTTTCAAAGCTTGAAACCATGAGAAAATGGGATAAGGAAGCTGCTTTGATTTTGAATCATACAAAACAAAACGCTCATTCCATTTAACTGGGTTGCCATACAAATCATTTGCAAGCACCTCTATTTCATAGGCTCCGCTTTTAATTTCTTTGAATAAATCGAGCACTTGGTTACAATCAATCATTGAGCTACTGATCAAAACTCCCCTTTCAAAATCATTAATTTCTCGATTGGCTTTATAGTCATATTCAGGGAAATTTTTCTGATAGGATTTCTTCTCGATCACTTGCTGACTAGTTTCTTGCCACAATTTTGGCACACTTATCTTTTCAGGAGTTTGCAATTGATACAAGTTTAATTTAGCTTTTGCTGTAACCGGTTTACCATTAATCGTTTTAGCATTTATTTGCAATTGTTTTAAGTCTTCTAGCTGAATAGCAGGCTCAATTTTAGCATCTAAAAACAATGCTTGATGACTCAATTGAATTGACTCATTAATACTTTGCGTTTCACCAGAAAGGCTTGTTGCATCGATAACTAATTCATAATTATAACTTGGTTGATAGATTTGATTACCTAATTCAGGTGCAAAAGCGGTGAATTCAAAAGAAAAACTTCCATCAGCTGCCGCTTTTAAATTTCCATTTGCGATGATAACTGATTCATTAGAAATTGGAGGCATTCTCCAATATCGGAAATAGGGATAATAAACGGTTCGTTTTACTTGGTAAGTAATCGAAGCATCAGCAATCCCCTCTCCTGAATAAGCAAGTACTTTTCCATTAATTGCTAGTTGCTCATTTAATTTTACTTGTTCTTTTCGCTCATCAAGAGCAATCTTAAAAGTTGGTCGTTTGTATTCTTCCACAGAAAAATACTGCATCCCACTTCCATCTTGAATTCTGTACTGCCCGTTTAAACCACTGTTTGGCAAGATAAAACTACCTTGATAAGAGCCATAATCGTTTGTACTCACGTTCAATTGATTCAACTCCTCCCCATTGGGATTAAATAATTTAACGGTAGTTGAAAAATTTGTTTTCAATGCTTTTGAATCATTCTCTGATTCAACAATTAATCCTTTGAAATAGACTGTTTGCCCAGGTCGATAAATGGCTCGATCGGTAAAAAAATGAGTTTTTGTAATTGTGCGAGTTGTAGCGTTATTCTGATGAATGTAATAATTTGAAGAAGTTGTCAAAGTGTCTTTTCCACTTACTACATAAAATCGATATGTCTCATTAATTACGTTCTTTTTGAAAGTGATTAATCCTTCGCCGTTGGGCTTTTCGATTTTCAAAAAATTCCAATTCACCAATTTGGAAGATGGGTTATATTCTTGCTGGAATACATTTACTTGAGCACTTGTAATTGGTTTACCAGAGCTTCTATCGAAAAGCATTAAATCCAAAGAGCCATTACTAGCATCATTTCTAGTAATAAATGCCATGTTGCTAACTGAAAAATTAGTGTAATTAAGGTGTAAGCCAGATTCAAAACTAGAGTCAGAAGTAGCTACCAAGTAGTAATTTCCGAAGGGTAATGAAGCAGTAAAGATTTCGGTGCTGTGTGTTTGAAAATCTCCCTGATCTATTAATTCTTGACTCCAAGCGCTTATTGGTTGCTGCTTTAGTAGACTGCTAATCAAGTCCGAATTATTATATTCTTGTTGATTGATGGTTTGAGGCACTTTGTAAACTCGAAAAAATACTTTACTTACATTTTTATACTCAATGTGAAATAAGATTGGTTTATCAGCAGTGTAGACGCGTTCTGTATTGAAATTTAAACTCGTCATTTCAATTCGCTGCTTCAAAGATTTGGCTTGAAGAGCACCCATCCCACTTTTTTGCGCCAATTGCTCACAAATTTGATGTGCTTTTTTTAAATACCATCTATTTTCTTCTGGCGAACTAGAATGGTTGAATCTTGATCCCCATTGAAAATAAAGTTCTGCTTCTCTAAAAGTAATTTCTGATGCGATTGGGTGTTGACTAAATTCCGCTGAGAACCCTTGCAATGCTTTCAAATACATGCTGTCCTTCAACATTGATTGCGAAGAAGTATAGAAATGACGCAACCTGTTTAAATTAAAATCAATCAACACTTTTGCATCTTCATCTTTTGAGTGCCTTTGCAATAAATCTTGAAAAAGTTGAATGGTTTTAAATTGATTTTCTGAAAAATCTTTCGCTTCAAACGAAGTTTCAATGAATGTATTAATTGGCTCAAATAAAAGGGCTTCGTTCTTTGATAATGCAGTAAACTTATTTGGTTCATTGCCATCATTTTTATAATAATTCAATGCTCGATCAGCAAGAAAATCATAAAAAGTAGGTCTTAACTCAAGTCCTTCGTTAAAGCGAATTGAATCTTTTTGATTTTGAATTATTGGGTTTAAATAGGAAGTGGGAAGTTGCGCTAAATTAGCAGCATCACTTAATGATGCTTGATAATGATAATCTATTCGATTTAAAAGTTGATTTAATGACCAAGAGCGAAAATCTTCAGAATTTAAGTCTTCAACTGAAGTTCTATTGCTAAAACGGTAAATATTTCGACTATAATACTGTTCATACAATTCTGCGGTAGCCGAATGCAACAATTGTTTTAATGGAAAATCAGCCGAATCGGTTTGTTGTTCAAATGAGCTAATAATTTTAAAAGCTGCATCTTCTTCAATTCTATTGATGTATTTTGAGCGATAAGCTAAGGCTTTGAATACCTGATTGACATTATTTTCAGCAAGTGCTTTTTGAAGAATAAAGTCGGTTTTGTCAATGATGCTTTTTCCAAGCCCTTTTTTTTCTAGCGATTCTATTTCTTTCCATTCAGCTTCATAAGGGTCATAAGAAATTTCGACTTGTTTTGATTGAGTTTTGATGGCCTCATTTTTTTTACAAGCAATTGATAAAATCAAGACAAGTAAAAATGGATAAAAAAAGGTGAATAAACGCATATGTTTGATGTATAAGATTTTGCTCATTTACAAAGTTGATACCAAAATTGTTACTTTTCAAGGATACTTATACCTACATAGTTTCGAAACTTATAAGTACTTAAGCACCAAGCTTCGTGTGAAAAGTAAAAGTTACTTATCAGAAGAATCATTTTTTGTAACTATTTTTCCTTCTTAAAAAACTTCAATTCAGAATCATCAATTCCCGATAGACTAATTTTGAATTTAATTGCTAAAATTCTAACCAAAATAATGGTTAGGATAGAAACTGAAGCATTGACTTCAAAGCCCAACCCAAAATTTTGCATCATTACAAAAATAAATCCTCCGAATATACATGCCATGGCATAAATTTCCTTTTGAAAAATCAATGGAATTTCATTGAGTAAAATATCTCGAATTACTCCTCCTAAAACAGCTGAAAACATGCCCATGATTACCGCCATTGGAGCATCAATTCCTATCAATAAAGCTTTTTTTAAGCCCAGAATTGTAAAAACGCCAATTCCAATCGTATCAAAAAGAAAAAGTGTTTTTCTCAACTTTTTTACCACTTTTTTGAATAAAAAGGTTAATCCAACACCAATCAAAATAATACTCAAATAGCGGATATCTCCCATCCATCCAACAGGAGTGGTTCCAATTAATAAGTCTCTTATTGTACCTCCACCAACTGCTGTTACAAATGCAATAAAAGTTGCTCCAAACAAGTCTAACTTTTTAGTTGATGCAGCCATGGCACCACTGATGGCAAAAACCAAAGTACCTGTTAAATCTAAGAGATTTAGCACTGCATCAATGTCTTTAAAAAATGTTGTAAGCATATAGAAAAAGTTGATTTAATAAAAGACTAATGTAATAAAATGTAGCAGTTGGCAAAACAATTTAGCTTTAAAGCCTAACTAAAAGTTAAATAAAAAGAGAAATTAAAAATCTGAAATAAAATCAGCATATTTAAGTTTTAAAATTTCCATGCTTTAAAAATTTTGAATGATTAAAAAATTAGCGTTTTACTTAATCCTTTTTTTGTTTTTGATTGCAACTGCATCCGCCCAAAAAATGCTAGCATTTGATAAAAGAGGAAAAGTAAAAAGAGTGCGCTATTATATTGGTAATGAAATTAAAGTCAAATTAATTGACAAGACTTTCTTATTTGGACAGATTACTAGGATTGATGATCAAAGTTTTCAAATAGGAAATGAGCTTATTAATACTGATTCTGTTCAATATGTTTATTCAAAAGATGAAGCCCAAGCAGGTTTAAAACTATTTTCTGGTATACTTTTCACTGCTGGAGCGGTTTATCTTCCGCTAGTGTCTTTTAACAGAACAATTAATGGAGACCGTCCGATAGTAAGAGAACAAGCAGTTAGAGTAAGTGGGGGTCTTATAGCAGGAGGACTTTTGTTGCACTTGCTTACTAAAAAGAAGTACAAAATATCAGAAAAAAGGCCATTAAAAATCATCGATGTTAGCCTTTAATTTTTTGCACAATTGATGTGTGAAAAGCTAATTTAAGTTTGGTATAATTATGGTTACTAGCGCTTAAATTTGTTGAATGAAGTTATTAATTTCTATCCTATTTTCTTTGTTGCTAGCCGCTCCACTTCCGTTGATTTCAGGGGAAGATGAGAAGGATTTTAACACCAATTTCAACATCGCAAAACAACACCTTTCACAAAGAAGAATTAATAAAGCACTGCCCTTTTTATTGTATTTACAAGAGCGATATCCAAAAAATAGCAACTTGAAGTATTTGGTTGGACTGTGCTACGCAGAAGAAGAAATCGTTAACCCTGCAACAATTAAATTGTTGAAAGAAGCTTCTAAAAAAGTTTCTTTGGATTATGACCCAAATAGTTTGGATGAGCAAAGAGTTCCAATATATGTTTATTATTATTTGAGCGTAGCATATTCTCAAAATAAAAATTGTGAGGAAGCAGAAAATGCTCGAAATAAGTTTTTAGAGCTCTATCCGCATAAAGATAAATTCTACATTGAGGCTTCGAGAGAATGGATCAACCGCTGTGCAGCAATGACAGAGCAACCAAAAATAGTTGATCTCCCGAGTTTTCCAGAATTTAAACCCTACCAATCAAAAGAATGGAAAGTTGGTGGTGGAATGATGAACAGTAGAATCGAAGACAGTTTAAGACTACTTGAGTTAAATGATAGCCTTAATAGAGTAAAAGCTTCTAAAATAATTACTAAAGAAATTGCTTATAGCACACTTCAACCTTTGTATGGAGTTCAATTAGGAGCTTTTAAAGATCCAGTTCCAGTGAGTAGATTCAAACTAAAAAACATCGATGCATTTATGGACAGCTTAGGCATGATTCGTTATGTAATCGGACATTTTTCTATTCAATCGCAAGCAGAGTCATTACTTAAAATAATCAAAAATTCGGGTTACGAAGATGCATTTGTTGTGAATGTAAACGATGCAAAAAAATACAAAGAAGAAGTCATTAGCGTGAATGACGTAAATATTAAAGCAGCTCCTGTTAGGAAAGCAGAATACCGGATTCAAGTTGGTGCATTTAAAGAAGAATTAACATCAAATTCAGCTAAAATATACTTAGAAATTGAAGGGATTAAAGAACTTCGCGATAAAGAACTAACGTATTTAACTGTTGGAAAGTTTTCCGATTATGAAAGCGCAAAAACAGAATTGGAATCTATTATTGCATTGGGAATCAAAGATGCTTTTGTTATAGCAGTTTTAGGAAATAAAAAAATACCTCTACAAAATGCAGTAAGTAATTAAATTCATGAAAAAAACACTATTAATTCTCATTTCAGCTCTTATCTCTTTCGCATCAATTTCTCAAAATAACTTAGAATTTGAGTTTGATCAGGCTAGGGTTAAGTTAGCTCAACGAGATTTAGAACCTGCTATAAATAGTCTTAGAAAAGTTTATACTTCAGACCGTTCCAATTCAAACGTTAATTTTTTATTGGGTGCTGCATATACAGAACTATCAGGTCATCAAAAAGAAGCAATTTTTCACTTAAAAAAAGCGGTTCAAAACGTAGATAAAAACTACAAAGTTGGCTCTTTTGAAGAAAAATCAGCTCCGATTCACGTTTATTATTATTTGGCCATTGCATTGGTTGAAGAAGATTTATGTGCTCAAGCCAACAAAGCTTATGAAAAATTTAAGGAGTATAAAGAGCAAGTAAATAAATACTTTATTGAAGAATTAGAACGCCATCTACAAAAATGTCCTTTTGAGAAAGAGGATGTGAAAAACGAATGGAAAAAAGTTGTAGAAGTTCCCGAAGGATATAGTCCAGATGAAATAATTGAAGAAACTTTTGAAGTAGATTCTGCTTTAATTGCTCAAAAAGGATTGGTTACTCAAAAATTAGCTTACACAACAAAAGCACCTCTTTATGGTGTTCAAATTGGGAGTAATTTGAATCCAAGCCCTACAAGTAACTTTAAAGATGTAAAAAATGTCGATGTATTTATAGACAATGATGGGATTATTCGCTATGTAGTAGGCCATTTTTCTTACAGAAAGCAAGCAGAAACTTTACTGAGTACCTTAATTGAAAAAGGATTTAAAGATGCTTTTGTAGTAAATGTCAATGATGAAAGAAAGTACTCTAATGAAGTAATTAGTTACAACAACATCAACTTGAGAGCAGGAATTACAGGAAAGATTGAATACTATGTTCAAGTTGGCGCTTTTAAGGATACTATCCCAAATCACTTAGCTAAGCTATATTTGGAAATTGATGATATCCAAGAAGTTAAGAATAAAGAAATGACTGTTTTAATGGTAGGCGAATTTCCAAATTACCAAGATGCAATTAACCGTCAGGAACAAATTCAACTTGAAGGTATAAAAGATGCTTTTATTGTAGCGTATCATAAAGGGAAAAAAATTCCATTGGAAGAAGCTATTCGTTACGACAAATAATACCGATTACGAATATTATACAGTCCAAAAGGAGGACTGTTTAAATTTTGTATCGGCATTTACCATTTCTTATATTATAAAACATTAGAACTGTTTTATAATAAGAACTGGTATAAAAAAAGGACTCAATTTTCATCAAGTCCTTTTTAATTGTAATTGTGGAGAATATCGGAGTCGAACCGATGACCTCTACGCTGCCAGCGTAGCGCTCTAGCCAGCTGAGCTAATCCCCCTTGCTAGACTGCAAAAATATACAATTTGATTTTATGTGTGTTATAAAACAAAAGATAGTTTTATAAATGATTTAAGCTGGAATTAATCCAACATTCATTGCGTAAACGGTTAATTCTGAAATAGATTTAACACCGAGTTTTTTGACAATATTTTTTCGGTGGGTGTGAATAGTATGGTGACTTAAATGAAGTTTTTCTCCAATCTCCTTATTGGTTAAACCACTAGCAATTAGTGCTGTAATCTCATTTTCTCGTTCAGTTAAAGCTGTTGGCTCACAATTCAGCTCACTTTCATCAACATAACTTTTATTCAAGATGATGTCTAATACTTTATTGCAATAAAAATTTTCTCCTTTAGCAATTGCAAAAATGGCATGAGTAATTTCTGCCTCGTCGCATTGACGGGTTAAATATCCCTGAACGCCTCTTTCTAAAATTCGCAGTACATCTACCGTACTTCTTATATCCGATATAATTAATACCTTCTGGTTTTTTAGTTTTTCTTTGAGCTTAAATGTGGTGTCAATGGTGAAATTTCCACTTGATAGTGGATCAATGATTATTAAATCAAAATTCATTTGATCTATATAATCAAATAATTCCGCCTCATTTTTTGCATGAATAATCCGATCAATTCCACCACCTTTTGAAAGCACTAGCTTTAATCCTTTCGCCATTAAGACATTGGCGTTTGCGTGAAGAATAGTTAAACCCATTTATTTAGAATCATTCTAAACTACAAATATTCGCTCAAAAAGTTTAAGAAACAATACCCTAAACAAGGTATATCAATATTAGTTTCAAAACTTTCATAAGTCTTCATTAGAATTGCTAACTTAGCCTTCAGTAATTAAAAACTTAAAAACAAATTACAATGAAAATTAATAAATTAGTCATCGCATTATTCGCGACAAGCATTACATTTTCTGCATGCGGAGAAAGTCCGAATAAATCTTCTGAGTCTGAATCAGAAGCTAAAGAAACAATGACTCATGCACATGAGAAAAGTCAAGATACTAAAGAATTAACTATACCTGAAGGAGCTAGAGTATTTTTTGCAAATATCCAAAGCGGAGATGTAGTAAATTCTCCAGTATCAATTCAATTTGGAATTGATGGAATGGAAGTTGAACCTGCGGGTGAATTAAACCAAGGGAAAGGTCACCATCATTTAATTATTAATGGAGGAGCAGTTCCTGCTGGTACTGTAGTTCCTGCTGACTCTGTCAATATTCACTACGGACAAGGACAAACAGAAACAGAAATTGAATTAGCTCCGGGACAATATCTATTAACCATGCAATTTGCAGATGGATATCACCAAAGTTATGGTGAGCAAATGAGTGAAACGATAGAAATTGTAGTAGAGTAGATAAATAGATAGCTATGAAATTTATACACCCTCTTTTAGTTGTATCGCTATTCTTTATTTATAGTTGTAGTCAACCAAGCGAAAAAGAATCAGAAAGTTCTGAAAATACTGAGGAATCAGAGATTAATTCTGATGTTGATTCTCAAACCGAGTCACAAGAAAAAGGCAAACTTAAACTTTATCCTGCCAACTTAGATCAAGAATTCCCTAATGCTCAATTAGCAATGAAGTCTCCAGCTTCTTCAAATTTAGAAGAAGGAGTGCAGCGTTTTGAATTTGAAGTTTCGAACTATGAGTTGGCTGTTCAAACAGCAATGAATTCTGAAAAACATTGTGCTAATTCGGAGAAAGGGCAACACATTCATTTTATTTTGAATAATGCTCCATACAGAGCTGAATATGAACCACAATTTGATGCTGAGTTGACTACTGGCAACAATGTAGTTCTAGCATTTTTATCTCGCTCCTACCATGCGAGTATCAAAAATGGGAAAGCGTTTGTTTTTAAGAACTTTTTCATTGGCGACAATCAATTTAAATTTGACGAGAAAGCGGCTCATCTCTTTTACAGTCGACCAAAAGGAACTTATGAAGGAAAAGATACCGAACGAATTTTAGTCGACTTCTTTTTAATAAATACTGCTCTTAGTGAAAATGGCAACAAGGTTAGGTTGACTATCAATGAGGAAGTTTTTTTAATTTCAAACTGGGAAGCCTATTTTGTTGAGGGTTTAGCTAAAGGAAAGCACACTTTCAGAATAGAACTTCTAAATTCTGAAGGTGAATTAATCGAAGGGCCATTTAATGATTCTGGCTTGCGAGAAATTGAATTGAAGTAATTTTCAATTCAGCAATTCAATTTGTTTGTAGAGCTTCCACTTCCGATCTTCAAACCTCAAAACAACTATTTCAGCCAAAAGAAATTTTCTTTGATAGTCCCTTTGTTTGAACTCTAATAATGCAAGTTTAAAGTCTTTCTTTTTTAAGTCTTTATTTGCAACCGTAATGTGTGGAACAAAAAAGTGCTTTTCTACCCGCTGTGGTATAATTTTCTGCTGATTAAAAAGCTGTTTAACTACTTTACTAAAGCGTTCTAAAGCTTCATTTTTAGAGATGTCTACAAAAAGTGTACGATGGTCAAAATTTTGGAAACCATCTAAATGAATTTCAATGGGATTATTGTCAAAATTAGACTTAGACAAGGTCTCAATTAAAATTTCAACTTCTTCAAGATTTGCTTCAAAAGGTGGAATTATCGTAATGTGAGGAGGTGCATTTTGCGCATGCTTTGAACCATAAGCCGTTTCAATTTCTTTTTGAAAAGCTACAATCTCATATAAAATAGCATCAGGAGGTAGAATAGCTATGAAAAATCTTGGCTTCGACATGCTTTAAAACGTCTATTTTTCTTCCGCCTTGGTTGCAGTAATAATATATTGCTCTTCCAAAGTAGTTGTTTCGATAATGGTTTTAGAAAAGCCAACTCGTTGCAGCTTTTTAATTACATCTAAACCCGAAATGCGCATTTCAATGGGCGGACCGTGAGGAGTTTCTTCTTTTTTGAAGTCGACAATTAACAAAGTCCCACCAGGCTTGAGACCTTTTAAAACTTTTCTGAAATATTCAAATTGATTATCAATATGGTGATAAGTATTGACAATAATTACCGCATCAACTTCGTCAGCTTCTAATAAAGGATCATCATGTTTTACTAGATGCGGTTCAACCAAACTGTCATTTAATTCGGCTTTCTTTTTTTTGATAAGCTCTATAAACTGCTCGTCAATATCTTTTGCAATAACCTTAACTCCTCTCTCAGCTAATCGAAAGCTAAAATAGCCGCTACCTGCTCCAATGTCGGCAATTGTTTTCCCAAAAAGTGGCTCCAACTTATCAATAACTTCATGTGGTTTTTGCCAAGCTTCTCGATCTGGTGACTCAAAACGTTCTACCAATTCAGTAAAGTCGCTTTGGTTCATGTATTGGTTGGCATCAGAATTGTGTTTTTTCTCTTTTGAAGAAGGTTGACAACTCAAAAATGTGGAAGTTAAGAGAAGTGAAAGAAAACTGTACTTGAATTTTTTGTGAGATCTCATTGTATTCGTTTGAAATTACTATTAGCCATTTTTTCTTAAAAACGCGGCTGCCATCAATGACATTAAAATCCCTATTGGCAGCACCTCAACATAGGTAAATAAGAATTTTAAAATTGGTTTTTTATACCACTCAGCCATTTTTTCATATTGATTGATTTGTTCCATTTTCTCAGTAACTGAAAGACTACTTTTATTTATTTTTGAGATAGCCGCTTCTAAATAATTATCCATAAAATCAGGCATGAATAATTCTGAAATAATCATCCAAGTTACAACATATAAAGTAGAAGCTATTAATGCAATGTAAAGCCCTAATAAAAACGCTCTCCCAAAAGAAATGACTCCATTTAAACACTGATCTCTGTATTTACTAATTGCCACAAAAATTGCGGTAAAAGCAACAATCATTCCCGCAAACCCAATGAATTGAGCCCAAGCTGAGTCGGTGGTTTTATCCATAAATGGAATGGTGATACTCATAAAAAGAGCAAGAAGAAGACCACTCAATAAGCCGTATTTAATAACTGTTTTTTTCATTTTTATAGATTTAAATTAAGCTGCAAATAAAGTGACTTTTCAAAAAAATATCCTCACCCGAAAGTACTAAAGTGCTGAAATAATAATCATTTATTAAATTAATGCCATTTCTCTTGCCCGCTGAATTGCCTGAGTCCGGCGTTTCACATCCAACTTAAAATAAAGGTTTGAAGCATGCGTTTTGATTGTATTTTCACTTAGAAAAAGGTGTTTTGCAATTTCTTTGTTGGACATTCCATTTGCCATTGCTTGTAAAACTTCTTGTTCACGACTTGATAGAATTGACTGCTCTTTTAAATTGGGGTGAATTGAATTTTTAGTTATTTCGAACTCCTTTGATTTCCAGTTTCTTGAAAGCCAAATACCCAATCCGAAAAACAAAAATGCTATCAGACTTACTATAAAATTAAAATTTAGAGAATTACTAAAAGCTAATCCTTCCAAAAGCTTAAGCAATAAAAAAGCAATTGAAAGAAGTCCTCCGTATGTTAATCCTTTCTTCAGCATGTTTAAGTTAATTAAATCAATTATTAAAATTACTCAAATGCCCCCTCAATGCTAAACCAAAAGCCATAGTGAGGTAAATTTGCCTCTTTAAACTGAATTTGAGCCTCAATTTGATTGGCTAATAATTCTATCAATGTAAATCCAATGGTATTATTAGTTATCGGAATCATTGTTGAGTCAACTCCTTTTCCATTATCGGTATAGGTAAACTTTTTCACTCCGTTTTGCGATGAGTAAACGATCGTTATTTCTAAGCCATTTTCAGCAACAGCATGCTTTATAGAATTGGTGAAAAGTTCATTAAATATCAATCCTAAAGGAAGTGCGCTGTCTATGGAGAGGTTCACATCTTCAACCTGAATGTCAATCAAAATATCCTTTTCAGTAGTTTCCAATAATTGAGTAGTAAAATCTCTTAAGTATTCCTTAAAGTTTAAACTTGAAATATTATCTGATTGATAAATTTTTTGATGCAGTAATGAAATTGAGTGAATTCTACCTTGTGCAATCTGAAAAATTTCTTGGGTTGATTGGTCCAAATCTTTAGCATTTAGCTGAAGATTAAATAGGCTGCTGATAATTTGTAAATTGTTTTTTACTCGGTGATGCAATTCTTTTAACAAAGTTTCATTTCGGTGGTTCGTTTCAGAAATTGTCTGATAGGAAGTTTTTAAATCTTTGTTCTTCACAATTAATTTATAATTTGCTTGGCGCAACTTAATGCGACTTTTTCTGAGCCCCCAACCCATGAATAGCAAAATCACCAAGATAACTGAGAGGCCGATTACCCAAAAGAAAAGCATTTTATTATCTGCTTCAAGTGCATTAAATGTTTGTTTGGAACTATGTGCTTCATTGACAATTTCTAAATAATCGGCTATATTTTCTTCATTTTGAGCAGCTTGATTTGAAATATTCCGATTTTGCTGCTCATTTAATTGAAAATAGCTGTTTAAATACTTTTTTGCTTGTTCATAATCTAAATTGATTAAACTTATACGAATCAACTCTTTAGCAGCATCAATTCCTTTTTTCAACTCATCTTTTGCTTCGCAAAAAAATAATGATTTTTGAAAATAAATTTTTGCAGAATCCAATTCATTGATTGCTTGAAAGCTCATCCCTAGCAAAAAGTAAGTTATGTGAAGTCCATCGTCTGACGGGATTTCGTTCAACAGCTTTATTTCATTTCTCAAATAAAAGATTGCAGAGTCTGCTTCTCCCTTTTCCAAAAGCATGTCCCCATAATTCCCATAAGAGAAAGCATGGACAACAGGATTGTAGCGCTTGTTTTCCTTTGCTTGAATCTTTCTAAAATAGTTAGTTGCCAGATCAAAATCTCCATTTAAAAAGGAGATAAAAGCAACATTATTTAAACTACTTAATATTTGACTAGTATCATTTTCCTCATAATCAATATTTAGAATTAATTTGAAAATTTCATCGGCTTTATCAAGCTCCTCTAATTTTAGAAGAAATCTTGCATAATTGTTAAGTAAAAGTCTTTTGTATTTATTTTCATTAATATGATCCAATAACTCAGGAAAAACAGCTTCAAATTTATTGATACTCATTCTTGTAGCACCAATGTAGTTAAGCGATTGAGCCAATAATAGCTTTACATATAGCTCTTCTCCTCTAGTTCGGTAGTAGTCAAATTCAAGAATATAATTAAATACTTTAATGGCAGTTAACTGACTGTCATTGTGCTGTATCCTTCTTGCTGTAAATAACAGTCGCTCGAATTCTGTAACGTTTTTGGGTAAAATCACCAGATTTTTTTCAAAAATTGAATCTTCTGTGATGCTGATTATTTGATTTAAATCGTGATTGACTATACCACTTTCTGATTTTAATTTATTGAAGTCAATTCTTATAAAATCAGAGTTTAGGCGATTGGATTCGCATAAAGCCGAGTGAGATAAAATAAATAAAGTGATTACAAAGAGTTTCTTCATCTAAAAGTAGAAAAAGTAAAACTACTGTTTTCAGCTTTTACTTTTATTCTTCTAATTTCTGATTTTTTAACTCATCTCTTTTTTGTTGGGCATGCTTTTTTCTAAAACTCTCGATTTCTTCATAATAAACTTTTAGTCGAGATTTTAGTTTTTGATAGCGATAAAGTCCAATCACAACAAAACAAACAGTTAAGATTAAAGAAAGATAACCCAAAAAATGGAGGTTTTCAAAGTTTTCTAACTTCAGCAAGGCGATTCCACCAACAAGTAAATAAAGTGATGAACGAATGTAAGAAAGAAGGGTGCGTTCATTAGCTAAAGTAGTACGCTCCATTGCTAAATAGTCACGCAAGATAATTTCATCTTTGTTATCAAAGCCCCTTGAAAAGCGGAATATTTTTTTAATATCCATCTACCAAAATTAATTAAAATGGGAAAAAATAGGGAATCACAATTGAGGCAGCGATCCAAATAATAATATTTAATGGTGTACCTACTTTCAAAAAGTCGTTGTATTTATAGTTACCAGGCGCATATACCATTGCATTTACAGGATAACTAACTGGTGTCATAAATGTCAATGAACAAGCAAACATCACTGCGATTAAAAAAGGCTTTTCGCTAACTTGCATTATACTTGATAGACTAATAACAATCGGAGCCATCAAAGCTGCTGAAGCCTTACTTGAAAGAACATTGGTTGACAAAAATGTTACTAAAAAAATTAGGCTTAATGTAATTCTTGGATCTACCCCCCCTACCGATTCAAAAACTAAAGTTGAAATGATCTCTGCCCCACCGGTTTTTTCAAGTGCTGTCCCCATTGAAAGTACACCCGCCATCATAAAAATAACTTTCCATTCAATGGACTCATAAGCTTGTTTTGGTGTAAGCGTTGAAGTAGTTACCAATAAAAGAGCGCCAACCATGCCACTTATTAAAATAGAAGTGATGTTTAAAGCAGCTACTGTAACAACACCGATTGCAATTGTTAGCGCAATAATGGCTTTTCGATAATTTATTTTATTTGGCGAATATTCTGATAAAAGTATGAGACTATTTTGAGAAATCAGCTCATTAATCTCTTCTCGACTCGCATATACTAAAAGCAAATCTCCTTCCTTAATTTTTACATTTGAAATATCTTCTTGAATTAATTCATTTCGTTTTCTAATGGCAATTACCGAAGCATTGAATTTATTTCTAAATTTCACTTCCTTCAATGAACTATTGGCAATTAAGCTATTGGCAGGAACCATTGTTTCAAAAATCAACTTACCATCTTCTTTAGATTCTATTAAATCTTCACTTCCTGTAATTCTATAAGAAGTTGACTGTTTAAGATCATTTAATTTTGAAGGACTAATGGCAATTTTTAAAATGTCATCTTCTTCAAGTTCTGTAGTTCGATCAAATTTAAAAAGGCTCTCTCCTTTTCTGTTGATTGCAATAATTTTTACTTCATAATCTTTTACAAGTCTGCTTTTACCAACTTGTCTGCCTATATCATTTGCTTTTTCCGAAATACTTATTTCAGTTATATAATTATTGGATTTTACAGCGCTTAATTCATCCTTTCCTTTTCTATTTGGCAATATTAATGGAGCAATTACAAATAAATACAGCAAGCCTATGGCTAATAATATTAATGCAGGCATTGAAAATTCGAACATCCCAAAAGGTTCGAAACCACTTTTCTTTGCGATACTGCTAACCAAAATATTGGTGGATGTTCCAATTAAAGTACAAGTGCCACCAAAAAGTGCGGCAAATGAAATTGGAATTAAAAGTTTTGAAGGGGCAATATCTGTTTCTCTACAAACTGAGAGTGCAATGGGAATTAATAAGGCAACTACCGCCGCATCATTTATAAATGCCGAAAATATAGCAGAAATCAAACAAAAAACGATTAAAGCTATAATGTAATGAATGCGTGCAATTTTAATGATTTGACCACTTAATCCGTCGATCAAACCAGATCTGAAAACTCCGGCACTGACTACAAACATGCAACCAAGGGTTAAAGTAGCTGGATGGTTAAAGCCCGAAAAGCCCTCCTCAGGGTTTAATACTCCTGAAACTATGAACAAAGCCATAATTATAATGGAAGTAGTATCTATGGAAAAGTAATCCTTTACAAAGAGAAAAATCCCAATCGCAATAATTCCGGCTGTGATGTATAATTCCATTTAAATCAAATTTATTAGCAATAAAATGGCAATTGTGGGATAATCTATTTCCAATCCAACAATTTGCAAAGCTTGACTAAAAAGTAGAAAAATACTATAAATTTTGATTCTGATAGTAAGTATCAGCGTTCAATAAAAAAAGGACCAGCTATTTTTCTAATTGCACTTTCATTCGTTTAATTCGATCTTCCAGTTTTTCATTTGAAAGCTTTTCTCTTAAACGGTCCACCATGATTGGAAAGGAAAAAGGACTTGGCTTGTCCAATACTTTTAATACTATCTTTTGATTTTCAATTCTTCGCATGGCTTTTCTCAAGCGCGTTTCTTCCAATTGAAACTCCAACACCTCTTCGAAAGCTTGCAAGTAGAGTAAATTATTGTTTTCTAACTCTTTAAATACTTCGAAAAATAATTGAGAGGAAGCTTGAATGTGCTTATCTGCTTTATTTTTCCCTGGAAATCCTTTAAAAACTAAACCCGAAATTGAAGCGATGTCACGAAATCGTCGACGAGCCATTTCGGTGAAATTAATGGCAGCTTGTATGTCTTCCATCAAATGATCTGAAGTAAAAATGGCATTATCAATCGCTAGCTCTAATGGAATTTTTTGGTCAGAAAGCAATTCAAATCCATAATCATTGAGTGCTATAGAAAAGGTAATGGGTTTTAAAAGAGCAATTCGATAAGCAATTATTGCCGCCATACCTTCATGAACAAATCTTCCCTCAAAAGGATAAAAGAATGCATGGTATCCTTCACGACTTTGGAAATACTCAATTAAAAATTCATTTTCATTCGGAACATGAGATCTTTCTGCCTGCTTTTCAATTAGTGGTGCAACACTCAAAAGCTCAACTTCACTCGAAGCACCATTTTGACTCTCCATTATTTTAGTTCGAAGCATGGCAGAAAGTTGTGAAGACAATGGCATTCTTCCACCTTGCCATGAAGGCACTTTGCCTACTTTATCCTTACTTAACTTCACAATCGCTTGAACTCCTTTCAGTTGTATAAATTCTAAATTTCTGCCTGAAAACCAAAAAACATCTCCAGTTTTTAATTTTGAAATAAACCATTCCTCAACAGTGCCAATAATTTTCCCTGACATAAATTTTATTTGAATGGCAGGTTCGCTAACTATTGTCCCGATTGACAAACGATGTCGCATTGCAATTTTCCGATCTAAAACACGGTATTTTCCAGTTTCATCAATCTCAACTTTTTTAAATTCATCATAAGTATCCAATGATTGTCCACCGTGAACAATAAAATTCATCACCCAAAGCCATTCTTCTTCTGTTATACTCTCAAAGCAAAAGGTAGATTTTACTTCTTTAAAAATTTCAGATGGATTAAAGCCATCAGAAACTGCCAAGCTAACTAAATACTGAATTAGCACATCAAATGAACGAAAATAGGGAGTGCGTCTTTCCAATGATTTTTCTTTCATTGCTTGCCGAATAGCGGCTGCCTCAATAATCTCTAGTGAATGGGTTGGCACAAAATAAATTGTTGAAATTGCTCCTGGCTGATGACCACTTCTTCCTGCTCGTTGCATAAAACGGGCAACTCCTTTTGGACTTCCAATTTGGATAATTGTTTCAACTGGACGAAAATCAACTCCTAAATCTAAACTTGAAGTACATACTACTGCTTTTAGTTTGCCCAAATGCAAAGCTTCTTCAACCCAATCTCTCAATTCGCGACTAATAGAACCGTGATGCATGGCAATTTGCCCTGCCAAATCTGGTGCAATTTCTAAAAGTTGCTGGTACCAAATCTCCGCTTGAGCTCGAGTGTTAGTGAAAATTAAAGTCGTTTTACTTTTCTGAATAACGGGAACCACTTTTTCAAGCATTTTAATTCCTAAATGTCCTGCCCATGGAAATTTTTCAACCTCATCAGGCAGCAAGGTTTTTAAAATGATTTGCTTTTCAATTTCCGCCTTAATTAAAACGTGTTGGTTATCATTGTAACTACTCCCCAATAATACCTGAATGGCTTCTTCCATATTGCCAATAGTGGCAGAAATTCCCCAAATTTTTAATTCAGAACAAACATTCTTTAATCTAGAATGAGCTAATTCCATTTGCACTGCACGCTTCGAGCCTAGCAATTCATGCCACTCATCGTTTACAATGCACTTTAAATTTTTAAAAACTTGATCGTAGCCCTTAGAAGCCAATAACAATTGCAGGCTTTCAGGAGTAGTTATTAGAATTTGGGGAATGTTTTTCTTTTGAGCTGCTCGTTCCTTGGTAGAAGTATCTCCTGTTCTTTTGCCAACTTTCCAAGGAATATCAAGCTCTCTACACGCAGTATCCAAAGCCATTTCAATTTCTTTTGCTAAGGCTCGGATTGGAGTAATCCATATTAACTGAACTCCGACTTGATAGTCGGGTTTATTGGCATTCGCTAAATAATCAGCGAGAACTGCTAATCCTAAGGCATAGGTTTTACCTGATCCTGTTGGTGCGTTTAACATGCCATTTTTTCCTTCAGCAAAAGCCTTCCAAGTAGCTCGCTGAAAATCAAACGGCTGCCAATTTTTAGCTGCAAACCAATTTTCTATTTGCGTAATTGCATCCAAGTTATTTTTAAATTATACCAAAGTAGTATTTAAATACCGTTAATAAAATTTCTATTGGTATAAAGTATTATAGAGGTAAAAAGTTCAAACAGACTGATGCATAAGAAAGATAAAAGCGCATAAGTCAGGATAAAAAAAAAGCGATTCGCCATAGACGAATCGCTTTAATTCAATTTAGTATTATTTTATACAATGCCTTGTGCAATCATAGCATCAGCTACTTTCACAAATCCAGCAATGTTAGCACCACGAACATAGTCTACAAAACCTTTGTCGTTGCATCCATAATGCACACAAGCTCTATGAATGTCAACCATAATTTCATGTAATTTCTTATCTACCTCTTCAGCTGTCCAATTATATCGCATTGAATTTTGAGACATTTCTAAACCAGAAGTTGCAACTCCACCTGCATTTGATGCTTTCCCTGGAGCAAAGAAAATTTTTGCTTTGTGAAATTCTTCAACTGCTTCTGGCGTACAAGGCATGTTAGCCCCTTCTGCAACCAAAGTAGTTCCGTTCTTAATCAATGTTTTCGCTTCTGTGTGATTTAGCTCATTTTGCGTAGCACATGGCATTGCAATGTCGCATTTCACACCCCAAGGACGATCATTTTTAACAAACTCAGCTCCGAATTTTTTAGCATATTCTTCGATTCTTCCACGCTTTACATTTTTCAATTCTTTAATGAAATCGAGTTTTTTGGTGTCAATTCCATTTTTATCGTAAATGTAACCACTTGAATCAGACATCGTCACTACTTTAGCACCAAGCTCAGTCGCCTTTTCACAAGCATACTGCGCCACATTCCCTGATCCTGAAATTGCAACAACTTTGTTCTTCAATTCATCACCACGAGAAGCCAACATTTCTTGAACAAAATAAACTGCTCCATATCCTGTAGCTTCTGGACGAATTAAAGAACCTCCAAAAGACAAACCTTTACCAGTTAAAACACCTGTAAACTCATTTCTCAAACGCTTGTATTGACCAAACATGTAGCCAATCTCTCTTCCACCAACTCCAATATCTCCAGCTGGAACATCTGTATCAGGTCCAATGTATTTTGACAATTCAGTCATAAAGCTCTGGCAAAAACGCATTACTTCATTGTCTGATTTTCCTTTTGGGTCAAAGTCAGCTCCACCTTTACCTCCACCCATTGGCAAAGTAGTTAAACTGTTTTTGAAAACTTGCTCGAAAGCTAAAAACTTCAATACACTTAGGTTTACTGTTGGGTGAAACCTCAAACCACCTTTGTATGGTCCGATTGCAGAGTTCATTTGAATTCTGAATCCTCTGTTTACTTGAGCATTTCCTTTATCATCCATCCATGGCACACGAAACATAATTACACGCTCTGGCTCTACCATTCTCTCCAATAAACTTGGAACTTGGTACTTTGGATTTTCTTCAATAAAAGGAATCACTGTTTCTGCAACTTCGTGAACCGCTTGTAAAAACTCAGGTTCATGCGAATTCTTTTCTTTTACTTTGGCAACAAAGTCGTTGATTTTCTTCTCGATGCCTGTCTTTTTTGTGCTGCTTTTTGCTGTCATTTATATAAGGTTAAAATTGACTTAATAAGGGTCCAAATGTAATTAATTTTAAGATTATCCACCTTTTTTAGAGACGATTATAAGTCAATCATCTTACTTAAAATAGGTTGTTTTTTAATTCTTTAGGACTTTAATCCTATTCCCAATTCGTTTAACTGAGCAGAATCAAGTTCTGCTGGAGCATCAATCATTACATCTCTGCCTGCATTATTTTTTGGAAATGCAATGTAATCACGAATAGAATCTGTTCCACCAAAAAGTGCACACATGCGGTCGAAGCCAAAAGCAATTCCCCCATGAGGTGGAGCTCCATATTCAAAGGCATCCATTAAGAAACCAAATTGAGCTTTCGCTGATTCATCACTAAATCCTAATAAGCTTAGCATTTTCTTTTGCATCACTCGATCTGAAATACGAATTGAACCTCCTCCCAACTCAACACCATTAACTACCATGTCATAAGCGTTGGCTCGAACAGCTTCAGGATTGGTTTCAATTTTGTCTAAGTCTTCCGTTTTGGGCGAAGTAAATGGATGGTGCATGGCATGAAAATGCCCAGTTTCTTCGTCTTTTTCCAATAAAGGAAAATCAATTACCCACAAAGGAGCAAAAACTTCTTTTTTTCTCAAACCCAATTCACTTCCTAAGTGCAAACGCAATGCACTCAATGCCGACCTGCTTTTTTCAGTATCTCCTGAAATTATCAAGAGTAAGTCTCCTTTAGTCGCTCCCATTTCATCTGCCCAAGTTTTAAGTTGTTCAGCAGTATAAAATTTATCGATAGATGATTTAATAGTGCCATCTTCATTCAATTTCACATACACCAATCCTTTTGCTCCAACTTGAGGTGTTTTTACAAAATCTGTCAATTGATCCAATTGTTTGCGCGTGTATTCTGCACAGTTTTTGGCGCAAATTCCCACGATTAATTCCGAATCATCAAAAACTTTAAATCCTTTGCCTTTTGCTAAGTGGTTTAATTCGTGAAATTCCATACCAAATCGAATATCTGGCTTATCAGAACCATAGTTCTTCATAGCAGTTTCATAAGTCATTCTTGGGAATTCATTGAGCTCAATTCCTTTTACAGTTTTGAAAAGATAGCGCACCATGTTTTCAAAAGTCAGTAAGATATCTTCCTGTTCTACAAATGCCATTTCACAATCGATTTGAGTGAACTCAGGTTGACGATCGGCACGTAAATCTTCGTCGCGGAAGCATTTTACTAATTGAAAATACTTGTCATATCCAGCTACCATTAACAATTGCTTAAAGGTTTGTGGCGATTGAGGCAAGGCGTAAAACTGCCCTTGATTCATTCTAGATGGAACCACAAAATCTCTTGCTCCTTCAGGAGTTGACTTTATTAAATATGGTGTTTCAACTTCTATAAAATCCTCTTGACTTAAATAATTTCTAACTGCTTGAGCCAACTTACTGCGCAATAAAATTTTCTCCTGAACAGGATTTCTTCTCAAATCCAAATAGCGGTATTTCATTCTCAGTTCTTCACCTCCGTCAGTTTCATTTTCTATTGTAAATGGAGGAGTTTTCGCCTTGTTCAAGACATTAATTGAACTCACCTCCAACTCAATCTCTCCTGTTGGAATACTTTTGTTTTTACTACTTCGCTCAATCACTTTGCCACTCACTTGAATCACATATTCTCTTCCCAAAGCTCTGGCTTCTTTGCAGAGATCAGCGTTTTCATCCATGTTAAAAGTCAATTGTGTGATTCCATAACGGTCGCGTAAATCAACAAAAGTAAGACCACCTAAATCTCGAGATTTTTGCACCCAACCTGCAAGTTTCACCTCCTGACCAAGGTTTGACATCCTTAATTCTCCACAGTTATGCGTTCTATACATGGCAAATTTTTTGTTGCGAAATTAGGAAAGGTAATTAAACCATCTTATTCCAACTCTAATTTGTTAAAACATATAATTGGTTTAACAATCCTCCTCAAAAAATAAAATGATGCTTTAACTTTACAAAAAACAAAATGGCAATTCAACCTTTCGACGACAAGTATTTTATGAAACAAGCCTTGAACGAAGCAAATGCTGCTTTTGACAAGGAAGAGATTCCGATTGGTGCTGTCATTGTTTTTGAAAATCAAATAATTTCTAGAGCCCACAACCTTACTGAAACACTTAACGATGTTACTGCTCATGCAGAAATGCAAGCTTTCACAGCCGCAGCAGACTTTTTAGGCGGAAAATACCTTAAAGAGTGTACGCTTTATGTAACAATTGAGCCTTGTGTGATGTGCTCAGGCGCAGCTTATTGGACACAATTGGGAAGAATTGTGTATGGCGCAAACGATGAACGCAGTCGGATTCGCTCCATCGATAAAAAAATCTTACTACATCCAAAAACAACAATTATTGGCGGTGTAATGGCAGACGACTGTAAAGACCTATTGCAGCTTTTTTTCGAAGAGAAAAGAAAATAAAGCTTCTCTCATTTTCTAAATTTTCTTTTAAAAAAGTTTCTCAAAGCAAATTCATAATTCTTCTTTTCAACCTTTCGCGATTTTTATTTTAGAAAAAAAATTCTAAAATGTCTATCAATTAAAATTTTTTAAGGTTTTTAATTTATTATTTATTAGCTAATTAACTATTTTGTTTATCTTTTTAAGAAAATAATTAAACATATTCGTTGAAAAGTAATATTTTTGTCTAAATTTACGACATATTAATTAAACAAAATAGATTATGACTGCCATCGAATTTAACCAACAGCTATTAAGTTTTCAGAACCCACTCAAGTTTTTTGCTCTTAAATTGACTGCAGATAATGAAGATGCAGAGGATCTATTACAAGAAACTTTTTTGAAAGCATTGAAATACAAAGACAAGTTTCAAGAACAAACCAATTTAAAAGCTTGGTTGTATACCATTATGAAGAATACCTTCATCAATAATTACAGAAGAAATGTCAGAAAGAGAACCATTATTGATACTACTGATGATGATTACTTTGTAAATTCAACAAAAAAAGTTTCTCCAATTTCTCCTGAATCAACCTACAACCACAAGGAGATTAGTAAAACAGTTGAAGAATTAAATGATGAATGTAGAATTCCTTTTCAAATGCATTTTGATGGTTACAAATACAAAGAAATCGCAGATGAGTTGGGAATGCCAATCGGAACAGTTAAAAGTCGTATTTTTCTGGCTAGAAAAAAGTTAACCGAAGTATTGAAAGACTACGAATAAACCAACTGTGACTCAAGAAATTATTGTAATTGGCTCAGGCTTTTCATCTTTAGCCGCAGCCACAACGCTTGCTGACAAAGGCCAAAAAGTAAAAATTATAGAAAAAAACTCCCAGTGCGGTGGAAGAGCAAGAAGCTTTTCCGCCGAGGGTTTTAATTTCGACATGGGCCCAAGTTGGTATTGGATGCCTGATGTTTTTGAAGCGTATTTTGAAAAATTTGGCAAAAAAGTTTCTGACTATTATCAACTCACTAGATTAGATCCATCTTACCAAGTTTTTTTCGGAAAAGATAACGCGATTAATATCCCAGCTGCCTACAATGAACTTCAAACACTTTTTGAAAGTCTAGAAAAAGGCAGTTCTAAAGCATTGGATAAATTCCTCAAAGAAGCAAAATATAAATATGAAGTTGGCATGAATGATTTGGTCCATAAACCGAGTCAATCAATCCTTGAATTTGCACAATGGAAAGTGATTAGTGGAGTTTTTCGCATGCAGTTGTTTAATTCGCTTAGCAGCCATGTCAGAAAGTATTTCAAAAATGATCAACTCATCCAATTATTAGAGTTTCCAGTCCTATTTCTTGGAGCAAAACCACAAGAAACACCTGCACTTTACAGCTTAATGAATTATGCCGATATTTCACTTGGAACATGGTACCCCATGGGAGGCATGCATAAAATTGTGGAAGCCATAGTTGATTTAGCAAAAGAAAAAGGAGTTGAATTTGAGCTCAATTGCGAAGTAAAAAAATTGATAAGTGAAAATGGTAAAATCACAAAAGCAATCACTACTAAAGGAGAATTTAAAGCTGATTATTTTGTCACCGGAGCTGATTATCACCACAGCGAACAAGATTTACTAGAAACCAAAGACAGACGTTACTCTGAAAAATATTGGGACAGTAGAAAAATGGCTCCCTCTTCCCTGCTCTTTTACTTGGGTATTAACAAGCGATTGAAAAATTTAGAGCATCACAATTTATTTTTTGACGAGTCATTTGACCAACATGCCATTGAAATTTATGATAAACCTCAATGGCCTTCAAAACCTTTATTTTATGTTTCTGCTCCTTCCAAAACTGATGCCTCTGTTGCACCTGCAGGTTGTGAAAACCTCTTTTTATTGATGCCAGTTGCACCCGATTTAAAAGATACTGAGGAGGATCGTGAACGCTATTACCATTTAATGATGGATCGATTAGAAGTTCTAACTGATCAAGAAATACGATCACATGTTAGCTACAAACGCTCTTATGCCCACAAAGATTTTATAAGTGATTACCACGCATACAAAGGAAATGCTTATGGATTAGCCAACACTTTGAGCCAAACTGCCATTCTAAAACCTTCAATTCGAAGCAAAAAACTTAAAAACTTGTATTACACTGGCCAATTAACAACTCCGGGCCCGGGTGTGCCTCCTTCATTAATTTCAGGTCAAGTTGTTGCTAAAGAATTGCTAAAATCAATACTTTAGCAGCCATGAAATCACTTTATCTAGAGGCTAGTATTGAAAGTAGCAAGGTGATTACCAACCACTACAGCACCTCCTTTTCGTTGGGAATCAAATCCTTGGCAAAAAGAATTCATGCTCCAATTTATGCCATCTACGGCTTTGTTAGATTGGCTGATGAAATTGTCGATACTTTTCACGAGCAAGACAAGGCTACTTTGCTTCAAGAATTCGTTAACTCAACCAATCAAGCAATTCAACGAAAAATAAGCCTAAATCCAGTTTTAGAAAGCTTTCAGTGGGTAGTCAACCATTATCACATTGAACAAGAATTAATTGATGCCTTTATCAAAAGCATGGAGTTTGATCTTTCTAAAAAAGAATACGATCAAGAAGGGTTTGAAACCTATGTTTACGGCTCTGCAGAGGTAGTTGGCTTAATGTGTTTACGTGTTTTTTGCGAGGGAAACGAAGAACAATATCAACAACTAAAGGCTCCTGCAAAACGCTTGGGTGCTGCATTTCAAAAAATCAATTTTCTGCGCGATTTAAAATCAGATGTAGAAGAACGAGGACGCTCTTATTTCCCTAATTTAGACCCTTCCAACTTTACCGATGAAAAGAAAAAAATCATAGAAGCAGCTATAGAAGCAGATTTTAAAGCAGGCTACCAAGGAATAAAAAATTTACCATCCTGTGCAAAATTTGGTGTTTACACCGCCTATGTTTACTATTATGCCTTGTTTAAAAAAGTTCAAAAAACAAGAGCAGAACGCATCATGCAGGAAAGAATTCGCGTTCCCGACTTTCAAAAATACCTTTTGCTAAGTCGGTCATTATTTTTGTATAATATTGGTATTGTGTAGTATTTAATAAACACCATTAAATAACTTCAATTCTAATTCATTCTAGAGAAGCATTAATAAAGGCTTCTATTATTCTACACAAGTGAATTACTAGTTACAAAATTTATTAACTTTGGGTAAAATGAGAACCTCATGAACATTGAAGCCTATAAAATAAGATTACTAAAAAAAGTTCTGGAGGAAAAAAATGAATCCACTTTAATAAAAATTAATCGAATCCTAAATAAAGAAGATGAGATAGTTGCTTATTCTACATCTGGTGAACCTCTTACAAAATTAGAATACCTAAGACAAATAGAAAAAGGTGCTAATGATATTGCAGAAGGAAAAATTCTATCTAGCGTTGAACTAAGAAACAGAGTTAACAGTTGGACAAAAAGCTAAATTTTTATTGGACAGAAGAGTCCACAAATGACTTAAAGAATATTTTTGATTTTTACATTACTAAATCAGCTACAGCTGCTAAAAAAATAATTTTTGCCATACAAGCTGAAACAGAATCTATCAAATTCCCCTTACAAAATCAGGCTGATGAATTTAATCCTACTTACAGAAGAAAAATTATAAAAAGGCATTTTAGAGTTATTTACTTAGCTGAGGAACATACAATCACAATAGTTAGAGTATTTGACAATAGGCAAAATCCATCTAAAATGAATAAATAATTTAATTATTTATTATTCTTGGGGATAAACATTCGTACTTCAGCCTTGTTAAGTTCACAAAAAGTACTATGTCTAAAAACTACTTAATAATCGGAGCGGGAAGTGGCATTGGAAAAGCAATTATGGAAGAATTAAATCATTCCAACAATCAGCTTTACGTAACTTCAAGAAGCAGAGATAAAATTGAAGCAAAAGAGAACATTCATTTTCAAGAACTTGATGTGACACAAGATTTTGAATTAGAAATCCCTGAACAATTGGATGGGTTGGTTTACTGTCCGGGAACCATCAACTTAAAACCTTTTCACCGCTTGAGCGAAGAAGATTTTATCAATGATTTTAAGATCAATCATCTGGGAGCCGTAAAAGTAATCCAACAAGCCTTGAAAGCACTCAAAAAATCTGAGCAGGCTTCCATCGTTTTATTTAGCACGGTGGCGGTTCAAACTGGCTTAAGCTTTCACGCTAGTGTAGCTTCAGCAAAAGGAGCCATTGAGGGGTTAAGCAAGTCACTTGCAGCTGAATTAGCACCTAAAATTCGCGTAAATGCCATCGCACCTTCCTTAACAGACACTCCGTTGGCTAGTAACTTACTTTCTACCGATCAAAAGAAAACAGCCAATGCTGAACGGCATCCATTAAAGAAAATTGGAACTCCAAAAGACATCGCCAAAGCTGCTGTGTATTTTCTGGGCGAGGACTCTGGTTGGGTGAGTGGACAAGTGCTCACCATTGATGGTGGAATCGGAAGCTTGCGCTAAATTTTCACCAATGAAAGACAAAGAGAAAGTCTCCATTTTTTGGTTTAGAAGAGATCTAAGGTTGGAAGATAACTGTGGGTTGTATCATGCACTTAAAAGTGATTATCCGGTAGTTCCCATTTTTATTTTTGACAAAAATATTCTCGATGAATTGAAAGATCCAAAAGATGCTCGAGTATCGTTTATTCATGAACAAATTTCTGAGATTAACCATCAACTCAAAGGGAAAAATAGTCGAATTATAACTTTCCACAATCAGCCTGAAAAGGCTTTTCAGCAACTGTTAGTGCATTTCGATATTCAAGCTGTTTACACCAATAGAGATTACGAACCTTACGCCAAGGAACGAGATGGATCAATTCAAAAATGCTTGCAAGAAAATAAAATTGAATTTTTAACTTTTAAAGACCAAGTAATTTTTGAATCTGAGGAAATTCTGAAAGCTGATGGAACTCCCTATTTGGTTTATACCCCTTTTAGTAAAAAATGGCTTGCTGAGCTCAAAAAAGAACATTTAGAAGCTTACACTTCAGGTTTGCTGTTTGAGAATTGGGCAACATTAAAATTCAAAGATATTATTTCATTGGAAGAAATGGGATTTCAACCCTCAAAAATCAGAATCCCTGCTAAACAACTATCTGATCACACTTTAAGAGTATACGAAGCTGAGCGAAATTTTCCGGACAAAGACAGCACTTCCAGACTAGGTGTTCACTTGCGTTTTGGAACAGTGAGTATTCGAAAAGTAGCCAAACAAGCCCAAGGAATCAGCTTAACCTATTTAAAAGAATTGATTTGGAGAGAGTTTTTCATGATGATTCTCTACCATTACCCCAAGGTGGTGGAAAACAACTTCAATTCTAAATACGACTGGATCAAATGGCGCAATGATGAAAAAGATTTTGAAAAGTGGTGTGCCGGGAAAACAGGTTTTCCTTTAGTAGATGCCGGTATGCGAGAACTCAATGAAACCGGATTCATGCACAATCGCGTGCGGATGTTGGTGGCGAGTTTTCTCACCAAACACTTGTTGATTAATTGGAAATGGGGCGAAGCCTATTTTGCAGAAAAGTTGTTGGACTATGAGTTGGCCTCCAATAATGGAAATTGGCAATGGGCTGCTGGCACCGGCGTTGATGCAGCTCCTTATTTTAGAATCTTTAATCCCGAATCCCAAATTGAAAAATTCGACCAACAACACATTTACATCAAGCGATGGGTGAAAGAGTATGGCAGTTCCTCCTATCCTAAACCAATGGTAGAACATAAAAAAGCGAGAGAAAGAGCACTGGAAACTTATAAGGCTGGAATAATTTAAAAAAATTAATTATCGAATATCATTAATTATTTAATGATAAGTATTAATTTTGACACTTTATTTACGCTATTGTTATGAAAGCTTTTAAGCACATCATCCTCCCAATTATTGTCATATTTATTCTACCTTTTTTAATTATTAAAACAGGCATGGCTAACTATGTATATACCTTTTTCATATTACTCCTTTTAATTTATTTCTTAAGCGGTTTACTAAGGTATAAGAAGTTATTATTGAGCTATTTTTTAAGTCCTTACAGCTTTCTTCATGCAAAAGAAAATCATACTTTATTTGTTGACTTGCCCTCAGATTTATTATTTGAAAAAATCTTGGCATATTACAAATCCCAAAAAGACTATAAGGTCGTCACATACGATGGAGATTATGTCATAAATACTGGCACTCCCTTTTCATTGATATCATGGACAGAAAACATTATCATTCGCATTGAATCTTTAGAAAACGAATCCTCTAAGATCCATTTTACCTCTATCGCTTTTTCATTTTTCACTTGGGGAAAGAATGAGCAAAATTTTAAAGAATTAAAAAACACCTTAGAAGAAGCATTAGTAGTATGAGTGAAGAAATTATTGTGAACTTAGATGTGATGCTTGCCAAAAGAAAAATGAAGCTAAATGAACTTTCTGAAAAAGTAGGCTTGTCTGTTGTAAACCTTTCTATTCTGAAACAAAACAAAGCCAAAGCGATTCGCTTTTCAACATTAGCTGCAATTTGCCAAGCACTGAATTGTCAACCTGGAGATCTTTTAGGATATCATTCAACCTAAATTTCTGCACTTGCGGTAAAAAAACCCCCTGGTTCACAGTTTAAACTATGAACCAAGGATTAATCAGCCCACCATTTTCAAGAAATCTTTTAAAGAAAGCGTTACTTGCATGAATACAAATTCAATAAATTTTGACTTATTATGCTCAACTTGAGCCAATTCCAACGTATCATAATAAGCTAGTCGATTCTCATTTTCACTACTGATATTAGTGATTGGAAAGCCGGCTTTTAATAAAACCAAATTCATAATCAGGCGAGCAGTTCTGCCATTACCATCAATAAAGGGATGGATTGTAACCAAGCGCTCATGCATTTCCGCAGCTAAAACGACAGGATGCATGCGTTCACAATTTTCTTGGTAAAACAAAAAATAATCTTCCATCAACTTATTCAGCAAATACGGCTCAGGAGGATTGTGCTTGCTACCAGAAATTCGAACGTTCACTCTTCGGTATTTACCTGCATTTATCGTATCAATTCCCCTTAAAATCAGCGCGTGAATTTGCTTTAGTAAATGCTCATTCAAAGTAGCTTTTTGCTCCACAAATTCCATTAATAAATCAATGGCTTCTGCATGGTTAACCGTTTCAAAATGCTCACGAACAGATTTTCCGCTAATCGTTAACCCTTTCTCAACTACCAATGCCGTTTCCTTTAAGGATAAAGTATTGCCTTCTATTCGGTTACTATCAAAAGTATATTCTACCTTGTAGTACTCCATCAATTTCTTAAAATGAACTCTGTCAATTGGCCTGCACGCATCCAATTGAAGTTTTAAATCATCAACTTCTCGAATTAAATCAGCATTACTGAAGGATTTTTTTTGATATGAAATTCTGGATTCTGCTAATTGAAGTGCTTCTAATCCAAACGCTTCATTTTTAACTTCAAGATAAAGCTTCTCACTCAACCATTGTAGCAATAATTCTTTAGGACTTACTTTATAGAGCTCAGCAAGTTGAATTAATTGCTCTTTACTAGGTCTTCTACTTCCACTTTCAAATCGACTCAATAAGCTATTGTCAATTTTTGAAATACGAGCTACTTCTTTGATTGTAAGCGCCGCACTTTGCCTAAGTTCTTTTAAAAGATGGTTTAAAGTTTTCATTTTCCAACATAAACCACAAAAATAGTCAATTATTTAATAAATTGACAAATATTGTCAATATTTAGAAAACACGATTAAGCTTGTCAAAAAGCTACTATTAATCTATAAGGGAAAACAATTCGCGCATCTTCTTTTCTCTAAAATTAAAGATTTCACGAAGTTTTGGACGAACTAAGAAAGGCTCAATGAATCTTCCGAGAAAACCCAAAGGAACAACATAGTTGACAATATCTGTCATTTCCACTCCACCATCAATAGCTTTGAAATGGTGTTGATGATGCCATATTTTGTAGGGGCCTACTCTCTGTTCATCAATAAAAAACTCATTTTCTTTCACTTGCGTTATTTCTGTCATCCATGACATTGGAATACCAAATAATGGAGTAACACGATAAGTAATGATCATTCCGGGATACATCTTATCTTTAAAAAACTCAGAGGTAATATCAAACCCCATATACTCGGGAGTTATTTCTTTTAAATTTCTAGGATTGGAGAAAAATGCCCATGCTTCATCAACCGAAATGGCTAGCTTTATGGTTTTCTTAAATTGATGCATTGTTTACGATTTGGAACAAGTATTAAATGATATTGTTGATGAAAGTATGAAAATATTACTCACAGGCGCCAACGGATATATTGGTAAACGTTTACTTTTTGTTTTGGTTGAAAAAGGACATTTTGTATATGCCTGTGTGCGAGAAAAAAACACCTTGCACCTAAGCACTGAACTAAAAGAACAAGTTGAACTTGTAGAAGTTGATTTTTTAGTTGTAGAAACACTCAACAATCTTCCCAAAGACATAGATGTAGCCTATTATTTAATGCATTCTTTAACAGCTGCTAAAGGTAGTTTTTCAGAAAAAGAAATTAAAATAGCCAACAACTTTAAAGGCTATATCGATCAAACTGAAGCCAAACAAATTATTTATTTAGGCGGTATTAGCAACGATGAAAATCTGTCGGAACACCTAAAGTCCAGACAACATACTGAGGAATTACTAGCCAATTCAAAAGTTTCACTAACGACTTTAAGAGCTGCAATAATAATTGGTTCCGGTGGTGCTTCTTTTGAAATTATCCGCGACCTCGTGGAGAAACTTCCTGTGATGATTGCTCCAAAATGGTTGGATACAAAATGCCAACCCATCGGAATTCGGAATGTAGTAGAATACCTCACAGGATGCTTGGGAAATGAAAAAACCTACAACAAAACTTTCGACATTGGAGGTCCTGAAGTTTTAACTTACAAAGAAATGCTCTTAAAATTTGCTGAAGTAAGAGAGATGAAGCGCTACATAGTGACTGTTCCAGTAATGACTCCAAAACTGTCCTCTTATTGGCTTTATTTCGTTACTTCCACTTCCTATCAAATTGCCTCTAATTTAGTTGAAAGCATGAAAAATGAGGTAGTTGTCAAGCTCAGTGGAATTGAAGAAATCATTCCAATTAACTTGATGTCTTACAAAGAAAATGTTGCTCTTGCATTTCAGCGAATAAAGCAAAACCATGTGCTTTCAAGCTGGGTAGATTCTGATTTTAAAGAAGCGCATCAACATTCGCTAAACAGCTACATTGAAGTTCCAGATCAAGGAGTATTTCAAGATGTACAGAAGGTTGACTTCGATTTGAATGAACAAACTAAGGTAGCAAATAACCTATGGGCAATCGGTGGACAAAGAGGCTGGTATTATGGTAACTGGCTCTGGAAAATAAGAGGATACATGGACAAATTCGTAGGTGGTGTTGGCCTTCGAAGAGGAAGAAGAAGTCCCACAGAACTATTTCCAGGCGATTCTCTCGATTTCTGGAGAGTACTTTTAGCAGATGATGAAAAAAAGCGATTGCTTTTGTTTGCCGAAATGAAACTACCAGGAGAGGCTTGGTTAGAGTTTAAAATTGAACATAATAACGAAAAAACTGCGAGTCTTGTTCAAACTGCTACCTTTCGACCAAAAGGACTTTACGGAAGACTGTATTGGTATAGCGTGTTGCCTTTTCATGGATTTATTTTCAAAAACATGGCAAAAAACATTGTTCACTACCGATAACTAATTTAATAGAGGTTCTTTTAGTAGTTCTTTTAATTCTCGAATTTAGTTTTATCCTTCTATTCCATTACTTTTGAATTTTAAATTAGAATCAAGTTTTGAATTTTTTAAACAGCCCAAAAATCGATCAAGTAGGATTAATTGAACGTGCAGCTCGTTTCAAAACACGCAGCATTAAAGCTGAATCCAAGATTAAGGCTTTGAAAATGGTTTTAAGCATGATTGATTTAACCACTTTGGAAGGAAAAGACACGGAAGGAAAAGTAAAACAGTTGTGCTATAAGGCGACACACCTTCACGAGAGTCTTGATGTTCCAAATGTT
>TARA_R110002096_G_scaffold370836_1_pt1 | contig 37315 bp, 56 predicted proteins | sample TARA_R110002096 | Tara Oceans TARA_R110002096 (sample SAMEA4397295) | marine metagenome | biome: Polar Biome; feature: [DCM] deep chlorophyll maximum layer (ENVO:01000326); material: water (ENVO:00002006), including particulate matter (ENVO:01000060) such as... | depth 35 m
AGCGAGGTAACACAATGAACAGAGACGACACTATAAGCGAGCTAGAAAGTGACATCATATGCGACTCATTAGCAGAATTTATCGAAGCCATGCGAGATGAGGTAGACGCCTCAAATGATGAGATAATGAACAGTGTTTTAAAAGAGTTAAAAAATAAACTTTAAATAATCAGCGAGGTAACACAATGAAAACTAAACTATACGCTGTCCATTGTGATAGCCATGCAAAGCCTTATTTTATTGTTAAAGCATCCACTAAAAAATCAATCATTGCTCAGTCAGGCATTGAGGATATTGAGCTAATAGACTGCTTTGGATATGTTGAAGATTTACCGCATATTAACCATGATATTGATTTAACCAGCGAGGTCGCACAATGATAATTTCAGAATTAATATTAATAGCGACTTTAATAACTAGCGGCCTGATATTAGTCGCTATCATTCCTTTTTTAATTGATTAACAGCGAGGTAACACAATGAAATACCGTCACGCAGTACGCAACCATACACTAAAGCTACACCATAGAAACCAGCTATTGAAAGAGATCATCTCATGCCTATTAGTCTTATCAATGGCAGGCGCTATTGGCGCAATGATGGCACTAGCAATCTAATTTAAACTTACAGCGAGGTAATACCAATGACTTACTCTATTAAAAAAAGCAACAACAAGCTCAAAGGCGAGCGCGTTAGAATCAAAGCTTTTAAAGATTCTGAATTAATGCACCAGTTTTTAAATAAACAGCTAGACAATGAATGGTCTATAAATAATACATTACCTCACAAGGCGGGGACTTATGCTTATGCTGGGGGGCAATGGCATAATGTTAAAAGTTTAGATCTTAGTTTACTGGCGCATATCTAGTAATCAAATCGGTAAGTCTTAGCACTAGCTAGGGTTTACCAGTGTGATTATTAACTAACAGCGAGGATATACCAATGAACACACTAAATATAGCGAATAAAGACGGTTTCAGATTTGGCGAGCAGGCCTATCTAGTAGGCAATGAATACGGCTTGAAATGTGTTGCCTATGCTAGAAACGAGCAAGAGGCATTAGATTATGCAGTTGATGAAGGCTTTATGCAGTCTGAGATTATGTCATGGGCTGATTACATGGAGCATCAAACTAATGGCTGGCATGATAGCTGGGCGTATGCTGGTAATGCCTCAGACCCTATCTGGTCTGAACACCTATGGATTAAACCTGCTAGCGATAGAAAGCAGTAAAAACTTTAATTAACAACCTATAGGAGGGTTAATAAATGAAAACATTCGATGCAATACTGGGCGGGTACAACACTCAAAAACAAGCGTTAGAATATGCTAGGGGCGTTGTATGGGGGGAGCTTGAAACTAGCCAGCAAGTCATAAAACATAAAACATATATTGATACCGTGGACGGTGTGGGTGTTTGGTATGATTATGGCGCAGATTATTACTTTTTTAGCGATGAGGAGGGTTAACCAAATGTCTAAACAATACGCATACTTTAACGAATTACCAGTAAAGACTATTTTTTCACGAGATGGTAATCAGTACATTAAACAATCAACTAGAACGGCCAAGATAGTTAAGCCAGTAGAATATATCAATAGCTGGTTTTACTTTGGTAATCATGATCTTTGCATAGTCAATAATCATAGTAGGTTAGCGAGGTTATACACTGAACACATTAACAAACCTTAACGAACCTAAACTTTAACCTGTGGCACTATAGCCACTCAACACACACACACTAACAGCGAGGCTACACAATGAACAACCAACAGAAATCAATGATTAAATTTATCAATAAAGCTTATGATGATTTACGAGTATTAAATAATATTACTTGGGATAAATACCGAGATGATTTATTAAAAATGGAAATAGCCAGCGAGAAACGCCACAGAGACTTAATGGAAAATTGGAAAGAATACCATGATAATGCAAGGGTTGTTGATTGTGCTAAGCTTTGGGTTGTACTACATATAGCGGAGTGCTTCACACAACCAAATAAATTCACTGTTAAAGATTATATTAATGTTAAAAAATCTTGTATTCTGGCTGGTTCAATAGTTGAGAATTATTGGAAAGAAATCAAAGAAGCTTGGAAAGATTATGACATTAATCAACTGGCTAATCTTGATTATCTAATGTTGGTTGATTACGATCTATACTTAAAGCATCAAGAAGTAGCCGCCTAACACACACACAAACCCAAAACTAACAGCGAGGTTATACAATGACCCACGAACTATTTATACACGTATGTAATGAGCGCTTAATTGATCCAGAGTTAGCGCTTGAAAATGATGATCTAGCCGCGTTAATCTTACAAGATGCCAGCGCTCAAACTATCATTAATTTTATTGACACTAACTTTTAACAGCGAGGTAACAAACTAATGCCATCTCCATACAGATACCTAGTACGACAGATCATTGACCTAGATAGCCAAGAGAAACTTCTTGAGCTATCCTTGGCAATGGAAAACCTAAAGCGCAATAGCGTGATAACTGGCATCGAATACCACAAGCTAGATTCAATGGTACTCAATAAGATTACAGTCTTAAACGAGGTGAGAAAATGAAACTTGTAGACAACAAAGCATTCACAAGTCTCAGCGGTGAACAACGTGCTTTAATGCTATGGCTGGCTGAATGCCCTGCACCAATTAAGGAGCTGATGCGCTATGAATACAGCGAGAAGCTAGAGATTGTCATCAGCCTCAAGGGGTCATCTTATGAATAACTACAACCTGTTTGTCGAGGCGATGAAAGGCTACTTCAAAGAGCCTGACGAGCACCGAGCGCAGCAGTATATAACTACGCTAGAAGTCCTAGCGCCATCCTTAACTCGCATTGAGATACACCGAGCAAGGCAACAGTGCCAGATAGAAATCTACAGGGAGGCTCGGCATGAGCATGATCACCTTAAATCTACTTCTCTTTTTAGCTAGCTGCTATGTGATATGGGAGATAACCAACGATGATTAAGAGAATACCAACATACACCGATAAGCAACGAGAGAAGCTAGTCACATGGGTCACAGAGCGTGATTTAGGTCGATGTACTTTCATTCATGGCATTTTGTGGCTAGATGCCCCTGACAAGTCTTACATGTTTACAAACTTTGATGAACTTAAACTTTACGCTGAACAGCGAGGATAATATTATGGAAATCAGAATAGAAAAGAATATACCAATGCCCTTCACTGGCTACCGTGGCAAGTGGATGAGCCTCTATCATCAAATGGATGTAGGCGACTCCTTCTTGGTCGAGACTGCAAACCAAGCTAAGTCTTTTCGAGATGTATGTAATAGGTTTGGCCACGGCTCTACCAGACGTAAGGAGGGTAAGTATTTACGAGTCTGGAAGATTAAGAAAGCCAACAAGCGTAAATCTCATGGGTAGATACTTAGTAACGTGGAGTAATGCCGAGGGAGTGCAAGAGACAACCTTTAACGACTACAATGAGGCTATAGAATTCATTTCAGATGTTGATGGCAATGTGCGCTTCACTTCCTATGCTGACCCTGACGATGCCAGAGAGGAGCAGTGGTACGATGAGCAATGAGTTTGTAATCATCCTAATCAAAGCATTGCATAAATATTCAAAGCTCTGCATAAATTTCTCGATTCGCTGTTGACATCTAACCAGAAATCCTTACTAACTCCGCAAGCGAGATAGCTGTATCAATTTAGTATTTACAACACAGGGGGTTTTATGTATATACGGTTCAGTAAGAAACTTGATTTTTTCTTGTTCACTATGTTCAGGGATAATCATTTTAGTTTCACACTAAGGACTGCATTAGGAGCTAAAACCTTTTATGGTAAGGACTATGCAGTAACATGGATGGGGGTTCATATTGTCTTTTCAAGGGTTGGAAAAACATTTACGTCTAATCGAGCGCTTCAGGAAACTGTATCCAGAGATGCAGTCGCAGACTATAGCGTGTTTCCTGTACGTTGCGAATGAGTCGTATGTTTATAAAAAGAATATCAATGTAAGCGATGTAGGTTCATACTTGAGCCTGACATCAGCCAGTGCTAGTCGTAACTTGGCTGTGCTTTCTAAGTACAACCACTTACGCAAGCTGGATTTAATTATGGCTGTAGAAAATCCTGAACGTAGGATTGAGAAGTTTGTTACACTAACACCTAAGGGTAAAGCCTTAGCTAAACGATTATTGGGGGAATTATGAGCGTTAAACAGCGAGGACAGGGATGGCAGGTATATGTCACCTACAAGGGCAAGAAGTTTAGACAAACTTGCTCCACTAAGGAAGATGCCACTTTACTGGAGGCTAAATGGAGACACGCTATAGCCATTGGGGATGACCCGATGACGATGCAGGTCAACAAGCGCACTGGTACGGCATCAGGGATTACCTTTGGCGAAGCTATGGACAAGACTTACGACAAGTATTGGGCTGGATCAAAGAACGAGAAGCAGGTTATCTACTTGATGAACATTATCCTCAAGCGCTGGAGCAGGAAGCTGCCAGTCAATGAGATTACGACCAACTCGGTAGAGAACTATGTAGCAGAGATGCAACAAGAAGGACTCAAGAACAGCACCATTAACAGACGTTTAGCTGTTATCTCTAAGACCCTCAAGTGGGCTTACAGGAACGATCTACTAACTAGACTCCCTTACGTTGAACGTATGAGCGAGAAGGGGCTACAGCGCAATGATTGGTATAGCAAGGAAGAAGAAGCGGCTATCTTAGGTAAGTTTAAAGAGATGAACCAAGATTATTTACATGACTTTGCTGTTGTTTCCGTTGATACTGGCATGAGAGTCTCAGAAGTATTGTCATTTAATCCTACCTTAGTGGAGTTACCACAGAAACGTGATGATGGTAGCCCTGTTTACGGTGCATGGATACCTGATAGAAAGAATAACGAGCCTGTATTGATGCCAGTGACGAGAAGGGTGGAGAAAATACTCCGTAATCGAAGTTTCCACGAGAACGTATCGAAAACTGAGTACCGCAAGGCTTGGAACAAGGTAAGACTGGAGCTAGGACTGTATCCTAAGTGCTGGCATACATGGAGACACACAACGGCCACAAGGCTACGTCAAAAGGGATGGGATGTGGCTAATATCCAAGCTTATTTAGGGCACAAAAACATTGCAACAACTTTGAAGTATGCTAAATGGGATACGTCAACTATGGTTGGCGGGTCAAATTTACTAGAGGATTAGTGGTGTCTTGTTGTGTCCTAAAGTGTCCTACTTCACGAGCTACCTTTTTTAAAAATGGCAGAAAGCTTATGTGCCTAGGTAGCTCAGTCGGTAGAGCAGAGGACTGAAAAGCCTAAATGACCTTTCACCGCAACCGTAACAACATTTAAAACTAGCGAGGTATTCTGAACACAATCCACATAGTCCTTTGCTACGCTAACGTAGGTAGTTATGAGTAAGGACACCACCTTATTAATTAGTGTCCCAACTGGAGCAGAAATGGCTACTCTCAGCGAGCAGATTGAACTTGAACTCAACATGGTACAAAGCGGTATCGACAGATACAATAAGCAGAGGGATGACCTCGAACAAAAGACGCTTAGTAGTAAGACATTGCATGGTAGGACTATCATCGCAGGTGTAGTAGAGCCTGTTGCCGATGGTATTCGTGACCTCCTTAAACAGAAAACATCTAACCGTAATACTGTAAAGCTCCTTAAGGGGTGTAATTGCAACACCGTAGCATTACTTTCTTTGATCGGAGTAGTTGACACAATCTCAAACTGGTCTACACTAATAAGATCAGCGGGTAGAGTCGGCATCATGATAGAGACTCAGTTAAGATTAGATGCTTGGCTTAAGGCAGATCGGGAGACTGCTTCTAACCTAATAAAAATGGCTAACCAAAAGTCTGATAGTGGCTACGACCACAAGAGACACGGCCTGAACTTTAAGATCAAGAAAGATAAAGTAGAAGTACCATCATGGACTAGCGAAGAGCGTATCCATGTCGGACTAAAGCTAATCAACATCATCATAGAACGAACAGGTATCGTAAAGTTAGAACGCAGAGCACATAGAAGGCACACTGTAAACTACCTTGCGGCAACTGAAGATACACTAGAGTGGATCAGAGCGTTCAACGAGACACATGAGAAAGCTTCACCAAGGTATGCACCTTGTATTATTGAACCAAAGGACTGGACAGGTTTCTACGGTGGTGGCTACCACAGTAACTACGTACATGATCTATCCTTCATGCGAGTACACGGATGAGAAAGTCAGTAGCAGAATACGTTGAGAAGTTAGAGACACTTGATCTCTCAATCGAGTATGCTTGTGTCAATTCAATACAAAAGACTCCATGGCAGATCAATGGGTTTGTTTGTGATGTCATCAGAGCTGCATGGGATAGTGGTCAGCAGTATGTAGGCTTACCACCACGATTGAACACACCGTTACCTAGGTATCCTTTCGACATAGACCCATCACAGTTTACCGAAGAACAGAAAAAAGAATTCAAAGACTTTAAGATACGCAGAGGTGCTATACACAATGCAAATTGTCGAAGTATGTCTAGGCGTATACAAGTTGAACGTACTCTCCAGCTAGCCGAGGAATATAGAAGCATCGAGAAGTTCTTCTACGTGTGGCAGCTAGATTTTAGGGGTAGGAAATATCCAGTGGAGAGCTTCCTCTCGCCGCAAAACGCTGATTACAGCAAAGCTCTACTGGAATTTTCCAACCCTGTTTTTATTAAAGACGATGGCGATGCACAATGGTTAGCTATACATGGCGCTAACGTGTTCGGTGTCGATAAGGTTAGCCTTGAAGACAGAGAGATGTGGGCATACCTGAATGTTGAGAATGCAGTAGCAGTCTACAACGACCCGCTTGGTTGCAAATGGTGGCAAGAAGCAGACAAACCTTGGCAGGCACTCGCTTGGTGTAAGGAATGGGCAGAGTATAACGAGGTACGCCTCAGAGGCATGGGGGAGTTCTACGAGACACGCCTCCCGTGTGCTAGTGATGGCTCATGTAATGGCTTACAACACCTCTCAGCGATGCTCAGGGACTCTGAGGGTGGGCGAAGTGTAAACCTCACACCTTCCGATGAGCCTCAAGATATTTATACTGATGTAGCAGAGAGAACTACAAAGTTTTTAGAACAACAAGACACTGAAGTAGCTAGGCAGTTGCTTCGTGTTGGGATATGTCGTAAGATATGCAAACGTAGCGTGATGATAGTTCCTTATAGTGGTACACGCCACGCTTGTCGGAGTTACATACAAGAAGCTCTGGCAGAAAAGTGTTCTGATTTTAATCCCTTTGGTGATAGCTTGTTCCAAGCGTCAAATTACCTCGCTGGTTTTGTTTGGCAAGCTATTGCTGAAGTGATTAAATCTGCATCCATCGTGATGTCGTACATCAAAAGCATTGCCCAGCTCTATGTTGAAGCTGACATACCCTTTCAATGGACAACACCCACAGGTCTACTGATCGTCCAGAACTACGCTGAAGTAAAGTCAAGGCGTATCAAGACACACCTCAACGGCTCACTGCTCAAGCTCAACTACAATGAGAAAGTGGATCGCACTATCAATACAAGAAAGACCATCTCAGGTAGCTCTCCTAACTTCATCCATAGTTTAGATGCTGCTGCTTTGACCCTGACTGTCAACCACTGTGTTGAGTTAGGGATCACAGACTTTGCGATGGTACACGACTCGTATGGAACACACTCACCCAATATGCCTTTACTCAACAAGGTATTGCGAGAGGAGTTTGTGTCCATGTATGAGAAGAACGATGTGCTGCAAAATCTCTACGATACCGCAGTAGCTTCGTTACCAGAGGGAGTGGATGTGCCACCCCCACCAACCAAGGGTGATTTAGATATACAGGAGGTACTGCAAAGTGATTACTTTTTTGCTTAGTTTTCTAAAGTACCTATTGTGCCTAACGCACTCTTTAACATTAACTATAGGAAACTAAAATGGCTAAATCTAAAACACCTGTGATCGAAGGCACAGCAATGTGGGCTAAGGTCTTTGAACCAGACACAAAGTTCAACCCCGATGGTGACTACAGCATTAACATTCAAATGCCTGTCGCTGACTCCATAGAAATGAGTGAGAAACTAGATGCTCTAGTTCAAGCTAAGTTCAACGAGGCTGTCAAAGAAGACCCACGCCTTAAGAACCAACTGACCACTCGACCTTCTTGCCAACCTGTCTTTGATCGAGACACTGGCGATGACACTGGTAATGTTGAATTCAAATTCAAGTTAAAAGCCAAGGTCAAGAAGCGTGATGGTTCGGTGTACGAGCAATCCCCTGCGGTGTTTGACTCCAAAGTTAAACCGATGGACAAGTCAGCACTGATTGGCAATGGTTCTCGAGTGAAGGTTGCATTTGAACCTATCACCTATGCGATGCCAGCCACCAAGCAAGTAGGTGTATCACTCCGACTCAAGGCAGTACAAGTGTTAGAGTTAGTTGAATACGGAACTTCAACCACATCCGTATTTGATGAAGAGGATGGTTACGTTGCCCCCTCCGCAACAGCGGCCATTCCAACTACCACTGACGATGAGGTGTTCGCTGATGCCACCGACTTCTAGGTCTACCTTAGAAGAGCGTGTTCAGCAGAACCTCGATAAGCGTGGGGTAACTTATGAGTATGAACCTTGTAAGTTGCCCTATGTGGTAGAGAGAAACTATGTCCCTGATCTAAAGATTGGGGATATGTTTATCGAGATCAAAGGGTACTTCCGACAAGACGCGCAACGTAAGATGCGTAACATGAAGGAACAACACCCTGAGCTAGACATCCGCTTTTTATTCCAAAAAAATTCAAGCACTGTTCAAGGTGCGAAGAGACGTAAAGACGGAACGAAGATGACTTGTGCTGAGTGGGCAGAACGTCATGAATTTATTTATGCAGAGGGGATCATCCCAGATGAGTGGATCAACGGATAGCGAATTCGTGATGCACACACCTTGCGAGAAGTGTGGGTCATCGGACGCAAACAGCCTATATACCGATGGACACACCTATTGCTTCTCTTGTGAAAATTATAAACACAATGATGAGGAGGTACAGATGGTAGAGTTTAAACCTACTGAGCTTTTGACAGGTAGGCACGAACCGCTTGCTAAGAGAAAGATAACTGAGAAGACAACTAAGTTTTGGGATTATCAAATAGGGGAGCTACATGGTAAGACAACGCAGGTTGCAAATCACAAGACCCCAGACGGTAAAACCGTGGGGCAAAAGATTAGAACAGCAGGAAAAGAATTTAGTGTTAGAGGTTCACTTAAAGAAGCAGGACTTTACGGACAATGGCTCTGGCGAGATGGAGGTAAAGCAGTCACCATCGTTGAAGGAGAGTTAGATGCTCTCTCGATGTCACAAGCCTTCGACCACAAGTGGCCTGTAGTCTCCGTTAAGACAGGTGCGGCAGGAGCTAAGAAAGATATAAAGAAATCAATACAATGGCTTGAGAAGTTTGAGTCTGTTGTGTTCATGTTCGACCAAGACGAAGCAGGGCAGGAGGCAGCTCAAGAGTGTGCTGGTTTACTATCACCAAAGAAAGCTAAGATAGCTAGACTTCCTCTGAAGGATGCAAGCGAGATGCTACAAGAGGGCAAGACTGCTGAGTTGATTGATGCCTTTTGGAGTGCGCGTGACTACACCCCTGCTGGTATTGTTAATGCCAGAGATTTATGGGACAGGGTTTCTGACAGGACATCAAAGAAAGCAATACCTTACCCCTTCACCATTCTTAACAACAAGCTTGGAGGCATCCGCAAGCGAGAGATAGTAACGATATGTGCTGGCTCAGGTGTAGGTAAATCTCAGATATGCAGAGAGATTGCTTACGATTTAATAATGAACAAAGAAGTAACGCTAGGATACATTGCATTAGAAGAAGGTTGTGAACACACGATACATGGATTGCAATCTATCTACCTTAACAAAGTCATTCACAAAAACATGGACGATGTAACTGATGAAGAGTTACGAGAATCTTTTGATGCCACTGTAGGTAGCGGTAGAGTTTTCTTGCACGACCATCACGGCTCTACGGAAACAGTTGAAGATATGTTGTCTACACTGCGTAGCTTAATACGTGGGCAAGACTGTCAGTACATCATCCTTGATCACCTCAGTATTATTATGAGTGGTATGGAAGTAGCAGACGAACGCAAGGCTATTGATATACTGATGACCAAGCTCCGAACTCTATCAGAAGAAACACAAGCGGCTATCATTGCTGTCTGTCATCTAAAAAGATTGAGTGGAGACAGAGGGCATGAAGAAGGTGCAACCACATCCTTATCACAGCTCCGTGGTTCAGCGGCTATAGGACAGTTGTCTGACATAGTGGTAGGCTTAGAGAGAAACCAACAAGATAACGAAGACCCCAACGCTACAACTGTACGCATACTCAAGAACCGATGGAGTGGTGAGACAGGCATAGCAGGGAAGCTTCGGTACTGTAAAGATACAGGCCGTATGTCTGAAGAGAACTTTGATGATGTACCCTTTTAATCAATCCAGCGAGATGATGAGATGTTAATATTTGATATAGAAGCAGACAACTTACTACCCGATGTAACCACGGTACATTGTATATGTATACAAGACACCAACACTAACCATGTTTGGAGATACGACCCCACGCAATTAGATGTAGCACTCGATGTACTGAGCGAAGCTGAAGTCATAGGCGGTCACAACGTCATGGCTTACGACTTACCTGTCCTCAAGAAAATCTTTGGCTACGAGTACAAAGGTGAAGTCTTCGACACCCTAGTTGCCTCAAGGTTAATCTGGCCTAACCTGAAAGAGAAGGATATGCTGAAGCGTACAGTCGAGAACAAGATGATTGGCTCGCACTCACTCAAGGCATGGGGACAGAGGCTCAAGTTTAACAAGGGTGATTATGGTGAGCAGGAAGAAGCATGGGATCAGTACACGCCAGAGATGCTTGAGTATTGCTCTCAGGATGTAGCCCTTAATGTTAAGCTGTATGAGCTGATCAAAGAGAAGGACTACCCTCAAGAACCTATGCAACTTGAGCATAAGATGAATGACTTACTTCTCACACAAGAACGCATGGGCTTTCCCTTCCATGTTAAGAAAGCACAGCAACTCTACACTGATCTATCCACACGTAAGCTAGAGATAGAGACAGAGCTAGTCGCTACGATAGACCCCACCATAGTCGAACTAAAGACCAAGACAAAAGTAATACCCTTCAACCCCGCATCCCGTCAACAGATAGCAGACAGACTACAGAAGAAGGGGTGGAAGCCTACGGAGTTTACTCCTAGTGGTGAACCAAAAGTTGACGAAAAAATCTTAGCAGGGATAGCGATGCCTGAAGCTAAGTTATTAACTGAGTTTTTAATGCTCAACAAAAGGTTAGGACAATTAGGAAATGGAAAACAAGCATGGCTTAAGCTTGAGAAGAACGGGAAGATACACGGTCGTGTTAATCACATGGGTGCTGTTACTTCTCGCTGTACTCATAGCGACCCAAATGTGGCTCAAGTCCCGTCAACAGGAGCAGCTTTTGGAAAAGATTGTCGGGAGTTGTTCTATGCCCCTGAAGGATATTCCCTGCTTGGAGCGGATGCAAGTGGGCTTGAGCTGCGGTGTCTAGCACACTACATGAACCGCTACGATGGCGGAGCTTATGGTAAAGAGATACTGAGTGGTGACATTCACACCGCTAACCAACAAGCGGCAGGACTAGCAACACGGCCACAAGCGAAGACGTTTATCTACGGGTTTCTTTATGGAGCTGGTAATGAGAAGATAGGCGAGATCATAGGCAAAGGTGCAAGAGAAGGCTCACTGATTAAGAAGCGCTTTCTCGCTAAGACACCTGCACTAAAGAAATTAACAGAGGCAATCAACAATAGATTAGAACAACAGCATGGTGATAAGTTTATCAATGGGCTAGATGGAAGACGCATTCCCATACGACATTCACACGCTGCTCTCAACACATTACTCCAGTCAGCAGGCGCTATCATTTGTAAGAAGTGGTACTCGCTTATTGAACGAATGATTAGAGAGAGAGGGTACAACCACAATCAGGTGGCGATTGTAGCCTTTGTTCACGATGAAGTTCAAATCATAGTTAAGAAAGGTTTGGAGGATGAAGTCGGTGCAATCACTAAAGAAGCCATTAAAGAAACAGAGCGAGAGTACAACTTCAAATGTCCTCTCGACTCAGAGTTCCAAGTCGGAAGCAGTTGGGCAGACACTCACTAGCCCTAGCAGGTTAGGTGATTTAGCTGAACTCTACGCAATGACATGGTTATGGGATCAAGGCTTTGAAGTCTTTTACAATGCAGGCTCTACTGGGGCTATCGACATTGTAGGCATCAAGGACGATGAGGTTTACTTGTTTGATGTAAAGACAGCACGTAGATCGAACGGCATAAGCAAGCGCACAGACTTACAAAAAGAACTAGGCGTACAGTTTATCCTCTTCAACCCAAACACACGAAAGCTACGGCTAATGAAACACAGGGATTAATATGGAATGCACACAACTTAATATCGTACTCGTAGCAAGCTTCGCCTTTGTCAGTGTAGCTCTTGGCGTTAAGTGGATTTCACAAACACTTATTGAGTATGCCTTAGCCCAACAAGGCTTGCAGATGTCAAAGCTAACCCAAGAAGATATTGATCGAATGTTTCAGGAGGACGAAGATGAAGACTAGAACCTTATTAGTAGACGGGGACATCGTTGCTTACAAAGCAGCTACCGTAGCAGAGACTCCTATAGATTGGGGTGACGGCCTATGGACACTTCATGCAAACGAGAAAGATGTCATCATCTCTATGGAGAAATTCATGGAGACAATCATAGAACAGTCTGGGTGTAACAAAGTTATTACCTGTCTCTCTGGTGACAAACTGTACCGCAAAGACGTAGCGCCTTACTACAAGGCTAACCGTAAAGGTACACGCAAACCTATGCTCCTGAATTTTGCTAAAAAATATTTAAGCGATAACTACAATGGCAAGGTTGAAGATAAACTAGAAGCCGATGACCTCCTTGGTATCTTAGGCAGTGCAGATAATACAACCGTCATCTGGTCTGCGGATAAAGACTTACTCACGATACCTGCCTATCACCTGATTGGTGGTAAGGTAGTAGAAGTTGATGAAGAAGAAGCTAACTACCACTTTCTTAGCCAGAGCTTAGTAGGGGACGCAACAGATAACTACAAAGGTTGCCCCACTGTTGGTGCAGTTAAAGCTGATAGAGTCTTAACACAACACGGTGCTACATGGCAGACAGTAGTAGAGACATACGAGAAGCATGGCCTGAGTAAAGAAGTGGCTATCGAGAATGCGAGGCTGGCACGTATACTGCGTGACGGTGAATATGATTTTAAAACGAAGGAGGTAAAACTATGGGCAGCATAGATGATGCAACACCCGCTGATTGGAATGCAGTAAGCATGGCAGTTAAAGATGCCGTTGATCACCCACCGCACTACAACAAAGGTACTATAGAAACCATCGACTACATCGTGGATGTCCTTGGCGAGTATGATGCTATTGCATACTGTCATGGTAATGTACTAAAGTACACGAGTACACGTTTGTGGGAAAAGGGTAAGCCTATCGAAGATGCACGTAAAGCTATGTGGTATCTGAACAAGATGATAGAGCTAATGGAAAAAACTAAAGGGAAGAACTGGTAATGTTTATTAACTATGATTACTTAGCTGGTATGTTTGAAGGATTTGACTACTATCAGATGAAGAGTAATGAAACCTCTGGCATCCCCGAAGGGATAAACTTAGAGTACCTTACTTTAAGGATGGCCGCTGATATAGGGCAGCTAGCGGAAAAGGTTAAAGAACGATCAGCTAAAGGTGAGCCTTACAATTTCAAAGAACAGGTGAACGAAGATATAGGGAGCATCCTCTGCTCCTTGGCTCTACTCACTGATCGCATGGGATTGAACATGAGTGATGTAGCCTTTGATAACATTAACAAGAACTTGAAGGTAAACATTGGTCGGAAAACAAACGATAAGAAGGCTAAATACTAGAATCATAAGTCCTTGATTTAATTGTGATGTTTCTAAAGTACCCATTGTGGAGTAACAAATGAATATTTTAGATAAAAACCTGTTCATAAATAAGGAGCTTGTTGATCACTTCAAAGAGCTTTTTCCGAACAAACTACCCCGCAAGCTAGGTGTAACTCCTGATGCTATAGCCTACTTACAGGGTCAACAATCTGTCATTGAGCGCATGGAGTTTATCCTTGATGACGACAAACCAGATGAGATGTAACTATGTGTTTACCAAGTGCCCCCAAAGCCCCTAAGCCAACAGCCCCACCACCAGCTCCTAACCAAGCCCCTGATGAAATCGAGAACGCTGTAGACTCTAATGCTACACAGTTGAATAAGAATCGTATGGGCAAGAAGAAGCTACGAAGAGGTGCAGGTATGCAAGTGGCATCCTCGTCACAAGGTTCAGGCTTAACGATTAATAAATAAGGATTGACCTATGAATTACGATCAAGGCGCAGCCAAAGCCTACGAGAATATGGCATCGGATCGTGATGTATTCTTAACTAGAGCTAGGACTTGTGCAGAACTAACGATCCCCACCCTCATGCCTAGAGATGGTCATACAGGTTCAACCCAGTATGATACACCTTACCAAGCAGTGGGTGCGAGAGGTGTTAACAACCTAGCCTCTAAACTCTTAATGACTTTGCTACCGCCAAACAGTCCTTTCTTCCGTTTAACGATTGATGACTTTGATTTAGTAGAACTAGCAGGAAATGCTAGAGGTAAAGCAGAGGATGCACTGGCTCGTATTGAACGATCAGCCGCACAGGTAATTGAATCAAAAGCTATTCGAGTACCGACCTTTGAGATGCTAAAGCAACTCATCGTCGCTGGGAATGCTCTTATACATATGCCACCAGAAGGTGGGATGAAAGTCTTTAGATTGGATCGCTTTGTTGTGAAGCGTGACACTATGGGAAACATTCTTAAGATTGTTGTGAAAGAAACAATAGCTTATGAAGCGTTACCCAAAGATGTTCAAGAAGCTCTGCTGGAAACAGAAGGCTATCAAGAACAGATAGAGAAGAAAGAGTGTGATCTTTACACTTGCATTAAACGTGACGGTAAGAAATTCATGGTGCATCAGGAAGTCCACGGTGTAGTAATACCCAAGACTACTGGTAGTTACCCTCAAGATAAACTCCCTTGGTTAGCCTTACGATTTATCGCTGTAGATGGTAATGACTATGGTCGATCATACGTTGAAGAAATAGTAGGTGATCTTAAATCTCTTGAAGCTTTGACTCGTGCTATCGTAGAAGGTTCTGCGGCTAGTGCTAAGTTGATCTTCATGGTACGACCCAATGGTACAACCAAGATACGGAACATTGCAGACAGCACAAATGGCGCTATCATCTCTGGTGATGCGAATGATGTATCTACCCTGCAAGCCAATAAGTTTAATGACTTCCGTGTTGCTCAAGAAACAATGAACACTATAACGCAAAGGTTATCTTATGCGTTCTTATTAAATAGTTCAGTGCAGCGACAAGCTGAACGTGTGACTGCTGAAGAAGTACGTTACATGGCACAAGAACTTGAGACTGCTTTAGGTGGTATCTACTCTGTGTTATCACAAGAGTTCCAATTACCTCTTGTTAATCTGCTCCTTGCGAAGATGCAGAAAGAAGGTAAGATGCCGAAGTTCCCTAAAGATACTCTGAAACCTCAGATTGTAACTGGTTTAGAAGCTCTTGGCCGAGGTCAGGACTTGAATAAACTACAAGCATTCTTGCAATACTTACAACCGTTAGGTCAACAGGTCATTGCGCAAGAGTTAAATATTGATGACTATATAGATCGCCTAGCTGCATCTTTAGGAATTGATACACAAGGATTAATTAAATCGCCTGAACAAAAACAACAAGAACAGATGGCAGCCCAAGAAGCTATGCAACAGCAACAGATGATGCAGATGGCTGAGAAGGGTGTAGCACCTACTGTAAAAGGTATGGTGGATGCTGCTGGTCAACAACAGGTTGAAGAATAACTTTAAACTAAAGAGACTATTTATATGAGTACAGAACAACTATCTACACACGAAGAAGTAGCTCCTGATGCAGAAGCCCAAGCCTCCCACGAAGCGGAGATGGTAAAGGTAGCAGATGAGTTAGAAGCAAAGAACAATCCTGATGCAGAGCAACGCCCTGACTGGCTTCCTGAGAAGTTTAAGGATGCGGAACAGATGGCAGAGGCCTACGCTCACCTAGAGAAAAAGCTAGGAGGAGACGAACCAGCAGAGCAAGCACAACCTGAAGAAGCTTCTGAGGAAGTATCGGAACAGGCTGAAGCTAGTGATGTAAAGGAAGCTGTAGAAAATGCTGGTGTGGATTTTGACTCTTTACAAAACGAATATAACGAACAAGGGGGACTCACGGAAGCTTCTATGGCAAAGCTAGAAGAAGCAGGGTTCTCACAAGATTTGGTAAACAGTTGGATACAAGGGCAAGAAGCTCTTGCGAACAACTACCAAAGCTCTATCTACGAAAGCGTAGGTGGAGAAGAAGCTTATGGTCAAATGATCGAGTGGGCTGGTGATAACTTGAGTGAAGCTCAGGCCGCTGCCTTTGATCGTGCTGTAAGTTCAGGAGACTTAGATGTCGTCAAGCTGGCTGTATCTGGTTTACAATCTCAGTATCAAACTGCTGAAGGCTCTGCTCCCACTTTAGTTAGTGAGAGTCAGACAACATCTTCAACAGGTGGTGTGTTTAATTCATGGGCTGAGGTAACTCAGGCTATGGGTGACTCCCGATATGAGAGTGACATGGCATACCGCCAACAAGTTTCTAGCAAAATGGCTAGAAGCAACTTGACATAGTCTCTTTGGCCTCCTTCGGGAGGCTTTTTTAATTCTAACAAGTAACTACGAACACGATTACTATTACCTTTGACCCTCTGCGGAGGACAATCCTAGAGAACGAATGAGTGTTAGGTGACTGACTAGAATATCATTCATTTAAACATTTAACTAAAAGGTAAAAATTATGACAGATTATAATGGTGCGAATACTGGTGCAGTATCTCGCTTAGGCCAAGTAAACGGAGCGAACGATGCAAAAGCTTTGTTCCTCAAAGTATTCGCTGGTGAAGTTTTAACAGCGTTTAACACTAACAACATTGGTATGGGCTTACATCGTGTACGCTCTATCTCTAGCGGTAAGTCGGCACAATTTCCACTTACTGGTTTGTCAACTACTGCCACTCTAGTAGCTGGTGATGAGATAGTTCCTACTGCCATCAACCACAATGAGAAAGTAATTACTATAAACGATTTATTGACTTCTAGCGCATTTATTGCACGTATCGACGAAGCTATGAATCACTATGATGTTCGATCAATCTACTCTTCTGAGATTGGTAACGCCTTAGCAAAAGCTGCTGATGTCAACATCTTTAAGTCTATTGCTAACGCTTCTGTTGGTAAAGATAACGCTGGCGCTGCATTACCTCAAGCAGATAGCACACCTACTTCAGGTGGTACTATATTGTCTGGTGAAGCGGTTGCTACTATCTCTGGCCAAGAAGGTGCAGACTTAGTATTTGATGCTTTGCAAACTCTTGACTCTAAGAATATTACTGGTGAGAAGTATGTAGTTTTAACTCCTGCTCTTTACTACGCAATGTTCAAAGGTTCTACTAACAACATGGCTGGCTTCATGAGTTCTGACTTCGGTAGTGGTGGTAACGCTAACGCTGGTACAGTACCTATGATTGGTGGTGCTAAAGTATTTATGTCTAACAACCTTCCTGCGGAAGCTGGCTACTCAGTCGGTGGTTCTGCTGCTGGTGCGCAAGACATTCAAGCATTAGTATTCACTAAAGATGCTGCTGCAACAGTTAAGCTACTTGATTTGGGTGTTGAATCGGAATATTTAATTCAGAATCAAGGCACATTGATGGTTGCTAAGTATGCAATGGGACATGACGCTCTTCGTGGCGAATGTGCTGTTCGTATTGTTCAATCAGTATCTTAATCTGATACACACTGGAAGCTCCCCTTCGGGGGAGTTTTCCTCTTTATTTTTTCATTGAGGTAAACATGACAACTCCAACAACAGAACTAGAAGCAGTAAACATTATGCTCTCTACTATTGGTGAAGCACCAGTAAACAACCTAGATTCTGGGTTGGTAGATGCTGAGACTGCTGAGACCATCCTCAAGAATGTTTCCAGAGATGTTCAATCACATGGATGGAACTTTAACTCTGAACCAGATTACACTGTTGCGGCTGACTCTAGCGGCAATGTTATTCTCCCTACGGAGATTGTAAGAGCTGACTTAGCGAACTCTGAGACTAAGTACAGAAGCTCTAAGAATGAATACATACAACGTGGTAATAAGATGTATGATAAGGTCAACCATACTTACAACATAGGCAAAGCTCTCAAGCTAGATGTTGTCGTCTTATTAACCTTTGACTTACTTCCCGAAATAGCAAGGCGCTATATTACCATCAAGGCATCTCGTATCTTTCAAGAGCGAGTAGTAGGAAGTGAACTCCTTTCAGAAATGAACAGAACAGATGAACAGCAAGCGTGGTTCGCCTTTCAAGAGATGGAAGGGGACAATGGCGACTATAATATATTCGATGACTACAGCACTGCAAGTGTTCTTAATCGTGGCATTGGCACAAAGGTGATTTCAAATGGCTCTAGTTTCTAAAAGTATTCCTAACTTTATCAACGGGATTTCTCAACAGCCTCCTAGTTTACGTTTAGCAAGCCAAGGAGAAGCACAGGAAAACGGTTACTCTGATATAGTAGAAGGCTTAAAGAAACGCCCACCCACGAAGTTTAAAAGAAAGTTAAATACAGGTAGCCCTGCAAGTAGCACTTACTTAACGGCTACTGAACTATCAACAGCACACATCCACACGTACAAGAGAAGTGCTACAGAACAGTTTACCGTTATCCTTGTACCAGCCACTCCTAAACTCTACGTCTATGACATTGAAGGTAGACTTCGGTACGAGTCAGGTGTAGCAAGTTGGAGTGCAACAGGCTCACAGATAGCTACTAACTCAGATGCAGCTACACTTAGTGCATACTTTGGCACAAGCCTCAACAACCAACAAGTCACAGCAACATCTGTGGCTGACTACACGTTCTATGTAAATAAAGAAAAGGTAGTTACTAGAGATGAAACTTCTCCTGATAATGTGAGACCCCATGAAGGGATGTTTTACATGAAGCAGATGAATTATGGTAAAACCTACAGATCAAAAATACTGAACATGAGTGATACCATAATTGTAAACGGTTACTTAGCTACAAAAAATGGAGTATCTGGTGATACAGGAGAACACGTAGAAGGTTTAAAAACAGGTGCGTATTTTACATACCTTTTAGAAACAGGAGGCACTCCCCCGTCCTCTGGTAGTACTGAATTCTATAACCCAAGCCATGACCAATGGACTAATAGTGAGTTAAGCAATGCTAACTTAATAGTTAAACGAGACAGCACTGATCCTTTTGTTGTCATTGAGTCGTCTACAAGTAATCATTCAGGATTTAAGGTAACAGGTTCAGATGACAATGGTGGCAATGACTTATTTGCTTTTAAGGATACAGTCGCAAGTTTTACAACTTTACCTAAGTTCTGTGTAGATGGTTTTACGGTACAGGTTACTGGTGATAATCAAAAGAAAGAAGATAACTTTTTTGTTAAGTACTCAGGTTCTAATACAGCAGGGTTTTGGCAAGAATGCCCAGCACCCTCAAGACCTAATGATAACCAGTACCACGCCTTTACTACTTCCACGATGCCCCACACTTTAATACAAAATGCTAACGAAAGTTTTAGCTTTACTACAGGTGCATGGGACGAGAGGAAAGCAGGCGATGACGATACTAACGCTTTTCCAAGTTTTGTTGGAGGAAAGATTAACGATGTCTTCTTCCATCGCAACCGCTTAGGTTTCCTATCGGATGAGAATGTAATCTTCAGTGAAGCTAACGGTTTCTTCAACTTTTTTAGAACAACTGTACGAGCCCTCCTCGACTCTGCTCCTATTGATGTAGCAGTCAGTCAAAATGAAGTATCAATACTAAAAGCTGCTGTACCATTCCAAGAGCAGCTCCTACTATTCTCTGAGATTAACCAGTTCACCTTATCCTCTGACCAGCTCCTCACACCCGCAGAAGTGTCTATAGATACCTCTACGAACTTTGAGTGTGATTTAACAGCAAAGCCAGTAGGTGCAGGTAACAGTATATTCTTCTCCGTACGGAACGGTACATTCTCAGGAATGCGTGAGTATTACACGACAGGTAATACAGAAGTAAAAGATGCTAACCTTATAACTGCACACGTTCCAAACTATCTTGCAGGCAATGTGAAGCAGATGATAGCCTCTACTAACGAAAACCTTTTGCTAGTGCGGACTACAACAGATGCGAAAGAGTTATACGTCTACAAGTGGTATGAGAACGAGAGGGAGCGCTTACAAAGCTCTTGGTCTAAATGGAAGTTTGATGTTAACATTGCTCACGTTGCTTTTAATAACGAAGAGATATTTATCATCTTTGAAGATGGTAGGTTTGAGAACATGACTTTAACTTTAGATGCTCAGTTACTCAATACTTACCCTATACACCTTGACCACCAGCAGAAGTTTACAAGTGGTGCTGCCTCTATGGGCTACACTGATAGTAAGCTTGTGTACTTTAACTCCAACGGTGAAGAGGTAACAGCAACTACAGCAGGGACTTCTTCTGTCCCCGTCTATGCTGGCATACCATACACGTTCAAGTATCAAGTCTCTGAGCAAGTCTATAAAACAACTGAAGGGGATGCTTCGGACATTGCAAGGTTTCAACTTAGAAATATGTCATTCACCTACAACGACACTGGGACTTTTACAGTAACCCAAACTAACGGTAGGCGTGATCCTGTAACAGCAGTCTTTACTGGCCGATTACTAGGCAGTCTTAACAACCAGTTGGGTCAAGCTGCTGTAGATAATTTAGGCAACTTTAAAGTCAGTGTACAATCACAAGCTAGCGAAGCTAAAATAGAGATCACAAACGCCTCACCGCTTCCTTCAGTATTCCAGAAGGCAGAGTATGAAGGCTTTGTAAAACTCAGATCAACAAGGATATAGCATGGGACACCATTATCGGAAGAGTGAGTTCTTGGACTGTCGCGAGATAGCCCCTCTCATGCGCTCTCAGGACGTTACGGAGATAGGCTATAGTAATGGTTTAGCTCCTTTAAAAGCGCTCCAAGAGGCTTACAGAGTCTCTGAGGTGTGTAACTCAATCATCCATGCTGATGGCAGTGTTGTAGGAATGTTTGGTGTAGCGAACAATGGTGTCTTTGGTAGCCCTTGGTTACTAGGCACAGATAAGATTATAGAAACAAGAAGAGAATTTATCCCTCAAGCACAGACATGGGTAGAGGATATGAACACTATCTATCCTGTCTTGCTTAATTTCGTTCACGTAGATAATACAGTATCGAAGAAGTGGCTTAAATCATTAGGATTTGAATTCATAAAACTAGAAGAAGAATACGGAGTAGGGAAACAGCCCTTCTACCAATTTGTGAGGATTAAGAAATGTGTAACCCAATAGCCGCAATAGCAACAATAGCAAAAGGTGGTATAGCGGCAGCTACAGCTACAGCGCCAGCAGCAGTTGCAGGCAGTGCAGCAGCGGCAGCCAATGTTGCAGCAGCTACAGCAACTCTTGGTCAGTTTGCTTCTATAGCCTCTGGCGGCCTAGGTGTAGCCAGTGCTATCACAGGGGCGAATGCTCAAGCTGACTTGGCTGAACAAAGGTACGAGTCCGCAGCACAAGCTAAAATAGATACAGACAGGCAGCTCAATCTACAACAAGCTCAACTTGATGAGAAAGCAGCTCAAGAGAAGATAGCACAAAACCTACAGACACAGCAGATAGCTTCAACAGCTACAACCGCTACTGGAGAAAGTGGTGGGTTCTTGAACAATAATGCTGTGATACAAGATATAGTAAGACAAGGCGTGGAAGCTAATACTATGACCACGCAGAACCTTGAGCGTAATGTAGCTCAAATAGGCGAGCAGGGATTAGGTGCTAGAAGCAGAGCACAATCTAGGATTAATGAGATAGCAAGACCAAGTAAAACGTCAACAGGTCTACAGATAGGTACTTCTGTTTTAGGAGCTACCTCAGATTATAGTAAATTTGCATAATAGGAAAACAACATGGCAACATCAATAAGTAAATCAGTGAACTACAAGCAAGCTGCGGCTGCCCCTGATTACCAAGTTGCAGCAAGACCTGTCGATACCTTTGTACAAGGTGAGAGGAACACTAAAGGAATGCAAGTAGCTGCGGCTCTTGAGCAAGCCTCTGGTGCAGTTGCTCGGTTTGGGCAAGTACAGGCAAGATTGAGTAAAGAACAAGAAGCTGCTGTAGCTAAAGCAGAAGCAGCAGAATATAGAAAAGAAGTAGTAAGAGATAAAGCAAGGGCAGACGGCATAACAGCTAACTGGCAAGAACAACTTAAAAGTGATCTAGCTAATGCTGATCTTACAAGCACCACACAAGAAGAGTGGTATGCTGGATGGAAAGAAGACAGACCTACGTTTAGAGAAAATGTAGCTACACTTACTACTGAAGAAGGTAGGTTAAAGTTTGGTGTAGATTTAGGCGATGTCCTTGGTACTAACTTTGATATTAATCAGATTAAACAACAAGAATTTAAAGATGATGAAGTGTTGACTAATGGTGCTTTAGCAACATCACAAAAGATACCCACCGCTACTGCTGACTCTGAGGGTTTCCGAGAGTTTGTTAAAACCCTTGAAGAAGACATGAGCACTTTAGGTAATGAAACAAATCAATCACGTATACCCAAGCTTAGAGCGATTGCTCGTCAGATGCTTACTAAGAATGATGATGATCGTCTGTACGAATGGTTGCTAGGGGAAGTGGCTGGCCGTACTGCTATAGGCGGTGGTGATTTCCAGAATGATGTGGCTGCTGAAAGAGATGCAATTAAAAAGAAAAAGCTAGCTGATAAATACAAAGAAGAAGACAGGGTTGAGAAACAACGTAAGGCTAAGTATGCTATTGATGTAAACGCTATGAATCTTGAGTTAGGGGAAATCCTCCGATTTAACCCCAACGCTGAGATTGATACGATTGTTCAAAAATACATAGACATGGATATAGGGGATGCAAGAGCCAAGGCTAATACTATGGTTAATGCGTATGCCCAAGAATATGGCAGAGATAGAGTTCTACCAGCAGGTACAGAGAATCAAATAAGAGCTGAGTTCTATGCCCTTAAAACTCCAAGAGAACGTCACGAGTATATTGACCAAAGGGTGCTTCTCTTACCTACAGAGTTAGCACAAAACTTACGCACTAATGTAACTAAAATAGAAAGTCATTATGATGATAAGGTCTTTAAATCTAATATTAAGAACCTTGAAGATATTGTAGGTGAAGCTTTAGATGCAGACTACTATCCTGCGGTAGTACAACAGTTTTCTTTATTGTATGCAGATTACTACGCCTCTGATTCTTATAAAGATGCGGGGTATAGCGAAAGAATAACCAGAGCTGGTGAGCTTAAACAACAAGCCCTTCTTATTGTAAATGAAAGATTAGGAGTAGATGCAGAACCTCTCAATGATATTACAGAATTAGCAGGGATACCTATCACGCCTTTAAAAGATTCTAATCAAGCTGGACTTGATGCTTGGGCAAAAGAATCAGAGAAAAATGGAGGCTACCCTAGTAAAGAGTTTTTATTAAATTGGGATAGAAATGGGCTACGTAGGCCAAACTAAATTAAGCTAAATAGGAAACAATATGGCTGAGTATGATTTTTCATCTTTTTCAGGTGAGTCAAAAAAAGATACTGATAAACAGTATGACTTCAGCTCCTTTTCTGATCAAGGCTCTACCGTAGGTTCAGTAGTAGATCAAGTCCTTGAAGAAAACTCAGATGTTGTACAAGACATTGTAGATAGAATTCCTGAACCAACAGTAGCAGAAGGCTACGAAGCTATAGAAACCCCTGAAGAAGAGCGTGACCCTTCATTAATGGAAAACATTACTGAGTCTCTCGTAGCTCCTTTAGGTGGTTTAGGTAGTGCTATTGTGGAAGGTGCAGAAACACTCGATTGGGCTACAGGGTACACCAGTAAATTAGATGCAATGCAAAACATTACAGGTGATGTACTAACCTACAACCCTGAAAACTTAGAGCCTGATGTACTACGAGCTTACGAAGATGCTAACGGCTTTCATGTCTATGACGGGGAAGGCCGCAAAGTTAAATACTTTACAGGCCAAGCTTTACAAGATTTAAAAGCTGCCAACATCATGCGCCTTGCTACACTCTCAGAACAACTTGATACAGTGATAGCAACTAATGAAGATTTACGAGAAGCGGGATACCAAGACTCTTTATCAGGTCAGATTACTGGTACGATGTCACAGTTCATTGCTGGTTTTGTGGGTGCAGGGGTTTTAACTAAACCTGCTAAGTTAGGCAAGTATGCAGATGATCTTCTAAAAGGTAGTATCTCTGGTACTGTTGTGTTTGATGCACACCAAGAACGTGCGTCAGTGATGCTTAAAGAACTCGGAATAGAAAACGATTTTATCAACTGGCTTGCCGATAACGAAGATGACACCATGTTCGAGGGTAAGCTAAAGAATGCTGTAGAAGAATCAGCATTAGGTTTAGCTGCTGGAGAAATTATTAGAGTAACAGCAATGACCTTTAGGGGTCTTAAGGCTGTTAAGTTAAACCAAGATTCTAAAGCTGCGGAGAAGTCTGTAGAAGAAGTAAACGAAGCTTTAGCCAAAGCAGAAGAGGCGGCTGCTTCAGTTGTAGATAAAACTGCTGACCCCTCTACCTTACGTCTGGTTGACCCTGAAACAGGCCAGCCTATCAAAGTAGCAAGCAATGCTGATGACTCATTAGCAGCTCCTAACACTAAACCTGCTGACGAAGCTCCTGCCCCTAAGCAAGTAGACCCAGCTAACCCTTACTTATATGAATTTGATCCTTCTACATTAAAAGCTACAGAGCTAGATGAGAAGGACATTGCTAATTATCAAGGGGATAAGACAGATGCTATCCTAGTTACAGTCATAGACGGAGAGTATAAAATACTTGATGGACACCATAGGACTAAGATTGCTATAGAGGAAGGCTCTCCTATACGAGCTATAGTTATTCCACCTAATAAATATGATGAAATGGTAGCTGATGGAATACACCAAGGAGATATGTTAAAAGAGTTTATAGCCAGAGGTGTAGATAATAATATAGAACCTGTGCTTTCAAGTACTTCTAAGACTGCTGACGATATAGACATTCCAGAAGAACGTGTCATAGGTGATGGACGAGGTACGTTTGAATCAACTACTTGGGGTCAGTTAAATGCCCAAGGTATAAAGATGATCCATGACTTCATCAGCACTGAAGATTTATACACCTTCGATCCTATGACTCTCTCAAAGTTCATGGATGAGTTCTTTGACTTAAGTAAAGTTCCTGTAGATCAAACTAAACAATACACCGCTGCGGCTCTCCAGATGGAAAAGTATCTTTACGAGCAAACGATGCGTTTTGTTAAAAGCCCTGCTTACCAAGAAGGGGATGCTGCTGCTATTGCTAAGGCAAAGGTACTCGCAAAGTCTACAGCCCAAGCAAAGAGAACAAGACAGCGTCTTGGTAATATTCAAGGTACAAGTTTAAACCTACACGGTATGGCAAATGATGTTATACCTAACATTGATGATATAACTCTGTCAGAAGACCAGTTACTAAAAGTAATACAAGATGCTTCTGATCAAGGATTAATTAGTAGGACGGTTGGGAAACCTCGTGATGTCGTTCAAGCTATCAATGAGATATGGATTAACAGCCTACTTAGTAGTCCAGTAACACACGCTATAAACTTATCAGGTAACGCCTTTGTCTCTACTATTGACATAGCAGAAGAGTTTGGTGGAGCTTTGATGTCTGTTCCTAAAAAAGGTGTAGACTCTAAAGCTCACTTTACATTAGCACAGAGAAAAGCCTATGGCTCATTTAAGTACGCATGGCTGTCTTTAAAAGCAGCAGGGGCGACTCTTAAGAAAGGCCACAACATCCTAGACGAAGAAGGGATGATTACAGAAGCAGTAGATGATCAAATTAGAAAAGTCTCTATAGGTCAAGGTAATGCTGATCTAGGTGAACTCATGGGTAGACTCCTTAGTGGAGAAGTTAATGTTACATCACAGGGTCTTGTAGACGCTGCGGGTAATGTTATTAGAACTCCCTCAAGATTCCTACAGGCTGGTGATGAGTTATTTAAACAACTTAACTTTAGACGCTCTGCATATGCTCATGCAGTAGAAGAGGTCGATAAGCTTTTTAAGCATAATAAAGATTTAGACCCTAAAGACTTTGATGATATGGTTGAAGATCGTATTAGCAAGGCTTATGAGAACCAAGTCAATACTCCTAGAGGTGAAGCACTAACTAATCCTATAGCACTTAAAGCTCAAACGGATGCTAGGGTATTAACCTTTACAAATGAACTAGGGGAGACGGGTAAAAAGATTCAAAAGTTTACCTCCGATATACCTATATTAAGGCAAGTAGTTCCATTTGTCAGGACACCAATAAACATTGTTAAGTATCCTTTTCATCGTTCTCCTTTAGCCTTAAGATCAAAGCAAATGCAAGAAAGATTAAAAAGCCCAGACCCTCAAGTAAGATCGAAAGCTCAGTTTCAAATAACATATGGTAGTGTTATATGGGGAACTATAGCGGCTGGGGTAATGACAAGTAAAGTTAAACTCCCATACACAGACAGAGATGGGGAGCAACAATTTATAGAAGTACACAAGTATCAAGGCTCTTGGCAAGGGTACACAGCTCAACAAAGGAATGCTTTACGGGCATCAGGGGCGCAACCTAATTCTATAATAGTAGAACATGATGATGGGACTTTCACATTTAAGAAGTATAATAGGCTCGATCCTGTAGCAATGATTGCAGGGATGGCGGCTGATGTTAGAGATGTACACAAAGCTGGACACGATACTACGGAAGTAACATTTGCTGCCATTATAGCTATTTCTAACCAACTTAAAGACCGAACGTACACAAAGGGTGTTGCCAACTTTATCAATGCAGTCGATGACCCTAGCAGGTTCGCAGATAGGTGGATACAAGGACAAGTATCATCGTTGGTTGTTCCCTCGCTAGTCTCTTGGACTAATGACGACACTATAGTTAGGGAAGTTTATAGCACTCTTGATGCTGTTAAAAATAGGATACCTTCTTTATCTGATACCCTTCCTCCTAAGTATGACATCTTTGGGCAACCTATGCTCCGAGCTGATGGTTACATTATGAGGTCTACTGATTGGGAAAGCGATGAGATCAAAGCTGAGTTCTTGAGGCTTGCTCCTAGCATAGGCGAGCTACCTGAAGTTAAAAATGGTATTGATCTTCTCGACCCTACTTATCAAATGGTAGATAAAGAAACAGGTAAAACTATTACAGCCTTTGAAAGATATAACCAACTTATTGGAGAAGGTAAACTTCTTCGTAAAATTGAGAAAGCAATTAATAAAAGTAAATACAAACGTAAGAAAGGTATTCAAACTTATCTTAAGAATGTTGGTGAAGTAGGTAATTACAACGAAGAGCGAATACAAGCAGAGTTTAGAGAAGCCCGTGAAAAGGCTTTCAAGACACTATTAAAAGAAAATAGAACACTAGACGATGCTTATGATGACTTAGAAGACACTATTAGAGATATTGAAAAAGGCAGGTACGTTGAACCTCCTAATCCTGTATCTGACTTTTTAAATGGCATCTTTAATTAATACAAAACTAGGAAAAACAAATGGCAAATTCATACACAGAATACACGGCAAGCTCGGTCAGTACCTCGACTCAGTTTGCTACGCCTAGCTACATAACAGGCAGGGGTGCTACAGACATCTCAGTGACAGTCGGTGGTGTAACACAGGCAAGCAGTGCTTATACTTTAACTGGCACTAACATCACCTTTGCGTCTGGTAGTCTTCCTACAGATGGTGCAAAGATAAGCATCACTCGCTCAACAAGTCAGAATGCTCGTATCAACACTTACTCTGAGAACACCATACTGACCTCAAGTCAGCTTAACACTGACGGTGATCAGTCTTTCATGATGTCTCAGGAAGCTCTTGATCAAGCAGCGAGTACAGACTTTGGTGCTCAAACATTCTACACTTCAGGTACTAGCGCACCTTCATCAGCTACGGCAGGTGACTTATTCTTTAACACCACTACAGGCTTGTTACAGGTATATACTGGCAGTGCTTTTGAGTCCGTTAATAACAGAGGTACTAAACAAACCTTCGCTATCTCAGGAAGCACTACAGTCTTTACACCGTCAACTCCTGTTGATAGCAATACGCTAGTCTTCCTAAACGGAGTCTTACTTGTTAAAGGTTCTGGTAGTGCTGGAGATTACACTACATCCTCCACACAGGTTACTTTGAATACTGCGGTGTCCTCTGGTGTTGCAGAAGTTGTGACGTTTCCTAACTCAACTAATGGTACTTTTACTTCAGGTATTAACGTAACTGGCACTGTAACTGCTACTGGTACTGTAACTGCTGACAACTTTACGCTAGTCAGAGATGACAATACGACTGCTTCTTTGGAAATATTTACGGATTCTGACAACGATACTTTTATAAAAGAACGTGATGAAGATAATGGCTCATTAAAGATTTTAGGTACAGCCTTACAGCTAAGGGCAGATGATTTAAGATTAATGAATCGTGCAGGTACAGATGTTTACTTTGAAGGCGATGTTAATGGTGCGGCTAAACTGTTTTACGATAGCTCTACACACGGTGCAGCTAAATTATTAACCACAGCTACAGGTATAGACGTAACAGGCACTGTAACTGCTTCAGGCGGCTACAAGTCATCTGACGGCACAGCTGGATTCACAGGCTCTGCATCAGCTTCAGCAACTTTAACAATCAAAGATGGCTTAATCGTAGCCGTATCTTAATCTAAACAAAAGGAAAAACAAAATGGCACAATTAACAGCAACAACTGCATACAACCCTAAGATGGGCGATGGGTCTCGTGGTGTAGTTCAAGTAGTAATAGGTAGCGGTGAGACAGTTACTATTCAGGGAAGCTTAAACGGAACTGACTATGTAACCATCGAAACAGCTACAGCAGATATGCTTAAAGAAATCGTCTTAACACCTTATGTCAAGTATACAGTCTCAGGCGGCACAGCGTCTAAAGTCTACGTTGACGAAACTCGATAGGAGGTAGCATGACACAACCAACTATAATAGGCGTAGGGAGTAATTCTACGGCTTACCAACCAACCGTAAATAACTCAGGAACTACAAGAGTGTTTACTAATGTCGAAATTCCAGCAACAGCGCAACTTGTTTTTTTACAGGCAGGTTTAGATTCAGACGCAACAGGTAAAGTTCTAGACTCTTTTACCTATTCAGGGTTAAGTGACCATACAGTATTATTTGATCTTGACCCTAGCCCTGCACAAAATGTAAGGGCTTCAAGATTTACTGTTCTTGATGTATCTAAAGCTGGGGCTATGACAATAACAGTTACTGCACCTATTCTTAACACTTCAGGTGTTACTTCTTCTACGACTGCTGGAGGAATACTTGGGGTTGTTTGCACAGATGGTTTTATCCAAAATCTAACCTTAACTCATGACAGGCTTTTTGAACACCATAAACTTAAAGTTTTTCAAGGCAACTCTGCTAATACTACTTTAGTTAGTATGGCAGTCCTAGATCATGTAGCTGAAGGTGTAAATATTAGTGAAACAGGCGCTAGTCAAATTTATCAAGGTGTAAGTGGTAATATTCGCAACTTAGCCATCCAACAAAGCACTGTAGGCACTGACAATTTTCAATCTATTGTAATGGAGTGTGATAATAAAGCAGATGATATGGCTCACGCTGTAATATTACTATCCTCACAATCAGACCCCTTTGACGGGATTACAGGTAAACTAACCAGCCCGATTATTAAATAGAGGTAACTCATTATGACTAAGGCAAGAACCTTAGCAGACTTTGACCCATCTGCTCAAGTAGCAGGTGGTAAAATACTACAAGTAGTAACAGGAACTTTTGCTACTACAGTAAATAATAACACTACATCTTATTTAACTTCAGGTGGTAAAAATGGCACAGGAGCATCTAATAGTGTTTCTATTACCCCTACAGCCAGCGACTCAAAGATACTGGTTATAGTTAATCAAGAGATAAGGATGGAAGTAGCGGAGGCTGTGTTTTTACAGATAAGAAGAGACAGCGCTGTGTTAGTTACAGCTGAGACAGGTTATGTAGCAAATGCTAGTGCTACTAATAGCTATTATTGGGGATATAATCACCAAGATACACCTACAATCCCCTCTACACCTATAGCTATTACTTATAGTGTTTATCATAAGCCAACCACTTCTAACAAAGCTGCATCAGCTAACACAAACAACCAACCCTCATCAATAACCGTTATGGAAATAGCAGCATAAAGGACAACATATGGACGACTTAAAACTACAAGTAGACCGCCTTGAGTGGCGTGTAGACTTGCAAGAAGAGCAACTAAAGTCTCTTCAAGACAACGCCACAGAGCTTAAGAACCAGCTAGACTGTATTAATAAGTCCCTAGCCCAGATTAAGTGGCTCGTAGTAGGTGGCGCTGTTGTCTATTGGGGTCAAGCTATGGGGTTTGGCCAGTTTCTTAAATTGATAGGTGTATAATGTTAGAACAACTAATCGCTCCTGTAACAGGTTTACTGGATAAGTTTATCCCTGATGCAGATACTAAACAAAAGATAGCCCATGAAATTGCTACCATGTCTGAGAAGCACGTACACGAGATAGCTAAAGCTCAGATAGAGGTGAACAAACTTGATGCCAAAGGTAACTGGTTTCAATCTTCATGGCGACCCGCTACAGCGTGGGTCTGTGTTGCAGGCTTTACTGTAAACTTTCTTATAAGTCCACTTGCAGCACCCTTTGGTGTCATCGTACCGCAAGCAGATACTAGCACAATGTTACCTGTACTAATGGGTATGCTTGGTCTTGGTGGGATGAGAACAATGGAACGAGTAAAAGGAGTAGGCAAGTGACCTTTAAATATTTTAAAATAGAAGACTTCGACTGTCAGGAGACTGGCAAGAACAACATGAGCGAAGGCTTTATACATAAACTAGACGAGCTTAGAGAAGCTTGTGGGTTTCCCTTTATCGTTACTTCAGGGTATCGTGATCCATCCCACAGTGCAGAGAAGCACAAGTCAAAGGGTGGTCAACATACTTTAGGTATTGCAGCGGACATTCGCATCCATCACGGAGCTGATCGCTACACTATCGTACAAAATGCACTAGCGATGGGATTTACAGGAGTCGGTATTGCAAAGACCTTTGTCCATGTGGACGTAAGAGCAACAACACCTGTAATCTGGACATACTAATGGATAAATTAAAAATACGCAGAAAAGACTCGCCGCCTAAAGGCGATATGGATAGGGTTGATGGTTCTAAGAAATCTAATACAGGTTACTTAGGTCAAATTAAAAACAAAGTTGATGGCAGTACAATGACAGAAGTGTCGTTGCAGTTTGGAGACTTTAATGATGGGAAACCTATTCCCGCTTTAGTGCCTACTCTTACTAAACAAGAAATACAGCAACTTCAGAACATGAAGATAAAAGGTAATGCTGGTAAAATACCTCAGTCAATAAAAAGGAAAGCTGTTGAACACGCTCAGATAAGATTACAAAATGGGCTTAACCCGTTTTACCAAGACGGAGAATAATATGAAGAACAAACTAGAAGAACTACATGAGGTAGTAACCCAAGAACTACTAGCACGAGTACGCACAGGTGAAGCAACATCAGCAGAACTATCAGTAGCCGTTAAGTTTCTTAAAGACAACGGAGCGAGCAATGATGTGATTACTGCTGAATCACCAATGGCGAACTTACTTAACGAATTACCCTTTGAGGAGGTGGCACACTAATGTCTTTATATGCGAACATAAACAAACGAAAGCAAGCTGGGACTAGCAGATCAAAGAAGAACTCTACTATATCTCCTCAAGCTTACAAGAAGATGCAAATAGGATTTAAGAAAAAAGGTAAGAAGTGATGGGAGCATTTGATGATTTAAAGATCAATCAACCTAAGCGTACACCTAGCCATCCTACAAAGTCTCACGTTGTTAAGACCAAGGTGAATGGTAATGAAAAGATCATCCGCTTTGGTCAGCAAGGTAAGACAGGTGACAAAGATAACACCGCAAGGTCTAGGTCATTCAAAGCCAGACACGCTAAAAACATTGCTAAGGGTAAGTCCTCAGCAGCATACTGGGCTAATAAAGTAAAATGGTAAGAATATGGAACAAGTACCTGAACAACTTAAAGATTTTAGAAACTTCATGTACATTGTTTGGAAGCACTTAAACCTCCCAGAGCCAACCCCAGTACAATACGATATAGCAAACTTCATCCAAGAAGCGCCTAGACGTTCTATAGTCGAAGCCTTCCGAGGTGTCGGTAAGAGCTACATCACAGCAGCCTTCGTAGTACACCAACTACTACTCGATCCACAAAAGAAGTTTATGGTAGTCTCAGCCTCTAAGCAAAGAGCTGATGACTTCTCCACTTTTACGCAAAGGTTAATCCTAGAACTCCCCATATGCCAACACCTAATAGCTAAAGAAGGGCAGAGGTGGAGCAAGATTGCGTTTGACGTAAGACCCGCACTGGCCAGTGGTAGCCCCTCTGTTAAATCAGTAGGTATCACTGGTCAGTTAACGGGCAGTCGTGCGGATATAATCATTGCTGATGACATCGAAGTACCTAACAACTCCATGACGCAAATGATGCGTGAGAAGTTAGGGGAGGCCGTGAAAGAGTTTGATGCGGTACTCAAACCTGAAGGTAAAATACTCTACCTTGGGACACCACAGTGTGAGATGAGTCTCTATAACACTCTCACGGAACGTGGATACCAAATGAGGATATGGCCTGCTCGCTACCCTACGGTAAAGGGCGCTGAGAAGTCCTACGGGAATCGTTTAGCACCTACCCTATGGGATACTATAGCCTCCGCAGACACGCCCTTAGACGGCCAGCCAGTCGATCCTAAGCGATTTGATGCGGATGACCTATTGGAACGTGAGCTGTCTTATGGTCGCTCAGGTTTTGCACTACAGTTCATGCTCGATACGTCCATGAGTGACACGGATCGTTACCCTTTGAAGCTGTCAGATTTGATCATCATGTCAGTTGACAAGGACAAAGCACCCGAGAAGCTCGTGTATGGCGTTATGAAGGAAGTTAGAGAGTTACCTAACGTAGGCCTTAGGGGTGATAAGTTCTTCGCACCAGAGGCTACTGTGGGCGACTACGTGGATTACGATGGTTCTGTCTTGGTTGTTGACCCCTCAGGTAGAGGTCAGGATGAGACAGCCTATGCAGTTGTTAAGATGCTCAATGGTTACTTATACGTAGCTGATTGTGCAGGTATCGAAGGTGGTTATAGCGAAAAGACCTTAACCAGCCTTGCTCATATAGCTAAAAATCATAAGGTAAATATAGTCCTCATCGAGAGTAACTTTGGTGATGGTATGTTTACTGAACTTATTAAACCGTTTTTGAAGAAGATATACCCCGTTACTACTGAGGAAGTTAGACACAGCAAGCAGAAAGAGTTGCGTATTATTGATACGCTTGAGCCAGTGATGAACCAGCACAAGCTTATTATTGATCCGAAAGTCATTCAACAAGATTTCGATAGTGTCCAACATCATCCTCCTGAGAAAGCCCAAAGGTATATGCTCACTTACCAGATGACACGAGTTACTAAACAACGTGGAGCTTTGGCTCACGATGATAGACTCGATGCACTGGCTATGGGTGTTGCTTACTGGGTAGAACAGATGGCTGCGGATGTTGATGAGGAAATGAAAGAGCGTAAACATCATATGTTGATGGAAGCACTCGATAATTTCCAGAATGGATACAACGTCAATGCACCTCAGAGGAGTAACACATGGACTTAATGCCACAACTAAACCCAGAAATTGTACCAATGGTACGCCTAACATGGCTAGACGCTCAGGACTCCGATGGGTCTTGGACTGATATTCAAGACATCCTCGACCATGAGTGTGCTGTCTGTCAGGAAGTCGGTTGGTTAGTTTTAAATGACTCAAAGAAAGTCATCGTAATGCGCTCAAGAATAGTAGCTGAGGAGTTACTAGAAGGGGGTGCGTACATTGCCATCCCACACTCGTGGGTCATTAAAATAGAAGAGTTAATTATCAATGAAGAGACTGACTTTAATGAGTTTGCTCCTTCTGGGTCTTCCAACACTAGCCAGTGAGGCAACTGTAGGAGACTTTGGAACTAACCAGCAAGCTGAGACTATTACTACTACAACCGAAACGACCGTAAACCAAGAGGGTATGCCAGTGACTACTGCTGTAGCTCCTTCCACCCCCACATATCAAACAGATACTTGTATTGTTACTTCAGGCTCAGGTGTGCAGACCCTCCAGATAGGGATCAGTACGTCTAAGATGAAGATAGATGAGAACTGTGAGCGCCTCAAGCTCTCACGACAGCTCTCTAGTTTAGGATTAAAGGTGGCAGCTACCAGTATTATGTGTCAAGACCCAAGGGTTTGGTGGGCTATGCGTAATGCACAGACCCCATGCCCCATTAAAGGACTCATTGGAGATGAAGCACTTGAATATTATACGGAACACCCTGAGTATGTCCCTGTTGCTCCTGTTGTTGTTACCAAAGACAGCGAATGCACAGGAAAACGACTTCGATATGACTTCACTAAGCGAAAGTACGTCAGTAATAACAAATGTAATAACTGAGAACATACAAGATTACATCCAATGGACTACGCAATCCATGCTAGACGGTAACACCATTATCTACAACAACGCAGATGGTACACAATACGAACTAACTACGGAACAGATGGATGTCTTTAATGCAGCCTATGCTGATGGTTTAGTGAACAGCACTCCAGAGGCTCTCACAGCCGTTCTACTGAACGATATGATTGACGTAGAACAAGGTACATATGAAGAGGAGAAAAGCTCTCTGATAGACGCTGCGAGCGATATAGCGGCAGTCACAGAGATAGCCGACAAACTTGTCAATGGTGATCAACAAACTAAGATCAATGCTGAACAATATGCAACTGACAATGACCTTAGGGCAATCAAGGAGTCAAGTCGTAAACAATTCAATACAAGTATCTCTGGAATGCTAGAAGCAAGTATGACCAAGAACATGATCGAAGGGTATGCTCAAGACTCATTTGTCATAGACACCATAGCTGCCTCATTCATGAACACTAACACTGTCATGGACTTCTTTACCAACACTTCAGTCTCTATAGATGCCTTGATACCCAGCCAGCTTAACCTTCAGTGGCTTGAGAGTAGTGTAGGTGTCGAGAGTGCTATGTATAATATGTATGCAAACAACCCAGCATACCCAGAGATAACAACTAGACCACAACCAATAGGAGAACAACCATGAATGCACAAGACGTAGCCTTATGGATAGGCATAGCATCCTCTATCGGTGGTGTGGCTGTTGGTTATGGCACACTCAACGAGAAGGTGTCCCAATTAGAGGCTAGTACAGATGCTACACACCTTGAGGCAAGACTAACTAAACTAGAAGTGAGGATTGAAGACAATGACATTGGATCAATTAGTACAGAGATTGAACAGCTACGTGGGCAAGTTAAAGCAAATGCTGACAAGGTTGCGAGCATACGTGTCCCAAGTACAGGTCAAATTAAATCAGATGTACGAGTCCTTCAAACAGAAGTTAGCTCAGTTCAAGAAGAACTTAAAGGTCTTGAGATCAGACTTGAGAAAGCCGTAAATAAGCCTAAAAACCCATTGTTGTAAGTCATTGATATTAAGAGTGAGTTTCTAAAGTACCCATTGTGCTAGAGACCCCCCCCCGTTCACATATAGTATAGTATACTATAGTATACTGTAGGATACCTTAAGGTTACCTTTAGTATTCTAATAGTCTGCACAAAATCCAGTGTAGGGACTGTAGTGTTCTATGGGGTCTTTGGTGTTCTATGGGCAACTTGTTGTAGTTAACCCTTGAACCTACTTGTACTGGATTTACTCAGAAAAATCTGAGGTGGTATACGTATATGTGTCTGCAGAAAAAACCCCCCATGCCATGCCTCGCGCATGACGCACACACACGCGCCTGCACATGACGCACAATCACGCAACGCAGGACACGCACCACGCCACGCAATGCCTCAACGATCGCCACACATAAAGAATGCCAGAGGATATTAAAACCGATTGCCTACACATAAAGATGCAACACACTATTGCTGGAGCATATAAGGGAGGCAAGGTCTTGCTTCTATATAGGCAAACTTTTATTGTTTGGTTGTGTTTGTGTTCTTATTAATTTTTTTCGTTCATTAACTAATTGTAATGTCGGATAACTTGTAAGACACTTAATCCTGAGTTAAGCTCCATCTCATCAACTAATCAATCAGCGAGGCTTCACCTATGAACACATTACTTAACACTTTACCTACTGACGTTATTGACACTGTTAGATCTAGACTAGGCGCTTATAGCACTGTATATGTTTGGGCTAACGACATCAAAGGCACTTACAGAGTCCAAGCGCATATCGGATTGAGCAACACCAATGATAATTGGAGTTATGTCGCAACATTCAATAGTGATGAAGTATTGACGCTTAATGAGCGAATCATTGCCTACATAAAAAACTTTAAAGACTTTCCATTTTGCGCGGGTAAATCTCGATTCACTTACAAACCTACACGCGAAGAAAGGAAAGCATTACAATCTAATTGGACTGCTGTTAAATTTAATGATGAGGGCAAAATAGTATTCATCTAAGTAACCACATAGTAAGCACTTCTACGGGAGTGCTTGCCATTGTAGTTATTTAATCAATCAGCGAGGTAAAACCAATGTTTGACTATAGAAAAGACTTGACAGCCTACAGCGATCAAGAATTAGCTCTCAATGTAATGAATGACGAATATTTTTACAATGAGCGCGAAGATAAACGCTTTTTGATGGCGTTAATAGATGAGCAATTCATATACACTAAGGAACAGCTAAAAGAATTAAACAACCAATTAAGCGAGGTAACACAATGAA
>TARA_R110002096_G_scaffold273422_9_pt1 | contig 37306 bp, 34 predicted proteins | sample TARA_R110002096 | Tara Oceans TARA_R110002096 (sample SAMEA4397295) | marine metagenome | biome: Polar Biome; feature: [DCM] deep chlorophyll maximum layer (ENVO:01000326); material: water (ENVO:00002006), including particulate matter (ENVO:01000060) such as... | depth 35 m
CTGGACCGAGCCAATCGGCGAAGCAATTACGGTTGAGCTACGATGATGAATCCGATTGCGGCGTTCAGAGGCATGTTTGCGGATCTTCTCCGGCTTCCAACCGAAGAACTCGTGTTGCGGCTCACCCTTCTCACGCTGCTGTTACACGGTTCCAGCGAAACCTGGTTGGACGTGGCCCTTCAGGTTCTTTGCGGAATGATGCTGGTCAGCCGCAATCACTTCGCCTCGCCCGGCTTGTGGATTGCCGTCTCCTCCTTCATCTGGATCATCAACGCAACGGACTGGCTCTGGATCGATAACCACAAGTTCCTGATGAGTTATTGGGTTCTGGCCTGCACCGTGGCGGTTCTCAGCAAGGCCCCGATGCAAGTGTTGCGGTGGAACGGAAAAGTCCTGGTCGGCCTTTGTTTTGGGTTTGCGACGCTCTGGAAATTGTTGGCCGGCCAATACTGGAACGGCGACTTCATGGTCTATACCCTCTTGGTGGACGGCCGAATGGAGTTCATCGCCAACTCGCTCGCGGGAATTCCCAAGGCAGATTTGGCGCAATCCCGACTTTTGGAAGATACGATTGGACTGCTCCCGAACGAACAACTGCAAACCAGCCTGCCGATTACGGAACGATTGCGTTTTGTTGCCCTGGGAATGTCGTGGTGGACCCTGTTGATCGAGGCTGCAACGGCCGTTCTCTTCCTGGTGAAAAGCCCGATTTCAAACCGTTGGCGGGATTTGGTATTGTTGGCGTTTGTTGCCTCCACTTATGTTTTCGTGCCCGTCCTCGGCTTTGGTTATATTCTAACCATCATGGGTCTCGCGTCCTGCCCTCCGGAACGAACGATGATCCGCACGGTTTATCTTGCGGTTTTGGTGATCCTTCAACTGGGCCGTTTGCCTTGGGAACGGCTACTGAGCTGACCCCAATCTCCTTTGAATCGCCGTCATGATCAGAGGCAGCTTTTTGAGTTGAGACCTGATGATCAATCTTTGAGGGATGTATTTCCCAGCATCGAGATGCAGCCGGTAAGTCAGAAGCGTCTGACTTTCCCCTCCACTCCCCTTGATGACTTCAAAGAGCCACGCGCCTTCGATGTGCTCAAAGTCTCCACTCACGCGGTGGAATTCCACCCGACTTGGATAGATCCCAACGTGTTTCACCACATAGAAGGCATTCTTGGTAACATTCAGCCCTTTGACTTCCTGTGAAATGAGAGTGGTCATCCCTTCGCGTGAAAGTACCTCGGCTTTCACAACGCTCTCGATGACTTCCGGAATCGCCTCTTTATCATCGATCAAATCCCAGACCTCTTGCAACGAATGCTCCAGCAGTATCACTGAAACGATGAATCGCTTTTCATTGCCCGGCTCCTTCTCTTCCCAGACCAGGATTTCACCGTCTTGCAATCGCGCCCGATCATCTTCACTAAACGCATTGAACTTCTGCGCTTGGGCTGTCGAATAAAATCCGAAGACCAAACAAACGATCAATAGCAGTGATAGCCGCATCATAGGGAGGGAGAACCAGCCTCTTCTTTGGATTCAAGCGAAGCCAAGAGCGAATTTTGTCCTTCAGGAGCATGAAAAACGCCACTGGTCTCAACCAACGATGCTCGATACACTTCCGATTCGCGCATCATGGCGTCATGCGCGGCTCTCAAATGATAGTGGGGAATATTCGGATAAAGGTGGTGGACCAGGTGGTAGTCGTTCCCATATCCCAAAAGGGCCCACCGGGTAAATGGATCAGCGTGAATGATTCGAGAGTTATCCAGTTTTCCCGTGCCCAGATTGGCATGCTGATAGATTTCGCGCAACAGCATCAAATAAGGAAACACATAGATCAAGGGAAGCAGCCAGAACAACATGTAGTAGAAGGCCAAATTGAATCCGGTGGCGAAACGAACCCAGCCCATGGTCAAAAGAAGAACGCTATAGAAGACCAGTCGAATTGCTGCTGAGATTTTCGCTTCCTTGCGTCGGCCGGCTCTACCAAAACGATCCAGAGGCAAAAACCTCCAAGCCGTCAGCCCAGCCCCCAAAAAGGCCAGAGGCAATACCACGATCAGGGTCGAGTTTCCGGTTGATGCTGAATACCGGATGATCGCGATCAGCCCGATCAGGTAAAGAACTCCCAAAACGGTTGGCGAAAGGAAGCCTTTCGGCGCCTTCGCACCAGAAGCGTCCGCCGGGGATTGTCCCACCGCCAGCACCCGGAATAGATCCATCAGGTTTCGAAACACGAACGGAGGCCAAAAGAATTTGGCATAGTAGTTCCAGATAAACGTCGGGCGCGGCATCGGAAATCGAGCATACAGTTCCGAAGCCTTGTGGCCGGCAAGGTTTGGGTCCTTGTTCGGGTCATTGGGATGATAATGATGGCCCTGGTGTTTCGCCCGATAAGAAGCAGCACTGCTCCAAAGCGGAAAAAAGCACAGCAAATTGGCCAATCTCTCGTTCCAAACGCGATTTGGGACCAACAGCCCGTGTGATGCTTCATGCCCCATCAAACCGATTCGGTGCATAAAGCATCCCGTCATCAAAACGGTAAACGCTCCCACGATCCAGGAAACCCAGCTGGCAACGCCCCAGTCCTCAAAGTGTGTCAGGCAATAAATGGCAACGAAATGCAGGCAAAACACTCCCAAATATTCGCCTCCAATGCACACGAGGTTGCGATAGGGACTCACACATGTCCACCGGCGCAACTCCGTTGATTCCAACAATGGTCGGTTAGCCTGGCTCACAAAATCAGGAGGGATCTAAATTCTCAGACGAGCAACTTAATCGTTACCCTCAAAAAAACGCTAGATACTAGTCCACACGACTCAAAACAAGCTGAAAATTATAATAAAACCCAGCGCCAATAACCCGCATGGTATTAATAGGAGCGGGAATGCAGTTCCTCAGGAGGATTCAGTGACGACAGGGTGGAATGACTCGATCGCGAACGTCTTCTCTGGAAGACCCAAGTGCATCGACGCAAAGTCGTCAAAATTGGCCGGAACTTTGACCGGCCAGAATCGCTCGGCTTTGACATCCGCAATCACACCTTCAGCGCACTCTTGAGCAGCCTGATCATGAGCCTTTTGCAGGGTTTGGAACATTGAAATACCGGTATCGCCGGCTGCTTTCGGCAAATTGAAAAAGCCGCATCGTATTTGAGGACCAAATCGTTCGGTCAGCGAAAGCCTGTAAAGAGGCAGCTGGAGATCCTTCCAACGATACTCCTTCCCAGCCAATTCAAAACGAGCGTAGTCGGGAAGCCAATCGAGATTGGTCGATGACGTGACTTTGGAAACGTGAACGCGCTGGGGGTCGTCCCCTTTGTCCGTCGTTTTGTAATCAAGAACCCGAACTTCACCTGTTTTCTCGTTTCGATCTATTCGGTCGACCTTTCCGCGAACAGCGACTCCATCGATCTCAATCTCAGATTCGAGATTGAGCTCCACCTCCTCAATCCTCCAGCCTTGTTCACGCTCTCGGACCTGCACCGCGGCCGCCGCTGACAACCGCTGCATCGCGGAACGAAGCTGAATCTTTACCGGAAGAGTCATCTCTCCGCCAAATCGCTCTTTGGCCAATTGATCCAGCGTGTCTTGAAAAAAGCTCCGCACAAGATCTTCGTCTCTGGAATCCTTAATCCCTGAATCCTCGCCAAACCTGCGCAATACCTCGTGGCAAAAGGTGCCAAATCCGGCCGCATCGAGTTCCAGCTTCTCTCCATCCACGCTGCGCATCTTCTCGATATGGCGGAGATAAAAATGCAGCGGCGAAGTAAGATAATCCCGAAACGCCGTCACACCGATCGTCTCCAGTTTTGATAGGACCGTTCGCCGCTTCAGCAGAAACCCGGGAGTCCAAGGCAAATTGGACTCCTTGGTATCCACCTCCCGGAACAAAAAGTTCACCCTCTCTGCCAATTGGGCCTCCGGGCATCGAAACAGGAGCCGCGATGGACGCAACGGATCCCCCTTTCGAGAGCGTTTGCCAAACATCACATCAACTCGTCCACCGTCCTCTCGACAACGCAGGATGGACTCAAAGAGAAACGCATCCCGCGCCAAACGATCCTCGTTGGTTTTGAAATCCGCATGTTTGGCGAGAATGACACGCAGCCGTTCAGGCAAATACACATCACCCACGATCGATTCCGGCACCATTCCGTCGTTGAATCCCGAGACCAACAGATGAGGAGCATCGTCCCAACCAAGTTCAAGCCATCCAAGCAATTCAACGGCTCCCAGAGGGCGTTCGTCATAGAGCTGCTCAGCTTCCAAAAACTGGAGAATCAGATCGAAACTCTCGGCAGGTTTCAACTTCAGCGGCTTTGCCAAGGGCCCGCCGAGTGCGTCCAGAATTGGACTCAACCGCTCCCAAGCCAATCGGAGAATCCGCTCCCCCTCGCTTCCCGGCATTGGGGCCCGTGCCGAAAAAACGTCGTGCAGAATCTCGGGTAAACAGGTCGCCAGCGGTTTTCTCTGCAGCGTCCTCAAGAGCGCCTCAGTGTCATTCAACGCGGTCAGCATTTCCAACGTGACGTAGGATTTGCCGATCCTCATGAAATGGCGCAAGTCGCGAAGGTTTTGCGGCAGATGCTCCTGATACAAATCGTCAAATCGGCGAAAGACGCTCGCCGTATCCCAAAACATGAGTTTTCCAGAAAGAAACGCGAGGTAATCGGGGCACCGCAGCAGTTCGATAAAGGAATGGTAACTGCGGTCCTTCAACAGGCGCCCCAACGCCCGGAAAAAATGGAGCGCCCCCTGAGTCCGAAGCGGCTTCCCCTGAGGATTGAACGTCGCAATTCCAGCGGAACTCAGGCTCCGCTCAATTGCGGGAGCAACCTCTTCATCGAGAACACCGATTGTCGCACTCTGTGAAGGATCCTCATAGACACAAATGCGCTCGGTCAGCGCTTCGGCCTGTGCCAGGGAATCAGGAAGAACGTGAATGGTCTGTTCCTCGTCGCGAATCGTGATTTCGTGATCCCGCCACACTTGGGAAATCGGTCTTCCCCAGCCGTCAAAGGCTTCCGCCAGCTCTTCAGGCGCATGAATCAGCACCTGGGTCGGAATCTGATGGCTGATCTGCTGCAAAACCTGAAGCGCGATGGGGATGGGATCCGGAGTTGCAGCAACGACAATTTCCCGGACACCCGGTGGTAGATCGGCCTTTTTCACAGCCCTCTTCCGGACCGACACCGCGTCATGGAGATCGTGACGAGCCAGTTGCTTCTTGAAAGCTGCTTCCAATTTGGCCAACTCGAGCCAGCGGTCCTCATCTTCAAACTCCTCCGCTACCAGTTTTGGAATGTCCTCCATCTCCAGAGCAGACTCACCCAGCGTTTGACGCAGTTCTGCCAATCCACGGGCCATTCCCTGAGCCCAGGCGAAATCCTGGCGAACCGGAGCAACCGGGAACAACGCATGAAACCTCTCCAGATCCGCTCTCAACAGGACATAAATCCAGGCAAGCTGGCTTTCTTCTGCCGTCGCAAGTTTCCCTGATTCAGGCGTCGAAATGAGACTCAGCAAGAATTCTGTGGGAACGACTTGAGGCGCGAGCATCGCTTTTCCCTTCTCATGCGCCAGGTTGGCCAGCATCTCCCGCAATCGCCGCCCCGCGTTCCGCGTTGGGACGATGACCAACAGTTCACTGAGATCGAGCATGCCCTCTTCAGCCCGCCCCATCAGGAACTCGCCCACCAACTCAAGCGTTGGGCGTTTCCAGCCTAAAAAATGTCTCGTCGCAGGCATTGTTTCTCGTGTGCGGCAGAATGCACCCCGTTGCCTGCGACAGCAAGCGTCAGCCATCACTAACAACCACAAAAAAAATCCGCTCTTCGACAGGGAAAAATCCTCATCAAAGAGCGAACCTTGTGGTGCGTGGCCGTTACGGGCGGTGTCAAATTTAGTGGGGCGTTCGCCTGTGGCGCCCTCGTTTCCGTTGTCGACAAAAGGTCAATGCGCTCTTCATCGATTCAGACAGAGTCAGCGTTCGCGGAACTATCGACTCGGGCTGCACCGTTGATGTGGTGACCATCAACACCCGGGTCTGTTGAGGTAATTCTGCGTCTCGTGGTAAACACCCACTCTGGCGAGAAAACTCAGCAAAACTCTGATCAATGCGTTGCATGATTTGGACAATGTGAGGAAACCTCCCTCAGTTCGGCATCATCCTAATCAGGTGCACAATTCCGTTCAAGAATTATTTAGCAAAAATTGATAATAACTCAAAGTTAGCTAATTGTCAGACAAATCACAGGGTCAATCTCGCGACAAAATCACGGTCTCTTGCCGACCGTAAACCCGGTATTTGATTCCCGCCCAGGTAATCCCCCGTATCAGGGCAGCGCTCAGAACAATGACAAAGTGCACCGCCATGTTGAAGGTTGTCGTGACCAATTCCAACGCTCTCGCGGTTCGAAGCTTCCGAATCGTCTCTTGGTCAAACTGCTCCTTCAAATAGGAAGTTCTGAGAGCAAATTTGAGCAGGATCATCACAGCAACGATCGCAATCGGAACCAGGGCCTGGGGATCTCGCAAAACCAGCAATCTCCACCAAGTCGTTCCCGCTCCCAAAAGCCATGATCCGGTAAAGAAGAGCGCAATGCCCCAATAGCGGGGGACATAGGTCAAGACCTGAAAATACTGGCGTCGACCAAATTCAAACAGGCTGCCCCATGAATAATCAACCGGAGACGGGGCCATCAAGGATCTGACGAAATAGAGCTCCTTTCCCGATTCCCTAGCGACTCGAGAAATCTGGAGATCGTCATTCAAACTTCCCCGCAACGCTTCGGGAACCTGGATTTCGTCAAACACTTTTCGGGAAAGCGCCATGGAACCACCCCACAAAAGGGTGTGCCAGCGCGGTCCCGCGAGCACGCCAATGCCCGAGTTAATATTCGTCGCAACGAGGTTTGAGAAGTGGTTCGATTTTGGGATAAACCACCGATAACCACTCGTCAGTTCAGCCTCTCCCACGTTGATCGGAGTGATCAGCATCTTCAGCCATCCGTCACCACCGACAATATCAGCGTCCGCAAAGGCGACGATTTGCTCATCCCGCAGATGCTTGAACGCAGCAAGTTGGTTGTGGACCTTCTGGCCCTCATCCCCAGCCAAACCGGCAACGACAAACTCGACCTCATTGGCGCCGGTCGTTCTCCCTTCCGGCCGGGTCCAATGCGTCGCCTCTGGCGCAATCTGCAAATACTCGCGAATGGCAAGCTGGGCCGGATCCTCGGCGGATTGGGTCACGAAAATGATCCGGTAATTCGGATAATCCTGGTTCAGGATTAGATCGAGAAAGTGCTCAAAGCTGGACGAAACACCTTTGGCGGGAATGATCAGGGCAACACTCTGTTGCGGGAACTCACGGGACAACTTCTCCAGCCGGTTGCGTTGTCGAATCAACAGTTTTCGCGAGAGCCAAGCCTTCAACGGACCATAACCAGCCTGTATTAGCCACCACGCAGTGATGATCTTGAAAAATATGGTGATAGCAGGATGCAAGAGATCAATCGAACCGCCCTTCCAATAGCTGATACCACCCAAGGGTCAAGCGCGGGCCTCTCCCTAATTGGCAGGGAAAGCTTCGCTTACTTGACAGAGGCTGGCGATTGCCAAAGGATTTCCAAAATCCTCTCGCCATGACTTCCCGACTTCCGCTTTTAGCCGCCGTAGCCCTCTGTTTCCCATTTTGCCAGCTTTCGGCGGAAAACTGGCCCAATTGGCGGGGCCCCAACCAAAACGGATCGACTGACGAAACCAACCTCCCCGAGAAATTCTCCAAGACAGAGAACGTCAAATGGAAGGTCGAGTTGCCGGGAGCGGGTTCATCCACACCGGTCATCTGGGAAAATCACGTTTTCCTGACTTCAGCCAACGCTGATAAGAACTCGGTTGGCCTGGCCTTGGATCGCGAAACCGGCAAGGAGCTTTGGCGCAAGGAGTTTCCCGGTGTCGGCAAAGACAAGAGAAGCAATTTCGCCGCTCCATCCGCAGTTACGGACGGCAAAACCGTGACGTTCTTTTTCGGGAACGGCCAGATTGGTGTTTACGACTTTGACGGAAAGGAACTTTGGACGGGCGATATCGCGGAGCGCATCGGCGGATTTGCTTTCGGATGGACGTTTTCATCGAGCCCGGTGCTACACGGCGACCACCTCTATCTGCAAATCCTGCAACGCGACGAACCGGTTGAAGGCCGCGGCCAGGAAAATGCCGAGTCATTCATTCTCGCACTCAACGTCACGACCGGTGAAGAAGTGTTCCGGCAACCTCGCCCTTCAAAGGCTTTGATGGAATCCCGCGAAGCCTTCACTTCGCCGATTTTGGCCAATGTTGATGGACGCGAAGAACTGGTCATCATCGGAGGAGATTGCATCACCGGTCATGATCTGGACGACAATTGCAAAGAGCTCTGGCGTTGGGGAACCTGGAATCCGGATCGCGAAAAATGGTGGAGAGTTGTCCCCTCTCCAGTGTATGGCGATGGCGTCTTTTTGGCATGTGCACCGAAAAAGAACCCGATTTTCGCAGTCAAAGCTGGCCTGAATGGCAATCTCGATGACTCCAGCCTCGCGTGGGTGAGTGAAGTGAGCAAGGAACAGCCGATCACGAGCGATGTTTCGACGCCACTCTACTATCAGGGCCGGTTTTATGTCCTGAGCAGCGACGCCAAAGCCTTGGTTTGTCTGGATCCGAAGACTGGCAAGGTGATCTACAGCGAGCAAATCGCCGCCAGCAGCATCAATCGTCAAAAGCTGGAGGCTTCCCCGACCGCCGGTGACGGCAAAATCTACCTTCTCAACCAACTCGGTGACGCCTTCGTGGTTGCGGCAGGCGACGAATACAAGCTGCTGCACCATGCCGAAATGGGGGAGACGCTTAGCAATATCACCCGATCCAGTATCGCAATTTCCCAAGGCAATCTCTTCATCCGGACCGATACGGATCTGTATTGCATTGGAGAATGAGGCTCTGAACCGGCTGAGAAACGGCGTTGCCAAGCAAGCGGGGCGAAATTATCCTAAGAATTTCGCTCCCCAAACGCCGTTTCTCATTAGATGCCCACGAATGGCACATCTCCTTCCGGTTCTGAATCGCCGGAAGACTTTGTCGCGTTGGTCCTCGCCAATCAGGTCAGGATTCGCAACTTCATACGCTCATTGATCTCAAACCGCGAAGACGCCGAAGACCTATTCCAAAAAACCAGCGTGGTCCTGTGGCGAAAGTTCAGCCAATACGAACCCGGAACCAATTTCGCCTCCTGGGCAATGCGGGTCGCCTATTTCGAAGTCTGCGACTACCGCAAAAAAATGGCCCGAGCCAGGGTTACCTTCAGTCAGGAGGTGTTCGACGCGCTGGCCGAGAAAGTCTCCGAAATCTCTCAGGATGAGGACATTCGACGCGACGCCCTCGAGATTTGCATTGATGGTCTCAGCGAAACCAATCGGGAATTGGTTCGCCTCCGCTACATCGAGGACCTGCCGATGGAGGATGTGGCCAAACAGATCGATCGTCCTTCCAAAACCGTTTATCGAATTCTCAAACAAGTTCGCAGTTGGCTTTTAAACTGCATCCAACACCGATTGGCTCGTGAAATATGAACAGCGACAATTCTCCTGAAAAACTCAGCCGTCTCATTGCCGCGTGGTGCGACGACAGCATCACCGATGACGAAATGCGCCAGCTGAATTGGTTGCTTCTCGGAAACGATGAGGGCCAGCGCATGTTTGCTGAGATGACCAACCTCAACTCCATGTTGGAGCAATTGGGTCCGGAACTTGAAGCTTCGAAGATCGTTCCCTTACCCACCCCTCAGGTTGAACCCGAAATCCAGCCACGCGGTCAGAATTGGCGTGTTGTCCTGGAGATTGCCGCTGTTTTTGTGGCAGTGGTCTCGCTGGCCTGGGCCATCTTGGGCCAAATCGGCACGAAGCAATCCGCCAATGGAATCGGCATTGCCGAATCTAACGCCTCGCCCTCCGCAGCATTCGCGCTCTTGACTCATTCAATTGGCGCGCAATGGACCCATGAAGAGGAAGAATTGCGTGCCGGCTCCATCCTTGGCAAGCAGACCATCCACTTGGCCGCGGGACTCCTTCATCTACAGTTCTACAACGGCGTAAAAGTGGTGTTGGAAGGGCCCGCCGATTTTGAGATTCTCTCCATGGAGGAGAGCTATTGTCGAAAAGGCCGATTTCACGCCAGCGTCCCTCCTCACGCTCAGGGATTCATCGTCCACACCCCAACGGGTGAATTGATCGATCATGGCACGGAATTCGGCTTGGAAGTGCGGGATGACGGCAGTTCCGAGATCCACGTCTTCGACGGAGAGGTTTCCTTTCGAAACACCGATGCGGAGACCATTGCCCAACTCACCCCCGGCGAAGCCGCACAAATTGACGAACTGGGCCGCCCCCTCCCCCTCCTGGCTGATCCGACCGCATTTGCCAGCAACACGGATTTGATGCGCTGGTACGCCGACGACATGGCCCGCCAACTGGCCCAGTGGTATCACACCAATCAGCGATGGCGGAACGACTCCCGCCTTCTCGCCTACTATGATTTTGATACGGCCGACTACCTCACCGGCATCCTTCCCGCTGAAACGCGCAATCCTTGGGCCGCGGGCCAGGATGGCGTCATTATCGGTGCCAGTTACACGGAAGGACGATGGCCGGGCAAAGGCGCCCTCCATTTTTCACGACCGGCGGATCGCGTTCGGGTCCGGATTCCAGGTTATCACGATGCGCTTACCCTAACGACATGGGTCAAGATCGACAATCTTCAGAATCGCCGGCACGGCCTCCTGTTGAGCGATGGCTTCGATCATGGAGCAGTGCACTGGCAGCTGGATGGCGGAACTGGTGACCTCATCTTGGAAACCCGCCGGGAAGAAGGCGAAACCTCTTCCTATATCTCTCCCGGCGCCCTGACGTCCAAAGATCTGGGCGAATGGATTCACCTCGCCTGTGTTTATGATCGAATCACCGGATTCGTCGCTCATTATCTGAACGGAAAGGAAGTGGGGAACATGCCACTTCAGTTCGACGTGCGCTTGCGGGCTGGGATTGCCGAGATCGGAAACTGGGGATTCGATCAAGCCGGGAAACAGCATGCGGACCACAACTTGATTGGAACGATGGACGAGTTCTCGGTTTACGGAGAGGTGTTGGATTCGGGCGAGATCGCCGAGATTTACGACGAAGGCAGACGCCGGTAGGTCTCGGCTAGAGCCTGATTTCCAATCCCATTTTTCTCATCTCCAGCAAGGCCTCCGCATTGCCAATCGCATCATCGACCGGATGGTGGGTGTGCTTCGTTTTTCGCAAATGCTTGAAGTTTTGCGAGCAGTTTTTCACCATGCCCTTGTAAATCGAGCCCAAGTTGGAAGACGAATGACCAAACGGGTTCTTCTGCAGAAAGTGGTGGAAGTACCAGTTCACAAATTGCCAATCAAACCCGTTGTTATCGCTGATGAACATCGGCTGACCTCCCTGATTGGATTCGGCAATCCAGTCCCGAAACTGTTCCATCACCCGCTTCGGATTTTCAAAGCTCTCCGTCTCTCCCCGCGAAAACCCACTCACCGCGAGTGCTTCAGGAATCCAGTACTCCGAGATGGGAGAAAGCTGCCCGTAAAACGTGCACCCCAGGCTCGCATCCACACGGACCGCGCCAAGACAGACCATCGAGTAGTCTCCCGGGATCGGCCCATCCGCCTCAATATCGACCATAAAATAACTCATCGTCAAAAGACGCAGCAGATTTGATCGGAATTCAACCCGATGCTGCTTTCGGGCCTACTTCCCAAAGAACCGCTCTACAAGCTTTTGGTCCGGTGTGCTATCCCGCAGACTCACCAAAACCACCGCCAAAAACGCAGTGAACATCGAGTAGATGAAGGGATGCAAATCAAAGGGAGCATATTCCTGAAACGTCCCATATTTCACCGCACCGATGAGATAGAAGAGTAGAATCGTTGCTCCTCCCGTAATCATCCCGGCAACAGCACCGCGGCTTGTCATGCGTGGCCAATAGAGCGCAAGGACCATCGGCACCAGAAAGCAGGCGCCCAAACCGGCTGACGCAAAGACAATCAGCGTCTGGAGAAAATTGGGAGGATTCAGGACCGCAATCACGCCAGCCACGCCCAACAGAATCGTTACCCAGTGGGTCAATCGTTTGATCTGCTTTTCCGAGGCATTCAGATTGATATTCTGTTGATAGATATCGCGAACCACTCCGGACGAAACCAGCAGCAGAAAGCTATCCACACTCGACATGATCGCCGCGAACGGAGCCGCAACGAGAAGGCCGGCTAACCAGGGAACTCCGGCGTTCTCCGTAAGTGCGGCGGCCATCTCCGGCATAATTCGATCCGGCGCGATTTCCCACCCCGGCAACAACACGCGTGCCGTCGTAAAAATCACAACAAGGGGTAGGTAGATGATCAAAAAGAACACCGCGACAAAAATGATCGCCCGTCTCAAAACCACGGAATCACGGAAGGCCATTTGCCGAACCATATAGCTGGGTTGGCCAGCGCCGCTAAAGTTCCAGAACGCAAAGAAACTCAATGCGAGGAAGACGGGCAGAAAGCCACCGACCTTGGTCGGATGCGGTCCAGGGGGCATCAGGTAAACTCCGGGCTGCTCAGCTCCATAAGCATAAGACTGAGACTCCAGAACTGTCGCAGCGACGCCTTTCACCGCGCCATAGCTCATCGCTTCGATCTCCTCCGCGGTCGTCAGCTTCAATGCGTCAACGTTCTCGCTCTTAGTTTCTCCAGCCGGAATCTCGGCGAACGATTTCAACCGAACCAATCCACCATCGTTGGTTCTGATCCAGTCCCCTTTCGCGGCCTCAAATCGCGTCTCCATTGGAGTTTCAAGTTCCAAGCTCACGACGACTGTTTCCGGCGGAGTCATCGCGGCCAACTGCTCGGTCGCTCGGCTCAATCCTCCCACCTGATGAATCGCCAGAACGAGCATGATGACGACACCAACCGCCATGACGAGCCCCTGCATTACATCCGTCCACACCACCGCGCGAAATCCCCCATAGGCCGTATAAACCACCACCGAAATCGTGAAGAGGATCAGGCAAACCACATAGGATCCCTCGGCGGCCCCCACCCACAGCCAACCTTCCGTTGCCAACTCAAATCCCCTGGCCAACCCATCGAACGCCGGATTTCCCTCCAACAAGGTCGCCATGATCTGAGCGCCGGCTTTGAATTGAGCCAGGAGGTAGAAGAACATGAAGAAAACCAGGATGATCGTGGCGGTGTTCCCCACAGCCGGACTGGAAAATCGCTTTCTCAGGAGTTCCGGAACGGTGATCGCCTGAGCGATCCGCCCGACCTGATTGATTCGCTTGGCGAACAACGCCAACGCCACCAAGGGGCAAGCCATATACCCGCAAATCCACCACGCCAAGGACCAGCCATGCGTATAGATCAGCGCCGGAAAGCCCATAAAGCTTCCTCCTGAAGCGACCGTTGCTCCATAAGTCAGCGCAAATGCCCAGAGCCCAATACTGCGACCGCCCAGGAAATACTCGCTGAGAAACTCGCGCCCCTGTTGCGCACGATTCGCGAAATAGGCAAGCGCGAACACCATCAGCAAGTATACGACAAACGTCACCAACGCTGACGTCGAGGCAGCCGACGTTGCGGCCAGGAAGCCTTCCACCACCATCATGAATCCGTTCCCTCCTCACCATCACCTGGCCCCAAATTCGTATCCTTCATGAATCGGGAGGCAAACCAGAAGATAAAGGCCAACGCGCCAAACCACGGAAGCACGATTCCGAAGGCAGCCCATCGCGGAATTCCCAACACGGTCGGCATGGGATTCGCCTCGCTGACTTCATTGGGAGTGAGCACCGCGCAGGAAATCCCCGTCCAGAGCAGGAAGAAAACCCACGCTCCCAGAATCACCCACATCTCGCGTTTCGACTGACGAAACGATTCTCCCAACTCGACTGCGTTGTCCGCTGGGGAACTCATGATCGACTGCGCTTGGGAGGAGCTTTTTCCCCTTCGTTGGCGACCTGAACATCCAGCTCAGGCCGCTGTTTTTTGATCGACGCCACCAGCGGCGTGACATCCGGTGGTCCCCTGCGGGCATCCACGAGAAGCGCTTCCAACGAGGAGATCCCGGCGATCGCGACCATGTGATCCGGCCCCAAAGACTGTACGTTTTCAAGGCTCAACACTTTCAACGGCAGCGATTGAAGCTTGGCCAATCCATCGGGAGTGATCGAGGTTTCGAATCCGCGCGGCGCCTGGAAATCCAGCTTCAAATCCTCCAACTTGGGAAACTGTTCGGCAAGGTGCGCCAAATGCGCATCGTTGGGCGTTTTGGGAGAGTGATACAGATTCAGCTTGGTGAGGTTCGGTAGATCGGTGAGCGTCAGCACCGCATCATGGTTCTTCTCCGGGCTTTCCTGATTGAGGTTGCGGAGGCCCATACACCCGCCAACCGTTAGACTCGAGATCTGCAGACCGGAGAACGGCTTCAATGAGCTGATCGTCTTGCAATGCCAAATGGTGAGGGCCTGGAGATTCGGCAGTTTCTTCAAAAACCCCCATTCGTCATCTTTCACGTCTGGCGCGTTGAGGGCAATTTGCTCCAGAGATTGAAGATGCCCAATCAGCTGCAGTTCCTGAGTGGTCAGCGCCGGTTTCCCTCCATAAAACAGCTTGGTGACAGTGCCGCCTTTGTCTTTCGAAAGCCTTACTCCGGCTTTCTCAAAGTGGGCAAGGGTTTCCGCGGCATAGGTCGGCAGCTCCGCTCTGGACGTCAGCGCAACGAAAGCCGAGAGCATCGTAGCGAGAAAGAATCGGGGTAAGTTCATAAACGGCATCGGAAGTTCCCCTTAGCCTTTTCGGGAAACCTCCCCATGTCGAGACCCAATGTGGATCGACGCCAAAAGAAGTCTCCCCGCTCTATCATACGCTTCATCCGTTGTCTGCATCGCACCAGCATTGTAGGTTGGATCCCCAATCGTCCCCCTCCCTTTTGGAGCTCATTCGCTCAGTTGATTTTCGTACCAAACCACGTTCTGGCTGTTTTGGCCGGCGACGAGCAGGTCAAAGTCTCCGTCACCGTCCATATCGACCGACCGAATGTCATAAGCCATTTGGTCGTCGTCGATGTCATGCGCGGTGAAGTTGCCTTTGCCGTCGTTTTCGAACCAGACCGTGCGCTTGTCGTCCTTCGCGGTGGTCGCGGCGTCGATGTCACCGTCGCCGTCGAGGTCGTTCACGGTTAGGCAATGGGCACCGCTGAGCAAATTGTCGATCCGGTGGAGCTCAAACTTCTTCTCGCCCTGGTTTTCGAACCACAGAATCCCCGCATCGTGTCCCCGCGTGGCGAAAACGTCCAGGTCACCGTCGCCATCCAGGTCGGCGGGCATCGCGCAGGTCGCCGCGGTTTCTTCGATTGCCAAAACGTGCTTCTTCCAGGTCTCCTCACCGGTGTTTTCCCACCACGCGAACCAGTTTCCGTTCAAAAACGGCTTCCCCTTCGCGCCTGCGGTAATGTCGTTGTCGCCATCGCCATCCAAATCGCCAATGCCCATGTAGTGACTACCGCCACCGGCGTCGCCCTTCGCAAAAATGTGGCGCTTCCACTCGGCATCAACATCGCTCGGAGTTTCGTACCACATGATGGAGTCACCGACCGGGCTGTTGGGATTAAACTCGTTCGCGATCAGGTCGATTTTGCCGTCCTGATTCACGTCCGCCTCGAGGACGTGGTGCACACCGGTGATGTCGCCGTCGACCACGCGGTAGGTCCAGTCGCCTTTCTCAGCTTCGGCGCCACCGGGATTTTCGAGCCAGAAGACGTGCCGGTCCCCGCCGATGAAATCCGGGTCACCATCGCCATCCACATCCAGGTTGGTGCTGTGGATTCCGCCTTTTTTTGCGTAAAGCTCCACGTAACGCCAATCCGGCGCCAACACCATCGCGGACGGCCCTCCAGATTTGCTGAAGGCGATGTCCATCTTGCCATCGCCATTGAAATCGCCCGCACTAGCGCCGTTCACTCCCCGGCCTTTCCAGACGACGTGCTTTTTCCAGCCGCCCGCGAGTTTTGGCTTCGATCCCAGGGTCGATTTGTTCCAATAAATCCTGACATTCTTGGTCCAGCGTCCCGCTGCGATGATGTCGAGCTTTCCGTCGCCATCGAGATCGGCGATTTTCAGATCTTCGGTTGCCATGCCGCCTTCGTCGATCCAGTGACCTTCCCAAGACTTGTCGGACTTGTTCCAGACATAGAGTTTGACCCCGATATTGTCCTGCTCTTTCGGCGTCCCGCGCCACCCGGCCACCACTTGTTGGCGGTCGAGCCCGAGAAGATCGGCGCAGGCCAACGCGTGGCCTTGGACAAGGGTGTCGTCGAGGACGGTGCGGCGCCAGACTTGAGCGTAAGCTGGGCTTTCCTCATTCACCGTTGCCCAATTCTCAGGGTCGAGCGTTGCATAGCCAACTTGGCGTTCTGAAATCGCGTTCACATTGGTCGCGGGGTCCAAGGACCGGGAAAACGCCAGGTTCCGGGCTTCGTCCTGACTTCGAAACTTGGTCGCAATTTCCTTTACTGGCTCATAAATCACCAACTCCGTCCCATGCAATGGCTCGATCGTTGCGTAGTGCTTCAGCCAACTCCCGCGGAAGGTGTAATCCGGCCCAAACCGCGCTTCTCCGACTCCATCCGAACCTCCAAACTGGCCCGAATCAACGATGAGTTCATTTCCACTACGTCCTCCGGCCAACATGAGACCTTCCTTCCCGCCGATCAGCATCTCCTCGCCGCCATTCATCTTCCGCGCGATGTCGAAATTGTGAGTCTGATGAAGCGAATCATCGATCACGCTCGATTTCCAATTCTCCGCCTTGGTTGGGTCCTTGGGAAATTGATACGCGACGACCCGCACGCCGTTTTCGCCTTCGCCTTTGACGTTCCCGCGTCCATGCAAGGGCAACATCACCAGTTCCCAGCGATTCTTCGGACTCCGGCGCCAATGCATCCGGTGCACCGTCGGCTCGTGCGGCAAATCGACCACCGTCCAACGCTGAGTCCGGTCCTTCGGCGCAACGAGATAGTGCACCGAGCCGCTCGTTTTCTCGTCGCTCGTTTCACCCGGATTCCAATTCGCGCCAACCGCGATCTCACACTTCCCGTCGCCATCAAGATCGCGCGCCGCGACGCAGACATTATCGCGCGGGGCGGTCAGTTTGCTCGCGATGACGTGTTTCTTCCAGGTCGGATTCTGATACCAGACCACGTCCGATTTGTCGGCCAGGACGATGTCGTCTTTCCCGTCCCCATCGACGTCGGCAATGGCCAATCCGTATCCAACTTCAATCTCCGAATCAATCGTCTCTGCTTCAAACTTCGGCTCCAAGGCATCGGCGGAGATGGCACCACAAAGGATCGCCAAGAAAAGGTGGGATTTCATGGATACCAGAAAGGACCATTCTCCCAAAACGCGCAAGGGGTAGTGAGTGCAATTCACTCACTACCCCTTTGGCAAATTGGATTCGTATTAACGAATTCGACTAGGACGGATCCAGCATCGGAGTGTGGTAGTCCTTATTCTCGGTGATCGATTTCACGACCCCTGTGCGAATCACGAAATCTCCGAACTTCTCACCGTCCTTGCGATCGTGGGCGTAGGCCGTAAACAGAGGACGCAGTGTCTCTTTGATTTCTTCCGCCGGCACCGCCTGGCGATAGAGCCGCGCAAGTCGATCGCCGATGAAACCACCACCGAGATACATATTGTACTTTCCGGGCCCTTTTCCAACAAAGCCGATTTCCGCAATGTAAGGTCTGGCGCAACCGTTCGGGCAACCGGTCATCCGAATGGTGATCGCATCGTGAGTCAGGCCCACTTCTTCGAGCACGTCTTCCAGTTCGGTAATGAGATCGGGCAGATACCGCTCACTCTCAGCGAGAGAAAGACCGCAGGTTGGCAGCGCAACGCAGGCCATTGAGTTGAGTCGCAAAGCGGAACGCTCGTGAGAGTCCTTGATTTTGAATTTCTCGAGAAGCGCCTCGATTTCAGGCCGCTTCTTCGGGCTGACATTGGCGATGATCAGGTTCTGATTCGCGGTGAGGCGAAAATCACCTTCGTGAACCTTGGCGATGGCGCGGAGTCCGGAGCGCATCGGCAGATCATAAGTATCGCGAACCCGGCCGTTCTGAATGAACAACGTGAGGTGACTGTTGCCGTTGGCGTCCTCGACCCAACCGTAACGGTCGCCATTGTCATCGAACTTGAAGGGTTTCGCGGCTTTCAGCTTGTAACCAAGGCGTTGCTCAACCTGATCGCGGAACCAATCGACGCCGTGATCTTCGACCGTGTATTTGAGACGAGCGTGCTTCCGCTCGGTCCGATCACCAAAATCGCGCTGAACGGTGACAACCTTTTCAGCAACATCGACGACCTGGTCCGGCGTGCAGAATCCCATCACATCGGCAAGACGCGGATAGGTTTTCTCGTTGCCGTGATGCATGCCCATTCCCCCACCAACCGTGACGTTGTAGCCCTCGATTTTTCCGTTCTTCACGATGGCGATGAACCCGAGGCAATGCGCATAGATGTCGACGTCGTTGCTCGGTGGCACAGCGACCACAATCTTGAATTTGCGGGGGAGATATTGCTTCCCGTAGATCGGCTCGACTTCTTCAGGTTCTTCCGTGACCTTGACCTTTTCGCCATCTTCATCGGTCAGCCAGATCTCGTGATAGGCTTTGGTTTGCGGCGTTAGATGATCACTGATTTCCTGGGAAATCTTCAGCGCTTCGGCATGAACCTCACTCTGATGCGGGTTCGGATTGCACATCACGTTGCGATTCACATCACCACAAGCGGCGATCGTATCGAGCAGCGCGTCGTTGATTTCTCTGATCGTCGTTTTGAGATTCCCCTTGATCACGCCATGGAACTGAAATGCCTGGCGGGTCGTCAGTTTGATCGTGTGGTTTGCATAATCACCGGCAAGGCGGTCCATTTCCAACCACTGCTCGGAGGAACAAACACCCCCGGGAACGCGGACACGGATCATGAATGAGTAAGCCGGTTCCTTTTTGGCTTTGCGACGTTCCCGGCGGAGATCGCGGTCGTCCTGCTGATAAATGCCGTGGAACTTGGTAAGTTGCGTATCCTCCTTGGAAAGCGCCCCGGTCGACAGATCGGCGAGTCCCTCAATCACGGTTCCGCGCAGGTAGTTGCTCGAAACCTTGATCGTTTCGTTTTTCTCAAGGTTCTCCAAGTCAGTGCTGTGTGACGGAGCAGGAGAAGGTTTCGGCTTCAAAACCCGGGTTTTCTTAGCCGCTGGATTGCTGGTTCCCGCGGGCTTCTTACGTTTTGCAGCTCGTTTGGTGGCGTTCGCCATTTTCAATCAATATTAAGTTGCGTTGTTTACTTAGGATTAATATCCTGCACGTGGATTTGCTGAATTGCAACAACCGTTTTCAATGAAAATTCCGCTCAAACTGGAATATGCATGCCGGGTTTTGATTCAACTCAGGCCCACTTACACCACCGGAGAAATCCGTCGAGTGGAAAACTTGGCGGATCGGGAAAAGATTTCTCCCAACTACTTGGTGCAGATTCTCAACGAATTGCGCAATGCGGGATTGGTCGAGAGTCGCCGTGGGAAGAACGGAGGCTATGTACTCGCCCAAGACCCCGAAGCGATCACCCTCGACCACATTGTAAGAGCTGTCGAAGGCCCCTTTCTGCAACTGAATGGCTCGACCGACGGCGAATCAGGCGAAACAACCGCCAAACTTTGGAAAACCGTCGCAAGCTCCATCGAAGACGAGCTCAAGAAGCACAGCCTCGCCTCGATGGGAGATCCAGGAGAGGCCGGAATGTGGATGATCTGACCAAATCATTCTCACCACTTTTCTGATTCCGGTTTTCGGTTGGGCACGGTAATCTTCATGGATGGATCGCAAAAACCCCGCCCCTTTCGTTTTCGCCCGTTTTCTCGTTCGGGCGGCCGTGGTCATGACGATCGGGTTGATTGGTTGGGATGTTCTGCGCCGGGTTGGCAATCCGCGCCCCAAACCTGCTCCCATCCGGCCCGATGACGAAATGGTTCAGTTGAAAGGGCGAGTTGCGGAGTTGGAGCTGGAGGTCGAGCGACTCCGCATCGAAAATGCCGATTTGAAGCGGAATACGCCGGATTAAACTGGCCATTCCCGCCCCCACCAACCCCCGGTGGGCCCAAAAACCCTAACAACAACAGATTTTCTGAGATTTAGTTGACAAATGTTAGAATTCTTTCCTTGTTAGTATCATGGCTACAGAAGGAAAAATTACTGGCGAACGCCAGAAGCGACACTCCCGCTACATCGATATGTGGGTTACTCCCGGCCTGCACCCCACCAATATCGATCTCCTTTCCAAGCTCAAATCCGCTGAGGATCGCCAGTTTTCCAGCAACATGGGCGTCACCGGCAAAATGATCGATGAAGATCGACAGGAGAAAAGCAAGGAAGAGTCCCACATTATCGGAGTTCGCACCGATATCTGGAAGCCTAGCAAAGATGACAAAAAGCGGGTCATCACGAAGATTCAGAAAGAACGGGAGAAGGAACTTCGATCGAGGCTGAAAAGCGACGGTCGCCTCAACAAATCCCAAAAAGCAGTTCTGGACGCGAAACTCGACAATGACGAGACCATGCAAATGGACGTCAGTGATGTTGATAAGCAGCGCCTGGTCCTGAAGATGTTCAAATCCACCGGCAAACGCATTCGCTGGAAGGGGACCCTGGAGGAAATGACGGTCCACGAAGTTCACAACTCCCTGGGATCTCATCGTCCGCTGATCACGTTTGCCGCAATTTTGCCGGATTATGACTACATGATCCACATTCAGCAGAACCGCAGGATTTTCTACATCCCACCCACCTTCTCATTCGCTTACTACGAGGAGAGCAACGACCGGATGTGGTACATCGATCTAAAATGCTACTGGGTTTCCTTCGGCATTGACTTCAAGATCGAGGCTCAAGGCCGAAAAATCGGCAAGATTGATGGCAAATTCTGGGCCTTGGGAACAGACTCCCGAATTCACGTTCACGAGCCAACGTTGGCCAAAGACCAGAAGTTCATGGATCTGCTCAGTCTGTTTTCAGCGAGTATCGGGTTCCAGAAACGCATTCGCCAAAACATCAGAATGCGGGTTAAAAAGGTGAAACGCGGTCGCTCGATGCACATTATCGAAGACGAAGAGCTGTGGTTGCTCAAGAATCCGCGTCGATTGGTGCGGTAAGGGCCTTCCACTCCCGTTCTGCAAAATTCTGCAGCTTCGGGTAGTATTCCAGAAAATCAGATTGGAAGAGGTCGTAGTTTGCCTCGAAGTCCTCGGCTGCCCGCTCAATACCCACGAGAGCTTTCGACCGCAGTGACAATCGCCTGAACGCGAGGGCGATTCCGTTTGGATCGAGATACGAATTCAGCCAGTCATGCTCCTGCATTCGACGAACGACCCTTCGTGGCTCAACCTCCATGAACTGGGTTCTCGAAAGGAGGCTCGTGTAGCACCGCCCCACAAAGTCTGGCAGACTGTCTTGGGAGAAGTCGTCCCAATTCCGGCAAAGATAGTGATCGTAAATCACATCAATGATGATTCCGGCAAGTCGGCGGCGTTCCGGTGCCAATCGCTCCGCACTTCGCTGCCAAATGGAGTGGGAGTCCGTGAATGCATCAACCCGGCGATGGAGGGTGATCCCATTGCGCATTTCGAGCGGCAAATCAACGTGGTCACTAACACTGCCCCGGATGAAATCGCCCAGAAAAGCTCCCGCAATCGCGTCCGCACTCGGTGGAGAAACATGGAAGTGGGCTAGAAAATTCATTCTTACATTCGACGTTAAGGACGGGAACCAACTCTGGCTAAAAATTTTGTGGACTTGCTGAAAGCCCTCTCTAAAAAGTGGCTTTCCCAGATGCTGCGCCGTTTTATAGTTTTTATTTTTCTTCTGCTGATTTGGATTGTGTTGTCGGGAGTAATTGACCCCTTTCACATCATTATGGGTGTGGTTTGCTGTGCCTTGGTGACAGCAATTTCCGGGGATCTCGTGTTTAAAGACGGGTCAGGGCAGCCCGAGAGGATTGTGATTTTTGGAGTTCGATTGATCGGCTACTTATTCTGGCTTCTCAAAGAACTGGTCATCTCGAATTTCCACGTTTTCCGTCTCGCGATGAGCCCTGGTGGTATCAAAGATGTTCGACCACGAATCATCAGGTATCAAACCAAGTTGGAGTCTCCTTTCGCAAGGTTCATCCTGGCAAATTCCATCACGTTGACACCAGGAACCATCACGTTGGAGTTGACGGAAAGGACGCTCTACATTCACGCCATCAGCGATACGACCGCAGAAGGACTCCAAGGACCCATGGAGAAGAAAATTGGAAGAATCTTCGGCCAGAAACTATGAGCGAGGAATTCATGCGACAATTTTTCACCTGGTCAGGAGCGGCCTTGATGATTTTGATGCTTCTTCCGCTCTATCGCGTCAATGCCGGGCCAACCGCGATCGACCGGATCGTAGCCATCAACGTGATTGGAACCAAAACCGCCGTCATTCTGGTCACCATTGGAACGATTTTCGACCGGGTCGACATGTTCATCGACTTCGCGCTCGCCTACGCCTTGCTCAACTTCATCGGATCGATTGTCGCGTCCCGATATTTTACCAGAACCCGGCCACGTGGAGAGGAGCTAAGCCAGCCATGACAATTGACATCATTGCGATTGCCCTGGTGGTTTTCGGAACCATTCTGTTTCTCGGAAGTTCGGTAGGACTGATTCGGTTTCCGGACTTTTACACGCGGATGCATGCTGCGGGCAAAGGAGACACGCTTTCCACCCTGCTCATTGTTGGCGGGCTTGGAGTTTACCATTTGCATGATGTCATCGAGGTGTTTCAACAGCATGGAGAATGGCACAAGCCACTGTTTGTCATTTTCAAGATGCTCGGGATCTGCCTGTTCATCATGTTTACCAGCCCTACGAGCACCCACGCCCTGATCGAGGCGGGATACTCCGATGGAATCAAGCCAACCGTTGAGCGAGACGACCTCAAAACTGACCTCGAGAAATGATTCCGATTCTCAACATCATCATCCTGGTTTTCATGGTCATCACGGCGCTGATTTCATTGCGCGTACGTGATCTGCTGAGCGCGTCGATGGTATTCGGAATCTACAGCTTTTTGATCTGCCTGTTGTGGGCGCAAATGGGAGCGGTTGATGTCGCGTTCACGGAAGCCGCGGTTGGAGCCGGCGTCAGCGCCGTGTTCTTGATCGCCACGGTGTTTAATACAAACCGAAAGTCTTCCGACTAATGCGAACCATTGCCTTCATCGCCGTCACGATTACTGCCATTCTGCTCTTTCGCGGGATGAGTGACCTTCCCGCCTACGGTGATCCCGATGCCCCCGTCAATGCCGGCCCGCTTCGCACCCACTACGTCAATGAAATTGAAACGGAGACCAATGTCCCGAATTTGGTCACCGCAGTGTTAGCCGACTATCGTGCTTATGACACGATGTTCGAAACGGTGGTCATCTTCACCGCTGGAATCGCGATCATCGCGATACTGAAAGGATTGACTCCTCTCAATCGCCCCGGACGCCCAAAAAGTGAACCGGACGACCTCATTATCCAGACCACGTGTCGCCTGCTGATTCCGGTCATCCAAATTTATGCGCTCTACGTTTTGATTCATGGCCACCATAGCCCGGGTGGAGGTTTCCAGGGAGGCGTGATCATGGGAGCGAGTTTCATTCTTTACGCCCTTGCTTACAATTTGCCATCGGCCTTGGAGCGCTTTTCTCGAAAGAGCTTCCTCATCTGCGCCACCGTCGGTGTCTCTATTTTCGCAGGATTTGGAGTTGTTGCAATGCTTCTCAAAGGCGAATTCCTCGACTACTCAGCCCTTCATCAATTGGGCCTTGGAAAAACTGAAATCTACGCTCGTTATCACAGTATGCTCGGAGTTGAAGTGGGGGTCTTTATGACCTGCACAGCCATCATGTTTGCAATCTATAGTTACCTCTCAACCCGCGGCGCCTTGAAGGAAGGCCTCTAAGATATGGAGACACTTCTCGAGAGTTTTAACTACTGGGTTTATGTGGTCTTGATGATGATCGGGCTCTTTGCCATGATCACGAAAAACAACATGGTCAAAAAGTTGATCGGCATGTCGATTTTCCAGACTGCCATTATCTTGTTTTTTGTCTCTCTCAGCGTTCCCGGGTCAATTGAACAGGGAGTCACAATTCCGATCGTTGACCATTCGACACACCATGATTCCCACTCCGAGACCACGGGAGACCTCCACGCTCACGAAGAGCCGCCCAAGGACGAGCCCCACAAATCTCCGGAATACATTTATGCCAATCCCCTGCCCCATGTCCTGATGCTCACTGCCATTGTCGTTGGCGTTGCGACTCTGGGTGTTGCTCTTGCCATCGCTCAAGTCGTGTTCAAAAACTATGGTTCATTGGAGGAGAACGAGATCCTAAAGCGGATCAGCAAAATCGATGGTTGAGCAACTTCCAGCGATCATCGTCCTCCTGCCGCTGTTCACCGCTATGCTGGTGTTACTCCTCGGCATGTGGCGACATAGTTTTGCCCTCCCCATCACCGTTATCGGAATTGGGCTGACGCTTTTCGCAACCGTCAAACAATTGATGGAAGTGATCTTGGCCGACGGACATAAGATCACCTACTATCTGGGAGGTTGGGATAACCCGATTCCGGTCGGGATTCATCTGGCTGTCGATCCAATCAACGCGATCGTTTTGATTGTGATCGCCTTGGTTGGGTTTATCACGACCGTCTACTCCTTGGCGCGAGTCCCTGAAGAAACGCCGGGGAAAATCGCTCAATTCTACTGTCTCTTCCTCTTGCTGATTTGCGGGTTGCTCGGCATGACGATTTCCGCTGATGCATTCAACGTCTTTGTGCTTCTTGAGGTTTCGTCGCTCACGAGTTACGCCCTGATTGCAATGGGCAATTCCAAGCGCGCCGGAGTGGCGTCGTTCAACTACGTTATTATGGGGACGATTGGTGCCTCATTCTACCTGCTGGGAGTGGGGTATCTCTTGGCGAGAACCGGCTCACTCAACATGGCCGATATCCAGAACATTATCAGTTCGCAGGACCTTTATAACTCTCCCGCCATCCATGTGGCATTTATCTTCATCGTCCTCGGCCTGATGATTAAGATGGCCTTCTTTCCCCTCCATGGCTGGCTGCCCAATGCCTACAGTTACAGTCCGTCGTCCAGTTCTTGTATCTTGGCGCCTCTGGTCACCAAGGTTTCCATTTATGTCACCATCCGCATGATCCTGACGGTGTTTGGCCCCATCTATGTCTTTGAAAATCTGGGTTGGAGTAACATCATGGTTTGGCTGGCGGTTGTTTCGATTGTCGCGGGCTCTATACTCGCGCTTTCGCAGACCGAATTAAAACGCATGTTCTGCTATCTCATCGTCGCGGAGGTCGGATATATGGTCGGTGGCATTTGGATCGCCAATCACTGGGGAATGGTTGGAGCCATTTATCACATCGCGAGTGATGCTCTGATGACCCTCTGCCTGTTTCTGGCGGCCAGTCTGATCTGGCGACAAACCCGAAGCCACAAGATTTCCAGCCTCAGTGAGTTGACCAAGAAAATGCCGTTCACGATGGCGGGCTTTGTCGTAGCAGCTTTGGCGATGATTGGTGTTCCACCAACATGCGGATTCTTTAGCAAGTGGTTTCTAATTCGCGGCGGTATCGAATCTGGTCATTGGGAATATGTCGTAGCACTCCTGTTCTCGAGCCTGGTCAATGCCATTCTCTTCTTTCGGGTCATTGAAATCTGCTTTTTTGGAAAGAAACCGGCAGAAGGTCATGGCCATCACGAGGCCGATCACAGCAACCAATCAACCTGGAACGAAGCACCACCCGCCGCCCTCTTCGCATTGCTGTCCACCGCCTCCCTTCTCATCCTTCTTGGAGTCTTCAACGACCCAATTGTGCAACTGATCAAAAAATCGCTCATTGATCTTCCGATCATTGGAATTGGCTAAGATGACTCCTGAAACCGTCAACAGTCTTATTCCGATCCTGGCCTGCGCCGTATCGCTTCTCGCAGTGATTCCCATCACTTTGGCGGGGAAATCTCCGAATCTCCGCGAAGGTTTCACGTTCGCTGCGGCCATTGCCAAACTGCTGTTGGTCGCATCCATGATCCCCACCATTTTGGAGGGAAAAGTCATCGTCGCGACACTGTTCCACATCCTCCCGACCGTGCCTCTGCAGTTCCGGGTGGATGGGATGGGCCTGCTCTTTGCGCTCGTTGCGTCCTTTCTGTGGATCCCGACGTCACTGTATGGAATTGGCTATATGCGGGGCCTCAAGGAACATTCTCAAACCCGCTTTTTCGCCTTTTTCGCCATTTCGCTGAGCGCGACGTTGGGAGTCGCCTTCGCCGGGAATCTTCTGACCCTCTACGTGTTTTACGAGATGCTTTCGCTCTCGACCTTTCCCCTGGTCACCCATCACCAGGATAAGGAGGCCAGAACCGGCGGACGAACCTACCTGGCCCACCTTCTCACGACGTCCGTTGGGTTTGCCCTTCCCGCGTTAATCTTCTGCTTCGCAAAATCCGGCGGCGATCTGACGTTTTCGCTGGACGGATTCCTGGCCGGCCACGTCACGGAGAAAGAGTCACTGGTCGTCCTCTTGCTGCTCACCTTCGGCTTCGCCAAGAACGGATTGATGCCGTTTCACTCCTGGCTGCCGGGCGCCATGGTTGCCCCAACCCCAGTCTCCGCGCTCTTGCACGCTGTTGCGGTGGTCAAGGTGGGAGTCTTTTGCGTCCTCAGGATTTTCACCGGCGTCTTTGGACTGGAAATGCTCAAGAAGCTGGATATTGCCATCGTCATTTCCTGGATCGCAGCGTTCACGGTCATTGTGTCGTCGCTAGTCGCTTTAACTCAAGACAACCTGAAGCGACGCCTCGCGTTTTCCACCATCGGCCAACTGGCTTACATCATTTTGGGAATTTCGCTTCTCAGCCCCGCAGGCACCACGGGAAGCATGCTGCACATTGTCATGCACGCGTTTGGCAAGATTACCTTGTTCTTCTGCGCTGGAGCCATCTTTGTTGCGACGGGCAAGAAATACATCAGCCAGATGTCTGGCATTGGGCGGCAGATGCCCTTCACGATGGCCGCCTTTTTTATCGGTTCGCTCAGTGTGACCGGACTGCCTCCAACCGGCGGCTTTCTCAGCAAGTTTTATCTCGTTCTTGGAACCGCTCAAGCAGACCAGATCCCACTCCTGATCGTCTTTTTGATCAGCACCATCCTTAACGCTGCCTATTTTCTCCCCATTGCGGTGAAGGCGTTCTTTCCCCCGGATGATCTGCAACCGTTCTCGCGAAAGCAGATCAAGGAAGCCCCAAAGGCGTGCGTATTGCCGATTCTGCTGACAGCAACCGCCACCTTGTATTTCTTCTTTGATCCTTCGCTGCCATTGGCTCTGATTGAACAATTTTTCGTCGCGGCAAAGCCATGAGTAAAAAGCAAAACCAAGTTGGCTGGATAGAACGCCCAAGCGTAAGACGCGGGCTGCTTATTGCACTGTGGCTGATAAGTGCGGCGACGGTTCTGGCCAAATTCGCCGCCAAGTCCTCTCACCCGCCCAGTGACTCGGAAAAGTCGGCTTATTTCTATGCAATTTTGGGGTTTTCGGCCTGCGCGTTGATGATCTTTCTTTCCAAAGGCCTTGGGCTTTGGCTCAAGGTAAAACCTGACTATTACGAGCGCGGCTCATCCTCCAATGATTGATCTGCACAATATCCCACCTGGGCTCATTTTGATTTTCGGGGCCTTGCTCGTCCCATTCCTTCCGGGAAAACTGAAGAATATCTGTACGATCATTCTCCCGTTGATTGCGTTCTCCCTCATCGCAAAACTTCCACTCCACGTTCCCACTTGCAGTTGGAACCTCTTCCCTGGATTGCCTGCCGTGGAGTGGCTCCGTGTCGACAAACTCAGTAAAGCCTTTGGCTATATTTTCACCATCAACGCAGTCGCCGCGTTCATTTTCGCATTCTATCTTCGGAAATCGACGCAGCATGTTGCTGCTCTTATTTATATTGGCGGTGCGCTTGGGACCGTCTTTGCCGGTGACCTGGTTTCTGCCTATGTGAACTGGGAAATCATGGCGATTGCCTCAACGTTCGTGATTCTCGCGAACCCAACGGCCAAAGCCAAGGGTGCGGCTCTTCGTTATGCCTATCTTCATATCTTTGGCGGACTTCTGTTTCTCGCCGGATTGATTCTTACGATCGGCTCAACGGGAAGCATCGCGTTTGATGGATTCAAGCCGCAGGAGGCGGACCTGGGGAGCTGGCTGATCCTGGCGGGTTTTCTCGTCAATGCAGCAGCGCCACCGCTTCATGCCTGGCTCTCTGATGCCTATCCCGAGGCCAGTATATCCGGAGGCGTAATTCTCAGTGCTTACACCACCAAAACAGCAGTCTACACCCTTCTCCGCGGATACCCAGGTTGGGAAATCCTCGTTTGGATCGGCTGCATCATGACGGTTTACGGCGTGATTTACGCGCTTCTGGAAAATGATATCCGCCGGGTCTGGGCTTACTCCATTATCAGCCAGGTTGGTTTCATGGTTTGCGCTGCTGGAATTGGCACTCATGAAGCCATCAGTGGCGCAACGGCCCACGCCTTTTGCCACATTATTTACAAGTCCCTTCTCTGGATGTCTGCCGGTGCCATCATCTACCGCGTTGGTAAGAGTAAATACACCGAACTTGGCGGCCTCTACAAGAGTATGCCCTGGACAGCGACCTGGGCGATTATCGGTGCCCTGGCGATGTCCGCGGTTCCCCTGACCAGTGGTTTTACCAGTAAATCGATTATCATTCACGCAACCGAACACGAAGCGCATCTTCTCTGGGCTTGGTATGTTCTCGAAATCGCTTCCGCCGGATCGTTTTTTTACGCAGGCATTCGCTTTCCCTATTACATCATCTTCGGCAAAGACGCCGGTCATCGCCCCAAGGAAGCCCCCTTCTCCATGCACCTTGCCATGGGCGTTCTCGCGTTCCTTTGCATCTTTCTGGGTTGCTACCCAAAACCTCTTTACGACATCCTCCCGCACTCGATCGGCGAATACTCCGCTTACGGTCACGTTCTTTCTCAATTGCAACTCTTGGCCTTCGCCGCTCTCGCGTTTTTCGTGTTGAAGCCATTTCTCAAACAAACGGATACCATCTCTCTCGATACGGATTGGTTTTGGAGAAAGGGCGGACGCGGCTTTTATTGGCTGATGGACAGGACTCTCAACGGCTTTAACAAGTTTGCTCACATCGCCTTCGTTGGAGTTTTGATTCCGCTCATTGATCGACTCGTAAATCTACTTCCTTCCTCACTTGCATCCGGGCTGTTGGGGGCCGTTGTGGATCTCGAGGGGGATCCCAAAACTCGGCGTGCAGCGCTCGAAAAAATGACTCGCAAGGGAGCTCTACCAATTGGAGTCACGGCCTGTTTCGGTGTCTTTGCCTTGGCGTTGCTCCTCCTCTTTTAGAACCATGTTTACGGGAATCGTCGAACGGACGGCAATTGTCTCCAAACTGACACCGGTTGAAACGGGGGCGCAGCTCGAACTCGACCTATCAGCGATCTGCCATGAACTGGAACTCGGTGAAAGCATCGCGGTAAATGGCTGCTGTTTAACAGTCGCCAGCCTCGAAAACAACGGCATCGTGGTTTTCGATCTGCTGGCGGAAACGCTTCGCCTTACAAACTTGGGAAGCCTTAAGGAAGGCGACATCGTCAACATCGAGCGAGCACTTCTCGCCAATGCCAGACTCAGCGGGCACTTTGTCCAAGGCCACGTCGATGCCTGCGCAAAGCTGCTTGAACTCAACCAAGTCGGTCAAGACCACGAACTGGTCATCGAGCTCCCGGCTTGGTTTTCTCGTTATACGATCTTGAAGGGATCCATCTGTGTGGACGGGATGAGTCTCACCATTGCCGAGCTCAACGACTCTCGGTTTAAAATTTGGATCACTCCCCACACCTTTAAGGTCACCAACCTCCAGAATCGAAAGATCGGCGATCTCATCAATCTGGAATTCGATGTCCTGGCAAAGTACCTGGAGAAACTGGGATCCACCACTCCTTCCGCCTCATAGTCGCCTTTGTTAGGCGGCGATCGTTCCAGCATCGACATCCAGAGCATCGGCCGCGATCCAACCAGACATCAAGACCATGGGCATTCCCGGCCCGGGATGAGCCGCACCGCCACAGAGATAAAGCCCGTCGAGTTCATTGCGCCGGTTACCGGGTTTAAAGGCCCCATTGAACGTTCCATGACTGGCGAGACCATAAATGGCGCCTTTCAACACATGGTATCGATCATTGATATCTTGTGGCGTTAGTGCGGATTCGGTGACGATTCGGTCCTCGATATCTTCCAATCCCGCGCACGTTTTCAGCTTGTCGAGAATGACTTGGCGATACCCCGGAAGCATTTCGCTCCAGTTCTGGCCGTCTCGCAGATAGGGAGTATGCACCAGGACATAGAGTGCTTCACCGCCCGCGGGAGCAACTCCCGGTTCTGTAACCGCAGGGGCGCACACATAACACGTCGGGTCGGGTGCGGGAATGCCCTGGTCATAGATTGCGTTAAACTCCTCATGTGGATCGCGGGAGAATACGAAGTTATGATGGAGCAGGTTTTCGTAGCGCTCTTTCAAACCCAGGTAAAGAACGACGCCGGAACAGGCCGGCTCGTACCCTCGCTTACTCGCAAAGGAATTTGCAGGAGCACTTCCAATGAGTTCTTCAAAGGTGCGAACACTGTCGCAATTCGAAACCACCGTATTGAATTCGTGCTTGGTTCCATCCTCAGTCTGCACCCCCAAGACCCGGGAGTGGTCATGAATGATGGTCTCCACCTTGGTACTGGTGCGAAACTCGACTCCCAACTCGGTCCCCAGCCTTTCCAAAGCCAACGGAACGGCACGAGTTCCTCCCTCGGGATACCAAACCCCTTCGCTCGTCTGCATGTGGGCGATGCCGCACAGAATTGCCGGTGACGCATCCGGAGAGCTCCCCACATATTGCGTGAAGTGGTCGATCATCTGGGCGGCACGCTCATCGCTGATGTAAGAGCGAACTGACGCTGCCACTGAGGTACCCATCTTCATTTTCAAGACATCCCGCAGCAACTTTCGATCCATCAATCCGGAAGCACTGAAGATATCCTTGATGCCGTCGACCGACTTCCAGAAGAAAAAGTTTTCAGAGATCTGATGAAGATCTTGGGACCAGTCAATGAACTCACGATATCTTCCCGCTGCCTTGGGGTCTCCCGAAAACGACCCTAGCGTTTTCGCCATCTCCGAAACGTTTTTTTCAAGATCCAGGATACCGCCATCCTCAAAGAAACATCTCCACTGCGGGTCCAGCTCAATCAGATTCAGGTAATCATCGACCTTTTTGCCGGCCTCGGAAAAGATGCGATGAAGGACACTCGGCACAGTCAAGATCGTCGGTCCCATATCAAACCGGTAACCATCCTGCTCCAAGATTGCGGCCTTCCCGCCGACCCATGAATTACGCTCGAAAAGGGTAACGTTGTGGCCACGAGCAGCCAGAGTACAGGCTGCGGCAAGACCTCCCAGGCCTCCTCCGATGACGACGGTTCTATCAAGATTCATTGGTATTGAGAATTAGATACTACAGGTTGTTTTGAGACTCCAGTCAGGGGGGCGACCTCGCCGTTCATCCATTAAGAAGCTCGCTGAAGGATGAGTTTTATGGCGCCCAGCAATCCGCGAATGCGATCGGAGAATTTTCGACTGTGGCCCATACGAACAAATTGAAGAAACAGTTGGTGGTCGGTTGGATGTTCCGCTTCCAGATGCGGAGCCCAGGAATTTGAGCGGCGCTCAATCACGACCCGAGGTGTCGTGAATTCCAACAACCCTTCTTTGCCACGGGTCACGCCAAACCCACTGGTTCGACGTCCGCCAAAGGGTAAACGGGGATCCGCCGTCGGGGCAATCACGTCATTGATGGTTACGACTCCAGCGATAATATCCCTTTGCAGTCGATCCGCCGCGGCAACATCCTCTGAAAAAATGGAGACGCCGAGTGCGAAGCCGGACTCTCCGAGTAGGTCCAGAGCCTCTTCGTCGGAATCGACGATTTGCAACGCGGCAACGGCTGCGAAATGATCCCCCAACCAAAGTGGTGAATCGCTAGGAACGGCATTGAGCAGCATCGGAAGGCGGGATTCTGCAGGAATGTAGTTTCCAGATATAACTTTCGCGTTTGCCTCAATCGCAGACTTGATCACCGTTTCAAGTTTCCCCGCCAGACCGGCTTCGAACGCCGTCGATTTCAGACGTTCCGTCAAACTCTCCAGGACCTTCGGATAGATCTTCCGGTGAACAAAAATTCTTCGCGGAGCGATGCAGGTTTTACCGCGATTGACACTCAACCCAAAGCTAACCGCCTTGGCCACTCGCCCCGCATCCGCGTCAGCCCGAACAATCATCGCATCCATTCCTGACAACTCCATCGTGGCAGGAATGAGATGGGGCGCACAAGCGGACAAAACCGAGCGTCCGGTCTCGCTGCCACCAGTCAAAAGGACTTTATCGACTCCACTTTTTAAGGCTTCGTCAGCGGCTTGAACACGTTCAGGAAGAATTTGCAATAGGTTAGGAGGAAATCCGGCTTCCTCCATCCAACGTCCAAGGATTTGCGCTGGGCCGGAACAATTTGGAGCCGGTTTGAAGAGGACCGTATTCCCTGCAACGGCGGCCTGAATCACTTGGGTTGCGCCGAGAAAAAAGGGATAATTGGATGGTGCCAAAATCAACACCACTCCCCACGGGGCTCTTTCGACCCGGCTCCGGGCGGCCCCGAGCCACCGTGGGCGCCCTCTGCCAGAAAGCTTTCTTGGCCGAAGAATCCGCGCCGCGTTGGCCTCCAAAAATTGACAGGCAGCAAAGAACGGAAGCATTTCCGTAGCAACGATTTCAGCTTCCGAGACCGACCGGATCCGCTTGATTTCTTCGACGAGTTTCTCAACGGACTCTGTGGCCAGAAAACGCAGTTCCCGCAATTTTGCGGCACGATCCCCAACGGATTGAGAAGCCCACTTTTTCTGAGCGATTCGCGCCTCAGCGATGGCCTCCCCGATCAGCGAATCGACTGGGGTATCATCAACCATTTCAGGCAGCCGCGGGTTCGAGAGCCGGTGAACCCGATGGTTCACGGCGTGACACACCAAAATCATTAAACATCAAATCCGTTGTGATCCGAGCGCTCTCAAAGATAACGGGCAGCCCGCTTCCTGGATGGGTTCCTCCACCGACCAGATAAACGCCGTCAAGATCCTCAAAACGGTTCCGAGGCCTGAAATGAAGCATCTGATTGAGGCTGTGGGCCAAATTGAACGTTGCCCCAAGATGAATGTTGTATTGTGAGTCCCAATCGTCGGGAGTCACAACTCTCTCGTAGTTGATCCGTTCCTCAGCCACATCAAAACCGGCTTTGCGGATTTCCTGCATGACGCGATCGCGAAATGGCCTGCTTTCCTTATTCCAATCGATATTTTTCGTCTGGTGTGGCACCGGAACCAGGACGTAGAGAGCTGAATGCCCCTTGGGCGCCAACGTAGGGTCAGTGACGCCAGCGTTTTGAACGTAGAAACTTGGGTTCTTGCTCAAAACGAGCCTCTTTTCAATGTCCTTGAGGTTTCCTTCGTAGTCCTCGGAAATGTAGATGTTATGGTGAGGCAAATCGTATTCCCCCTCCACCCCGAGGTAGATCATGTAGGTCGAACAGCTAAACTGCTTTTTCCCGATCTTCCGGTTGGTCCAACGACGGCGAAGATTATCGGGGACCAGACTGGTCATTGCGCGAGCAAAATCTGCATTCACAACGATGGAATCACAGTCATATTTCGCTTTGGAGGTTTGAACTGCGGTGACTCGTCGACCATTGAATTCCAAGCTCTCAACCGGCTCATCCAAGTGGATCTCAACTCCCAACTCTCCCGCGATCCTTGCCATTGCCTGGGAGATGGCGCCACAACCTCCGATCGGATGGTAAACCCCGTGCTCATATTCCAAAAACGACAGAATGGAAAAAAGACTGGGACAACGGAATGGGGACATTCCCAGATATTTCGACTGAAAACAGAAGGCCAGGCGAACGCGAGGATCGGAGAAAAATTTCTTCAGGTACGCATCGACCGACTGATGCGGGCGTAACATCGGCAACACACTAACCAATTCCTTTTGGAGCAAGTCGCTCCAACCCTGAAATGCCGACTGGAGAGCCGGAGTGAATCGCTTGAGCTTCTCGCGATTCTCGTCCATAAACCGGGAAAACCCACCTGCATCCGAGGGGCAAATCCCAGCGATCTGCCGCTCCATTTCCGCAATTTCCGGTGTTGCATCAATGTGGCCGCCCGCTCCAAACAGAATCCGATATTGAGGATCCAACCTGCGCATTTCGACCTCTTTGCGCAGGTTGTAGCCGACGTCCGCAAAAATTTCCTCGAGGATTTGCGGATACAGGAAAAAGGTCGGGCCCAGATCGAACTTGTAACCTTGATCTCCGAAAGTCGAAGTGCGCCCGCCAACGAATCCCTGACGTTCGACCACCCTTACCTGAAAGCCCCGCGAAGCGAGGAGCATCGCAGCGGACAACCCACCAGGCCCGGCGCCGACGATGACAATTGATTTAGACATAAAAGGAGCCGGTCGTTGAGGTTGTGAGTTGGGGTCCCGCCCCTCTATCTATTCTCATTCCAATGCAAGGTCCAGACTAGATTTGGATTCCTTCAGCCTCGATCACACGCTCGAGAGCCTGTTCAATGGAAGCTCGTGACGACGCGGTGGACTCGTGGAGATAGGCATGAAGTTGGGCATCCTCTGGACTTCGATTCTCACATTCGGCGCAATAAGCTTCGAATGCGGTTAGGCTGAAAAGTAGACTCGCTAGATGCTGGGGACATTCACACTGAATGGAAGAGGAGACCTTGATCACCTTGGCGAGTTGTTGATCCGTAAACTTTCGAATTGGAATCGCAACGCCATCCGGAACGACTTGAACGGGATAGTTTGTTGAAGGCTTTGAGAGTTGGACATCTGCGAGACAGGCCAACCGCAACTCCTCAGCGTTGACGGGACCACGGATGGCGGTAATCCCAGGTTTTCGGTGAAGGCTGTTCAATGTGATCGATTGAGCAAAGCCGTAAATCAGGATCACCCGCCGGGCACCGATGGAGTCCGAGAGCGTCTGAACCGCAGCCAAGGTATCGGGAAATACGGTTGGGCAACTGACCACCGCGATGTCCGCAACCATCGCCGGATCTGAGATCTTCACCTGCTCCAGGGTTGCAAACTGCGCCACGATTTCGAAATCCTCCAGTTTCCCGGAGTGGGATGCAAAGAGTGATTGAGCTGAAGATCCCACCACGACAACGCGGCAGACCTCCATCTCAACTTCCCCGAGGCGCGCGGCCTGGCCTATCCGATCATTGCGGAGGCGCTCCTCCAATTGCCCGGTGTCGAGCGGTGCGATCGTCCCAATTGAATGCCCGGCATCAGCGAGAGATTTCAAAAGCGTCAGGCGTCGAATGTCGGACCGGACATAAAACCGGCGGTTATTTTCCGACCTCTGCGGCTCGACGACTTGGTAGCGACTTTCCCAGGCCCGGATACAGTGCACCGTCAGTCCGGTTAGCCGAGCAACCGTGCCGATCTGAAACTGTTCTTCCTCATTGGGGTCACTCATCGCGTTCGTGGGATTTATTTAACCCTGCCTTAAGATCAATCCTCGTCAACGAGCTCTGGCACCATTGTCCGCAGCTTGATGATTCCTCTGCGAATCCGAGCCTTCACCGTTCCCAATGGCGTTCGAAGCCGTTCAGCAGCCTGACTTTGGGAGTATCCTGAGAAGTAGGTCATCTCAATTGCCTCCCGCTGCTCCAAACTCAGCTTCATGACCGCACTGCGCAGAACCTGCGCTTCCTCATCCTGTGCCACGTTTCTCAAGACATCCTGCTTCTCACGTATCATTTCGGGCTGAACCTCATCTTCGAGTTCGTCGCGGAGTTGGGCGCGACGCTGCTTGGATCGGAGACGATCGATTGCACGATTCCGTGCCATGGTCGCAAGCCACGTCTTCGGATTCCCGCGCTTGGAGTCAAACAACTGGGCCTTCCTCCAAAGATTGGTGAAGACCTCCTGGGCCACGTCCTCTGCGTCGTATCGATCGTTCAAAACACGGTAAGCGGTTCCGACGACGAGATTAAAAAGCTCTTTGTGAAGGATTTCGAACTGGTCGCGATCTCCCCGAGCGATTCCCTGCATTGCCACTTCAAGGTTAACGCCGGGGCCCTCATCTAGGTTTTGTGTAGCTTTCATGATAATGATTGTTAAACATCAAACGACTCCATGTCTAGCTTTTTCTAGACACTGTCTACACATTCTTCTTTTTCTGAATTTGAGAGGTTTCCATGTTTATCACGATTGACCGCCCTGCGGGTTTGACAGCAACGGGTCCATCACCACACTTCCTCATGCTTCAAAACCTCTTTGCCGCGACCTGTCTCTGGGCGCTTACTACTGTTGGCCTTTGGGGGCAAAACACCCCGCCAAACATCGTCATGATCATTTCAGATGATCAAAGCTGGACCGACTATGGATTCATGGGCCACGACGTCATTCAAACGCCGCATTTGGACGCACTGGCGGCTGAAAGCGCGACGTTCACGAGAGGTTACGTCCCCACGGCTCTGTGTCGCCCCTCCCTGGTGACGTTGGTCAACGGCCTCTATACGCACCAACACAAGATCAGCGGGAATGATCCTGCTCATTCGCTCGCGGATCCGAAGCGTCAAAAGGAGAAATATGCCGAGCTGCGAGCCCAGGTGATCTCTCATATCGACCATCAGCCAACGGTTCCGCAGATTCTTGGCAAGAAGGGCTATTTGAGCCATCAAAGCGGGAAATGGTGGGAGGGAAATTTCTCCAGGGGAGGATTCACCCACGGAATGACGAGAGGATTCCCCAACCCCGGAGGACGCCATGGCGATGACGGCTTGAAGATCGGAAGAACAGGGATGCTTCCCGTTTTCAACTTCATCACGGAAGCAACCATGGAGAAAAAGCCCTTCTTTGTCTGGTATGCGCCGTTTCTCCCTCACAC
>TARA_R110002096_G_scaffold302120_2_pt1 | contig 37302 bp, 43 predicted proteins | sample TARA_R110002096 | Tara Oceans TARA_R110002096 (sample SAMEA4397295) | marine metagenome | biome: Polar Biome; feature: [DCM] deep chlorophyll maximum layer (ENVO:01000326); material: water (ENVO:00002006), including particulate matter (ENVO:01000060) such as... | depth 35 m
GTGGATGCAAAAGGGCCATTTTTTAGCCAATTAAAAAAGTTTAAATGAGTTCATTAAGCACAAATAACAAACATGACCCTTTTATTTGCTTTACTTCAACAATTAGACATTGAAGAAAAAATTAATAATGCGCCTGATACAGATTATGAAATAGGGGTTTTTATTGGTTCTATGCTGCCATTTGTTATTCTTGTTTTATTAGCTTATTTAATTTATAGATATAATAAAAACCGAATTAATAAAGAATAATATGGATATCATGTCTTTTTTAAGTGGAAACGGATTGTTTCTGGTTTTAGCCTTAGTATTAATCATTGTTTACGTTGTAAATAGAAGAAAAAAAAGATAATGGGTAATCATATTCGCATCACAAAACAATTCTCTTTTGAAACCGGTCATGCTCTTTACGGCTACGATGGGAAATGTAAAAATGTACACGGGCACAGTTACAAACTCTCTGTAACAGTAATTGGAACACCTATTACCGATAATACTAATGTGAAATTTGGTATGGTGATTGACTTTAGCGATTTAAAAAAAATTGTAAAAGAAGAAATTGTAAACGTATTTGACCACGCTACCGTTTTCAATAAAAACACCCCGCATGTTGAGCTTGCAAAAGAATTAGCAGATCGTGGTCATAATGTTTTATTAGTAGATTATCAACCAACCAGTGAAATGATGGTTATCGATTTTTCTAAAAAAATAAAAAAACGTTTACCGTCTCATATTTCTTTACATTCCTTAAAACTTCAAGAAACCGATACCTCATTTGCCCAATGGTTTCAATATGATAATATTTAGGGCGTTACCCATCCCGATAGCTATCGGGAGGGTCGGGCTTTCACAAGTCGCTCTCTTCGAGGAGCTCCAACAATTGCTCAATCCCTAACGCACATTTTTGCAAAGTACATTATACATTCAAAAATTCGTGATAATTGGTGAAATTCGTGTCAAAAAACTATATTTACAACATGCAAATTCCAAAAGGGAAAAAAATATATTTCGCCTCAGATAATCACCTCGGAGCTCCAACCATGGAAGCATCAAAACCACGCGAGAAAAAATTCGTAGCCTGGTTAGACGACATAAAACATGATGCCGCGGTCATATTTTTGTTAGGTGATTTATTCGACTTTTGGTTTGAGTATAAAACCGTGGTACCAAAAGGCTTTACCAGAACTTTGGGTAAACTTGCAGAAATTTCAGATTCTGGAATTCCTATTCATTATTTTGTTGGTAATCATGATTTATGGATGAATGGCTATTTTGAAGAAGAACTAAATATTCCTGTTTACCACCAGCCCAAAGAATTTACTTTTAACAACAAAACTTTTTTTATCGGGCATGGCGATGGTTTAGGCCCGCATGATAAAGGTTATAAACGCATGAAAAAAGTGTTTATTAGTCCGTTTTTTAAATGGATTTTTAAATGGGGGCATCCCGATATTGGTATGCGAATCGCACAATATTTATCGGTAAAAAATAAATTGATTTCTGGCGATGATGATGCCACTTTTTTAGGTGAAGAAAACGAATGGTTAGCACAATATTCCAAAGAAAAACTAAAAGAAAAACACCGCGATTATTTTGTGTTTGGTCACAGACATTTGCCTTTAAATATAGACTTAAACGAGAACTCAAAATACATCAATCTTGGTGATTGGATAACCTATTACACCTATGGTGTTTTTGATGGTGAAAGTTTAGTTTTGAAAGAATACTAATCTTCATTTTCATGAGCTTCCATATCAGCTCTTAAATCTAAATCTCTAAGTACTGGGTTTTTAATACCAATAGCAAAAACGGTTATTAAAGTCATGGTACCTCCAAAAACAACAGCGGCAACTGGCCCAATTAATTTGGCAGCTAAACCACTTTCAAAAGCACCTAATTCGTTAGAAGATCCAACAAACATTGAGTTAACCGAAGACACACGTCCGCGCATATTATCTGGGGTTTTTAATTGTAAAATCGTCTGACGGATAATCATAGAAATACCATCGGCAGCTCCACTAATAAATAACATTAAAACACTTACCCAAAAGATGTTTGATAAGCCAAAACCAATAATACTAACACCAAATATTGATACTGCAATAAGTAACTTTCTACCCGTATTTTTACTTATTGGAATGTACGTTGTAATAAACATAGTGATAATACTTCCTAAAGAAATTGAGGCATTTAAAATTCCGAAACCTTGGCTTCCTACTTCTAAAATATCTTGTGCAAAAATGGCTAGAATAGCAACAGTGCCTCCAAATAATACCGCAATCATATCAAGTGTTAAAGCTCCTAAAATAGCTTTGTTTTGAAAAACAAAACGCACACCTACTTTTAAGCTTTCTTTTACGGGTTCTCCTATTTTTTTATTCAAAATTGGTTTCTTTTTTATCAAGAAAACTAAAAAAAATGAGATAACAACCAAGATAAAAACGACACACAAGGTATTAGCAACACCTATCCAACTAATTAAAAAACCCCCAAAAAGAGCGCCTAAAACTGCTGCGGTTTTCCAGGTACTTGTACTCCAAGTTGCAGCGTTTGGATATATTTTTTTAGGCACAATTAAAGCGACTAAAGAAAAAATTATAGGCCCGAAAAATGAACGAAGAAACCCTCCAAAAAACACCAATGCATAAATAGAATATAGAACAGCATTAGTTGACCAATTGCCAACTATAGCATCAGATGTTAATAAATAAAGCCCTAAACTAATTAACGAAAAAGCTGCAATACAAAGCGCGAAAAGATTTCGTTTTTCTTTTTGATCTACAATATGGCCAGCAAATAAAGCCATTGTAAAAGCAGGAATAATTTCCATTAGTCCAATAATTCCAAGAGAAAGTGGGTCTTTTGTTATACTATAAACTTGCCACTCAATAACAATAAATTGCATGGACCACCCAAAAACTAAAAACAAACGCAACAACAAAAAAATATTGAATTCCTTTATACGTAACGCAGCATATGGGTCATTTTTTGCCATCTTAATTAAAATTATTGTTCTTGATTCTTAGTAAATAAGTCTAAATAATCACTAAAAGCATAAAGTCGATCTCGTTGAGCTCCTGTAATTTCATTTATAATTTTTAACCTTTCCAAATCTCTTAATAATTTATAAGCAGATGCTGGTGACTTATCTATGACTTCTCCAACGGTAATTGCATTAATTATTGGTTTAGTATATAAATAATCAATAATCAATTTTGCATCGGTACCTCTGCCTTTTAACATTTTAATTTTTTCATCAAGCACTTTTTGAAGTTGTAAGATTCCATCAAATGTTTTTACTCCTTTTTGAGCAGTTTCAATAATTCCTATTAAAAAAAACTTAAGCCATTGTGATAAATCGTTATGTGTTCTTACACGCATTAAGTTGTCGTAATATAACATTCTATTTCTTTCGAAAAAATCAGACAAATACAATATGGGTTGTTTTAAAATACCTTTATTAACTAAATATAATGTGATTAATAATCTCCCAACTCTTCCATTACCATCTAAAAAAGGGTGAATAGTTTCAAACTGATAATGAATTATTGCTATTTTTAGTAAATCAGGTAATTGATTTAAATCATCATTGGCAAACTTTTCGATATCAGACATTAAGTCATTAATTGAATTATGATTTGGAGGAATAAAAACAGCATCATTAATAGATGCGCCTCCTATCCAGTTTTGACTTGTTCTATATGCTCCTGGTAATTTATGTTCACCACGAACACTTTGTAATAATATTTTATGAGTTTGTTTAATAAGTCTTGAAGAAAAAGGTAGTGTATGTAACATTTTCACAGCTTCGTTCATCGCTGCTATATAATTTTGAACTTCTTCCCAATCATCTCTTTTCCCATAGGCAACATCTTCTTTTCTTAAAAAAGCATCTTCCATATTAGTTTGGGTTCCTTCTATTTTAGAAGATTGTGTTGCTTCTTTTGCTATATGCATACTAACATACAAATCCAAATTCACATACTCTGAATACATGTCCAACCTCCCCAAATGCCTATCTGCCTTACTTAGCAAAGCAAATATTTTCATATCCGTGATTTGCCAATTTTTGTTAATTGTATTAGGCTGAAAACTTTTGTAAAACCCTTGATTTACGTTTTCTCCTGATTGAAAATTATTCATGGAAAGTTAAAATAATAATTAGCGTTATTTTACAAAAATACTAAATAATTAAAATAAAGCTTGTTCTTATTTTAGTTTTTTTAAAAAACCTATAATAAAGATTTCTTAATTTTAGATTTATAGTTAATTATCCTTTTATATCTCTTAATTTAAGTTGCAAACTAACTTGCCCTTGCCATTCATTTTCGTCAATAGAATAAACGGCTTTAAATGGTTTTCCACCCGAAATAACATCGAGTTTATCACCCATTCCAAACCCAATACACACTAAACTATTCGATTTTGATTGCTTAACCGTAAGCCTTAAATGTGTTTTATCTTCGCCAACACATTTACCATAACCAGTGTCCTTCAAATTTTCTGTCATAAAAACCGGTGTCATATTTCCCGGGCCAAATGGCGCAAACTGATTGATAATACGCATGAGTTTATCATCTACTTGATTAAGGTCTATTTCCATATCCACTCTAATTTCTGGAAAGCGTAATTTTGGATCAATTGTTTTACAAACTTCATCTTCAAAAGCTTGCTTAAAAGCTTCGTAATTTTCTTCTGCAAGTGTTAAACCGGCGGCATATTTATGGCCTCCAAATTGTTCTATATGTTCACTACAAGCCTCCAAAGCATTGTAAACATCAAATCCAGAAACAGAACGTGCCGATGCTGCCAACTTATTGCCGCTTTTGGTAAAAACTAAAGTGGGTCTGTAATAGGTTTCTGTTAATCGTGATGCCACAATACCTATAACACCTTTATGCCAATCGTCCTTGTAAACCACGGTGGTGAAGCATTCCTGTTCTTTTTGTTTTTCAATTAATTGAAGTGCTTCTTCTGTAATTCGTTTATCGGTATGGCGCCTATCGGTATTAAAAGTTTCAATTTCAGCAGCAAGTTTTTGGGCAAAATCCGGATTCGTTTCTGTTAAAAGTGTTACGGCATAATTGCCGTGTTTCATGCGTCCGGCGGCATTTATTCTGGGAGCGATGACAAAAACAACATCAATAATAGTTAACTCGGTTTTCTTTATTTGAGAAATAAGTGCTGCAATCCCAACACGCGGATTTTGATTAATAACTTGAAGTCCAAAATAGGCTAAAACTCTATTTTCTCCAGTAATGGGAACAATATCTGCACCAATAGCTGTGGCTACTAAATCTAAATATTCAACTAAATGGTCGACCGTTTTTCCTTCTTTCGAGGCTAACGCTTGAATAAGTTTAAACCCAACGCCGCAACCGCAAAGTTCTTTATACGGATACTCACAATCGTCTCGTTTAGGATCTAAAACTGCGATTGCTTTAGGAATATGTTCTCCTGGTCTGTGATGATCGCAAATAATAAAATCGATTCCTTTTTCATTAGCGTACGCAACTTTATCAAGGGCTTTAATACCACAATCTAAAGCTATTATAAGTGTATATTCGTTGTCGTAGGCAAAATCGATTCCTTGATATGAAATACCATACCCTTCCTCATACCTGTCGGGAATATAAGTAGCAATGTGTTCTGTTCTTGTTTTTAAATAGGATGCCGTTAATGCCACCGATGTTGTGCCATCAACATCATAATCGCCATAAATCAAGATGTTTTCATTATTTGCGATGGCTTTTTCAATTCGAGCAACTGCTTTATCCATATCTTTCATTAAGAATGGATCATGTAAATGGTCTAAACTTGGTCTGAAAAAACGTTTAGCAGCTTCATAAGTTTCAATACCACGTTGTAATAATAAAATTGCAACAGTAGCATCTACTTGAAGTGCTTTTTGCAAAGCTTCAACTTTTTTAGTTGGTGGTTTTGGTTTTAAAGTCCAGCGCATAATCCCCTTTAATTCCCCAAAGGGGAAAACTAATTCTATTTTTTATGAAAATGTGTTTCTATGCTTACCTCAGCAAACTGACGAAACATTTCCATAACGCCACAATATTTTTCTACAGATAAATCTACTGCTTTTTGAAGTTTACTTTCGTTCAAATCTTTACCTGAAAAATGAAAATGCATCGCTACTTTATCATAATATTTTGGGTGTTCCTCGGTTAAGTTTGCTTCAATTTCAATTTTAAAATCATCAATATCTAACTTCATTTTTTTAATTAGTGATGCTACATCTAACCCCGAACAGCCTGCTAAACCAGATAGCATTAATGCTTTAGGGCGATAGCCTTCACTCTTTCCGCCATTTTCTTCACCTGCATCTATAAATAAGTTATGGCCCGATGGGTTTGTACTTTCAAATTTCATGTCGCCCAACCAAGTTGTTGTAATATGATTTGTCATTTTTTCTGAATTATTTTTTGTTTCTTGTGATAAAATTATTTTATTAAATAGGACACAAGTAGCATCCTTAATATATTTAGTTCTTTTTAAACTAAACCCATTGATGTTTCTTGTACTTTCAAAAATACCATTTAAAAAACAAATTATGCCTTTAGTAACACCATTATCTGCCGACCACGATTTAGAAACCAAAGAACTCGCAGAATTCTTTAATGAAACCTTAGGCTTTTGCCCAAACTCGGTTTTAACCATGCAGCGTCGCCCTGCCATTAGTAAAGCTTTTATTAATTTGAATAAAGCGGTTATGGCCAATGAAGGTAGAGTGACTTCAGCGTTAAAACGCATGATTGCTTGGGTATCTAGTAACTCGACGGGTTGTAGATATTGTCAAGCACATGCCATTCGTGCTGCAGAACGTTATGGTGCTGAGCAGGAACAACTAGATAATATTTGGGAATACCGAACGCATCCCGCTTTTAGTGAAGCTGAACGTGCTGCTTTAGATTTCTCGTTACAAGCTTCACAAGTACCAAATGGTGTTGATGAAACCATAAAAAAACGATTATACGAACATTGGAATGAAGGTGAAATTGTTGAAATGCTAGGTGTTATTTCACTTTTTGGGTATTTGAATAGATGGAATGATAGCATGGGAACCTCTATTGAAGGTGGTGCAGTTGAAAGTGGTAACCAATATTTAGGAAAACATGGCTGGGAAAAGGGGAAGCATGTTTAGATTGTTTATAAGGAATGAAACTTCATAATTAATTCCTGTAATGTTCTTCAGGCAGTCTACATAAATGATAAGACAATTTAAATACAAAAAGATAATATCCGAAATGATCTAAAACATCAATTCTATTATTAGGGATATCATCCATTAAATTATTAAGCTCTTGTCTCGAAATTTGACAAATATCATCTAAAAGAACAATATATTCCTTAGAATTTTTCGTTGGAGGCAGATAAAGCAAATTACTATAAAATTGTTTTTTTATTTGAATGATTTTTTCGTCAATTTTTTCAACGTTAATTTTTTTCAAATCAAGGATATACTCATCTAAAGGTATGGCTTTTGCTAATAATACTTCTTTAGGTATTTTTTGATTATTATTTTTATCTATGTCGCATGTATTAGAAACAACAAGAGCATCAAAATACTTTTTAGAATAATTGCCTTTCTTAAAATCAAAAACAGGAAATCTTAGTTGCCTTATTAAATCACCTTGAAGAAAGAAATCGTATTGAGTTGTTGAATAAAAATCTGTATAATTTTTACTAATTATACTTTCATTAGTAAACTGCCTAAGACCTTCTCTTAAACGATTTTTATTTTCATCGGTTAAGTAGTCTGGCATTAGAGCATCCAGTTTCTCAATGAAATCCATAAAGAATTAGAGTCTATTTGGTAGTTCGGGAGCGTCTTTCCCAACCCTATTTAAAGTATTAGACAAAGCTAGTGTCATATTTTCATCTAACGAAATAGACTTTTCAAATAAGCTTTGAGCTATTTCAACTACTATAGGTGCTTTGTTATCTAACTCAAAATGCTGTCTTTCAAAAAAATCTTTACTTTTATTTATATCTCTTTCTGTCCAAAAAATAGTACTAGTACCTTCTGCATGAGATTCTCTTTTAGTTAAATTTCCATAATTTCTATCCACAAAGTCAAAAGAGTGACTTTTTAATGGAATATTATGGCGAGATGGTTCATAATCTAAAGCTAGACATGATGCAGTAGTAAATGCTGCAATAATTACATTAGTAGATATATTTGATTCCGTTTTCATGAAAATATTAATATTGTGGATTCAATTTTTGTAAAAACTCTTGTTTTAATAAATTATAAAATAATTGTTTTTCTTCATTATGCCCTTCTTCAACAATTTTATTATAATTTTCTTTAAATTCAGTAGGGTTCATAGATATAATCGAATAAGTATCTATATCAATAATAGAACCGTTTTTTCCATTAACTGCTGAAATATTTGATATTCTTAAATTGCTTTTAAAATTCGTGTGATTAAATGATGTATTTAAAACAGTTTCATTGTAATCAATAGGTTTTCCATTAAGATGGATATCCAAATTTATACTATTATAAATTTCTTCTTCAAAAAAATTTATATAACGAAATGCCACTCTTTTAAAAGAACTTATTATTCCAGGTTTGATTAATAATTCTAAAAGGAAGAATATTTCTTTTGAGAAATTCATCCATCCTGTATAATTGTCTTTCATACTTACCATACAAACATCAGGACCAATTTGTAAAGTTAAACTTTCATTTTTAAATTCATAATATGTTTTGAATTTAAATGAAGGGTCTTGTTGTCTTATTTTTTCAGGAATTTGCAGAATAGGTAAATCTATTGGATTGGCGCCTAACCATTGTTTAAGTTCTCCATAAAAAATACCAAAAACTGCACTTTTAGGAACAGTTGTTTCGAAACGGACCTCAAATACCGCTTCAACTATTGGGCATGGATTAACAGATATTGGTAATTTCATACATTTATTAATATAACAAAATTAATTCTTTTTTTAAGAATAATGTTAATATTTCTATAAAACTAACTAGATTAAACTTTCAATCCTCTCTCTCAAAACGGGCAACACCTCAACCTCAAACCAAGGATTCTTAGTTAGCCAAAATCTATTTCTAGGAGAAGGATGTGGTACCGGTAAATATTTAGGCAAGTACTCTTGAAAATTATCTACCGTTTCTGTTAGGGTTTTCTTTGCAGATTTTCCTAAATAATATTTTTGGGCATACATCCCAATTAAAATAACAAGTTCAACATTTTTAAGTTCATCAAATAGCAGTTTGTGCCATTGTGGAGCACATTCTGGTCGTGGTGGTAAATCGCCTGTTTTTCCTTTTCCTGGGTAACAAAAACCCATTGGGATTATTGCAAATTTTTTCTCATCATAAAAATGCACTTCAGAAACATTGAGCCATTTTCGTAATTGTTTTCCGCTGGCATCATCCCAAGGAATTCCTGAAGCATGTACTTTTGTTCCTGGTGCTTGACCAATAATAACAATTTTAGAATCTGGGTGTCCAGAAACGACAGGTCGCGGACCTAAAACCAGCTGTTCTTTACAAATGGTACATTGTTTTATGTCTTGTAGTAACTCTTTCATCAATACAAAAATCCAAATAAATACAACGGAATCACATTAAGGTTACCTATTTCCATGTCATCTCTTACAACAAAACTATTTTTAACGCCATGTATTTGTTTCGATGTCTTTCCTTTGCCTCCAATTTCGAAGGTATACGTTCTGTCTACTATGAAATCACCTTTTTCAGCAAGGTGAATGTCATGTATATGTTTCATTTGGTTAGCAAAAAAAGTTTCTCTCAAAGTTCCAATCTCTGCGTTTTGTTTTCCTAAAACATAGACTAAATTTGGGTTATTCAAATATAATTTTTCTGGTTTGGTTAATGCGCCAACGCCTTTGGTTGGTTTAAATAATTCCATTACCAAATCTGCCCTGTTTAATGTTTTTATGGCATTCAATAAAAATTTTCTAGACATATCTAATCTATTACTCAGCTTTGTAATATTCGGTATAAAAGGAGCGCTTTGAGCAATTGCTACTAATAATTTTTTTATTTTCCTGCTGTTTTCGTAAGGCATATTTTCAACAGCATTTAAATCCACTTCTAAAATTAAATTTATAGTCTGACTTAATTTTATTGCATAACTATTTTTATTTTCTAAATAATACGGGTATGCGCCATATTTCAAATAGTTATCAAAATGTTTTATTGGGTTTTCAACATAAGGTTTTAAACCTCTTGCTACTTCCTTATGGTTTTTTAGTAAATCTGATAATTCTATTTTAGGAATATTATCATGTTGATTTTCAAATTGAATAAATTCTCTAAATGATAATTCTTTTAAATGATAGGTTACCGCTCTTCTACTCAAATCAGATTCTCCTTTATAAATTTCTAACATAGAAGAAGAGGTAAACAAAACATATAAACTAGGAAATTGATCGTAAATAAGTTTCAATTCTCTTGACCAATTTGGGTATTTATGAACCTCATCCAATACTAAATGTGTACCACCTCTTAATGTAAATTCTTTTGCTAATGAAACTAAATTATTTTCTAAAAAGTATAAATCATCAAGGGTTGTATAGAGCGATTCTTTTTCTTTAGGTAGTTTAAATTTAATATATTGAAGTAAAAGTGTTGTCTTTCCTGAGCCTCTTGCTCCTTTTATTCCTATTAAACGATTAGTCCAATCTATCTCATTTAACAAATACCGCTGTTTGGAAGAAATATTTTCTAATAATTGTTCCTGTAAAGCAATTAATTCATCCATAATTGTTTTTGTTTATAAACACAAATATATTAAATTGTTTATAATAAAAAACGTTTTTTTAAAATATTGTTCACAATAAAAAACATGGTGCACAGTGTTCTTTTAGTTTATACCCTCTTTTTATAGATTAGTTTTTAAATATTAGAAACAAAACTACATTCAAATACCAATCCCAAAATGAACCTAGAAGCTAATTATCTTTATCATTTTAATCATTCTAACTTTTAAGTTAGACCCAAATAAAGCTTTTGAAATAATTAAAGAACTTGCATTGTGGCTAAAAAATAATTAAATGCCTTTTAAAGGCTTCCCGCCAACCACAATAACAATCTCCCCTTTTGGTGGTTTATTTGTATAATGCTCTAAAACTTCTTTAGCTGTTCCTCGAATAGTTTCTTCGTACAGTTTTGTTAATTCTCGCGATACTGAAACCTGTCTGTCTTCTCCAAAATATTCACAAAAATGACCTAAAGTTTTCACCAGTTTATGCGGGCTTTCATAAAAAATAATAGTTCTTGTTTCTTCGGCTAATAGTAATAATAGGGTTTGTCTTCCTTTTTTAACGGGCAAAAAACCTTCAAAAACAAACTTGTTATTTGGTAATCCAGAATTTACCAATGCTGGAACAAAAGCTGTGGCTCCTGGTAAACAATCTACTTCTATATTATTTTCAATACATGCTCGTGATAGTAGAAACCCAGGATCTGAAATTGCCGGTGTTCCTGCATCACTAATTAACGCAACCGAAGTTCCACTTTTTAATTTTTGAATAATATTTTCGACCGTTTTATGCTCGTTATGCATATGATGCGATTGCATGTGTGTAGAAATTTCAAAATGTTTTAGGAGCTTCCCTGAGGTTCGTGTGTCTTCTGCTAGAATTAAATCGACTTCTTTTAAAACTTCAATAGCTCTAAACGTGATGTCCTTTAAATTGCCTATTGGAGTTGGCACAATGTAGAGTTTGCTCATTACTCAAACTTACTTTCTATAATTTGTAAAAAACGCTCTTCAAATTCTTCTTTATCAGTCCAATTATTATAATCTGGTTTTACAATATCTTCAATAAATCGTTTCGCGTCACTGGAAGATAGTGATGTGTTTAATTGAGATACAACCCGATCGTAATCTTCAACTTTACCATCAAATAAATGTTTTATAAAAGCAATTTTATCATTAAGCCCAATATTAAATTTACCTGTTTTTATTTTATCATTCAATGATTTTTTATCATTTGAAGTACGGTTTGATAAAGAAACTGGTTCAAAAACTGGCATATTTTTAAAGCCTTCTGTAAGCTCTTCTAAATTGTGTTTTTTAATAGGTGTTTTAGGAATAGCTTCTTCAAAAATGGCATCTACCTGCTGCGTTTCATGAGGCATTTGCGCAACCATATCTTTAATTTTTTCCATCACAGGCTCCATGATATCATCGTCTTCAATGGCGTCTAGATTAATATATATTTTATCTTCGACCTCAATATTGTCACTCACTTTGTTATTAAACGCTTCATCGAGCATCCCAAAGAAAGACGAATCGCTGCCAATAGTTGGAATATCATCTTCAAAAGTTTCGTGAGCAAATTTTAATACCGATAACTTTTCATAAAGCGCAACAACCTCAGCATGCATTTTCACAACATCTTCTTTTCCCTTTAGTTTAAGAATTCTATGTGCTATACTAATGAGATCAGATTCTAACTTCTTCTTCATTGTTTATAATTTTAAAATTAATGCGATTTAGGGGTTTGATTTTTAATAAATTTACGCCACCTTTATACAAACGAATAATGGTATCGTTTTAGTGCTAAAATTACGAAATGTTTCTCGAAAATACCGTAAATCATAAAGAACAATTTGGATGGATTGAAGTTATCTGTGGCTCCATGTTTTCTGGAAAAACAGAAGAATTGATTCGAAGGCTTAAACGCGCCCAATTTGCAAGACAAAAAGTGGAGATTTTTAAGCCCACCGTTGATGTGCGTTATAATGAAGATATGGTGGTCTCTCATGATGCCAATGAAATCCGTTCCACACCTGTTCCAGCCGCAGCTAATATTCCTATTTTAGCAGATGGTTGTGATGTTGTTGGTATTGATGAAGCGCAATTTTTTGATGATGAAATTGTACGTGTTTGTAACGATTTAGCCAACAAAGGTGTTCGTGTTATTGTTGCTGGTTTAGATATGGATTTTAAAGGTAATCCGTTTGGCCCTATGCCAAACCTTATGGCAACTGCCGAATATGTTACCAAAGTACACGCCGTTTGTACACGTACGGGTAACTTAGCACAATACAGTTACCGAAAAGGAAAAAGCGATAGTTTGGTGCTTTTAGGTGAAGTTGATGAATACGAACCTTTAAGTAGAGCCGCATATTACAAAGCCACTATACGTGATAAAGTACGCAATATGAAAGTGAATGATGCCGAAGAAATAAATTCTAAAACTAAAGATAAGAATGCCTAAAGCACAAGAAACGGTGCTTGAAATAGACTTAAAAGCACTTAAACATAATTTTGAACACTTAAAATCAAAATTACAACCACACACCCAATTTTTAGCGGTGGTTAAAGCTTTTGCTTACGGAAGCGATGCTTGTGAAATAGCAAAATATTTACAAGAATTAGAGGTAGATTATTTTGCTGTGGCTTACATAAATGAAGGTGTCGCTTTAAGAAAAGCTGGTATTAGAACCCCAATTTTAGTACTACATCCTCAAGCTGTAAATTTTAAAAAATTAATAAAACATTGTTTAGAACCTAGTTTATATAATGCTAAAATTTTAAAAGAATTTATTGCTGTTGCTTCTGAAGAAAACCAAACTAATTATCCTGTTCATCTTAAGTTTAATACGGGTTTAAACCGTTTAGGATTTTGGCAAGAAGATATCAATTTCATTCAAAAAGAAGTATCTCAAACCAAAACTATTAAGGTTAAATCTATATTTTCTCATTTAGCTGCGAGTGAAGATTTAAATGAAAAATCCTTCACACTAAACCAAATTGAAACCTTTAAAACTATTGCTACAAATTTTGAAAAAACCTTTGGTTATAAACCGATGCTTCATATTTGTAATACTTCAGGTATTTTAAATTTTCAGGAAGCACATTTCGATATGGTAAGAAGCGGAATCGGGTTATATGGTTTTGGGAATTCTGATAAAGAAAACAAACATTTAAAACCTATTGCTAGTTTGAAAACTGTTATTTCTCAAATTCACAACATTGAAAAAGGGGAATCTGTTGGCTATAATCGTGCTTTTAAAAGCGATTCATTTTTAAAAACAGCCACACTTCCTATTGGTCACGCCGATGGTATTGGCAGGCAATATGGCAACGGAAAAGGTTTTGTAACGATTAAAGGTAAAAAAGCACCTATTTTGGGAAATGTGTGTATGGATATGATTATGGTTAACATTACAAATATTAATTGTAATGAAGGCGACGAAGTTATTATTTTTGATTCAAATACCACTGCCGAAAACTTAGCTGAAACTACAAACACCATTTCTTACGAGATTATAACAGCTATCTCACAACGTGTAAAACGCGTTTTTGTTGGTAATTAAATTTAATGTGACTTTTTTAATTATCTTGGTCTAAATTAAATAACCATTAAAACTAATAAATTATGTTGAAAGAGTTTAAGGAATTTGCAATGAAGGGAAACCTGATTGACATTGCAGTAGGTTTTGTTATGGGTGCTGCTTTTAAAGAAGTTGTAACTGCTTTTACAGGAGGTATTGTCTCTCCATTAATAGGTTTAATTTTCGATTCAGACTTCAAAGCTTTAAGATATAAATTGAAAGATGGCGCATTAAACGATGCTGGAGAAATGGCTGGAGAAGTATTTTTAGAATATGGTACCTTTTTAACTAATGTTATTGATTTTATAATTGTAGCTTTTGTAATGTTCTTAATGATAAAAGGAATTAATAAAACTAAAAGGAAAGAAGAGCCTGCTCCTGAAGCTCCTGCTGGACCAACTCAAGAAGAGTTACTTGGAGAAATTAGAGATTTGCTTAAAAAATAACAAGTTGTTAAATAAATAACATGGTGTTATTTATTGTTAAAAAGACCTCATTTTAAAAATTTGAGGTCTTTTTTTTTACCCTAAATTGTAATTAATAGTTAGTTTTGTTCCATCAAATTTAAAAGTTAAGAAAATGAAAGTAGCAGTTGTAGGTGCCACAGGTATGGTTGGCGAAGTCATGCTAAAAGTATTGGAAGAACGTAATTTTCCTGTTACCGAATTATTATTAGTAGCTTCAGAACGTTCTGTTGGGAAAAAAATAGCCTTTAAAAATAAAGAATATACAGTTATAGGTTTAGCTGATGCAGTAGCTGCAAAACCACAAATTGCTATTTTTTCGGCAGGTGGTGATACTTCAATAGAATGGGCGCCAAAATTTGCAGATGTTGGAACAACTGTGATTGATAATTCATCAGCTTGGAGAATGGATCCTACCAAAAAACTAGTCGTTCCAGAAATTAACGCTAACGAATTAACAAAAGACGATAAAATTATTGCTAACCCTAACTGCTCAACTATTCAAATGGTTATGGCATTGGCGCCGTTACATAAAAAGTATAAAATGAAACGTGTTGTCGTTTCAACATATCAATCTGTTTCTGGTACTGGTATAAAAGCAGTAAGGCAACTAGAAAATGAAATTGCTGGTGTAGAAGGTGAAATGGCTTATCCGTATCCAATCGGAAGAAATGCGCTACCGCATTGTGACGTTTTTATGGAAAATGGTTACACCAAAGAAGAAATGAAATTGGCGAGAGAACCACAAAAAATATTTAATGATAAGACTTTTTCTGTAACAGCAACTGCTGTTAGAATTCCAACTGCAGGTGGACATTCAGAATCTGTAAATGTAGAATTTGAAAACGATTTTAACTTAGCAGACGTTCGTAAAATGCTTCACGAAACCCCTGGTGTAATCGTACAAGACAACACAGATACTAACACGTATCCAATGCCAATTTATGCGCATGATAAAGATGAGGTTTTTGTGGGTAGAATACGTCGTGATGAAACACAACCAAACACCTTAAATATGTGGATTGTTGCGGATAACCTGCGTAAAGGCGCAGCGACAAATACCATACAAATTGCTGAATACTTAATTGAAAACAATTTAGTGTAAGACTTTATCAACTAAACCATTAAACTTTAAGCTTCTTCATTAAAACGGAGAAGCTTTTTTGTTTATTTTTGGATGTTTTAAAAATCATTACTCCTGAAGAAAACAATAATTAATATGTTATGTTTAGTCATTTTATCTGCTTGTAAAGAAGAAAAACAGAAATCAAACAAAATCGCTGTGAATTACCCTGAAACTAAAACTGTAGATACTGTTGATACTTATTTTGGTGTTGATGTAAAAGATCCTTATCGATGGTTAGAAGATGATAGAAGTTCAGAAACCGAAAATTGGGTAAAAGCTCAAAATAAAACAACTTACGGCTATTTAGATAAGATTCCTTTTAGAAATGAATTGAAAGAACGTTTATCTGAAATATGGAACTATGAAAAAATTAGTGCACCATTTAAGGAAGGTAAATACTACTATTTTTCTAAAAATGAAGGTTTACAAAATCAAAGTGTTATTTACAGAAAAAAAGATGACAATGAAGCTGAAGTTTTTTTAGATCCTAATACATTTTCAGAGGATGGTACTATTTCTTTAGGTGGGTTAAGTTTTTCAAAAAATGGAGAAATAGCTGCATATTCTATTTCTGAAGGTGGTAGCGATTGGCGAAAAATTCTCGTTATGGATACTGAGACAAAAACCCTAATTGAAGATACCTTATTTGATGTGAAGTTTAGCGGCATCTCATGGTACAAAAATGAAGGATTTTATTATTCTAGCTATGATAAGCCCAAAGGAAGTGAGCTTTCGGCTAAAACAGATCAACACAAAGTATTCTACCATAAGTTAGGAACCTCTCAAAAAGAAGATCTTTTAATATACGGTGGTAACCCAGAGGAAAAACATCGCTACATCTACGGAACTGTTACCGAAGATAATAAATACTTAGTACTCACACCAAGAGTTTCTACATCTGGTAATAAACTTTTCATCAAGGATTTGAGTGTTCCTAACAGTGAATTTATTACAATCCTAAATAACACAGACAGTGACACATATATTATTGAAAATGAAGGCAGTAAGTTATTTCTAGTCACTAATTTAAATACTCCAAACAAGAAAATTGTTTCCGTAGATGCTTCAAATCCAACTCCAGAACATTGGGTTGATGTTATTCCTGAAACAGAATATGTTTTAAGTTCTTCTACAACTGGCGGTTATTTTTTTGCACATTATATGATTGATGCCATTTCTAAAATAAAACAATATGATTATCATGGAACTTTTATCAGAGATATTAAATTACCAGGTTTAGGATCGGCAAACGGGTTTGGAGGAAAAAAAGAAGATAAAATAGATTATTTTTCATTTACAAATTACTATACGCCGTCAAGTATTTATAAATACGATGTCGATACTGGTGAAATTGAATTATACAGAAAACCTGCTATAAAATATAATGAAGATGATTTTGAAAGTCACCAAGTGTTTTACACTTCCAAAGATGGTACAAAAGTACCCATGATAATCACTCACAAAAAAGAGCTTGAACTCAATGGCAAAAATCCAACAATTCTTTATGGTTATGGTGGATTCAATATTAGCTTAACCCCTTCATTTAGCATTACTAATGCTGTTTGGATGGAACAAGGCGGTATTTTAGCCGTACCTAATTTACGTGGCGGAGGTGAATACGGAAAAGAATGGCATAATGCTGGAACTAAAATACGAAAGCAAAATGTATTTGATGATTTTATTGCAGCTGGAGAATACTTAATTACGAACAAATACACATCATCTGATTATCTGGCTCTAAGAGGTGGTTCTAATGGAGGGTTATTAGTAGGTGCTGTTATGACACAGCGACCAAGTTTAGCCAAGGTAGTACTTCCTGCAGTTGGTGTTTTAGATATGCTCAAGTACCATGTATTTACTGCTGGTGCAGGTTGGGCATACGACTATGGAACTTCTGAAGACAGTAAAGAAATGTTTGAATATCTTAAAGGGTATTCTCCTGTCCATAATGTGAAAAACGATGTTCAATATCCAGCAACTTTAATCACAACGGGTGATCATGATGATCGCGTAGTACCTGCACATAGTTTCAAATTTGCTGCCGAGTTACAAAGTAAACAAACTGGAAATAACCCAACTTTAATAAGAATAGAAACTGATGCTGGCCATGGCGCTGGAACGCCTGTTAGTAAAACCATTGAGCAATATGCTGATATTTATGGGTTTACCCTTTATAATATGGGCTTTGAAGTCCTTCCAACTAAAACGAAAGAAAAAATAAAAGGATAATTAAATACCTTTTTATGGTCTGTTCAAGTGCAGTCGAGAACTATTAAAGACATCTAGACTGCGCTCAATATGACAATAGATAATTAATGCTTCAAGTTAAAAATATATCTTTTCGGTACAAAACAAAATCCGTTCTAAACCACATTAGTTTTGATGTAAAAAGGGGTGAACACCTTTCTATTATTGGTGAAAGTGGTTCGGGTAAAAGCACCCTTTTAAAATTACTTTATGGCACGTATGATTTAAATGAAGGTGAAATGTTTTGGAAAGAACATGCCATTTTAGGCCCTAAATACAACCTTATCATTGGCCCAGAATACATGAAGTATGTGGCTCAAGAATTTGACTTGATGCCTTTTATTTCCGTTGCTGAAAATATTGGAGCGTTTCTCTCTAATTTTTATCCTGAAGAAAAACAAGAACGCATAAAAGAACTCCTTGATGTTGTTGAATTAAATGATTTTGCAAATACGAAAGTGAAGTTATTAAGTGGCGGACAAAAACAACGCGTAGCCTTAGCAAGAGCAATTGCTAAACAACCCGAAGTGCTATTACTAGACGAACCTTTTAGTCATATTGATAATTTTAAAAAGCAAAGTTTACGCCGAAATTTGTTCAAATATTTAAAGCAAAAAGGCATTACTTGCATTGTGGCAACGCATGATAAAGATGATGTGTTATCGTTTTCTGATAAAATGATTGTTTTACATGATGCCAAAATAATGGCTAATAGCTCTCCAGAAAATCTATATAAAAATCCAAAAAATAAATTAATTGCTTCTTTTTTTGATGAATTTAATGAAATAGATGGGAAGATTTTTTATGCCAACCAAATTAAAATAGTTGATAAATCTAACTTGAAAGTCACAATAAAACAATCTTATTACAAAGGAGATTACTATTTAATTGAAGCAGAGATGAAAGGTGAAAAACTATTTTTTGAAAACGAATCTGAAATAAAAAAAGATACCGTAGTTTCACTTGAAATTACAAAATAATTTTACTTATCAAACTTTTTTAATAAGGCTGGCAAGTAAAAAATATCGGTAATTAAAGCAATAGAAACCGTAACGGCACAAAGCAGTCCAAAATCTCTTACCGAAGGTACAGCGCTTGAGCTAATAATTAAAAACCCACCAACAAGCGCAATTGTAGTTGAAAACAAAGCGCCTCCCGTATATTCCATAGCATTATTCATGCGTTGTTCAGGTGTGCCTTTAATGGATTTACTTCGCCTATATTTATAAACTAAATGAATGGTATCGTCCATCGCAATTCCGAGCATAATTGGCGTTATCATAGCCGTCGTTACATCAAGTGGAATATCAAGTAAATTCATTAAAATAGCTAAAATAACTAAAGGCAAAATATTAGGGATAAGGACTAAAATAGTAGTTCTTAAGCTCTTTATAAAAAACCATAAGCACAAAAAGGCCACAAAAAAAGCAGCAAAAAACGACTTGAATTGAGTTTCTAAAATAAAATTATTCAGTTGCGCAAAAACAACGGCAAAACCATTAATTTTTAGTTTGTAATCTTCTAAAGGAAACGTATCATTAAAATCTTTTTCAACCTGAAATAAAATTTTCTCTAAACGTTCTGTAGTTGATTCTTTTAAGCCTATGGTAATTCCTGCAGATGTAAAATCTTCAGAAAATAACTTAAAAAAACTATTGTCTTTATTATCTGCGGAAGCTAAGACGCTTGCAACCTTGTCTTCCGAAATATTGGTTTGAAATAAAACAGGCGTTCGTTTCTCCAAAAAGGATTTAATATTTACTACTGAAACTGGTGCACTTATTAATGGATTATCTTCAAGTTTTTTTTGAAAACGCTCTAAATATTTCATGGCGTCTGCATTCAGAATTTTAGTTCCATTTTTTGTTGAAATGTTTAACTGAAGTCTTGAGCTTCCTTTAAGTTCGTTTTCAACAATTCTTAAATCCTGTTTTGCTTTTCCTTCTGCTAAAAGATCCAAAGAATTCGTATCAATTTTTACTTGCGTAACAGCATAAACACCATATAATAAAACAACTGAAAATCCAACAATTAGACTCGTTTTGTAACGCGTTGTAAAACTATTTAGCCAATTAATAAACTTACCTTGACTAATCATTTTGAAACTTAAAACTGGTTTTACGCCTTCAAAATTAAGGGTCATAAAACTAAACCCAATAATGGTAATAATATAAACCAACAAAAAACTTAAAACTAAACCAATACTGGTAAAAATCCCCATGTTTTTAAAAGCAGGTAATGGCGATAAATACAAAGCAAAATAACCAACAAACGTAGTAAGTGTGGTATAAAAACAAGGTGTAAAACTCTTCCTTATGGCTAATGTGATGAGTTCTATTTTTTTGATATTCTTATTGGCGACACCTTCTTTGTGGTAAATATTAATAACATGAACCGCATCACTAACACTGTAAACCATTAAAATGGTTGGAATGAGCATGGAAATCATATTTAGTGCAAAACCAAGTGATGTAATTATACCAAATAATAAAGCTAAAGGAACAGCTACAGACAATAATGAGATTAACAAATACCGCTTACTTGGTAATAAAAAAAGTAGCAATAGTGTAATGACTAAAACGGTTAAAATTCCAAACACCATGCTTTCTTTATAAATGCCTAAACTATAGGCTTCGTTTAAAACTGGTGGCCCTGTTAAATAATAATTTGAATACTGTTTTTCAATAATAGTTCTAATTTCTCCACCAATAATTTGTCGTTTTTCTTCAATAGTTGGCGTTGGATTAAGTTGGATATAAAAAAACTGGTTTTTATAATCTTTGGTTAAAAGTTGCGACGTAATACTTGGTAATTTTGAAATAATGCTTTTCAATCCTTTTTCGCTTCGGTTCACATTATATAGGTCATCAAAATTTATTTTATCATTGGCATAAATAGGGTATTTAGCTTTTGCTAAACTGAAAGATGTTTTTACAAATGAAAGCGAATCAATAGCCTCGTGAAGTTTTAACAAGTTGCCTTTTTCTGGAGCACCGATGGCATTTTCAACGGGAAGCATCGCAATAAAAATTTCATCAGACCCAAATTCTTCTTGAAAATCGATATAAGCTTTATAACTTGGGTCATCTTCTAAAAACCAAATTGATAAAGAGTTATCGACACTTAGTTTTTTTGCAGTTTGAAATAAGCTAAAACCACTTAATACAATAAGAATTACCATTATGGCAATTCTATATTTTATAATAAAAGGTATTGCTTTTTTTAACATCAAAGATTTACTTAATTATCAGAATATAGCATAAGCGCCATAATTTCCATGATGTGTTATAGAGCATTTTATTTTTAAAGGTTGATTGTTTTTATATAATTTTGGTATGCCCAATATGTTTTTCTTAATGCTAATAGATTCACTTTTTATATTACACAATTGAGATATGGCTTTTTTTAATTGATTCTTACACGTTTGGTGTTGTATTTTATAATGTGCTTTTTTTATTTTAAAACAATTGCTCTTAATTTTATTCGTAATTTTTAATGTGGCAACCGTGTATATAAAAGCATTATCCATGGTTGAAAATGTATTATAAATATCATTATCAATTTTTACTGTGCCTTTTGCCTTATCCATAAGTGTACATACTATTCTTTTGGGATTAAAAAAGCGGTGTTGATATTGCTGCGTATTAATTTTATAAGCACTCTCTTTCATACTCCATAATTGCCAAACCATTAAAAATGAATTTTCTGAATCTTGAATATAAGCGTACTCTTTTTGAGTAAATACTTTATTCAAAAAACCTTTTCTTTGCCAATTACTTTCTAAAGCGGCTTGTTTTAAATCAACAATATCGTTTCCAACCACTACTTTTCTTCAAGTTTAAGAGTAATAATATCCATCGCAGCTTTTACAGATAGCATTTTTTCCATGGAATCGTTATCAATTATAATGTCAAACTCGTCTTCCACATCTAAAATTACGTCAACTAAATTTGCGGAATTAATTTTAAGATCTGTAATGAAATCCGTGTCTTCAGTCAAATTATCAAAGGCCTCTTCGTCTTGAATATAAGGCTTTACTATTTTTTTTAGCGATGCTATTAAACTTTCTTTTTCCATTATATTTTTCTTGTTTCAATATTTTTTAAAAATAACACATCCATTCACGTCTCCAAAACCAAAACTTGCTTTTGCAACAATATTTACATTTTTATATAGTGTTTTATTCGGGATTTTAGACACGTCAATAATAGCTTTAATATCCTCATGAACATCTTCAGTATTAATCGATGGAAAAATAAATCCTTCCTTAATTTGCAATATAGCTGCCACACTTTCTATAGCTCCTGAAGCTGCTAGACAATGTCCAACCATTGATTTTAATGAATTAATAAACGGAAAATCAGATCCTTTTCTTCCAAGTGATTCAGACCAATTTTTCACCTCGTCTGGATCTTTAATCGTTGCGGTTAAATGGCCATTAATAACATCAATATCGGCAGGTTTAATTCCTGCATCAAACATGGCATTGGTTATACAGCGTTGCACTGCTTCAGGATTTGGTGCAGTCATAGTTCCACCTTTACGTTGCCCACCAGAATTTACATGACCTCCTAAAACCTCAGCATAAATAGTTACTCCTCTTTCCAAAGCGCTCTCTAACGATTCTAAAACCAAAGCACCAGCACCAGCGCCAGGGACAAATCCTGATGCCGTTGCACTCATGGGTCTTGAACCAGCTTTTGGCGACTCATTATGTTTATAGGTCATCACTCGCATAGCATCAAATCCGCCCCAAATATATGGGCCATCATCACTACAACTTCCAACAAGCATGCGTTTAGCTTGTCCGTTTTTTATACGCTCATAACCCATTAAAATCGCCTCTGTTCCTGTGGTGCAAGCAGAAGAATTGGTGGTTACCTGATTACCTAAACCCATAATTCCACCAAGGAAAGCGCTAATACCACTTGCCATAGTTTGAGTAACCACTGTGCTTCCTAAGCGTCTTACTTGATTATTATCTAGCTTGTAAATGGCTTCTCTAAATTTCTCAACTCCAGATGTTCCTGTTCCAAATATAGTTCCACTATCATAATCTAATTCGCTATCCGAATTAATTGAAAATCCTGCATCTTTCCAAGCGTCTATTCCAGCCATACAGCCATATAAAATACCAGAACTATTAAAATCCCTTAATTGCAAAGGTGTTAAATACTCAAGTTTTTTTTCTTCAGAAATTTGCGGAACCCCACCAATGCAGCACGAAAAATTTAAATCTGCTAATTGTTGATGAAACCTTATTCCAGATTCGCCATTTTTAATGGCATTTGAAAAGGCTTCTAACCCAACACCATTTGGTGCAACAACGCCTAAACCTGTTATAACAACTCTGTTCATACTCTATTCCTGCGTAGGCAGGAATCTTTTTTTATTATTAATTCTATTTTCTAAATTTATTTAATCCTAAATTCCAATTCATACTTAAATCTATCCAATTTGGATTCATATCTTCTATCCGCTTAGTTTTCCAATCTCGCTTCCATTTCTTGAATTGGATTTCTCTGAGAGAGGCAACTTCTCCATCTTCATACTCCTCAAAATAAACTAACATGTTACATTTATATTTAGCAGTAAATGCTCTAGGATATTTTATAAACTTATGCTCTTTAACTCTTTCTATAATATTATCTGTACAACCAATATAAAGAACTCCATCCTTCTTATTCGTCATTATATATACGCACCAGCGTTTAAAATTTTCATTCATGTGTTATAGAGATTCCTGCTTTCGCAGGAATGTTTATCATTCCTGAAATTAGACCTCTACAAACTAGTTCATTTTTCGAGTTAAATAGCTTCACTTTGCATTTCAATTTATTAAAACGAAATACTTCTTTTTCTGAAATTACAGTCACTTTCTCACCCGGAAAAACTGGTAAAAAGAAATCTATTTGACTCGACGTTAATGCGATTTGTGGATTATTATTCTTAGATAATTCATCTTTCAATATATAAATCCCTAAACATACCAATCCAATTTGCGCCATGCATTCGGTTAAAATAACACCTGGCGTCACTGGATTATTTTTAAAGTGTCCTTTATAGAAATAAGCGTCATTTTTAAACGTATAATTACCTTTTATTCCTTCTGAAGATATCGTAATCAACTCATCCACAAACAAAAATGGTTCTTGATAAGGTAGTACTGATATGATTTCGTTTCCTGTCATGTCTAACTAATATGTTCGCCACCATCAACAGGTATAACACAACCGCTAATCCAACTTGCTTCGTCTTTACTGAGTAAGTAAACTACATTTGCCACATCTTCAGGTTGCGTTAATCGCTTAAAAGGGTTCCGTTGTAAACTGTGTTCTTTTATTTTCTCGCTACCAGGAATCATACGCAAAGATGCTGTATCTGTAACGCCTGCTTGAATACAATTGGCTCTAATTCCGAAAGGTGCAAACTCCAAAGCGATGTTTCTTGTTATGGCTTCTAAAGTCACTTTTGCAGCAGAAACTGCAGCATAGTTTTTCCAAGCTTTGGTATTCCCTTCACTTGTAAAACTTACAATTCGAGCGTCCTTAGCAAATAATTTAGCATCAAAAATAGCTTTAGTCCAATCGTATAAACTAATTGCCATGGCGTTGATGGTTAAACTGAAATCATCGTTTTTAAGTGTTGGTTTCGCGTCATCTAACATAGGTTTTAAATTACCTTTAGCCACACTATGCACTAAGGTTCTAATTTTATCTTTTGTTCCTAAAACAGAAGATAATTCGAAAATTATTTCGTTTCGCTTTTCTTCTTTAAAGGCATCAACATTATAAGATATAAATTGAACACCTGACTTCTTAATCTTTTCAAATTCTAAATTAATTTCTTCTTCCTGACTTCTAGAATTTCGGTAAATGATGCAAATATTCATGCCGTGTTTTGCTAGCTTTTTTGCAGTAGCTAAACCCAATCCGCTAGAGCCTCCTAAAATGAGTGCCCAATAGTTTTTATTTTGAAATTCTTTAATCATATCTCTTTAAATTATGAGATGCTGAAACGAGTTCAGCATGACAAAAGTTTTTTGTCACCATTCTAATAAAACACGTTGTGCCGAAAAACCTGGCCCAAAACTAAGCATTAACCCAAGATCGCCTTTTGGCAATTGCTTATCCATAAAACGCTCTAAAACATATAGTACTGTAGCACTACTCATGTTTCCATAAAGCTTTAAAACGGCTTTGGTATCATCTATATTTTTTCCTAAAGACCCAAACAAATCTTCAACGGTTTGTACAATTTTTTTTCCTCCTGGATGAAAAATCAAATGATCGATATCTTCTATTGATATGCCATTTCTCTCTAAAAACGGATGCACAATTTTAGGAAAATGTTCTGAAATCGTTTCGGGAACCGCTTTATCCAAAATCATTTGTAAACCTGTATTCACCAATTTAAAACCCATCATGGTTTCTGCATCATAGAAATGATACATAGCCTCGTCTACAATTTTTGGGCCTTCTTCATTTTCATAAGACGATAAAATAACACTTGATGCGCCATCACCAAAAATAGCTGCACTCACAATATTTACCATAGAATAATCATCCATTTGAAATGTTGCTGTTGGTGACTCTACAGCGATAACTGCAGCTCGCTTATTTGGATTTGCTTTTAAAAAATTTTTGGCATAAATAATTCCAGAAACACCCGCAGCACAACCCATTTCGGTTACAGGAAGTCGTACAATATCCTGTTTCATTTTTAAATTATTAATTAAATAAGCATCCATGGACGGAATCATAATACCTGTGCAACTTACAGTAATAATAAAATCAATATCTGTTGGTTGTAAATTTGCTTTATCCAAGGCTTTTACTAAAGATTGTTCTGCTAATTTAACGACTTCACGCGCATAAATATCATTTTTTTCTTCGAATGACGTTTTAGTAAATACTTCTTCTGCATCCATTATGGAATAACGTTTATCTACCCCTGCATTTTCAAAAAGCTTGATAACTTTGCGCTGAAAACGATCCTCTTGACCAGACAACCAAATATTTAAAAAGGGAATAATATCTTTAGTTTCCCTTGTATATTTTGGAAGTTGTTTTGCTATGCCTGTTATTTTTACGCTCATGATTTTTTATCCTTCAAAATCCATTGAAAACGAAATGCCCATTTCCATTTAATTTGATAATTTGTATTTAACTGTCGTGAAATCGCTTCTAATTCTTGTCTTTTAAAACCTCTTAATACAGAGGTTAATCCATCTTCAACAGTTGTTTTATTTTTTATTGTAATACTGAGTAACTTAAAAAGGTAATAGGCTAATTTATGTCTGTGCAAATCATTAACTACAACACCTAATGATGCTTTTTTAAGAACTGGTTTTAAAAATGACACTAATTCGCGTTCTTTAAAATGATGTAAAAACAAGGTTGTTAAAACTACATCATAGGTCATTTTTTCAAAATCTTCAGAAAAAATATCAATAGCTTTAAATTGAATATTATCAAAGTCTTTTGATAATTCACTTGCATAATTTACAGTATGCACATTCGCATCTATACCTATTAATTTAAATTTATAGCCGTTTTTTTTTCCAAATTTTGATAGGTCTCTTAAAATATCTCCACCACCGCAACCTAAATCAATTATGGTTAAAGGTTGACTTTTTGAATGATTTTTTATGACCTTTTTAAGACCGTTAATAGTCACTCTATTTCCGCCAAGCCATTGATTTATTTTTGCTAGTTTATCAAGTGCATCATGAAGCATTGGACCATTATAATTTAAATCGTCCATAATTTCTTCGGCATCACTTCTATATTTTGTATTAACCAATAAGCTCATTCTATAGTCATTAATTTACCATGAGTCCGTTTTATGATGAGTGGCAAAACATTCGGTACCCATTTTAAACCTCGCATTAATACTTCAGATAACATCGGTTTATTAAACAAACTGGCTACAATACGTCCTGTTTTTAAACGTAATTTAAAAGTTGTGTTCCAGTCTCTAAGATACTGCTTTTCTAAGGCGGCTCTATCCTTAATTTCTTTATTAAAAAATTTAATAATTAGTGTTGATGCCAATTGTGCGCTTTTAAATGCCATACTCATGCCGTTGCCACAAAGCGGATGAATTAAAGCAGCCGTATCGCCACACATTATAATATGGTTTTCAATGGGTTTTTTCTCTTCAAATGAAATTTGACTTATCGTTAACGGCTTTTCAAAAACTGGCGTGGTTTGACTAAAAATATTTTTTAAAAAGTGATTTTTAAAAAGAACTTTTTCTTCAAACTCCTCAATGTTTTTATACTTCTTAAATTGTTTATAGTTGGTTATGTAACAAAGATTAATATGGTCATTTTCTATTTTAGAAACTCCGCAATAGCCACCTTCAAAATTATGAAGCGCCACTAAATCTTCTGGAAAATGACCTTTTACATGCGTTTTTACTGCTAAATAAGGCGACTTACTAGTAATAAATTGACGCTTTAATTGGATATCTAAATTTGACCGTTTTCCAAAAGCACCGATAACTATTTTAGACTGATATGTTTTCTTGTTTTTAGTTTCTACTGAAAATATTTCATCATAAAATTCAATATTCTCAACCGCACCCTGAAGTATTTCAACCTTATTTTCAATGGCTTTTTTTACTAAAGCATCATCTAAACAATACCGGCTAATACCAAAACCACCCATAGGTAAAATTGCAGAAATGAGTTTGCTTTTTATTGTAGATAACTGAAATTTATTGATTTTTTTGGCACCTAATTTAAAGACATCAATATTTAGAAATTCAAGATATGGCAATACTTCATTAGAAACATATTCACCACATACTTTATGTTTAGGATAATCATTTTTTTCAATAAGTAAAATGCTTAAATCGGCTTTTGATAAGTGAATGGCGCTAGACAAACCCGCTAATCCACCGCCAACTATAATAACATCAAAAGTTGAGGTAATGGTATTCAATTTTTTCTAGATCTTTTTCTTTAAAGATAAGTCGAAATTTATTTAGATTAAAACTAGATCACTTTAATAATTTTGAAGTTTTGGTCTCTAAAATGAATTTGATCGCCAATAGTTTTACCTAATAATAGTTTTGCAATGGGTGTTGATGAGGAAATGGCGTAAAACATTTCGTTTTCTAAATGTAATTCACCAGCGCTAATGGTAATAAAATAATTAGATTTTGAGGTGTAAACCACACTTCCTAAACCTATTTTTTCTGAATTAGTTTCAATATTTATTTTAAAAAGGGCTTCTTTAATTTTTTGAATTTCAGCGAGCTGATTTCCTGCTTTTTCACGTTCTAATTGTAACATGGCACGTCCCGTTTCGTGTTTATCGCCAGCGCTACTTTTAGTTTCGGTTGCCAAAGATTCTTGAATTTCTTTTATCGTATTCTGAATCGTTTGAAAACGATTTTCAACAAACTTAATACATTGCAAATGTAAATTTTCTTTAACGTTTTTCATCCGGCTTTTTGTAATCTAAAGCTCCTAAAAAGCCCATTTGTTTTACAATCCAAACTTTTCTATTTTGAATGTAATTTGATGCAGGGTTTGCTCTATATTTTCTTGGGTTAGGCAAAATAGCTGCAATAGCTGCGGCCTCAGATTGTGTTAGTTTTAAACCTGGTTTTTTAAACCAATATTGTGATGCTGCTTCGGCTCCATAAATACCATCCCCCATTTCAATACTGTTTAAATACACCTCCATAATACGTTCTTTAGACCAACATAGTTCGATTAAAAAAGTAAAATACGTTTCTAAACCCTTACGAAACCAACTGCGTTGCGGCCACAAAAAAACATTTTTTGCAGTCTGTTGTGTTATGGTGCTGGCGCCTCGAACTCGTTTTCCTTTCTTATTATATTCTATAGCCTTTTCAATGGCTTTATAATCAAAACCATTATGGTTTAAAAAATTTTGATCTTCGCTGCAAATAACTGCTCGTTGTAAGTTTTTAGATATCCCATCAATAGAAACCCAATCATGTTTCCAAACGTTTTTAGCTTTCTCTTCACTCCTTTCAAAATACCTAATAACCATGAGAGGCGTTACTTTTACTGGAACCCATTTATATACAAAAACCATAACTATGGAAAACACGAACAACCAAAAAATGGTTTTGAAAATGAATTTGAAGACGCGTTTTATTAAGGTCATTTTACTATTTTAATTAATCTCATGTAAAGGTTAATTCTGCTAATTCTTTACCAACTAAACTTCCAATGGCAACGCCCATTCCTCCCAATCTTACACCACAAAACACGTTATTTGAAATTGGTTTTACGATTGCTTTTTTTTGATTTCCAATACCCATAATGCCACTCCATCTATAATCAATTTCAAAAGGGATATCGGTTAAAATAGTTGTTTTTAATAAGTCTTCTAATTTATTTTGAATGATTTCTGTTTGATTAAATTCAATTGTTTCCTCAGCTTTAAAATCCAAGTTTCGTCCGCCACCTAAAAGAATTCGATCATCTATATTTCTAAAATAATAATAACCTCTATCTAAATGAAACGTGCCTTTTATATTGAGGTTGTCAATAGGTTTTGTGATTAAAACTTGTGCCCGAGCAGGTTTTACATTTTCATTTAAAAGCTGTGAAGCAAACCCGTTTGTGGCTATGAGCAATTTTGACGTTGAACATTCAAACTGATTGGTTTTAAGTTGTACAGAATTATTTCCTTCTGAAAAATGTTCGACATTAATATTGTTTAAAATTTTAATGCCTTTTGATTGTACTTTTTGAAGCAATGCTTCCATCATTTTACCAGTGTCTATTTGCCCTTCAAACTCATTGAAAATATAATCTTTTTTTACATTTTTAAAATTGAAAATATTGTTTTTTAAACTGAAAACCGCATCTTTAAAAACAGGTTTGAGTAATTTATTGATACTGTCTTTTTTTGATACACAACTTTCTAACAATTCCGTATCCGTTTCTAAAAACAACTCATAGCCACCTAATTGCTGATAACTTATGGCATTATCTCCCAAAGTTTCACGCAGTAATTTCAAACCATTTGCTCGTTGCTTGATAAGTTGAATAATGGCTTCTTCTGAATGTGATTTTAAATCATCAAGTATTTCGCTTAAACTACCAAAACACGCAAATCCAGCATTTTTTGTACTCGCGCCTTGAGGTAAAATACCTTTCTCTAAAACGAGAATTTTTGCTTTAGGAAATTGTTCTTTTAAATGTAATGCACAACTTAGACCTACAATCCCACTGCCAACAATCGTGAAATCGATATGTGACAACCAACTTTTTATTTCCCAATATGAAAAATTCATGTTACGAAGTTATTATAAACGCTTTTAGAAAAATAGATTTCTTGTGAAATACTTAATCAAGTTAAAAAATACTACTTTATAAAAGTGAAGCATAAAAAAACTCCGAAATTAATTTCGGAGTTTTTAGTTATTTACTCTTCTGTTTGTTTTTTTATAACAAAATCTTCCATAAATTTAGTGGTATAATTCCCCGCTAAATAATCTGGATGATCCATTAATTGCCTATGAAAAGGAATGGTCGTTTTTATACCTTCTATCACAAATTCATCTAAAGCACGCTTCATTTTATTTATCGCTTCTTCTCTAGTTTGCGCCGTTGTGATTAACTTAGCAATCATAGAATCGTAGTTTGGCGGAATCGAGTAGCCTGCATAAACATGGGTGTCTAAACGCACACCATGACCTCCTGGAGCATGTAATGTGGTAATTAATCCTGGTGATGGTCTAAACCCATTAAAAGGATCTTCAGCGTTTATTCGACATTCAATAGAATGTAATTTTGGGGTGTAATTTTTACCCGAAATTGGCACACCCGCAGCCACTAAAATTTGCTCTCTGATTAAGTCAAAATCAATAACTTGCTCGGTAATTGGATGCTCTACTTGAATACGCGTATTCATTTCCATAAAGTAGAAATTTCTATTCTTATCTACCAAAAACTCTATCGTTCCGGCACCTTCATAGTTTATATACTCAGCCGCTTTAACTGCTGCTTTACCCATTTTATCTCGAAGTTTATCGGTCATAAATGGAGACGGAGTTTCTTCGGTTAATTTTTGGTGACGACGCTGAATAGAGCAATCTCTTTCGGATAAATGACAAGCTTTTCCTCGAGAATCTCCAACAATTTGAATTTCAATATGGCGTGGCTCTTCAATAAGCTTTTCCATATACATATCATCGTTTCCAAAGGCAGCTTTACTTTCTTGTCTTGCAGAATCCCAAGCATCCTTAAGCTTTTCTGGCTTCCAAACGGCACGCATCCCTTTACCACCGCCACCAGCAGATGCTTTAAGCATTACTGGATAACCTGTAGCTTTTGCAACTTTTTCGCATTCTGCAAAGGTTTCAATAATCCCTTCGCTTCCTGGTACACAAGGTACGCCTGCAGCTTTCATTGTGGCTTTAGCGTTTGCCTTATCTCCCATTCTATCAATCATTTCTGGTGAAGCTCCAATGAATTTTATTCCGTGCTCATCACAAATTTTTGAAAATTTAGCATTTTCTGATAAAAAACCATATCCTGGATGTATAGCATCTGCATTGGTAATTTCTGCTGCTGCTATAATATTTGACATTTTTAAGTAAGATTCACTACTTGCTGGCGGACCAATACAAACCGCTTCATCGGCAAACTTAACGTGTAAACTTTCGGCATCTGCAGTTGAGTAAACAGCTACGGTTTTAATGCCCATTTCTTTGCAGGTTCTAATAACACGTAATGCTATTTCACCTCTGTTAGCTACTAATATTTTTTTAAACATATCTTTATGAGTTTAAGAGTTTATGGTTTAGTAGTTTAAATATTTAGTTATTACTCTAAGCGACTAAATTCTAAACTTGAAAACTTTAAACTTCAAATTAAGATGGATCTACTAAAAATAATGGCTGATCGAATTCTACAGGTGAAGAATCGTCAACTAATATTTTAACTATTCTTCCTGAAACTTCAGATTCTATTTCATTAAAAAGTTTCATAGCTTCAATAACACAAAGTACATCACCTTCAGATATGGTTTGTCCAACCTCAACAAATAATGGTTTATCTGGAGCTGGTTTTCTGTAGAATGTACCTATAATTGGCGATTTAATAGTAATATATTTTGAATCTTCACTGGTAGCCGCTGACGTGCTAGCTGCCACTGGCGCTTCTGTTGCTGCAGGTTGCGTAGCTGCTTGAGTTATTTGTGGCATTTGCGTAGCAGGAACTTGATGAACAATTGTAGTATCTGATTGTTCAGATCCTGTTCTAATGGTGATTTTTATATCATCCATTTCTAATTTAACCTTACTCGCTCCTGATTTGGCAACAAATTTGATTAAGTTTTGAATCTCTTTTATATCCATAATTTTGCTATTAAGTTAGTGGTTAGTTTAATGTATTATATGCCCATTTTAAATAAATAGACCCCCAATTAAATCCGCCTCCAAAAGCGGCGAATATTAAATTATCTCCTTTTTTCAGTTGTGATTCGTAATCATTTAAAAGTAACGGTAAAGTTGCTGATGTTGTATTTCCATATTTTTCAATATTCATCATTACCTTTTCGTCTTCTAGTTCTATTCTATTTGCAGTTGCATCTATAATGCGTTTGTTGGCTTGATGTGCAACCAACCAATCTACAGTGTCTTTCGTTAAATTATTTCGTTCTAATATTTTAACTGCGGCATCTGCCATATTAAAAACAGCATTTTTAAATACTGTACGTCCTTCTTGAAAAGCATAATGACCACCTTTTTCTAAAACTTCTGGGGTTAATGAGAAAGAGGAACCACCATAAGTGGCTTGCAAAAACTCACGTCCTGTTCCATCGCTTCTAAGGTATTCATCTTTTAAACCTAAGTCTTCAGTAGTAGGTTCAAATAAAACGGCACCTGCACCATCTCCAAAAATAATGCATGTGGCTCTATCTTTATAATTTACTATTGAAGACATTTTATCGGCTCCTATTAAAAGTACGTTCTTGTAACTTCCAGATTCTATATACTTTGCAGCTACCGACATTCCGAATAAAAAACTTGAACAAGCCGCATCTAAATCGAAAGAAAAAGCATTAGTCGCTCCAATACCAGATGCTGTAAAAGCTGCTGTTGAAGCTGCTTTCATGTCTGGAGTTGCAGTGGCAACAATAACAAGTTCTATATCTTTAGGGTTAATTCCTTTTTTATCAATAAGGTTTTGGGCGGCTTTAATGGCTAAGTAAGAAGTTCCTTTGCCTTCGTCTTTTAATATTCGACGTTCTTTGATGCCTGTTCTACTTGTAATCCATTCGTCATTTGTATCAACCATAGTTTCAAGAATCTGGTTGGTTAATACGTATTCTGGCACATAAGCGCCTACAGCTGTAATGGCCGCAGAGATTTTACTCATAACTTATAGTTAAATTGACTAAAAAATCATTAAAATTGGACAAAAACATTCAAAATTTTGTGAAAACTACTAAAATTTAGTGTAATATAACACAAATTAGTTGTTTTTGTCTTCATAAAATATATTTCATAAAAAAAACGCTCAACAAGTGAGCGTTTTGTATTATGCACGCATATTATCTATGCAACGTTTTCTACTTCTTCAGAGTTATCAATTAATATTTGACCTCTGTAGTATAATTTTCCTTCATGCCAATGCGCTCTATGGTACAGGTGAGGTTCACCAGTTGTTGGGCATGTAGCAATTTGTGGCGCAGTTGCTTTGTAATGAGTTCTTCTCTTATCTCTTCTTGTTTTTGAGATTTTTCTTTTAGGATGTGCCATTTTTTATATTTTATTTATCCGTTAATAGTTTCTTTAATGTATTCCAGCGAGGGTCTGTTTCCTCTTCTTTATCTTTTTTATCTTTAAGCTTTGGGCTTAATTCTTCTAATTTATTAAGTATTTCAGAATCTAATGTTCCATCTTCAACGCCTGGATGAATACGTTTAATTGGCACTGAAAGCACTATTAATTCGTATACATATTGCTGAATATTAACTTCGTACGTTCCGTGAGGAATAATTAAAATATCAACATTCTCATCGTTATATTCATCACCGAACTTAACTACTAAATCAAAATCATTTTCAATGGTTTGATTATAAGGTTCGTTTGTTAAATCGCAATTCACATTAACAAATCCGGAAATTTTAAAGTGTAATTCTAATAAAGTTGTCTTTTTTTCTAAAACAACATCTACCTTAACGTTTACATCGTTAAAATCTTCATACTCAAAATATTCAAAGAACGCTTGCTTAACATTGTACTCAAAATTGTGTTTCCCTATCTTTAAACCTACAAATGGAATTGTAAACTCTTTCAATGGCTTCATTATCACGTCTATTTTGAGCCTGCAAATATATAAATTTTTTGTTTACACTAGAGTACTTATAAACATTTTTTTGTTTATATCTTTCGAGAGCCTTTTTTTAACGGATTTGATGTAATTTCTTCATAATCAATTCTGTTTTTAAAAATTTGAATGGCCGCATAAAGTGCTTCTTTAAAAGAATTCTCATCGGCCTCTCCTTTTCCAGCAATTTCATATGCAGTTCCGTGGTCTGGTGAGGTTCTTACTTTATTTAATCCAGCTGTGTAATTAACACCTTGACCAAACGATAAGGTTTTAAAAGGAATTAAACCTTGATCGTGATAAGAGGCTATTATGGCATCAAAATTTTTGTAATTATTTGAGCCAAAAAAACTATCGGCGGCATATGGCCCATAAACTAATTTTCCTGTGTCTTTTATTTTTTGAAGTGTTGGTCGTAAAACCGTGTCGTCTTCCGTTCCAATTACACCGTTATCTCCTGTATGTGGATTAATCCCTAAAACCGCAATTTTTGGTCTTCCTATTTTAAAATCTTTTTGAAGAGATTTGTAAACGGTGCTAATTTTCTTTTCAATTAATTCTGAAGTGATATGATTCGACACATCTTTAACCGGAACATGGTCGGTTAACAAACCAACTCTTAACGTGTCGTTTACCATAAACATTAGGCTTTCGCCTTCTAATTCTTGAGCCAAATAATCTGTGTGCCCAGGAAAATTAAATTTTTCAGATTGAATATTATGTTTATTAATTGGCGCAGTTACTAAAACATCTATGCCGTTGCTTTTTAAAGCTGCTGTTGCAGATTCTAAAGATTTAATAGCATATTCTCCGATTTTTAAATCTTCTTTACCAAAATCAATGTTTACAGGTTCTTTCCAAGTATTAAATACATTAATTTTTCCTTTAATTATTTGATTTGTATTATGAATACTGTTGAAATTAATTTCAGATTTAAAGTGTGTTTTTAAAAAACTCATCACTTTTATAGATGCAAAAATTACTGGTGTACAGAAATCTAAAATTCTTTCGTCTTCAAAAGTTTTTAAAATAATTTCGCCACCAATGCCGTTTAAGTCTCCTATAGAGATTCCAACTATTATATTTTCTGCTTCTTTCATTAAAAATGATGCCTTTTGTTCGTAATTTTGAAATTCATTTGTTGAGGCAAATTTAACTAAATAAACAGATAATATTATGTTTACTGGAATTATTGAAGATATAGGTGTGGTTTCAAATTTAAAACAAGAACTTGACAACCTTCACATCACTATAAAAAGTACCTTAACAGACGAACTGAAAATTGACCAAAGTGTAGCACATAATGGCGTTTGTTTAACTGTTGTGAATATAAATAATGATGAATATACGGTTACTGCAATAAAGGAAACACTAGATAAAACAAGTCTTAATACATTAAAAGTAAGCGATAAAGTAAATTTAGAACGTGCCATGAAACTGGGCGACAGACTTGATGGGCATATTGTGCAAGGTCATGTAGACCAAACTGCAATTTGTAAAAATATTGAAGACGCTAATGGTAGTTGGGTCTTTACATTTAGTTATGATTCTAAACTAAATAACATCACTATCGAGAAAGGCTCTGTTACTGTAAATGGAACAAGCTTAACGGTTGTTAATTCTAAAAAAGATTCGTTTAGCGTTGCCATAATACCCTATACTTACAAGCATACAAACTTTAACAGCTTTAAAAAAGGAACTGTTGTAAATTTAGAGTTTGATGTTTTAGGAAAATATGTGAGTAGACTACTTGAGTTAAGAAAATGAAATAATTTACTTTTTTAATACATAAACCTTTCTAGCACCATAAGCTATAGCAAAAAAAGCACCTATTAATAAACCACCATCAATTGGAAGACCAGGTGGGCCTGCTTCTGGTTGAGGTTTTGGTGGCCCCTTGCCGTCTTGGGCAATACATACAAAACTTATTAAAACAAATAAGATTGAGGCTAATATTCTTTTATTTTGCATTGTCATGGGGTCACAAAATTATAAAAAAAAGTAAGTTAACAAAATAATAATAAGCATTTGTCGGAAAAAAAATCCATGAAACGCTTATAATGGTCGTTAAAACAAACTTTATTAGGTATTTTTCTACAAAAACAATTATTTTTTAATTAAAATTGTTGCTTGAATGAAAAAAACTCTTTTTATAATGGTACAAATATATATATAATTAAACACCAAAAAAAAATTAAAATAAATTATATCAACAGGTTATTAATATTTAGAGTACGATTAGTGGAAATTCTTAAGTTTCTTGAAAGGTTTATAAATCTAAAAAAAGGGGTTAAATCGATTTGATTCAATTAAATTCTCTATAGCCTCTTTAAAGTAAACTATTCTGAAAAATGATTAAAAAACTACTCCATATTAATGAAACAGTTTAAAATTGTGGTCCCACTTGGGCTCGAACCAAGGACCACCTGATTATGAGACGGATTATTTTGATTTTCATTTAGTTGCATTTAGTATATTATGTCCTCATTATCAGTTATTTATGATTTTTTATTTTGTTTTTATTTGCATATTATTTACCTTTAAAAGGCCATTTGTTGTACTGATTAATTCTAAGCCTATGTCACATAAAACTCTTCAACGCTACAACAAAGAATTAAAAGCGATTGCAGAAATATGTGGCATTGACAAAACTCTAACGAGTTACGTGGCTAGACATAGTTTTGCTAACTGTTTAAAACAAAAAGGAGTCGCAACCGATATAATTAGTGAATCTATGGGCCATCAAAATCTTAGTATCACACAAACTTATCTCAAGGAATTTGAT
>TARA_R110002096_G_scaffold11766_9_pt1 | contig 37222 bp, 27 predicted proteins | sample TARA_R110002096 | Tara Oceans TARA_R110002096 (sample SAMEA4397295) | marine metagenome | biome: Polar Biome; feature: [DCM] deep chlorophyll maximum layer (ENVO:01000326); material: water (ENVO:00002006), including particulate matter (ENVO:01000060) such as... | depth 35 m
GCTGGAGGACGTGGTGCTCCTGTGCGTCCCGCAGTTCAACGTCGACGGAGACGCCGCGCGGGATCCGCGTGAGCGCGTCGCGCAGAACGGGCCCGAGGTCGTCGGCCATCGACCGAACGCGGCAGGCCTCGACCTGAACCGCGACTTCATCAAGCTCGAGTCGCCCGAGGTGCGCGCCCTGACCGGGCTGTTCCGCGAGTGGGATCCGACGCTCTTGATGGATCTGCACGCGACGAACGGCACGCATCACGGGTATCACCTGACGTATGCGCCGAGCTTGTCCCCCAACGTCGATCCGGCGATCGACGGGTTCTGTCGCGATGTGCTCTTAGCCGGGGCGCGGGAGCGTTTGGATCAGGACGGCATACGCGTCTTCGACTACGGCAACTCGGGCAACGATGCGCCGTACGTCTGGCGCACCTACGACCATCGGCCGCGCTTCGGCACGAACCTCTACGGCTTGCGCAATCGGTTCAGCGTGCTGTCCGAGGCGTACGTCTACCTGGACTTCGCCGAGCGCGTGCGGGTGACGCACGCCTTCGTGCTCGAGATCCTGACGATCACGGCAGAACGGGGCGACGACATGCGCCGCATCTGCCGCGAAGCCGACGAGCGCGCCGTCGCAGGCGGTCTACGGTTCGGCTACGACACGCGCTTGGCGCCCAAGGTCCCGTTCGACCTCTTGCTCGGTGAGGTGCGCGAGGTCCCCGTCGGCGATCTCGGTGTGCGCGTGGAGGCCGTCGACCGCATCCGGAGCGAGACTGCACACGCCCAGGTGGCGTTCGAGTCGACGTCGTTCACCGACCTGCCGTTCGCCTGGATCATTCCCTTGGAGGAGCAAGATCTGCTGGATCGACTGCATGCTCACGGCGTTCGGGTCGAGCGCTGGTCGTCTTCGGATGCCCTGAAGCGATACCCCAAGCAGGTCTTCTGGATCACGGAGGTGGACCGGTCTCCTCGAGCGTTTCAAGGTCATCACGAGGTCCGCTGCCGAGGAACGTGGAGCGGGGGGCAGTCGTGGTGCCGTCCGAACTCCATGCAGTACGTCGTGCGCTCCGGGCAGCCGCTCGGTCGGTTGGCCGCTCAGTTGCTCGAGCCACAGAGCGAGGACTCACTGGTCACCTGGAGCGTGATTCAGGTCGAGGATCCCACGGAGCATGGGATCAGTCAGACTCCGCCCTTTTCCATCTGCGGCTTGTTGCTCGATGGGATCGGGCCGGACGACGTCTTTGAGTTGGTCGATTCACCTGACTGAGCCTCGCTCTGCGGCGTACACAGCCACAACCCCAGCGCGATACCCAGCCACGACGCCAGCATGTCGCTGGACGACAGCACGCGCTCGGCCAGGAAGTGCTGGGACAGCTCCTCGGCGGTCAGCGCCAGGAACGCCAAGCTCGGTCCGACCCGCAGGCCCGCGACACGCCAGGATCCGAGTCCCAAATCGAGCACGACCGTCAGGCCCAAGGCGAGCAGGAGGTGCGCCAGATCGTCCCCGAACGGTTGTTCGTGAACGCGTCGCGCCCACGCCGGAAGCTCTCCCAGATCGGCCAGAAAGACCAGTCGGGTCAGCGCAGTGACGTAGGCGAGCGCGAGCAGTCGAAGGGCGAGTCGGGTCATCTGTCTCGAACGTACCTCGCTCGTCCCGACCCGGTCCGCTCCCATGGGGTTCTTCCCAGGGCAGGAACCACGTGCGATTCATGGCTGGAGTCGTAAGATGGATCGCCATGCGCCGCGTTCTGCCGTCCCTCCACCGCCGTTCCATGGCGGGTGTCGAGCGAACGGGGAGCGTTCTGCGCGCGCCGAGTCGCGGACTCGATCTGGGCTGGATGCGAGGACTGCTGATCGCCTTCCTGACCCTCGCGGGCTCGTCGACCGTCGCGGAAGCCCAGACGAACTGGTACGTCGATCTGACCGCTCCGTCCTATGGCAACGGCAGTCCCGCGTTGCCGTTCCCGTCGATTCAACGCGCGCTGGATCATCCGGGACGCGTCCAGGGCGATGTCATCCGCATCCGTCCCGGGGTGTACGACGAGGAACTCGTGATCACAGGTCCGGGGGCGATCCTGGAGCCCACCGCCCAGGGCCAGGGGACGGTCGTCCTCGACGGAGGGCGCACGCATCGGATCCTCGACATCCTGGGACCCGCGCGCGTACGGCTCGAGCGACTGACGTTCCGCGGCGGGTTCGCGGGGCAGGGCGCTGGCGTCCGCGCGACCGACTGCTTGCTCGAGATGGTCGATTGCGACTTCATCGAGAACCAGATCGATGGCACCGCGCTCTTCCCGGAGGGCGCGGCATTTTGGGCGAGCGGTTGCGACCTGATCGTTTCGGGATCCTCGTTCTGCGAACACGATGAGGGCGGCGCGCTCGCCCTCACCGACTGTCGCATGCTTCTGGATGATTGCATCGTCCGCAACAACGCCCGTTTCAGCACGGTCTTCGGGCCGGCCTCGGGCTTGACGATGACCGACTGTTGGGTGTTGATGCGCGACAGTCTGTTCACCCTGAACGGGATGAGCAGCGGCGAGTTCACCCCGGCCCTCGGCGGAGCTCTGCAGGCGGTCGGCGGTGGACTCATGGTCGAGGGCTGCACGTTCCTGAGCAACTGGAACGAGTTCCGCGGCGGCTCGATGGTCCTGGCGGACACCCATGCGACCATCGTCAACACGACGTTCACGGACGAGCGCTCGTTCGACCAGTACGGCGGCGGCGCCATCTACATGCATGATGGTCAGCCCGTGTCCGTGGACCTGATCGGGTGCCACTTCGAAGGATGCCGCGCCGGGGAGGGCGGTGCGCTCTACTTGACGGGTGGCTCCCTCACCGCGAACGACTGCCGATTCCATGCGAACGAGGCCTCATCGGTGTTCTTCCTTCCGGAATCGGGCCGCGGCGGCGCCGTGTATGCGTATCCCGGATCGTCCGCTGTCTTCACCCGCTGCATCTTCACCGAGAACGTGTCCCATGGCGACTTCGACGCCTCCGGTGCCCAGGGCGGGGCGGCTTGGGGCAACATCCTGTTCGATCGCTGCACGCTGGTCGACAACGATGCGACGGACGAATCGTTCGACCCGGGCGAGGGCGACGCCGGCTACGACGTCGAGATGTACCAGACCATCGCATGGGGCGGTCAGCCCGATGCGCTAGCGGGCCTCCTGTCCTTGGCGACCTACTGCGACATCGAAGGTGGCTTCGCGAACACCGGCAACGTCGACGTCGATCCCCACTTCTGGAACGAGAGCATCGCGGACTACCACCTGATGCCCAGCTCGGCCGGCCGCGATGGAGGAGATCCTCTTGAACCGTTGGACGGGGACGGATCCCTGCGCGACATGGGCGCCTTTCCGTTCGTCGTCGGCGCCTACGCACCCGACCCCCAACTCGCGTGTTCGAGCGAACCCGACTCCGTCGGTGGCGTGGCGACGATCGGCTTCACCGGAGACCCGGACCTGACTCCGATCACGCCGTTCGAGGTGATCGGCGAGGGCCTGCGCCCCAACACGTTCGGCTACCTGTTCCTCGGCACCAACCACCTGCAACAACCGTTCAGCGGCGGGGGCACCGTCTGCTTCGACAACATGTTGATGCGCACCGCTCTCGCGTTCACCGGCGGCGACGACCTGGTGCCCGGCAGCGGCAGCTTGAGCGAAGTGCTGGACCCCGCCCTCCTGCTGGGCCTCGGGCTGGGCGTCGGAGATCCGGTCGTCGCGCAGTACTGGTACTACGACATGGGGGCCGGGTTCGCCCAGACGGACGCCCTGATCTTCACGTTGCAGCCCTGAGGTCGGTTCCGCGCGAACGTCGTCGCCCTGTGCTGGCTGTTGACGCGCGGCACGAAAACGCCCCGCCGACCAGAGGCCGACGGGGCGTGTGCTCAGCGGGGCGAACCCGCTCGATCAGTTGTACGTGACGCTGATCGCGTTGCTGAAGTTGGAAGCGGCTCCATCGCGGTGCCAAGCCTGGAAGAACCAGGTCTGACCGGCGAGGATCGGCCCGTTGTAGGGGTGGGGCAGGTCCAGGATGTCGATCGGGATCGAGATGTGACCGCCCGCTCCGCTGTTCTGCAGTTGGGTCTGGAAGCGCAGGATCGAGCCACCGAGGCAGAGGTGACCGTCACTGCCGCCGGGGTTCAACGTGACCGAATTGGTCTGCGAGGTGAGGAAGAAGCCGAACTGGTTCGTCGGCATGTGATACGCGTGCAGGGTCAGGTCCTGGTCGGCGACCGCCGTGCTGCCCGATGCCGTGGCGCGCGTCCATTGGCCGGTCGAGTTGGCCTGGCCGGGGTCGCAGACCCACGTGCCGATCCGACACGTCGTTTCGGGTGCGGCCAGGTTGACGGCGTTCGCGTTCGGCGCCTTGTAGAGGTGGAAGCGGTCCATCTTGAAGTTGTTGGAGCGCCCGCTGAACTCGATGCGGTTGATGCCGCGTCCCATCGTGAAGGTCGCGCCCGGCTGGTTGTTGGGGGCGAGGTCGAAACGGGAGTCCCAGGTCCACGCGCCGATGGTGGAGGGACCGTTCGAGAACAGCTTGAGCCACGGACCGTTGTTGAGTCGAGCCCAGCAGTCGTTCTCCTCGGTGTCGTTGGGATGATCGTGTCGGTTGTGCAGGTTGAGGACGTAGGTGCTCGCTTCGAGGACCTCGACGACATAGGTCAGGACGCCTTGACCCGCCTCGTTCTCGTTGAAGAGGTTCGGGCCGTTCCAGCGGTAGTAGCCCGTGCCGGCGAAGCCAGCATCGGAGTTCTCGAAGACCCAGTCACCCGTGGGAGCGACGGACTCGATCTCGATGATCGCGATGTTGTTCTGGGTGACGCGAATCGGCGTGCCGTTGTTCACGGTGGGCGCGGGCATGGCGTGGAGGACGCTCAAGCCCAGGACGATCGGGCAAGCGGCAAGAAGGGAGCGCATGAGAGTGTGGGAAGAGCTGGTGGATGGGAGCGCGCGTGTGCGCGCCCGATCGCGATGCGGGGAGAGTCGTCGGCGCCGAGGAAAGGGTCGGACGCCAGGGGATGGGTCGTGTCGCGGAGCGCCTTCGTTCCGGGTCAAAAGCGTACATCCCCGGCGGCGAACCCCGCTACCTTGGTCAGGTGGACACGTCGAAGTTGATGCGCATCGCCCTGGCTCAGATCGCTCCGAAGCTGCTGGACGGGGCCCAGACCCTGGCTCGGATCTGTGAGCGCGTGGAGGAGGCGGCCCAGAATGGGGCAGACTTGGTGGTCTTCGGCGAGGCGCTCCTCCCGGGGTACCCGGTCTGGACCGGTCGCACCGATGGCGCGCAGTTCGACTCCCCGCTCCAGAAGGAACTGCACGCCCGCTACCTCGAGTCCGCGGTCGACCTCGAAGCGGGTGGACTCGACGAGTTGTTGGCTGTGGCTCGCAAGCACGGCATCGCCGTATCGTTGGGCATGATCGAGCGCGGCGCGGATCGCGGCGGCCACAGCTTGTTCTGCACGTCCGCGTTCGTCGACCGGGACGGAGTCCTGCAATCGACGCACCGCAAGCTCGTGCCGACCTACGAGGAGCGCTTGTCCTGGGCGCCCGGCGACGGGCATGGACTCGTCGTGCACCGCATGGGGGAGTTCCGCGTCGGAGCGCTCAATTGCTGGGAGAATTGGATGCCCCTGCCGCGCGCGGCGTTGTACGCCGAAGGTGAGAACCTGCATCTGGCGCATTGGCCCGGCAGCGAACGCAACACCCGACCGATCACCCCGTTCCTCGCGCGCGAGGGGCGCTCGTACTGTGCGTCGGTCTCGGCGCTGATCCGGCACCAGGATCTCCCCGAGGACCTACAGGGCTGGATGAAGACGACGCCGGGCGAGGTTCTGTGCGACGGAGGTTCCTGCCTGGCCGGTCCGGACGGCGCATGGATCCTCGAACCGCACGTCGGGGTGGAAACGGTCCTCTACGCCGATCTGGATGTGCGCGTCGTCTACGGGGAGCGGCAGAACTTCGATCCCGCAGGTCACTACTCCAGGCCGGACGTCTTGCGTCTCCATGTTGATCGCAGGCGACCGAACGGCGCGTTCCCGGATGCGCCCAACTTCCCAATCGTGTGATGCGTGCCCTGCGCCCGACCCCGCTCTTCCCCTTTCGCACTCCCACCCCGCCTCGCATTCCCAAGAAGACCCTTCTCACCCATGCCTGCCGGACCTCCCGAGTCCGCGGTCGGCCTCGGTGAACCACCGACCCGCCCGTCCGAGACGTCGGCGGGCTCCAACGCACGACGCGCTGGCCTTCCGAGGAAGATCAGCGCGTCGTGCGTGGGAGAACTGGGAGTCGTCAGCTCTTGGCGCGCAGCGGGTCGAGGCTGGGTTCGGCCTCGGGGATCACGTCCGGCTGGGTGGTGCGCACCAGGCCCGCCGGGATCGGAACCCGCACCGGACCCACGGGCTTCAGGTAGCGGCGTCGCGGACGTTCCCGCTCGAGGCCCGACAGTTGCAGGACGCGTTCGACCGTCCGCGTGCGCTCCTGCATCGAGAGGCTGGCGACCGGGATGTACGGCACGGCGAACATCTCGAGCATCAGCTTGACCATGCCGTCGATGCGCACGACCTCTTCCCAATCACTGCGTTCGCGCACGCCGTCGTCGGCCAGGAGTTCGCGGTGGGGCCGCAGGTAGAACACGACGCCGGCGCGCACGTGTTGCATGTACTCGGCGAGGCGCGGACTGGTGAAGACCTCGGGCGCCAGCTGCGAGTGCTGCGCGGCGTAGGCCAGGTTGCAGAAGGCGCGGTCCGAGACGTACGAACCCTCCTGCTTCTCCTCGGACTCGACCTGGCGCTCGAAGACCTGGGCCTGGTAACGGCTGACCAACTCGATGTCGGTGCGCAGCGTGTCCAGGCTGGCCTCCATCTCGGCCAGGACGCTGCGCGCCACCTCGGAGATCATCGGGATGCTGTAGCGATCGCGGATCCAGCGGGCCAGGGTCGTCTTCCCGGTGGCGTGGGCGCCGACGAGATAGATGCGGTGGGGACCTTCCATAGGTGCGTGCGGTGGTGCCCGGGGCAGAATCGGGCGATGGAAGCGGGACCGGGGCGAGGGGGAACGCCCCCGGTGAGGGACGGGGTTCGACCCACGCAGGATACCAATGGAGGGATGGGTGTGGTGTCCAACCACTAAATGTGGGGGGTGCGTGCCCGGTCCGGCGGTCAAGGGGCTGTTGCTCCCCAGCTGAACCCACTCTGGGCACCCAGGCCTGTGGAGAACTCCTCTGGCGTGACCCGGGAGGGGCAAGATCCGGTCGTTGGACCGTAGTCTCCAGGCATGAAGTGCTCGACGTGGTTCCTGATCCCGGCCTGCGCGCTGGCCGTGGTCAGCGCGATGGCCAGCTGCGGTGCGCGTCGCTCTTTGCCGCTCCGGGACGACACGCCTTTGCAGGGTCGAGCGCTTCGCCCGGCCGGTTCGGTGCGGCTCGAGACGTGGCACGACGACGTGCGTCAACGTGACGTGCCCGTGCAACTGCGCTTGCCCACGTCGCCCGAGCCCTGGCCCTTGATCGTGATGTCCCACGGAGCCGGCGGCAATCGGACCACCGGCGGCTACCTGGCCGAGGCCCTGGCGCACGCCGGATATGTGGTGGTGCAGGTCGAACATCCGGGCTCCAACACGACCGCGTTGCAGAGGGGCGGCAAGCGCTTCCGTCGCATGCGCCGGAACCTTCAAGCGATGGTGCAGGAGCCTCAGAACTGGGCGCACCGTCCGCAGGACGTCTCGTTCGTCCTGGACCAGCTCTTGCAAGGCCCCATGGCGACGCGCCTGGACGCCGAGCGCATCGGAATCTGCGGACACTCCTATGGCGCCTTCACGACGATGGCGATCGCAGGGATGACAGTCGACATGCCCGGTGCGCCCGACTCCTCGTTTCGCGATCCCAGGGTGCGCGCGGCCGTTGCGTTGTCACCCCAGGGCGCGGGCACCATGGGGGTGGACGCTGGTGCATGGAGGGCGATCGCCATTCCGCTGTTGATGGTGACCGGCACCCAGGACAAGGGGCTCGGCGGTCAACCCTGGACGTGGCGTCGCGAACCGTTCGAGGAGATGAAGCGTCATCCGGGGACGGCGTACTTCGCCCTCGCGACGTTCGAAGGGGCCGGACACGGTTCGTTCGGAGATGGGGACGGTGGCTGGTTGGGGGGGCTGCTGATGTCCGGTGCGAACGACACGAAGTTCCATACGGCCGTACTCGACACGGTCCTGGGGTACTTCCGCGTGCAACTGGATCCCGGTTTCGGCAAGCCCCCTCCCGGTTCCGGTGGTCGGCCCATGTCTCCGCATCACGCCGACCCTGACGTGCGTTGGTCGATCGAAGGGGTCTGGCCGAGTCCCCGGCGTTGATCCCGACGGGCGGATTCCATCCCGGGGATTGGGCGGGAGCGCCTGGCCCCGTAGGCTGTCGAGCGCGGGGCGCAAAGCTTCGAAACCCATGGCCAGCGATCCCGAAACCAAAGGCATCCACAAGTATGTGGCGCGCTACCTGCGTGGCCTCGGGCGGATGGACGGCCTGCGTGTCGTCGACGTGCCCGCAGGGGCCGGCCGCACCAGTCGGATCCTGTACGAAGCCGGAGCCGAGGTCGTCGCGCTCGATCTCTTCCCCGAGATGTTGCAGGTCGATGGACTCGAAGGAACGTTCGCGGACCTTAGTGAGCCCTTGCCGGTCGAGGACGGTTGGGCCGACCTCGTGATCTGCCAAGAGGGCATCGAACATCTGAGCGACCAGCTGTCCGCGCTCGAGGAGTTCAACCGCATCCTCAAGCCGGGCGGCCGCTTGCTGATCACGACCCCGAACCTGTCCAACCTGCGCTCACGCGTTTCGTGGTTCCTGATGGAGTCCGACATGTGGCGCCGCATGCCGCCGTCCGAGGTCGACAGCATCTGGTTCAGCGAAGGCGCGTCCGATCGCCTGTATTTCGGGCACCTGTTCCTGCTGGGCGTGCATCGACTCCAGTCCTTGCTGCGCATCGCCGGGTTCCAGTCGGAGGAGCGCATTCGCACCAAGGCCAGCATCACTTCGGTGTGGATGACGGTGCTCGCATGGCCGGTGCTCTGGCTCACGACGACGCTGGCTCAGGTGCGCTATCCCCGCAAGAATCGCCATATCTCGCCGGAACTGGTGACGCCAGTCTTCCAGGAGCACCGGGACCTGAACCTCAGCTTCACGACCAACGCGTGCAAGTCGATCTTCTGGGTCCAGCGCAAGGCGATGGAGGTTCCGGAGGCACGCGCACGGCTCAAGGATCTGACCCGATCCGGCCAAGGCGAGCATTGACCCATCGCTGAGGGCTATGCTGTGGGTCCGCCTTCCCCCCGGAGATCCCCATGGCCAAGAAGCCCGTATTCAAAGCACCGCCCGACAAGCTCGCCCTCTACGAGAAGGTGCTCGAGGCGTTCCCTGAGGTCGAGCTGAAAGGCGCGGCGAATGCCTACACGGCGTTCAACGGGAACATGTTCAGCTTCTTGCTCGAGGATGGCCGGCTCGCCCTGCGCTTCGATGAGGGCGAGCTGGACGAGATCCTGGCCAAGTACAAGGCGGAGCCGTGCCGCATGTACGGGCGGATGATGCGCGGTTACGCCGTGCTCCCGGACGCGCAGCTCAAGAAGGTGCGCTCGACGACCAAGCTCTTCGAGCGCAGCTTCGCGTACGTCAAGACGTTGAAGGCCAAGCCGACAACGAAGAAGAAGGCGGTCGCCAAGAAGCCGCCGGTGAAGAAGGCGTTGATCCAGAAGCCCAAGGTCAAGAAGAAGGCCGTGGCGAAGCCCGTGGCGGCGAAACCTGTTGCCGTGAAGATGGCGGCAGCGAAGAAGTCCGCGGCCAAGGTGGCTCCGGCCAAGAAGGCGGCCACCAAGAAGGCTCCTGCCAAGAAAGCTGCGGCTAAGAAGGCTGCGCCCAAGAAAGCTGCGCCCAAGAAAGCCGCGGTGACGAAGGCTGCGCCCAAGAAAGCCGCGCCCAAGAAGGCCGCCACGAAGAAAGCGGCGCCGAAGAAAGCGGCGCCCAAGAAGGCTGCGGCGAAGAAGAAGACCGCCAAGAAGGCGCCCGTCCGGCGCTGACGTCTCGAGCATGCGTCGAGGTGCGCTGTCGAAAGGCGAGGGTGGTCGCATCGGACGCGGTTCGTGCGCCGCGCAGCCTCGACCGAGCGTGGACCGAATGGCCTGACCTCGAACGCGCGATGAGCACGTCCAGGAACGGTTGCGACAGGCCATCGAGAATCGCCGGTGGTGAGGACTGCTCGTGAACGGACGCTCCATCGAGTCCCTAGGTCCACGTCTGCTCCGCACGCATTCATGCCATGCGTGCTCGATCCGCTGATCCCGCGCTGTCCGGTTCCCGACCTGGACCCACGTCGCGTCGGCCTGCGCGTCGTCACCGAGATGTTCCGCTGACTCGCGGGCGTCGGCTCGAGGGGTCGAACCACCCTGGCCCCAAGTCGTATGCTCCCAGCCCGGAGCGCGTCACGTGATCCGGTCTCGCGATGCTCTTCAACTCGTGGCAGTACATCCTGTTCTTCCCCGTGGTGGTGGCGGCGTACTTCACGTTGCCGCACCGCGCGCGTTGGGCGTGGCTGTTGGGTGCAAGCTACGTCTTCTACGCATGCTGGAAACCGGCGTACCTGATCCTGATCGTTGCGTCCACGTTGGTGGACTACGTCGTCGGGCTGCGCATGGACGGAGCCGAGTCCAAGGGGAGTCGCAAGGCTTGGCTGGGCGTCAGCCTGGCCGTGAACCTGGGCTTGCTGTTCACCTTCAAGTACCTCGGGTTCGCGAACGAGGTGCTGCGCGGACTGCTGCACAGCCTGGGCTGGACGTACGAGGTCGAAGGGTTCGACCTGTTGCTGCCCGTGGGCATCTCGTTCTACACCTTCCAGACGCTGAGCTATTCGATCGACGTGTATCGCGGCGATCGCAAGGCGGAGCGGCACCTGGGGTACTTCGCGTTGTACGTGTCGTACTTCCCGCAGCTGGTGGCCGGTCCGATCGAACGCTCGACGCGTCTGTTGCCGCAACTGTGGGCCGAGGCGAAGTGGTCGGAGTCGCGCGCCACCGAAGGCCTGCGGCTGATCGGCCTGGGGGTGTTCAAAAAGGTGGTGATCGCCGACCGCCTGGCCGTGTTCGTGGACGGCGTCTACGGCGACCCCGAGGCCTATCCGGGAGGCGCGGCGCTGCTGGCGACGGTCTTCTTCGCCTTCCAGATCTACTGCGACTTCTCGGCGTATTCGGACATCGCGATCGGCTCCGCCAAGGTGCTGGGCCACGACCTGATGCGGAACTTCGACCGACCGTACTTCGCCACATCCATCGGCGACTTCTGGTCGCGCTGGCACATCTCGCTGTCCACGTGGTTTCGCGACTACGTCTACATTCCGCTCGGCGGCAATCGCGTGCGCGAGGTCCGTTGGTTCGCCAACATCGCGATCGTGTTCGTGGTCAGCGGCCTGTGGCACGGCGCCAGTTGGTGCTTCGTGATCTGGGGGGCGTTGCACGGCACCTACTTCGCCGTCGAGCGAGTGACTCGCAAACTGCGAGTGACTTGCATGCGTGCGCTGGGCATCACGCGTTGGCCTTGGCTGCAGCATTCTCTGGCGGTGGTGACGACGTTCACGTTGGTGCTGTTCGCTTGGATCTTCTTCCGCGCGCGCTCCTTGGGCGAGGCCGGGTTGGTGATCGAACGGATCGCCAGCGGTTGGGGTTTGGGCGATGGAGGTCTGAAGCGAACGCTGTCGAGCCTGGGGATGCGCGGCAGCGAGTTCGACACCAGCGTGGGGCTGATCGTCCTGTTGCTGGTGGTTCAGGCGTTGCACGGCAAGGGGTTGGCCAGCGAGTGGTTGGCTCGGCTGCGCATGCCGGTGCGGTGGGCGGCCTACGTGTTGGTGACGTTGGTCATCCTGAACTACGGCGTGACGCAAGAAGTGCCCTTCCTCTACTTCCAGTTCTAGGCGCCGCATGAATCTCGCAATCCGCATCGGCCTGCTGGCCGCGATCGTGGTGACCGTGCAGGTCCCGCTCGGCTGGCGGCGTTTGCCCCGTGAGGTGCGTGAGTTGGACGAGCGCATCGAGCGCGGCCTGGACGTCGTGCAGTTCGCGGACAGCGTGAACGCGTCGTACGCGCCGTCCGATACCGATACGCGGTCGGTGGCGCAGATGCTCGATGCGGTGCTCGAGGATCGTCACGTCGATGCCATTCACCACGCGGCCTATCAACCTGCGGTCTACCTGGCCTACCTGGAGAACCTGCGGGCGCGTGGCGTGACGCCGAAGACCGTCGTCGTCCCGATCAATCCGCACATCTTCTCGCCGAACTGGACGATGCGTCCGGACTGGCAGTTCGAACGCGAGCGTTTCGCCCTCGGTCATCCGCGCCTCGCCAGCTTCGTCGATCCGCTGATGATCTTCCGCGCCGTGTCGGCCACCGAGGCGTCGATGTCCGCGTACGTGGACGCGCCGGTGTACGAGGGTCGCCAGGTGGTGGGGCGCTTGACCTCGATGGCCGGTCCCCGTTCCGGTGATCGAAAAGGGGACCAGACGGCGCGCATCTTCACGTGTCATTACATGGCGCAGGTACATCGTTGGATGCCGCGCGTGTCCGACCTGGAGGCCATCCTTGCGTGCGTCGAGTCGATGGGCTGCGAGTTGGTCGTCTACATCACCCCGATCGATGTCGAGGAGGGCGAGCGGCTCTTGCCGGGCCGCTTCCGGAATCAAGTGCGGGCCAATGCCGAGTTCCTCGTCCGTCACTTCGCCGGGCTGGGCGTGACGGTGCACGACTTCAGTGCGCACTGCGAGCATGCTCGTTTCTACTGGCCGGTGGCACCGGACGAGCACCTGGACGCGCAGGGGCGCGCCGCGTTGGCCGGCTGGATCGCCGACGCGATTCGCACGGCGAAACCGGTTGGCGCTTCCGGCGAATGAGAGCGTATGGTGAGCCGATGCTCCGCACCCTCTTGGCACTCACGTTGGTCCTCGCCGGCTGCTCGTCTCCGGGCATACGGATGACCGTCCTGAACTCACCGCCCGAACCCGCAAAGCCCATGGCCCATCCTCCCGTCGCCAGCACGATCTTCTACGCCGAACTCCCCGTGACCGACATCGGCGCGGCGAAGTCGTTCTTCACGGGCGTCTTCGGTTGGGAGTGGCAGGACTGGGGCCCGACCTATGCCGACACGCAGAACGCGGGACTCGGCTGCGGCTTGTCGGAGTCCGCCGAGGCTCCGCCGCTGGGCGTGCTGGTCGTGCTGTGGTCCGACGACCTGGAGCAGACCGAAGCCAGCGTGATCGAACACGGCGGCAAGATCACCGTCCCGATCTTCGACTTCCCCGGTGGCCGACGCTTCCAGTTCCTGGCTCCGGGCGGAGTGGAACTGGCGGTGTGCACCGGCGCCGAGGACTAGTTGCCGAGCGAAAGAGGCCGTAGGACTGGCGCTTGAGAATCGGCGCCTTGGTGTCGGCGCCGTGGAGTCGCCTCGCTCAGCCCTTCGTCACGGCGCGCGCCGCCTGGAAGGCTTCCTTGATCCAGCTCGACAACGTCTTGCGGGATCCGGTCGCCTGCCAGCGTTCGCTCGCCGCCAAGAGCGCAGCGTTCGCGACGCGCGCGACGACGTCGAGCTCCAGATCCGAAGCGCGCTTCTTGTAGGCCTTGGCCAACGTGCCGACGAGCTCGCCGCGCTGGGCTTCCATGCGTGCGACCTGGTACGTGCGCAGGTCCGGCGTCGCTTCGATCAGGGTGGCGCGATTCCGGAACCGTTCTTGGGCTTCCGCCGAGAGCGTGTACGCGTCGGTGTACGCCGCGCACAGTCCTTTGAACGGCGACCCTTTGCCGAGGTGCTTGGCGAAGGCCTTGGCAAGTTCCCCGTCCAGGTCCTCCCAGAGCACGAGCTCCTCCTTGACGCCGAAGTGGCGATAGACCGTGCTGGGGGAGATCTCCGCCTCCTCAGCGATGTCCTCGACCGTCACGGCATCGAAGCCACGATCGAGAAAGAGCGGAACCGCGACGGCCTGAACCGCGCGCATGGCGTTGGTGCGATTGCGTTGTGCGAGTGACATGGCCTGAAGCTAGGCATCGTGAGAGGCACGATCAAGGTGGAAGTGACCGTCACCTGGGTGTGAGCGTAACCGCTTGTGGGGCAGGGACATCGGGTGGGGGAGTGAGGTCGCATGTGCGGACTCTCACTCGTCCCGTCTCCAAGTGGGCGCCACGGTCGTGGTCGCTCCACTGCCCATGGAACGCGGTTCCGACCTGAGCCACGAGTGGCGCGCCCGCCAGGACTCGAACCTGGGACCGTCGGATTAGAAGAAGCTCCGGCGGGGCAATGCGGCTCCCGAGAAAAGGTTGATGGGTCCAACGAATACCCGGAATGGCCTGCATTCGCAAGGACATACATCCACGTGCATCGACCTACGTCGAGCTGCGCCGGAGGCGTGTATTGAGCGGAGTACCGTGTACCGGACACGCCTGCTCGGAAAGCCACAAGAGCCCACGTAGGGGAGCGTTCCAGGCTCGGTGAACAGGGGGGGTGGAGTCGAGCCCTCGGGCGACACTAGAGATCGCCTAGAGCAGGCCGCCGGTAGTGGCTCAAGAAGTGCGTACGGTTGGCCTGATAGCGGGTTGGGTTCTCCCTGGCTCAACTGATAGTCGAACTCGGCGCTCTTCTTCGGGTGCAACCTCGAAGATGCCGACGAGGCTTCGGGTCGCTTCGAGTTGGCGTGGCTGTGGGTCAAACCAATGGACGCCGTTGTTCTCGACCTCGAAGTAGCGGTAGTCCCCCTCCAGGTGTTGACTCATCGCATCCGTCACACGCTCGACCAGTGACCTACCGAGCATCACGCGGTGGTTCAGGGCCTCCGGCGTTCCCACATGCTCAAGCGTGATGCAGCGGCCGTGATAGAGTTGTCGGAGACCGTCGGCCTCCTGCACGTAGTCAGGGCACTCGCGAGTGACAATCTCCGCCAGATTGCCTGGGGCTTCGAGCCACGTTTCTCCAAGCCCCAAGAAGGCTGCGACCTCGCGGCCAAGTTCGAGAGGTGCCCAGTATGGCCGCAATCGCGACCGAACGGCCTCGCAGAGCCTCGCGGGGATTGTTCCCCGAAGGGGATGGGCCAAGATGGAACTGGGGAAGCTCATGCCTTGCTGGGGACCCTCCTTGGTCACTTCTTAGGTCCAACCTCTCCCGAGTCCCCGGTGCTCTTTCCAAGCCGATCGTTCTCGACCTCTCGCACTATGTCCATGCGAAGGGCGTCTTCGGCGTGCTCGGCGGCGCGCTTGTTGTGCGGCCAACCCAGCCGCTCGGCGCAACCCGTGCAATAGCCGATGACCGAGGACAACGTGCCGAAGCCAAGGTGCCCAACGCAGAATGGGCAGATGCTTGTCTCCTGACCGAATCGACTGAACCGCCGCGCGGGATCGGCGGCTAGGTTCCTCATGGCGATGACGGTTGTCTCGGCGCAGTAGCGGGTCATCTCGTATGACCCGTCGGGGCGGCTGAACCCGTGAGCAGGCGAGTCTGGAGAACCATCAGTTGTCCTCACGGCAACCATGCCGCCATTGGGGGCATCGTCAACCCATGAGAGATGGAGTGCGAGCGAGCAAGCTGTGGCCGCACCAAGGCCCGTCCTTGAGAGCCTGTCGAGTAGACGGTGCAGCTCGCGGAAGTCAGGATTCGGAGTCATCATCGTGGCTTGCCTCCTCAGTACCCCAGGCGCTCACTGGCCAGACGGTGGAGGTCCAACAGGTATGCGCTCACGCTGAGTCCCAAGTGGCCAGCAACGTCCCGGATTCGCTCCTTCTCCTCGATGGAGACGCGAATGACGATGACCAAGTCCTTCTTCGAGGCGATGTTCTTCCCGAGGTCATCCACGTCGCTCAGGGCGTGCCGAAGAGTGGGGGACTTGGCCTTGGGTTGTGACTTCTTCGTCATGCTGCTGCCTCTTGGATACGTCGAAGGATCGTTCTCACCACCTTCGGAGACCATACCTTACGGCCACGCTTAGTCCGGATCCCCTCCTCGGTCAGCCATCTTGCGATCCAACCGGCCGACCGTCCCTGCTTCTGGTGCTTGGCGATCTTGGCGATAATCTTCGCCTCCCCGGTGTTGGGGAGCAGCCCCTGTCCGTCTGGTGAGAGGTCGAATCCGTAGGGGGCGTAGCGGGAGATTCGTCGGCCCTTCGCCCGCATGTGTCCGAGCGCGAGCTTCGTGCGCTCACTGATTTGATCGCGTTCGAACTCGGCAAGGACGGCGAGCAGCCGGAACACCATCTTTCCGCTCGCGCTGGTTGTGTCGATCTTCTCCGAGATGCTCACCAACGTGGCCCCAGCCTTGTCGAGTGTCTCGGCGATCGTGAGCGTGTCCCTTGTGGACCGTGCAAGCCGGGAGAGTGAGTAGACGACGAGGGTGCCTTTGGCTTTGCACACGCGCTTGATGGCTACCTTGAGCCCCGAGCGCTGGGTCATCCCGGAGCCGCTGATGCCAGCATCCTCATGGACGCTGAGGACCTCGTGATCGTTCAGCTCTGCCCATTGGCGAATCTTGGCATCCTGTGCGGCGAGGCTTACACCTTCCTCCGCTTGCCCACCCGTGCTCACGCGTACGTAACCGATTGCTGCCCCCATGTATATACATATCGACTATACCCCTTGGGGGGGCTTGAAGTCGAATCGCTACCGCCCAGGTGCTCGTAGATGGCCTTCAAGTGGCGTTGATGGATGGCTCGGACTAGGTGCCGCTTGCGGGCTCGAAGTGGCCCTTGCTGTGCAAGCCGACCTTCCAAGGCACACGGACGCCATGAACTCACGCGTTCACGTTGAGATCGGCAGGCCGGCTTCGATCGCGATCGGGAGATGAGGCCATGCGGCAGGGGAACCGCTGGCAGCCTTGGAGCCATGCAACAACGCCGCGTTGAGTGGTTAGCTCCTCATCGTCAGGTCAGATTGGGAGTCCCGGACTTCGATGATCGTGCAAGTGATCCCCAGTTGGGCAAACCGATGCACCGAACTGGGGTCATTCGAGATTTTCGATGCGTGACCTTGCGTGGAGTTGGCGCGTACCGCTAGGTTCACCGAGGAAGGAACCGGACACATGACCCAACCCCAGAGCCAGACCAACAAGCAGACGAGAACCTTCGTTTTCCTGTTGGTCATGCTTGCACTGGGGCTGCGTGTCCTCCATACGCCCATTCACTTGGCGCAGGAGGGACACCTAGGTGCTGGTTCACACGTGCTCATGCATGTGGGGGGTGGCGATGGCCATACTAACGTTGGCCATGATGACCACTCGCAGCATGAAGATCACGAGCACGACGAGGGTCACGCTCCGCATTCTGAGTTTGACCATGCGAATGATCTGATTGCACAGAGGACGGCCGGCCAGGAAATGGCTTCTGTTCTGTTCGTGTCGCTTCAAGATGAAGACTGGTCGTTTTCGGTTGCCGAAGTGTCATTGCCGGCACCTGAAACCGAATCCAGACCGCCAAAGCAAGGGCCGCGAAGAGCTACGCGGCCTCGGGGTCCCCCCGCAGCAGCCTGATTTGTACCCGTAGTCCGCGCCAAGCCAAGTGGCCTTGGCGTGGGACGTCGCGAGCAAGGTGACCTTAGTCACTGCGCGCGAAAGCAAATTAGTTCAGACCCGCTGCACGCGCAAATATGCGCATAGAGGACCCCTCATGTTCAAGTCTTTGGGCCAACTGCACGTTGGCCGTTCCGTCGCATTCTCAGCCATCCTTCTTCTTGCTGGCGGGTGTGCTCCCAGCTCGAGTCATCCAGCCCTAGCATCCGCGGCAGAGGAGGAAGAGCCGGAACCCGTCGCCGTTACCGTCTTCACCGAGAAGGCCCAGCTCTTCATGGAGTACCCCCGGCTTGTGCCGGGACTCGAGGCCCGGTTCCTTGCCCATGTAACGGTCTTGGCCACAGGTGAACCCGTTCGTAGTGGTCAGCTTCGTCTGGAGCTTTCTGGAGGACCGGATGGCACGAGGGTGCTCGAGGCACCACAACCTGAACGAGATGGGCTCTTCATCCCAGTGGGTACGTTCGACCTTCCAGGGGAGTATGAGGCCCGAATCGTCGTCACCAGTGACCAAGTACAGGAGACGATCACTTTGCAGCCGATCGTGGTGTACGCTGACCTGGCGAGCGCCTTCAGGGCGGCAGCAGCCGAGGCGGCAGATGACCCCGCGGACCTTGTTCCCTTCCTGCTCGAGCAGCAGTGGAAGATCGGCCTCCTCATGGAGCAGGTCGGGCGGCACTCACTGACGCGGCGTTTGCAAGTGCCCGGAGAAGTCGAGGCCCCGCCCTATGCAATGGCTGTGGTGGGGGCACCTTTGGCAGGTCGCCTCCTTCCACCAGGATCCGGCAATCTCCCGCACATCGGTGACCAGGTCGAGAAGGGCCAGGTGCTCGCGGTTCTAGAGCCCCCCCTCACGACTTCTGACTCCGCGCAGCTTGTCGCGAACGAAACCAACCAAGACATGCTCGAGATGGAGCTCTTGGTCCGCGATTTCGATGTTCGATCCAAGGCTCTTGAGATCGAACGGGACTTGCAACAGAGCATTGCCCAGCTCGAATTCGCCAGTCAAACTCTTGCCCGCATCGAGGGACTACGTATCAAGGACCTCGGAACTGAGGCGGTGCTACAGGCGGCCCGCCGCGACGTGGAGTTGGCCAAGAACGCCAACGAGGGTGCCGAGTCATTGAAGGCGTCCTTCGCTCGGGCAAAAGAGCAGCTTGACGGGCTGCAAGCGCAAAGTGCTGCAGTCCGTGCTGACTCCAGTGTGAGTGCGGCTACGCAGCACCCACTCATTGCCCCGATCTCCGGAGAGATCGTCGGTGCGGAGCACGTAGAAGGGGAATACGTCGAGAGCCAGGGCACGGTCTACCGCCTGCTCGACCTGAGCAGGGTTTGGATTACGGCGCACGTCTCAGAGTTTGACCTTGCAGGAGTCGGCGAGGCGCCTGGGGCATTGCTCAAGTTCGCTGCGTACCCGGAGCGGACGTTCGATGTCATTGGGGAAATGGATGGGCGGCTCGCTCACGTTGGTCGTGTCGTGGATCCGGAGACGCGCACTATCGCCCTGCGCTATGAGGCCGAGAATCCGGACGGCCTCTTTCGTGACGGCATGTTTGCTGAGGTGTTTCTCGAAACGGAGACCGTCGTCGAAGTCATCGCCATTCCTGAGGACGCAATCATCATGGACAACGGCAGGCCAGTTGCTTTCGTGTTGATTCACGGCGAAGCCTTCCAGAAGCGCGTGCTCGACTTGGGTGTTCGGGACGGGAAGTTGGTGGAGGTCCGAGCTGGAATCGAAGCTGGTGAGCGAGTCGTCACCGAGGGGGCCTACCTAGTCAAGCTTGCTGCGGCCTCACCCGCTTCCTTTGGCGAAGGCCACGCTCACTAAGTGGGGACAATCCAATGATCAACAATCTCATTCAGTGGGCGCTACGCAATCGCCTGGCAGTCCTTCTCGTGTCCGCCATTCTGCTTGCCCTGGGTTCGTACACGACCCTTCGGATGCCGGTCGACGTGTTTCCAGACCTGACCGCTCCAACGGTCACCGTCATTGTCGAAGGGCACGGGATGGCTCCGCAGGAGATGGAGACCCTCGTGACCTTTCCCGTGGAAACGGCAGTCAATGGGGCCGCCAATGTGCGCCGGGTCCGCTCTGCCACAGCAGTCGGGATTGCTGTCGTCTGGGTCGAGTTCGAATGGGGGACCGACATCTACCGGGCTCGGCAAACCGTCACAGAGCGGCTGGCCGCCGTTTCCGGGACTTTGCCCGAGCAGGTCGAGCCACCCGTACTCGCGCCGGTCTCCTCAATCATGGGCGAGATTCTATTCATATCGCTCACATCGGAAACCCATGACCCGCTGGAGCTTCGGACGGTAGCCAAGTCCCAGATTAGACGCAGGCTGCTTTCAGTAGCAGGAGTTTCCCAGGTCACTCCCATTGGAGGCGATGAGAAGCAATACCAGGTAGTGCTTTCGACGCAACGCATGAAGGCGTTTCAGGTCAGCATGGAGGAGGTGGCGCAGGCACTGCGCACGAGCAATGAAAACGTATCCGCGGGATTCCTGATCAGTGGGGGCGGCGAGTCGGTTCTCCGGGGCGTCGGGCGTATCAGTAGTACTGATGACATCGAAAACTCGGTCATTGCAGCCCGGAACAATCGACCGATTAGGGTTGGCGACGTAGGGGTGGTCCAGATCGGAGCAGCGATCAAGCGCGGGACAGGCTCCGCGTCCATGCGTGGCCCGAACTGGGAGCCCATTACCCAGGGCGGCGTCATCATCGCAATTCAGAAGCAGCCAGCAGCGAATACGCTGGAGCTCACCAAAGACCTTGACGGGATCCTCGATGAGATACAGAAGACGCTGCCTGCAGGGATGCTGATCAACAAGCAGCTCTTCCGGCAATCAGACTTCATCGAGCATTCCATTCACAACACCACTGCGTCCCTCATAGAGGGAGGCGTCATGGTCCTCCTGGTCGTTGTGTTGTTCTTGGCGAGCTTGCGTGCCAGCATCATTACGCTTCTCGCCATTCCGATGTCCCTCATCACGGCGGTGCTTGTGCTTCGCTTCTCGGGTGCCAGTATCAACACCATGACCCTCGGAGGCATGGCCATCGCAATTGGTGCGCTCGTCGATGACGCGATCATTGACGTGGAAAATGTCGTCCGGAGGCTTCGTGATAATCGGGCCCTTCCACCGGGGGAGCGCGAGGGCGCTATGAAGATCATCTTCGACGCCAGCGTCGAGGTGCGAACTTCGATCGTGTTTGCGACTTTTATCATCCTGCTCGTGTTCGCCCCCTTGTTCTTCTTGTCCGGAGTGGAAGGGCGCCTTCTTCGACCGCTTGGCGTGGCCTTCTGTGTGTCACTTGCAGCCTCGCTAGTGACGGCGCTGACCCTCACCCCGGCCCTTTGCTACTACCTCCTCCCGAACAGTAAGACCGTCCTTCGGGGTGGTGAACCGTGGATCGTGAAAGCACTCAAGCGGACCTACGCCCTTCCGCTGAGATGGGCCATGCGGTCACCCTGGGCCATCACTGCACCCGCCATTGTGATGCTGGTCATCGCCATCCTTGGTGTTTCGCGCATGGGCAAGAACTTTCTGCCTGAGTTCAACGAGGGGGCGTTGGTAGTCGGGCTCGTAACACTCCCCGGCACATCTCTGCAGCAAAGTGATGGTCTTGCTCACATTGTTGAGACGGCCCTCATGAAGCACCCGGAGATCAAGGCGATCGGTCGCCGTACGGGCCGGGCAGAGGAGGACGAGCACGTCCAAGGAGTGGAGGCTAGCGAGATCGACCTAACCCTTGACATGGAGGCCCCGGAGCGTCTTGGACTGCCAACGCGATCCAAAGCCGAGCTCCTCGAGGCTCTGCGAAAAGACCTTGCTGGGATACCGGGTGTCCAGGCGACGTTCGGGCAACCGATCGGGCACCGCATTGACCACATGCTGTCTGGAACGCGAGCCAATATTGCGGTCAAGATCTTCGGTGAGGACCTTTCCGTCCTCAGGTCTCTTGCAGGTCAGGTTGAGAATGTCATGGGTGAGATTCCTGGAGTCGTCGATCTGTCCGCCGAGCAGCAGGTTGAGGTTCCGCAGGTACGGGTGGAGTTCCAACGTGATGCGATGGCGCGCTACGGACTCCACGTTGCCGACACGTCCCAGGCCCTGAATGCGGCCTTCAAGGGCGGAGTCGTCAGTCAGGTCTTGGAGGGCCGGAACACCTACGATCTGACAATCAGGCTGCAGGAAAGTGCCAGAGCATCCATGAGCGAAGTCGGTGAGGTCCTTGTCGATACACCTGCAGGCTTCAAGGTTCCGATGAAGGCGCTGGCACACATTTATGAGGATCGCGGGCCGAACTTCATCACCAGGGAAGACGTGCAGCGCAAGATCGTTGTCATGTGCAACGTCGCAGGAAGGGACATGGGGGGGGTAGTGAGCGACACCCAGCAAGCGATTGAGGACGGCGTTCAGTTTCCGCCCGGCTATTACGTGGAGTACGGGGGACAATTCGAGAGTGCAACTGCCACCAACAAGAGGTTGGCACTTCTCGGTGCTCTCGTGGTCATTGGCATTGGATTCCTGCTCCATGTCATGTTTCGTTCCGTGCGAGACACCCTGCTCATCATGGCCAACCTTCCATTCGCATTGATTGGAGGTGCGGTGGGTGTGTACTTCGCGGGTGGGGTCATCTCTGTAGCGTCTATCATCGGGCTGATCTCGGTGTTTGGCATTGCCGCTAGGAACGGGATCATGCTCGTGTCGCATGTGCGGCACTTGCAGATTCATGAGGGAGTCACGGACTTTGTCGAGGCTGTCAGGCGAGGCTCTATGGAGCGGCTCGCGCCAATTCTAATGACGGCCCTTGCATCAGGGCTCGCCCTCGTGCCGCTCACCCTTCGAGGAGAGGAGCCAGGAACGGAGATCCTCACTCCAATGGCCATCGTGATTCTCTTCGGCCTGCTCTCGTCGACGCTTCTCAACATGTTGGTTGTGCCCGCTCTTTTCGTTCGATTCGGTCGGCCAGTGAACGCCGTCGGATCCGCCACAGTTCTGCCTGCCAATCTCGTGACCGAAGGAGGGAAATCATGATCCCGCTGACTCATCAAGGCACTCCTTACATCCTGCTTCTTCCCGCATTGCTTGCAGCATCCTGTGTTCAGGTGGAGCCGAGACCCGATTTTGACAAGGCCCGCGACTATGTTGAGGAAAGCACCGGGAGGTCGGAGGTCTACGACCCCTACACGCCGGTCCTCACAGAGGAAGAGCTCAGCGGAATCCTTGCCGAGGGGCTCTCTCTCGACGAAGCGCTTCGTCTCGCTCTGATCAACAACCGCGACCTGCAGGCGGAGTTTCAGGAGATCGGAGTTGCGCACGCCGACTGGGTGCAGGCTCAACTCCTGTCCAACCCCTCGCTCGAGGTGCTCCTTCGCTTTCCCACAGACGGAGGGCGGAGCATTCTAGAGGCATTTGTTGGCGTCGAGCTCCTTGAGCTCTGGCGCATCCCTCTGCGGGCGGAGGCAGCGCAGCAGAACCTCGAGTCAACGGTTCTGCGGATCGCGAGGCGTGCAGGGGCGCGCCTCGCGGACTCGCGCAAGGCCTACTACGTAGCCGTTGCTGCCGAAGAGCTGCACCGTGTAGCCGAAGAGAATGTCGGGCTTGCCACCCTGTCATTCGAGGCGGTCAAGATCCTCCACGAAGCAGGGGCGGCAGACGCCTTCGACGAGAACTTGGCGCGCGGGCCACTGCTCGCGGCTCAACTTGCTCTACGGACGGCACGGATCGAAACGGCCAACGCTAAGAGAGAACTGGCGAAGGGGCTCTCCATCGACCGACCGGTTGAGGGTCTTGTATTGATCGACCGGCTCCCAGGTCCCGCAAGAGCCGAGGTCGATCCAGAAGCTCTCGTGCAACAAGCGCTCAGTTCTCGCTTAGACCTGCGCGCGATCGCAACGGCCATCGAGGCCCTTGATACGCGCGTGCGCCTTGAGCGACGAAAGGCATGGGGCGACGTCGCTGCCGGGTCTTCTTTCGCACAGCAAGGTAGTGCGAACGGAAGCGACATCGTTGGGCCTGGGTTGAGCTTGACGCTTCCGATCTTCGATCAAAACCAGGCGCAGATCGCGAAGGCGGGATTCAGGCTCGAGCAGATGATCAAGCTTCACGAGTCTGCGCAGGTGGCGGTGGCGCAGAGTGTGCGAGCCAGCGCCGACCGTGTGAGCGCCTCTTCGAGGAACCTCGCGTTCTACAGCGAAGAGCTTCTTCCTCAGGCGGAACTTTCTCTTGCGTTGTCGCGCGAGTCCTATGCCGCAGGGCGAACGACACTTCTCGCTCTTGTTGAAGTGCAACGACAGCTTCTCGAAGCTCGTCGAGGTCACATCGCCCTGCAACTGGAAGCGGCCGCATCTTCTTCGGATCTTGAGCGAGTTGTGGGGACCCCTCTGCCGGAACTCCGCCCCCAACGATGACGCGACGTGACACCGCCATGCTGGCGGGCTACGTCCAAAGGGCACACTTGTAAGAAGGAATATGACATGCAACTCGAAGAGATCGAAGCCTGGCAACACGACCACACATTTGGCCAGGACGTGAAGCGCCCCGGCGAGAGGCGGACGCACATAGTGATCGTCCTCACCGCAGTGATGATGGTTGTGGAAGTGGTCGCAGGCATGGCGTTTGGGTCGATGGCTCTTCTTGCCGACGGCCTGCACATGGCTTCTCATGCCTGTGCTCTGACGATCAGCGCACTCGCGTATCTCTACACGCGACGCCATGCCCGAAACACGGAATTCAGTTTCGGCGCGGGAAAGATGAACGCCCTGGGCGGGTTCTCCGGAGCTGTGCTGCTGGCAGTTTTTGCCATCATGATGGGCTGGGAGAGTGTCGAGCGAATCCTGTCGCCCGTAGGAATTGCTTTCAACCAAGCCATCGCTGTTGCGGTGGTAGGCCTTGTGGTCAACGGTGCCTGTGTCGCCATCCTGGGGCATCAGCACGAGGACCACGACCATTCTCACGACCATCACCACAAGCACGACCACAATCTTAGGTCCGCGCACCTTCACGTACTTGCTGACGCCCTGACATCCCTTCTTGCGATCTTCGCGTTGTTGGCGGGGAAGTACTACGGGCTGAATTGGATGGATCCGGCGATGGGTGTCGTCGGGGCCATATTGGTCGCACGTTGGTCAGTGGGTTTGCTGCGGACCACGTCCGCCGTGCTTCTCGACAAGCAAGCTCCAGCTAGTGTCCAGGAACGTGTGCGGTCCGCTCTAGAGGCTGATGGCGACGCACGTGTGGCGGATCTTCACATCTGGGCGATTGCCCCAGGTTTATATTCCGTCGTCGCTTCTGTAGTTGCCAGCGAGCCACAACCGGCCGAGTACTACAAGCGCTTGCTCCCAAACGACCTCCACCTCGCTCACCAGACTGTAGAGGTTCACCAGTGGAGTCACGCGCACGGCGCTCGCGTTGTAGCCGAAGGGTTCCAGCCACCAAGCGCCTCGCCTCCCTAAGCCGTCGGCAGCCGGGTCCCATTCCTGCCATCTTCCGGTGCCCGGCCATCACGGGCAATGATCTGTGGCTAGTGTGTACGTACTGCGTTTGGATCGGGCTGGATCGTCCATTCAAGCTTGGTGTCTACCGTGACGGGGCAGGGGCGGCACTACACGAGGGCTGATGCCTGTGGCGCACCCCTCAAGAATCTCCTGATTGGACAGTCACTCGAGGCCGGAATCTCGTATGACATAGTCAGGCAAGGCCCCACATGTTCTCGCGTACCCGACACCTCTTCATCATCACGCTCTTCGCCGTGGCGCACCTTGCAGTGCACCCCCTGACGAACTCGGCTTCGTGCCAGAGCAAGGGTGTCAGTGCCATGAGTTGCGGTTGCTGCTCAGTTGACTCAGGATCAACGGCATGCGGCGGTTGCTGCTCTGACAGTGGGCAGGATGATAACGAGCCTGCGTCATCCGATGAGGATGGCTACGAGTCCGGCTGTCACTGCTCCGTAACCCCGCCGGTGCCTTTGCCTCAACATCCGGGCGACTCGGCGCTTGCCGAGTTGGGCTGTGGAGCTGCTCTGCAACGAGTCGATGAGAACCCTACGTTGAACAGCGTGTGGCCGTCTCTCTCGACGAGGGCTGCGAGGGCGCCGAATCCACCACCATGGGTGGTGAGCAAGACCTGTTCGGTCTTCACACAAGTCTACCGGCTCTGAGAGCGCGCTCGCTGATTGGCGAGGTGCCCTGGACGCTATCGGGACATGGATCCCGTACGAAACTGACGTGCATCGCGCCATTGGCGGGCAACGATTCTGGCAACCGTTCGGATCCCTCGTGGAGCCGTGACGAGCTGCCATTGACCGCGCTCCTCAGGCCGTGAAATGGACCTCAGATGTACACACAACCTCGGCTGCTGCCTCTCGCGGCGGCCCTACTCCTCCTCCTCGTGGGGTGTGCGAGTCGCTATGACTCGCGCTTGATCGAGAGACGAACACAGCAGTTTCAACAACGAGAACCTGCGTCGCCAGATGCAAGTGAGAGCCAGGTCGAGGACAACTCGGTCTCCGACCTCCTCCAAGCTGCTGATCTGGAGGCGTACCTTGCCTTCGGACTTCGCAACAGCGCCCACCTTCGTGCCTCCTTCGAGTCCTGGCGGGCCAGTACCGAGCGTGTCGAGCAAGCCTCGACGCTTCCCGATCCCAAGCTGTCCTTCGGTGAGTTTCTGGAGGAGGTCCAGACTCGCACAGGCCCACAGCGCAGGCGATTCGGAATCTCGCAGGCTTTCCCGTGGCCTGGAGAACTGGGCACCAAGGCGAATCTTGCGGAGCGGCAGGCAGAGGTCGCTTGGGAGCACGTCGAGCAGTCCAGGCTCTCCGTTGCGCGCCAGATCGAGGAAGCGTTCTACGAGTACGCCTACCTGGCGCACGAGCTGACGATTACCCGGGAACTCCTGCAGTTGACGCAGGGACTCGAGCCTGTGGTTCAGGGGCGTATCCGAGGTGGTGCGGGGCAAGAAGACCTACTGCGCCTCCAGGTCGAGATCGGCCGACTCGAGGACGATCTGGCCAGTGTCCAGCGCAGGCGTCCCGCGTTGTCGTCACGGCTTGCAGATGCGATGAATCTCCCGCTCGAGGTGGCTGGCTCACTGCCCCTGCCGGAACTCGAATTCCCTCATCCGGAGACCCGTTCGACGGAAGAGCTACTGGCCCTCGCGCTCGATGGCAGCCCTCGCTTGCGGGCGTTCGCGAAGCAACTGCAAGCGGCGAGCGTCGCCGAGGAGTTGGTCGACTTCAAGCGTCGACCAGACCTTGCAGCGCGCCTGGACTACATCCAGACCGGCGATGCGCTCGCGCCAGGTACACCCGGAAGTGGTGACGACCCCGTGTTCGTCGGGCTCACCCTGAGCTTGCCCGTGTGGTCCTCCAGCTATTCTGCGGCTGAGCGTGAAGCGAGGCACGTGGTTCGCGCGGCGAGGGCACGGCTCGACGACGCCCGCTCCTCGTTGAGCGCTGAGGTCACCGAGGTGTCCTACCGGGTCGATGACTCGCAACGCCGCATCCGGCTCTATCGAGAGTCCCTGATCCCGAGGGCACGAGAGTCGTTGCAGCTGACCACCGTGTCGTATCGCGCCGGCGGTGCGTCCGTACTCGACCTCCTCGACTCGGAGCGCGCGCTTCTTGAGTTCGAATTGTCACTTTGGCGCGCATGTCGTGAAGCCCTGAAGGGTGAAGCGCGGCTCAGGGAGCTCTTGGGAGGAGCGGAACGATGAAGACCACCAACAAGATCCTGATTCTGGCTGGAACGGCCGCCGTACTATTCGCCGTAGGACGCTCATCCGTCGGCTGGGGCACGACCCCTGATGCGAGCCCCCCCAAGGAGCACGTCCACGGCGAACAAGAGGAGGCCGATCCGGCACTTTGGACGTGCCCCATGCACCCCCAGATCAAGCTCCCAGACTTTGGAGCCTGTCCGATCTGTGGGATGGACCTGGTCGAGATGACCAGGGGCGGCGATGACAATCCTCGACAGCTGGTGATGTCCCCAGCGTCCAAAGCGCTGGCGCGCATCGTCACGGAACAGGTTCGCCGCAAGAACGTCACTCGCCCGGTCCGAATGGTCGGCAAGGTCGACTATGACGAGACCGCAGTTCGAACCATCTCGGCCTGGGTTGCAGGACGGATCGATCGCTTGTACGTCGACTACACCGGCGTACGTGTGAGGGAGGGCGATCACTTGGTGTGGCTCTACAGCCCGGACCTCTTGACCGCCCAGGAGGAGTTGCTCTCCGCCAAGGCGCGGGTGCAGGTCACTGCAGGCGAGTCCAGCGAGTTCCTGGCTTCCAGCAATCTGGATGCCTACACGTCGTCACGCGAGAAGCTCCTGCTCTGGGGCCTGACGGAGGAGCAGGTGCAGGAGATCGAAGACCGGGGCACGGCCAGTGACCGCGTCATGCTCACTTCGCCGAGTACTGGTGTCGTCATCGACAAGATGCTCGACGAGGGAGCCTACGTTCAGACCGGAAGCCACATCTACCGTGTCGCGGATCTGAGCCAGCTCTGGCTCCGCCTCGATGCCTACGAGCAGGACCTTGCCTGGGTACGTCATGGGCAGGGTGTCGTCGTCGAAGTGGAGGCGCTTCCTGGAGAGACCTTCGAGGGGACGATCTCGTACATCGACCCGTACATCCACGAGCACACTCGCACAGCCAAGGTCCGTGTCAACGTGGACAACTCGGACGGGCGGCTCAAGCCGGGGATGTTCGTTCGGGCCGTGGCCAATGCGCGGCTCGGCGCAGGTGGCGTCGTCCTGGACAGGCATCTAGCAGGCAAGTGGGTCAGCCCGATGCACCCCGAGGTCGTCAAGGACGAACCCGGGCAATGCGACGTATGCGGCATGGACCTCGTCCGAGCCGAGGACCTTGGGCTGGTCCCCGAGCTGCCCGCCACAACGGTGCGTCCTATCGTCGTGCCATCCACCGCAGTTCTGGTGACAGGCAAGCGTGCGGTGGTCTACATCGAAGTGCCCGGAACGGAGGAACCCACCTTCGAGGGGCGCGAAGTCGTCCTCGGTCCGAGGGCTGGTGACGAGTACCTCGTGTTCGAGGGACTCGAGGAAGGTGAGCGTGTTGTCGTTCACGGTGCTTTCCGGATTGACAGCTCGATGCAGATCCTGGCCAAGCCCAGCATGATGGGCATCGCTGCGGATCGCAGTGCCGCAAGCGGACCCGAGGCCACGTTGTTCCGCGCGTCACTCTCGCCACTCTTTGGGGCATACCTGGCCGCGCACACAGCACTTGCTGGGGACGACCATGAGTCGGCCAAGTCGGCTCTTCGAGGCATGGCGCCAGTTCTCGAGGACATCTCGGCCGCCGGGATGTCATCCGAGTTCCGGACCCTCTGGGGTGAGGAGAGCAGGTTGATCGCCGATGCGCTGCAGCGGGCAGCGAGCGACGATGACATCGATGCCCTTCGCGCTACGTTCGAGCCCATCTCCCAAGGAATGCTCTCCATCGTTCGGGCTGCGGGGCATGACGAGCAGGCCACTCTTGTGGAAGCCCATTGTCCGATGGCCTTCGATGACACTGGAGCATCCTGGCTCCAGGCCGGTCGTGATGTGCTGAATCCCTACTTCGGCGCATCCATGCTGCGCTGTGGGGATGTCAGAGAGGAGTTCAATCCCTACTCGAAGAAGCCCACTGAGAGGGACGGTGGGGGAACTGAGCACCAACACGACCACCAGGACCCAGCTGATCCTGGGAGTGTTGCTCACCCCGCGAACGACTCCCCCTTGGCGGTGGTGTTCTCGAGCTACCTCGAGGTTCAGGTGAAGCTCGCGAGTGATGATGGGGCGAGTGCGCACGAGTCGTTGAAGCGGTTGCTCGATTCCATTCTCGTGGCTACGAGTGACACGGGCTTGTCAGAGGCCACTCAGGGACATCTCCACAAGATGCACTCGGTGCTCTTGAAGCTGGAAACGAAGCCGGACATCGAGGCAGAGCGCGTGACGTTCCATGCACTCTCGAACCACGTCCTGGCCATCCAGGAAGAGGTTGGCAACCCCATGAGCCAACCGCTGCACGTCGTGCATTGCCCGATGGCGTTCGATGACACCGGGGCGGACTGGTTGCAGGCCGAAGGCCCCATCGCCAATCCCTACTTCGGTGCCTCGATGCTGCGTTGCGGATCCGTCACTCGCGAGGTCGCGAGCAAGAAGTGAGGACTGACATGGACCCGATGACACACAACCCGACGATGCTCGACCGGGCGATTCGCTTCTTCCTCGAGAACAAGCTGATCGTGGCCATGTTGACCGTGTTCTTCGTTGGCTGGGGCATCCTCGTCGCCCCGTTCGACTGGCACGTTCCCGGGGTCCCGCGAGATCCTGTTCCGGTCGATGCCATTCCCGACACGGGTGAGAACCAGCAGATCATCTTCACGGCCTGGCAGGGGCGATCCCCTCAGGACGTCGAGGACCAGGTCTCCTACCCGCTGACCGTGGCACTCCTCGGAGTCCCGGGTGTGAAGAGCATCCGCAGTTCGTCGATGTTCGGGTTCTCGTCCATCTTCGTTATCTTCGATGACGACGTGGAGTTCTACTGGTCTCGAAGCCGCCTGCTCGAGAAGCTCAACAGCCTTCCGTCCGGAACACTTCCGCCAAGTGTGCAGCCTGCGCTCGGTCCTGATGCCACTCCACTCGGGCAGGTGTTCTGGTACACGCTCGAAGGGCGCGACGAGGAAGGCCAGGCGACGGGTGGATGGGACCTGCAGGAACTTCGAACCGCGCAGGACTGGTACGTGCGCTATGCGCTGTCGAGCGTGGAGGGAGTCGCAGAGGTCGCCTCGATCGGAGGGTACGTTCAGGAGTACCAGATCGACGTCGATCCCGATGCGCTGCACGCCCATGGCGTGACCCTCAGCAACGTCTTCCAAGGCGTCAGTGCCTCCAACGTGGACGTGGGGGCGCGGACGATCGAGGTGAATCGTGCCGAGTATGTCATCCGGGGCCTCGGCTTCATCGAGAGCTTGGATGACATCGAGGACATCGTCGTCGCTTCGTCCGATAACGTCCCCATCACGATTCGGCAGATCGCAACCGTCTCACGCGGTCCCGCTATCCGTCGTGGCGCGCTCGACAAGGGGGGCGCCGAGGCTGTCGGTGGCGTGGTGGTCGTGAGGTACGGAGCCAATCCGCTGGCCGTCATCAATCGGGTCAAGGACAAGCTCGAGGAGATCGCCCCGGGGCTACCGTCCAAGGTCCTCGAGGATGGCCGCACATCGAGCCTCGCGGTTGTGCCGTTCTACGATCGATCCGGACTGATCTACGAGACGCTGGGGACCCTGAACTCCGCACTGGAACACGAGATCCTCGTCACGATTATCGTCGTGCTCGTGATGGTCGGACATCTGACCAGTGCAGCTCTCATCTCCGGACTCCTGCCGTTGGCCGTGCTGATCTGTTTCATCGCGATGAAGCACTTCGGCGTCGATGCCAATATCGTGGCGCTATCTGGTATCGCGATCGCGATCGGCACGATGGTCGACGTGGGCATCGTGCTCACCGAGAACGTCCTCAATCACGTCGCCCCGGGCCAGACCGCGAAGCAACGGCTCGAGAGCGTCTACCTAGGCGCAACGGAGGTCAGTGGCGCCGTGATGACGGCTGTCCTGACCACCGTCGTCAGCTTCCTCCCGGTCTTCACGATGGAAGGTGCGGAGGGCAAGCTCTTCAAGCCACTGGCGTACACGAAGACGTTCGCCTTGCTCGGTTCGATCGTGGTGGCCCTGGTGATCATTCCCCCGGCGGCTCACTTCCTGCTGGGTCGGGGAGCGGTCCCCGGGCAGAAGCGGCGTTGGATCAAGGCTGCTCTCTTGGTGGCTGGAGGCGTGCTGGCCTCAGCACTCACTCGTTGGTGGGTGGGAACTCCGCTCATCGTGCTGGGCCTCTGGGCCTACGTCGAGACTTCCCTGCCAGCGCGGTTGAGGACGGTCATCGTGAAGTCCTTGAGTCTCGTCGTGGCCGTCGTCGTAGGGGTCGTGCTCGCAAGACTCTGGGAGCCACTCGGCCCGGGGCGACCTATCGTGAACCTCCTGTTCACCCTGGGGCTCATCGGCGTCGTACTCGTAGCGTTCCAGGTCCTCATCTGGTGCTACGAGCCTGTACTCCGTTGGTGTCTCTCCAACAAGCTGGTGTTCCTGGTCATCCCCACGGCATTGGTGACTCTGGGTCTGTTCGTCTGGCTCGGCTTCTCGAGAGTGACCGGACCACTCGCAACGCCCCTGGCTGCCGGTGCCAACCTGGTGAGGGCGGTGCTTCCAGAGTCGGTCGCTGGACCGGACCCCGTCACCCGCGAGGATGTTCGCAAGTCGAAACCGTGGGTCACGATGACTCACACGTTCCCGGGACTGGGTAAGGAGTTCATGCCTCGCCTGGACGAGGGGTCGTTCCTGCTGATGCCGGTCACCATGGCCCACGCATCCATCGGTGAGGCATTCGATCTCTTGCAGCAGCAGGACATGTTGATCCGGGCGATTCCCGAGGTCGAGGAGGTCGTGGGCAAGATCGGTCGCGCGGACAGCGCGCTCGATCCCGCGCCGATCTCGATGGTGGAGACGGTCATCACCTACAAGCCGGAGTACAAGCTCGACGATTCGGGTGCACGAGGTCGGTATCGGTATGACGCGGAGAGCGAGCTATTCGTTCTGGACGAGAATCATGAACTCATCGAGGACGACGATGGTCGAGCCTTCCGCCAATGGCGCGATCACATCGGGAGCCCCAAGGACATCTGGGCCGAGATCGAGAAGGCCGCAACGATTCCCGGGATGACGACGGCCTCGATGCTTCAACCCATCGAGACCCGGCGCATCATGTTGCAGACGGGCATGAGAGCCACGATGGGAGTGAAGGTGTACGGCCCAGATCTGGAAACGATCGAGCAGGTCGCGATGGACTTCGAGCAGCTGCTTCGTGACGTCCCTGGCGTGCGTCCAGCAACAGTCATCGCAGATCGCGTCATCGGCAAGCCTTACCTCGAGCTCGACATCGATCGAAAGGCCATTGCCCGCTATGGACTGTCCGTGCGTGCAGTCCAGGACGTCATCGAAGTGGCCATCGGCGGTAAGAAGCTCACCACGACTGTGGAGGGCCGGGAACGCTACCCCGTGCGGGTTCGTTATCAGCGAGAGCGGCGCGACGAGATCGAACAGCTGGGCGCGATCCTGGTTCCCACTCCGACGGGTCCTCAGGTGCCACTGGGGCAACTGGCCGAGATCCGTTACACACCGGGTCCACAGAACATCAAGAGCGAGGACACGTTCCTCGTCGCGTACGTACTGTTCGACAAGCAGCCAGATCGTGCCGAGGTCGACGTCGTCGAGGAGGCCCAAGCCTACCTCGCGAGTGTCATCGAGTCGGGCGAGTACGAGCTCCCAGCGGGTGTTTCGTATCGCTTCGCGGGGAACTACGAGAACCAGCAACGCGCTGCGGCCAAGTTGCGCGTGGTCCTGCCTCTCGCACTCTTTGTCATCTTCCTCATCCTGTACCTGCAGTTCAGGTCCACCATCACCACGGGGATCGTGTTCTCGGCCGTGTTCGTCGCATGGTCGGGAGGATTCCTGATGCTGTGGCTGTACGGGCAGGACTGGTTCTTGAACACGTCGCTGTTCGGCGCTGATCTTCGTGAGCTGTTCCAGGTGCGGGCGCTGAACCTGAGCGTCGCAGTTTGGGTGGGCTTCCTGGCCCTGTTCGGGATCGCCACGGATGACGGAGTCATCATGGCGACCTACCTCAAGCAGACGTTCGAGAAGGACAAGCCGCGCGACAAGCAGGCTGTCATCGAGGCCGTCGTGAAGGCCGGCAAGCGCCGGATTCGCCCCTGCCTGATGACGACAGCAACGACAACCCTCGCGCTGATCCCAGTACTCACCTCCACAGGACGTGGAGCTGACGTGATGGTCCCCATGGCCATCCCATCCATCGGGGGCATGACCGTTGCCCTCATCACGATCTTCGTCGTGCCAACGCTGTACTGCCTCGTCGAGGAGCTGAAGCTCCGAAGTCGCGGCTCGGAAGCACTGGACCCAACTCTTGAGCCTGCTACGCAGGCGAGCACCTAGAACCCTCAAACCTCAAGTAACCCAACCATGAAACATCTACTGACTCTCCTCATCCTCGCGTGCGCTGCAACGATGGCGTTCGCATCCACGAACCGAGCACCCGAAGACGAGGCCATCAACAAGCTCTGTCCCATCGGCAACGAGGCCATCGATGGCAAGACCTTCGCTGAGTATGGCGGCCACCGAATCGGGTTCTGTTGCTCCGGTTGCGACACGAAGTTCCTGGCCTGGGACACCGACAAGAAGGACGCTTTCGTCAAGGCGTCCCTCGCCTCGCAGGAATCGGAGGCCAGCAAGGTGACAGAGAAGGCACCCGCCCCCAATGATCCCTTCACTCTTACGACGTGCCCTGTGAGCGGTGAGAAACTCGGTTCGATGGGGGAACCCATCGCGGTCGAAGCGCAGGGCTCCCAGGTGAAGCTCTGCTGCAAGGGGTGCGTGAAGACCTTCGAGGCGGACACGGCCAAGTACATGGAGATCGTCAACAATGCCATCGCTGCCCAGCAGTCGGCGTACTATCCGCTCGAGACGTGCATCGTCTCTGGGGAACCGCTCGTCGAGGACGGCAAGAACATCGCGGTGGACGTGGTCATCGGCAATCGGCTCTTTCGCACGTGTTGCGGCGGATGCGCCAAGAAGCTCAACAGGGACCCCGGCAAGTTCGTTGCCGCTCTCGATGCCGCCGTCATAGAGAGCCAGGTCAAGGACTACCCTTTCGAGACCTGCCTCATTCGGGACAAGAGCAAGCTCGGTTCGATGGGCGATCCGGTTCAACGTGTTGTAGGCAACCGCCTTGTACAGTTCTGCTGCAAGGGCTGCGTCGGCGCCTTCGACAAGGATCCCGCAGGTCACCTCGCCAAGCTCGATGCCGCATGGGCCGAACAGCGCAAGGGCAAGAAGGAATCCAAGGCCGCCGCGCCCAAAGAGCATGGAGACCACGACCACGGTAAGGGGGAGGATCGCTGATTCGAGCTGTCCTATGGGAGCGATCCAGGGCGGTGCCTGGGTCGCTCATGGACCCCATGGTTCGATATCTTGCAAGAAATCAATGGCGAGCGACTACATGAACATGATCACGAAGGACCCCGTCTGCGGAATGACCGTCACCAAGGAGTCCGCCACAGCTCACCTGGAGCATGATGGACAGTCGTACTGGTTCTGCTCGCTGAGTTGCCGAGACAAGTTCGAAGTCTCCGCTGCGACGTATGTCCAGGCTGATGGATGCTGCGGGGGAACCGATTCGAACGCTACGCACACGGATCCGGTGTGCGGAATGTCCGTGACCGATGAGGGCGCTGCCGCACATACGGAGTTCAAAGGGACCGAGTACTTCTTCTGCTCTGTGTCGTGTGAGCAGAAGTTCAATCGCGCGCCAGAGGACTACTTGGCACCCCGGAGCCCACGTCCATCTGCCGGCCTGATCGATGCGACCTACATTTGTCCGATGCATGCCGACGTGCGGCAGGTCGGACCGGGGTCCTGTCCCATCTGCGGCATGGCCTTGGAACCGGAGTCGGCGATTGCAGAGCCTGATGATTCCGAACTGCGGGACATGACGCGGCGATGCTTGATCGCGGCCGCTCTGAGCCTACCTGTCGTGATCCTCGCGATGGGGGACATGCTGTTGCCAGGATCCCCGGTCCACGATCTTGTTGGCGCCCGCGTGGGCAGCTTCCTCGAGTTCGTGTTCACCACGGTTGTGGTGGCCTTCGCTGGCTGGCCGATCCTGGTTCGGGGTGTGGACTCGATCCGAAGGCGGATGCCGAACATGTTCACACTCATCACGATCGGCGTCGGTGTGGCACACTTGCACAGTACGCTGGCCGTAATCGCTCCGGGTCTTTTTCCGGATGCCTTCCGGGACATCCATGGCAGCATCGGCCTCTATTTCGAGGCTGCAGCCGTCATCATCACTCTGGTGCTGCTCGGGCAGGTCATGGAGCTTCGAGCGAGGGCCAAGACAGGTGGTGCGATTCGTGCGCTGCTCGATCTGGCTCCCAAGACGGCGCGCCTCGTCCGAGGGGACGTAGAGATGGATGTGCCGCTCGAGTCCGTTCAGAAGAGCGACCACTTGCGAGTTCGGCCTGGAGAGACGGTGCCCGTCGACGGGATCGTCCTCGAAGGCAAGAGCAACGTCGACGAGTCGATGGTCTCGGGTGAGCCCACGCCAGTCGGTAAGGCAAAAGGTGAATCGGTCATCGGCGGCACGATCAACGGAACTGGCTCGCTCCTCATCCAAGCCACCGGCGTAGGAGAGGAGACTCTGCTCGCGCGCATCGTGCAAATGGTGGCCAGCGCTCAACGCAGTCGTGCCCCCGTGCAGGACCTCGTGGATCGAGTCTCAGCTTGGTTCGTGCCACTGGTTCTCATCATCGCGCTGCTCGCTTTCGTGCTTTGGAGCCTGGTTGGCCCCGAGCCACCGCTCGCTTACGCGCTACTCGCATTCGTCTCGGTACTCATCATTGCTTGTCCCTGTGCGCTGGGGCTCGCGACGCCGATGTCCATCATGGTTGCGGCCGGCAAGGGAGCGAAAGCGGGCGTGCTCTTCCGCAACGCTGAAGCCATTCAAGGCCTGCGCGATGTGGACACCTTGGTCGTCGACAAGACTGGAACCCTCACCCTAGGTGCACCCAAGTTTGAGAAGGTGGTCGTCGCCGAAGGCATCGAACCGAACATCGTTCTCGGACTCGCAGCTGGGCTCGAGAAGGGGAGCGAGCATCCTCTTGCAACGGCCATCCTCGAGGGCGCCAAAGTTCATGGAGTTGAACCGGTACTCGTGACCGAGTTCGAGTCCGTCACGGGCAAGGGCGTGAGGGCGCGCGCGGATGCACAACGCCTTGCGCTGGGGAACGCAGCACTGATGAACGAGGTTGGCGCTTCCATCGATGCCCTGGCCAGTGAGGTCCGTGACCTACGCGATACGGGCGCAACGGTCATGTTCCTGGCCGTGGACGGGCAGCTCTGGGGCGCGATCTCGGTGGCAGATCCGATCAAAGACAGCACCCCGGGAGCTCTAGAGAGTCTTGCGGCGATCGGGCTTCGTGTGGTGATGCTAACGGGCGACAACCAGCGCACAGCCGATGCGGTCGCCCAGACTCTTGGCATTGCCGAAGTGATCGCTGACGCACTTCCGGAGGACAAGCTTCGCTTGGTCGAGAGGCTTCAAGGGGAGGGCCGTATAGTCGCGATGGCGGGAGACGGCGTGAACGACTCACCAGCCCTAGCCCGGGCCAATGTTGGGATCGCGATGGGGACCGGTACGGACATCGCCATGGAAAGCGCAGACGTGACGCTGGTTCGCGGGAACCTGGATGCCGTCATCAGCGCGCGGCACCTGAGTGAGCTCACGATGCGAAACATCAAACAGAACCTGGTGTTCGCGTTCGGCTACAACGCGGCCGGCATTCCACTTGCCGCGGGTGTGTTGTTCCCGTTTACCGGGTGGCTCCTGAATCCGATGATTGCCGCCGCTGCCATGAGTCTCAGTTCCGTCTCCGTCATACTGAATGCTCTCCGCCTTCGAGCTTCGGAACTTCGCGCTTGAAGGAGCGGGCTTTGCTCCTTGTGCGGCTCCGGTGACCCTACCCCGTTTCAGTGGACACCGGGTTTGAGTTGATAGT
>TARA_R110002096_G_scaffold77896_6_pt1 | contig 37029 bp, 31 predicted proteins | sample TARA_R110002096 | Tara Oceans TARA_R110002096 (sample SAMEA4397295) | marine metagenome | biome: Polar Biome; feature: [DCM] deep chlorophyll maximum layer (ENVO:01000326); material: water (ENVO:00002006), including particulate matter (ENVO:01000060) such as... | depth 35 m
AGCGGAGCTCCATTCGAATGCGAAGAGTATCGTTGTCGAGCTGAGCCGGTCGCCCTTGGTTATCGCGCCCCAAAGAATTTTTCTGAGCTTCGTACTCCGCCAAGATTCGAGCCCGAGCGCCGCCGCCCAAGTGAATGTGCCCAGCGAGACCAGTGGTGAGGGTGCGAAAGCGTCTGCGCGTAACCACGGTCATGCCGTCAAAAAGCTCGAGCGCGTCGGCATTGGGCTCGTACTGCTCAAAGCGCACTCCCAAACTTGCGTGCTTGGTTAGCTCCTGAACGGCGGCAACATAAAAGCCAAGACTCCGTTGGTCGCGACCGAGAAGCACTGGATCTGCCACTGCAACGGCGCGATCTAAATTCACTGCAAGCGCGACTTCCCCGTAGACGAAGAGTTCGCCAAGCCGAGGGATGTCAGTCCACACCTGCACGTCGGCACCAAGCCCCCAGCGATCGAAGTTTTGTGAAGCGCGACCAGCCGAGCCTGGAATGGGAATGAGTTCGGAGACCAAGACACGACCATCTTCATTGAGGTCGCGCCACTCAAAGCTATCTTTGCTTGGCGGTGTGCCAGAGCTAAAGCCTTTGCCGTACAGAGCCGATGAGGCAAACGCCGCTCGAAGCCCTGGCAGAAGCTCACCGCTTACCCGTACTCGGCCAGCAAAGTCCTTCGCAGCATTGGGATCTTGGTAGGTAAATTCCCCAGCCTCCAGAGGCTCGCCATTTTGCGCAGCGACCACCCAATCAATGCCAAGGATGTGCCCCGAGAGCGACGCTCCCACGTCAAATCGCCCGGGAATAAGGCCGTAGGTAAAGAGACTTCGCTCTCCAAAGAATCGCTGCGGATCCTCTTCCTCGTAGCTCTCATAGCCAAAAGGGACTCGAATGAGCCCCGCGTGCAACCGCACCAAGGGCTCTGGTGCACCGCGATAGCCTGGCAGCCCGACATGGAGATCAAAGGCGACCGGGCGGATGCCAGCGTCGCCAGCGTCGCCGCCAGCGTCGCCAAAGACTTCGGTAATACTCGTGAGCCCGACGTGCTTCCAATCGCGGTCCAACCGAAAGCGAGCGTGGCGCACCGTGAACCGATCTTCGTTTAACGGCTCGCGGCCACCATCACCAAGCTCATCGAGCGAGCGCTGCAGACGCAAGTAGTCGACCTGTGCAAACCCCGAGATGCGAGCTTCTTCTACGAAGCTCTTTCCCGCCTCAAGAAGAGGCACTGCTGTATCTTCGGGGTTTGCAGGCTGGGCGCCAACAACGTCTGCGGCGCCCAGGAGTAAAGCCAGACTGATTGCGACAGTCGTGCGCACTTACGGCAGGTCTGTAGGTCCAGGATCGCCCGGATGTTGCGGTTCCTTGGTAACGACTTCGACGCCGTCTTCAAGTGGTGCATTGAGCAGAGCGCCCATTGCGGGATTCGCTCCCTCGGGGTCGCAGACAAACTCGGTACCGGAAGCGTCGATGGTGACGCCACCATCAACATCAATCGACGTACCGTCATCGTCGTCGCCACAAGCACCGAAGAGCCCAGCAGCACACATCGCAATCGTTAGAAAACGAGAATTTCTCTTAGTCATATCTAAATCCTTTCTTTGTGAACTAGGGAAGCTCACAGAATCCCGCGCGGCATGTACCTGTGGTGCATGGAGTTTCCTCGTCGCAGGTTGCGCACTCGCTAGCAACGCCATTTCCCTCGAGGAAGAGGCAGTCACAAGGTGCTGGGTGCTCAAACGAGGAGATGTCCCCACCATCCACTTCACGCTTCACGTGCATGGCGCAGGCTGGGATATTTCCGGTTTCGATAACCGACGTGGCAACATCGAGTCCTTCGACCGAATCGAGCCCGGTCATAAACTCAACAAAGCGATCGACACGAGCAGCAGCCTCGTCACCGTTTACCGTAACGGCGTCGCCGTTATCGTCGGTGCGGACGATGTAGCGAAGGTTGGTCCAGATTGGGTAGTGACCATCACGTACGTTGCGCTTGTCGCGGGACGTTGCAGTCGAATCAGGGAAGACAGCACCGATGCACTGGTTAAATGGCTGGAACGCCAGAATCTTCATATCGTCGGTGGCAGCTTCCCACTTGCTGGAATTGAGAATGCCAATGACCTTCTCGGCATTGCCAGTAGAGTTCTCGGCAATCACCTCGTCGCGAACATCACCAGAACCTGCATGGCCTTTAAGCTCACCGCTCCAAGCGGTGCCAGGAATGCCAACATTGGCGCCAATGGTGAGCTGAGTGCTCGATCCTGGATTGCGAACCATCACAAAGTTCGGGTCGGTCCAAGGCTCGACAGCGCGCCCAGCTTCGCCACCAAACTTAAGCATGTAATACGCCTCGGTTGCGGTAATCGCTGTTTGGCTTGAGTTGCGCGGAACCACAAAGCCGAGGGTCTCTACATGGCTTGGGTACTCGGTGAGGTCGGCCGGTGGGGTTGCGCCGCCAAGGCAGGTCACGCCACCAACATCCATTGCTGCCAAATCGGAAAGCACATCATCACCGCCGACAGGCATGTCGCAAGCGAGCTGTGTTCCGTCGGGAGCGTAGTAGACCGCTGTTCCGGTGAGTGGAACCTGATCCTTGTGGGTCTCGTACGTGATGCACGAGGAGAGTGGCACGTGGATGACCGTCATTTGGTCCGCGCCCATGATCGTGGCATCGGCCAGCGTTGGTGCCACTTTGGAAAGAAGTGACTCAATAAGGGTGGTCGCCGGAAAGTACACCGGGTTGGGAAGCGTTGTGCAATCGATATTGCCGCCGCCCTGGGCCGCAGCAACAACCGTCTTTTGCTGTGCCTTCTCTACAGAGTTTTTCGCATTTGTCTGTGCAATCGATACGACGCACAAACCGCCTACAACGCAGGCTATTCCTAGTTTCTTAGACATTCTCATCTCCTTGGCAAGCAGGAGAGAGCATGCTCACCAGCTAGCCAGCTAGGCTCGAAAACTTCGAGCCTTTGTGGTTTCAGTTGCGGTGAATCATCAGCGGCCGACACTAGAGGAGAACAGTTTGGATGGCAAGCGACCGCGCCCGTGATGTGGGAACTCTGCCGCGCAGGATCGCGCTACAGCGTTTCCTGCCGTTTCTAGCGTTTCTTGCGTCTTGTATTGAAGACGAAACATGCGCGGCGATTGCCAGCTCGCAACGAAAACCGCCAGTTGGCCCCAAGCCCTGGTTCGCAACGTCCTTGAAGTATCCAACATCTCGCGGTACACGATGACTATGATCACCAGTGATAAGGGCAAGGTCGCGCTCCCTGTAATGGGCCAGCCCAAGGCGCCTCGCAAACGCCGCCACCCCAATTGGATCAAGGTGCAAATGCCCACAAAGCCCGCGTACTTCGAGCTAAAGAAGCGCGTGGAAGAGCTGGATCTTCACACCGTGTGCGCAAGTGCAAGTTGCCCGAACATCGGCGAGTGCTGGAGCCGCAAAGCGCTCACCATCATGATCCTCGGCAACATCTGCACGCGCTCATGCCGCTTCTGTGATGTCGCCACCGGCCGCCCCCTGCCCGCCGACCCAGAGGAGCCAGCGCGCGTCGCAACCATGCTCTCAGAACTCGACCTAGAGCACACCGTTATCACCTGCGTCGATCGAGATGACATCGCCGACGGTGGAGCTGCGCATTGGGCGGAGACGATTACCCGAGTAAAAGCCGCAAGCCCCAACATGACCCTCGAAGTGCTCACCGGCGACTTTAAGGGCAATACCGACGATGTCGACACGGTGCTGGCCGCCAATCCCGACGTCTTCTCGCACAACCTCGAAACCGTACCGCGCCTCTCACGGCAAGTTCGTGTGCAGGCCTCGTACCCGCGCAGCTACAAGATCCTCGAGCACGTTCGCAATCGCGATGCCGTAACGAAGACCGGTTTGATGCTGGGATTGGGCGAAGAGATCGACGAAGTAAAAGAAGTGATCCAGCAGCTCGCCGAGATGCGCGTCGACATCCTTACCTTGGGCCAATACCTCCAGCCATCGCCTAAGCACATGCCGATCGCGAGATACGTAGAACCAGAAGAGTTCTCAGATTTGGCTGCATTTGCAAAGCAATGCGGGATTGAGCGCACCGAAGCCGGGCCGCTTGTGCGCTCCTCGTATCATGCCGATGGTCAAGCACAGATGATCCGCGAGATTCGCCGTACGAGAACACTCTCGTGAACCACCGCGGGCGCTTGCCTGTGATGATGGTCGCGACCCTGGCCCTAGGCGCAGCGACCTGTCGCGGCGGCAGTAAGCCTGTCGAAACTCCAGGCATAGGCGACTCGGGCTCGACATCGTCAACGACGCCTCTCGCCCAAGCCGCGACTGCTGGGGCCTACTCCTGCTCGGTACAGATCGATGAAGAAGCACCGAGCGTCTCTGACTGCCATATCTCGGCCAAGCAAGAGCTCACGATGTCGACGAAGGATATTACCCTGCAGGCGAGCCTCGTTCCCGAAGCCTTTGGCTTTGGCATGAAGGGCACGTTTCAGCTCGCTGGCGTATCGCAGACGGTAGCGACAGAGCTCTTTAAACAAGGCGGAGGCAACCACGCCATGGTGCTTTTGCTCAAGTCCGGCAAGACGCTTCGGTTTTCGCTAACGCCAAAGAAGTAGCGGCGTCACAACAGCAGCGTCACAACAGCGGCGTCACAACAGCGGCGTCACAACAGCGCCACAACAAAGACCAGCACTACAAGACGTTAATGATGTAGTAGGCCAACAGGCCGCCAGTCACCAGAGCCGCAAAGACCACAGCTGCCCACAAGCCCGCCTTGGGCGCGTCGGCGACCAGCACTTCATACACCCCATCACCGCTAGCGCCTGCGGCCGCTTTTGCCAACGCCTCGATGTCGGACGCATCCGTGCGATTCGCCGCCTGCTTCGCCGCCGCCATGATTGCGGCATTGGGATCGTTCTCTTCGCTGCGCAGCCGAGCCATCTCTTGTGGCGTTCGGCTCGCCATGACGCGAGTTGGATCGTCGTCGCGAGTCGCCAGGCCAGATGTGCTTTGCGCCAACTCGGGCTCCTCGGCAATCTGTGGCGTTAGCCCAGTGCCGCCGCCGTGCATGAGTTTAGGCGCCTTGGCATGAGGTACCTCGCGCGGAGAAAATGCCTTTGGCCCAACGAGTTCCTCGTTGATGCAGCGTTCCCATGCCTCTTCAAGAGCCGCCCGTGCCGCGTGCCCATCTTTGTAGCGCACCTCGATCGAGGGATGCAGAGCCGTCATGCACACTTCGGCGAGCACCTCGGGAATGGATGGATCGTGTTCGCGGGGTGAGCGCGCAGTCTTCTTGAGCACGTAGCCATTGGTCGTGCGCGTATCGGGCCCCTCGTAGGGAATGCGCCCTGAGAGAAGTTCGTAGAACACAGCGCCCCAAGCAAAGACATCGGCCTGTGGCGTGTAGCGCCCTTGGCTAATTGCTTCTGGCGGTGCGTAGCCAGGAGTACCCATAAAGATACCAACCTGGGTGAGATCCGAATCGGGCATGCGGGCGATGCCGAAGTCGGCAAGCTTCCAGCGATTGTCGCCGGCATTTAGAACGTTTGCCGGCTTAACGTCGCGGTGCACAATGCGCTCGCTATGAGCAAAGCCCAGAGCACCAGCCAAATCCATGGCCGTTTGCACGCCTTTGCCTAGCGGGATGCGCACCTTGTCGAGCCGGTCTGCCAGGGAATCTCCTGGCAAGTACTCAAGCACCATGAAGGGCTGGCCTTCTTCGGAGCCCACATCGAAAATTGTCACGATAGACGGGTGCTGCATTTTTGCTGCGGCTTTCGCCTCCCGTTCAAATCGCTCGAGGTATGCCTTGCGATTGCGACGACCACTTCCGCGCGGTGAGACAATCGTCTTTACAGCAACGGTTCTATCGAGCAATGGGTCGCGAGCCTTGTAGACAATGCCCATCGCGCCCTTGCCGAGCGTCTCGATAATTTCGTAGCGCCCAATCGTTTTAAGATCGTCGCGAGCATCCAGCTCCATTCCCGGGGGAGCGACGTATCGCATCCGAGTCGCGGTCCGCGACCGATCTGCGCTCTGGCCTGTGCTCTCGCTCATTTGCAGTTCACAACGCTACCACGCCAGAGGCTAGCGCGGGTTCCAGATGACAGGCTTCGGCCCCGCGATCACCACCTCGGAGCGGGCGTCTCCTGCCAAGTCGATAGCGACCGCATCTGAGGCGATCGCATCGCCAAGGACAAAGACCAGATCCGGCCGCGTCGGCAAGACCACCACCGCTGGCCCATTGCCCGAAGCGATAATTTCCGGGCCTTCGTGGCTGTGCGGATCACCAGAACGAAGCTGGGTAAAACCGTAGTTCTTATGGACCTCGACGCTTGCAAGCTTGGTCCACCCCCACGACTTTCGCGACACCAAGGTCACAAGCCCTTGCGCCTTGCGACCGTAATTTTTGTGCCAGCCATCAGACATCATCAACTGGCCACCATCGGTGGGAAGCACATGCAGCGCCCGCGCACCGCGTGTCGATGGAATTGCCAGCGGTGCCTTGCCCTCGCGCAGTGCGTAGACGCCGCCTGGTGCATCGGTGGTGTCGCCATACATGCGCGCAATAATCGGAGTTCCATCGGGCATCACAGCAATGTCGGCAACCACCCGGTGCTGTCCTCGATCTTCCACCCTCTCCCATTTCTGAGAATCCTCTTTCGGGCCCGACGCTTTCTCGTAACGCCCAACGTTCACTTCAAACTTGCTAACAAATGACGCTACCCAAAGCGCGCCCGAACCCGCAACGGCAGCAACCCCAGCCACCTGCTGGCGAGTTGCCGGAGGAAGGACCACGGGGGTGGCCACAGCGCTCTCGCCGGTGATCTCAAGAATCTCCAAAACAGCCTTGGCATCTTTAGCACCGCGTCCCATCCCCCGTGCAAAGAGCACCTCGCTCTTGCCGTCTCCGTCCAGGTCAACCGTTCGCAGCACTTGCGGGTAGCCCTCGCCGAGACGCTCGCCGAGTTGCTTGCCGCTTGGCGAGAACCAGCGAAGCCAGCCATTACCTGCAGCGACAATGACAGCGCCCTCCCTTGCCCCGAGTGCGGCCACAAGAGTCGCTTCTCCAAGCCACGGCGCTGGCACCATGTCTCCAGGCAAACGCACCGGTGTTACCGCGGCTAACGGCGCAGGCCTTGGCGCTTCGGGCTTCGTCTCAGCGACGGGCTCGCCCGGCTGTTCAGAAGATTTCTTAGCGCACCCAAACAATGCGAGTGCGCTTGAGACGGCAGCTACTACCAACCAGCGTTGACGCATTCTAGCCACCCTCGCTGCGTTGGTGTGTCGTAAAGGTCTGCCCAGCGGCCACCGATTTTGTAACCCAACTATTGCCACCGATCGTCGCTCCTTTGCCAATCACCGTCTTGCCACCAAGAATCGTAGCCCCTGCGTAAATCACAACATCATCTTCAATGGTCGGATGCCGCTTCACGCCGCTCTCTGTCCTCTCCTTGACCGAGAGAGCACCGAGAGTTACGCCTTGGTACAGCCGCACTCGATTGCCAATCACGGTCGTCTCGCCAATCACGACGCCGGTTCCGTGGTCTATCAGAAACGAGGCCCCAATCGTGGCACCCGGGTGGATGTCAATTCCGACTCGCTCATGAGCAAGCGATGACATCATTCGCGGAATGAGCTGTGCTCCAAGGCGATGCAAGGTATTGGCAATTCGATACACCGTGATCGCCAGCAGGCCTGGGTAGCAAAAGATGATTTCGTCGGGACCGGTCGCCGCCGGATCGCCTTCGTAGTGCGCCTGCACATCATCGGCAAGGCAGGCTCGAATCGCCACCAAATCGACTAAGAAGTTTTCCGTTATCTCCTCAGCTTTGCTCGCACACGAGGGGCAATCCAGCTCTGCGGTACCGCTCGCCATCTGCACTTTATGATGCAGCCCTCGATACAGTTGCCGACGAAGTTTGGTTCGCAACAGCTCGACAATCTCGCGTACGTGCTCTTGAAGCTCTGTTGGGGTGGCCCGAATCAGAGTTCGATTGACGTAGCCTGGAAAGATCAGTTCGCGACAGTGATCGAGAATCGCCGAAACCTCATCTCGATTGGGAAGGTGATAGGAATTGATGTGTTCCATGCTTCCAGAGAGCGTGTTGTAGCTCTCCAAAAACGCGTCGACGTGTCGATCTAATTCAGCCATACCGTGTGTATCCAAGCTCAGCGCGCCAGCGGCGCAACTGCGTTGTTAATGCTCTCAATTGCCTCTTCAAGGCGTGATTCGGAAATCGATACCCGGGTCGGCATTCCGCCCTCCAGGCCAAAAATCTCAAGGAAGTTCCATCCCGAGTCAAAGCCTGCGGCAAACGTCACTGCCCCCGAGTCGAGAACGGCCGCAACCGGCGCAATTTTCTGTCCCAGAAGCAGTAGCTCGGTTTTATCGTACGGCGTTGTACTTAGGCTGGCGTCGACAAATGCGATGCGTCCACGAGTCGCAAACTTAGCGGCAAGCGCCGCCGTTCCCTGATTACTGGCATCAAACTCGCGTTCGGCTTCATCAATGACATCCCGGTGCACGTCTTTTTTGCAGCCACCAACAAGCCACAGAACCACAGCGCGCTTTAGGTCGTCGTCTCGAAAGCGCGCACGCAGCGCCCGATCGACTTTGACGCCAATCGGCCCACAGTCGCCTGTCCGCGTATCAACGCAGCGCGCATCATCATCGGCTCCCGCATAGGGCTCGACTCCTGCGAGAATCCACTTTGCCGCCGAGTACAGCCCATCGAGATCCAAGTGGGCGACGATGGTGTCGATGGGGCCCGCGGCCTTCACAAGCTCGGGCGTAACAAGCTCGGGGCATGCGCCGTGCTGGGCTTTTGTGCGCAGGGTAAAGCGCTCGTCGGATGCATAGTCAATGTGTCGCTCGTGATCATGGTGGTCCACCCACGCAGCCAAGCGTTCCCCCAAGCCGTCGATAAGCGGTCGAGTAACCTTCTCGAAAGAGACCTTTCCACCGGACGAGGCTGCGAAGGCGATGTCAACCACAACCACGCGCCCCTCAAGCTTATGGGCTTTGGGCAGCCCGCGGGGGGACGCAAAGACAAGCGTCGGCATCGACGGAATTGGTGCACTCACACGGGGAACTTAGCGGCTTTGGCGCGATGCGTCGCCGATTCTTCGGGTAAAGGTTGTTCGCCAAATGGCCGAACCAGCGCCGACCGGAGGGAATGTTCTGGTCGAAGACAAGGGCACATGAGATATTTCCTTTCAGAATGGGCATTTTTTCGGCATTTCGACGTTCGCGAGCAAAGGCTCTGCCGTCGGCTGCCAATGCTGTGAGACCTCGAAACCACAAAGCTTTTTGTGCCGGGATCACTCTTGCCATAGCACTTTGGGGATCAGCAGATCTCCACGCCGAAGCTCCGCCTCGAACACCTGCTCTTCTGGCAACCGCCACGGTTGCCGACACAGCGTCTCCAGATAAAGCGATTCCAAAGAAAGCGGTTCCAACTCCGCCTGTAAAGAGCTTTGCATCCCAGGTTCCGCCCGAGGCCGAAACCATCGCCGGCTTTCGCATGGAAGGTGCGCCCCTTGTCGAAACCGTCTTTGGGGACATCGCTTCGTACAAGGCGCGCATCGACCACTTCACCACCGTGCACACAACCATGGGCGCCGAGCGAAAGAGATTTGCAACGGCTGCGCATTTTCTCCAGGGCACTCTTGGCTCCATGAAACGAGTCCCGCGCAAACGCTCGGCGTGTCCCTCCGACCGTCTTGCTGCCAGCGTATTCGCTGCAAACGAGTCCCACGAACAATTTCGAAAGCTCGGCGTCGAATTCGAGCGCAGCTTTCTGGTGATTCGCGACTTGCACGACCTTGGAGAGAGCGCCGGGTTAACTCCAGACTATCGGGCCCGAGTACGCAACAGTCGCGGCGAGTACCAGCAGGCGCTTAACGACTTGGCAGAAATGAACGCCGTGCTCCAGCTGCAACTTGCACCTGAGCTTGCCAAGCGAGGCTGCAAGACAACCGAGCTTGTGCAATACGCCCAAGACCAGCAGCGGGAGGAAACTCGTACAGAGCCGGAGACGAGCGCTACCGAGGACGCGACCGCGACCGCGACTAAGACTAAGACTAAGACTAAGACTAAGACAAACACCGAATCTACAGCCGTCAGAGCCAGAGCGGTGACATTCTTCGTCGACAACCGAGAATGCCCTGACGACGTCAATATCTTCGTAGACGGCAAACGACTTGGTCATGTTGCCGGAAACACCCACGCGGCATTCCAAAGCTTAAGTGGGCGCCATGCGCTTTGCCTACTCATTGACAGCGATGTCGCGCAGTGTGGCGATACAGGTACCGTTCGCACAGCCTTCGTGCACGATGGCTTCCGCATTCAGCGTTCTTGCAACGACGCAAACTAACCGCCCTCGCCAGCAACCTCGCCTTCCAACGCTCGCTGCTTCATTGCGTCCAAAAGCGCGAGATTGTGGGTGGCGTCGCTGTGGCCAGGGTTTAGCTTGAGAGTGCGTCCAAAGGCTTCACGCGCCTCTTCTGCGCGGCCGAGGCGCAAGAGAATCACCCCGCGCAAGTAGTGACTTTCGGCCTGCGTCGCGTCTAACGCCAACGCTGCGTCCACTTGGGCCAGCGCCTCATCCGACGCCTGCGTCCTTGAAAGGCCCAGTGCTAGATTGTAGCGATAGCCCGCCCGACGTCCCTCCTTTTGAACTGCGCGTCGCAAATACCAAACGCCCTGCGCAACTCGGTCGTCGCGGAGTGCAATGGCGCCAAGGTTGTTGAAGGCCTCGCCCTTCCACTTAGAGAACTTCTGAGCCTTCAAGTAGATGCGTCTGGCGGCAGCATCCTGGCCGAGTTCGACATACAACGCGCCAAGCAAGAAATACGCGCGTGGGTCGCCAGGAGCTGCTCGCATGGCCAGTCCATAGCTGCGAATCGCCCTTTGGGGCTGATTCTCCTGGCGGTATAGGTCGCCAAGAAATTTATGTGCCTGGACATTTTTTGGCTCGAGAGCCACCACCGTCTTGTAGACATCGATTGCCGCAGGCACGGATTCGGCCGCAATAAGAGCCGCCCCAAGTTCGAGTTGAGTCGTAACGTCGTTAGGAGCGAGCTTCGCGACGGCTCGCAATTCACCAACCAGATTCGCCGTATCGCTGCGTTTGGCGTGGATAAGCGCCAGGGCCCGCCGAGCTCGAATGTGCTGCGGCTTGGCCGTGACAACCAAGGTGAGCTGGGCAAACGCCTCCTCGCCATGGTCCTGATGCCAATGCAGCATGCCCAATTCGTAGCGCGCTTCGAGGTCCCACGGCCGAAGTCGAACAACGCGCTCGGAAACTTCGGTGGCGAGGCGCAGCTGGGAGCGGGACTGAGCGATCCGACCGTACGCCATCAATGCAGCCGCGTATTGGGGACGCGCTTTGAGAATGGTCTCAAGCCGCACCATCGCCAACAAGGGCTTGGCAAGGCGCTGCTGTTCCAACGCAAAGAGGCGCTGCGCCTCCGTAAACGTCGGCTCGATGTAGACAGCTCGCTGCATGCCCTGCCCAGCCTTGCTGCGATCTGCGGGCGTCGTCGCCGAGAGCATGGCACCGAGAGCCCGACCAAAGAGCGTAAAGGCGTAGAAATCGGTGCTTGATGCGCGATTTACGAGTTCGAGGCGATCGCCCGAACTTGCCAGTCCCGCCGACGCAACGATGGCGTTCAGTGCCGTTCCGAGCAGAGCGTGCACGTTCTTAAAATCTCCCGTCATTACCTCTTGTGCGGCCAATTCCGCAGTCCCGCCTCGTACTCGATACAGAGAAATTCCTAGTTCGAGTTTCCAGTCGGGTCTTCGAATCCATCCACCGAGAACCCAATCGAGCCTGTGCTCTTTGGCAAACGCCGCGACTTCTGCCAGCGAAATTTTATCGTTGTGGACAGGCGCCGCGTTAAGAACCATCTCGCCGTACCCTGGCCTAAGCCGTGCGATGCCCTCGGCCCGTTCTGCCAAGACAAAAGGCACAGCCAAGCGCATCCAATCGAGCCCAGCGATGCCCGAACGATTCTCGAAGGGCATTGCCGCGTAGGCTTCTGGCATAGGCGTCGGCAAACCTGGGACGTCGGCGTGCACGGTGCGCTGCGCAAAGAAGAGCACAAAGAAAAGCGGGAGCAGTGCTATGGTTAGAAACGCTGCACCAGTTCCCCTTCCCGTCACACCTATAGTTTGGCCCCTTCTACAAAGAGATCAAGATTGCGGCGATTTCGCGGCTATCTCTGGGCATTCACGCGCTCGCTTGGGTTGCTGCTGCTCTATTTGGCCTTTGCCGGTGCAGGCTTCGCTTTCTACGGCTACCGAGTCATCGCAGCCGAGTTGCCGCAAAACCTCGAAGCGCTTCGAGAGCCACCTAGCAAAGCATCTCTTGTCTTCTCGGCCGATGGCGAGATGATTGGCGAGTTTTACTTGCAAAACCGCATCGTGGTCGGTCTCGAGCAAATTCCCGACCACGTGCGTTTTGCCTTTATCTCGGCAGAAGACGGCCGTTTCTGGGAACACCCGGGCTTTGATCCGATGGGAATCGCGCGCGCAGCCATCTCCAACTACCAGGGAACCGGAAGTAAACAAGGTGCCTCGACAATAACCCAGCAACTCACTCGCATGCTGCTGCTCACCCAAGAGCGAACCTACTACCGAAAGATGAAAGAGCTGCTGCTTTCGACCCGTGTCGAAAAGGAGCTTAGCAAGCGCACGATCTTAGAAATGTACCTAAATCGGGTATATCTGGGCCACGGAAGTTACGGAATTCAAGCCGCTGCCTCTGACTACTTTGGCAAGGACGTGGGCGAACTGAGCATCGGCGAAGCGGCCATGCTCGCGGGCCTAGTGCAAAGGCCAACCGCCTACTCGCCGCTGCGCAACATGGAGCTTGCGCGGGCAAGGCAGCACTACGTCATCGATCGCATGCGCATTGATGGACACATCACAAAGAGCACCGCTCGCGACGCCAAAGAAGAGGCCATCACTCTTATCACCGCCACTCTCCCACTCAACCACTTGGCAGCCCCCTACTTCGTCGAACACGTTCGCAGATGGGCACAGCGAGAGTTCGGCGTGCAAAGGCTTTTTGACGGTGGTCTACGCATTTACACCACCCTCGATACGCGCATGCAAAACAGCGCCGAAGCTGCCGTGCGCGATGGCCTTGAGGCTCTCGACCGACGCATTGGTTTCCGCAACCCGATTGGGCACCTCGGAGCCGAGGCGGTAAAGGCATTTCGAGCCGAGGCGCCAAGCCCCTACCTGCCCGAGCTCGGCTCCGTACCAGGCTCGGCAACGGACAAACTCTTAGGTGATATTCGATACGTCGGCACCGTGGTCGAGATGCCGGGCAAGCGCGCCGTAACGGTCGCCGTGGGGCCACACACCATTTCAATGGACGACGACGATGCCCGAGGGCTTCGCAATTGGAAGAGCGAGGTGCCCGAAGGAGCGTTGGCCAGCCAAGGTTCGGTAGCACTTCAGATTGGCGACCAGCTGCCGGTTCGACTCGGCACGAACAGGGCCGGTGAGCAAACATTGGAACTCGCTCAGCTGCCCGACGTGCAAGCCGCTATGGTGGTTATGGAGCCCTCTAGCGGGGCCGTCCGCGCACTTGTTGGCGGATACGACTTTGGCAAGAGCCAGTTTAATCGGGCCACACAGGCAAGGCGGCAGATTGGCTCGGCGTTTAAGCCCATCATTTACGCTACCGCGATGTCAAAGGGCCTCACCCACCTAGACCACGTCCTCGATACCCCGGTCGCAGTACAAACTGCCGGCGGCACCTGGGCTCCGAAGAATTATGATGGCAAGTACCTCGGCTCGATCACCCTCCGCACTGCCCTCGCAAAATCTCTCAACACGGTAAGCGTTCGCCTTGTCCTTAGTGTTGGCGTCGATGCGATTATCAACATGGCCCGAGAGCTTGGCATTCGCGCTCCCATTCCGCGACACGTCTCCATTGCACTTGGCACCCCCGATATCAGTTTGATTGAAATCGTCTCCGTGTACGCAGCCTTTGCCAACGGCGGCAAGCGAGTGCCTGGACAGCAAGAGAGCGCCTCACTCCCCGGGCGATTCATCGAGCGCGTAACAACCGACGAAGGTGTTGTGGTCGCCGAGTACCGCGATCGGATTCCAACCGAGCAAGTCATTCCAAAGTCCCTGGCGTACTTAGTTGTGGATCTCATGAAAGGCGTCGTCGAGCGCGGCACAGGCAGGAAGGCGCAGGCTCTGGGCTGGCCCACGGCTGCCAAGACCGGGACATCCACCCAATGGCGCGATGCGTGGTTTGTGGGCTACACAAGCCAATTACTCGCCGGCGTCTGGGTTGGGCGCGACGACTTCACACAGATTGGAGCGCGCGCAACGGGTGGCAGCGCAGCCTTGCCAATCTGGCTGCAATTTATGCAAGCCTCCCATCCCAAAGGCCCGACAATCGACTTTCCGATCCCAGACGACATCGTCCTTGTGCGCGCAAACGAACTCTCGGGGCAACCCGTTCCCCCCGGATCGAGAAAGGCGCGGCTGGTGCCCTTTGCCCGAGGCACAGTTCCGCAACGCTTCTCGGTTGCCCGCGACCGGTTCGACCGCCCGTAGTCTCGTCGCCTCGTCGATTCCTCCCAAAATGAACACCGAGGCTAGGAAGACAAGATCTGCCTCACGGATTGCAGCCACTGCTCGTGATACCTTCCGGGCCCATGATGTCAGCACAACGGTTTTTTCCCGGCGTTCGCTCGTTTGCCTCGGTCTTTGCCTCGGTCTTTGCCTCGATGGCCCTGCTCTCGCTTGCGACCGCCTGTGGTGACGATGATGGCGACGGCAAAGCTGCAGATGCTGCTATCGAAGTCGCGGATTCAATGCCGCAACCCGAAGCCGATGCCATGCCGCTCTCCCAATCCTGTATGGACGCGGCAGATCACTCCGACCTCGCTTGGATTCAAGACAACATCATTACTCCGGGCTGCGCAGGCTTCGACTCGTGCCACAAAGGAGCTGCAACCCAAGCTGGTGGGCTCAATCTGGAAAGCGGCCAGAGCGAAGCAGCAATGGTCGGCGTTGACTCGGTTCGCTTTACCGACTGGAAGTTGGTTGTCGCTGGAGACCCGGTTAACAGCTACCTAATGGTGCTGTTAACCGGCGAAGGTGGGCCACTGGACGATGAGGTCGGCACCATGCCGTACAACAATCCCAAGCTATGCGACCCAAAGATCGATGCGATTCGCCGGTGGATCACCGCTCTCTAGCGAGAAAACGCGCATTGTGAAGATTTTCACAACTGCGTCCTAAAGATCGGCGCCAGGGGACCCGATGAGCATCAATAAGATGGCGGGGTTCTTGACCACCCCCCAAAAAGCGCTGTAAAAAACGAAGACTAGGTTGTATTGCGGCGAAGTCGCATCAATTTAGAGGCCTCACAAAGAGGCTGCAGATGACTCGATTAACGCATTCCGGAGAGCGGGAGAAATAGGCATCAAAATGGATCGGTTAGGCGATATTTTTCAAAAGGGCGGCCCCTTCTTCATGATTAACACCTTCTTCCTGGCGTTAGTCATCGGGCTCATTATTGAGCGCTCGATGTACTTCCTGGGAAAGGGTCACATCAACGCAGGAGCATTCCTAGACCAGATTAAACGACTTCTGGCAGCCAACAACATCGACCGAGCCAAGAAGCTCTGCGATGCAACCTCAGCTCCCATTGCACGTGTTGCAAAAGCGGGACTCGGTAAGATTCATCGTGGTGAGGCAGCCGTTGCCCAAGCCATGGAAGAATGCATGATCGACGTGACCCCCGAGGTCAAAGTTCGCATCGGCGCTCTTTGGTCGATGGCAAACATCACAACGCTAACCGGTCTTCTCGGAACCATTACCGGACTTATCGCGACCTTCAGCGCTGTTGGTGGTGCCGACCCGGCCGAGCGCCAAAAGGCACTTTCCGATGGTATTGCCGAGGCTATGTACAACACCGCCTACGGTCTTGGCATCGCTCTTCTCTGCATGATCGCTCACTTGTTGCTCAGTACTGCAAGCAAGCGCGTCATGGCCGACCTTGAGGGTTTCTCGCTTAAATTCGAGAACATGCTCAGCGACGGCAAGGAAAGCAAAAGCTAGCTTGCCGCTTGTCATCGAAAACACCTTGTCACTTGGCTTCATGTCATCGGGCATCGTGAGTTCGATGGCAGTACCGGTACTGCAAGGTTTGCAAAATTATGAGAATTCGAGAGAAGGGGTAGGCGCATGAACTCAGCACAAGTTCGCGGCAAGGCACGAGCGGCCATGCTCAAGCGCGAGGATCAGATCGAGGAAGAGGAAATCCAAGGCGGAGAAATCAACCTGGTTCCCTACCTCGATATTGTTACCAACCTCATGCTCTTTCTTCTCGCCAGTGTTTCCTCTGGTTTCATTCTCGGGCAAATCGATACGACCCTGCCCGACCACGCGGCGGCCAGCACAAAGCCGAGTGTCGACCCACAAAAGAAGCCGGATGAGCAGCCTCTGCAACTCATGGTTTCGGTCACAAAGAATCGCATGATTCTCTGGAGCGTCTCTGGTCTCGAAGGCACCCTAAAGGAGCCCAAGATGAGTGCAGGCCTTCTGCCGCCAGAAAACGCATCCGATGCGCCAAGCTTTGAGTACGACAAGCTCAATCAGGCACTGCTCGAGATTGCCACTCGGCGTTGGGCTGGAAAGCCCCGCCCAGTTGATACCTACGAAATTCTTCTCCAAGCCGATGGCGACATTCCATACGAGACCGTAATTACCGTTATGGATCATATGCGTCGGCCAATTACGGACGAGACTCCCCTTCCCTATGTCGGCATGCCGAAGTTCGAGCTCAAAGAAGGCAAAGAAGTGCCTGTCGAGAACTACGATCCCAAGAAGCACTTGCTCTTTGTTGATGTACTTTTTGCAAAGCCGAGCTTTGACTAGAAAGGCCCCGTCTCATGATTAGCAAGCAAGAAGCACGCGGCATCATTCGCAAAGCCGTTCACCGGGTTCCCGAAGGCGAAGAGATTCGACACCTCAACATCATGCCCATGATGGACATGATGACGATTCTCTTGGTGGCCATGATTTTCCAAGCATCCACCGCAGCCGCCATGAGTGTTGGCGATGTGGATCTTCCATCCGCGCAAAGTCACACAGAGTTTCCCGAGACGGCAACAACCGTGACCATCGCCAAAGAAGCCATCTTGGTCGAGGGCGAGCCAATTGTCTCCGTCAAGAACGGTGGCGTCGATGCCTCCGAGAAGGAAGGCGGCTCGCTTGGCATCAAGATCAATCGCCTCGCTGGAACCCTTGGAGCAGTTCGAGCGCTTTACGAGGATAAGCAGCGCGCTGAAGGCAAAGTCAAAGAGGGCGAGCCTGCGATTCCCGAGCTCTTTATTGTTGCCGACAAAGCAACGCCTTATCGGCTGTTGTTTGAGGTTATCGCTTCGGCACGGGCCGAAGAGGCTGGATACCGCCGCTTCCGTCTGATTGTGCTCGAAAAAGGCAGCGCAGCGCCGCCACCGACCGAGTAGAGACCGAGAGCAACGAGTTAAAGACCACCCGAGAAATCAGGTGGTCTTTTTGTATTTTGGGGTCCGCGCTTGCTTGGCTCAGCGATTGCTTATTGCGGGAGCATGAAATACATCATTGCATTGGTTGTGGCTGCAGCCTGCCTCTTTCTCTTTCAAGCAGAGGCCAAGGCCAGTTGCTCCTGTGAAGCTACTGAGAACCTGGAGTTCTTTTGCGCCTCGACAACACTGCCGGAATGCACAGACGGGGTCTGTGAGGATCCAGAGGCATGCTGTGCGTTTTGCGCGGGCGGAGGTGGAGCGCCGTCGTGCAGCGCTTGTGAGATAAATGACTGCCAAGCACTCTTAGCAACAGAGAATGTAGCGATTGAAGACGATGAGATGGGAGGGTGTTCGACTGGAAGCAGCCGCAGCCATTGGCCGATGGCGATGGTTCTGCTCGGTTTGCTCCTCTCTTGGCGATCGCGACATCAAAGTCAGGATTTCCAAGATCTTGCAAACCACACGTAATCTGATGGATTCACTTTCAATCGACTCTGGGTGGGTTTGAAGGCCTGGTGGCTACTTCGCACTGGCTCAATACTCTAGACGCCCTTATACTTAGACATTATGGGTAGATTGATTGGTGAACGACGGGCGATAGCTGCGGCTCTTTTGGCCATGTACGGCTTTCTCTATCTGGTAGTGACGCTGCTGTTAGCGCCAGAAGGCTGGGGATTGGCTTTTGGCTCGCTGGCTGGCATCTATGGGATCGGCTTTGTTGGCCTGGTCGCTGGGTACTTCTGGGCTCGATGGTTTGTCATTGGCCTGGGTCTCTCCGGCTTCATGACGGGTGCGATCTCCCTCTTCCAAATGGGCGCGATGGAGCCAACCTTGGTCTTCTACACGTGCACGCACCTCGCAGTCACAGGCTTGCTTTGGGGCAACGCGATGGCTCGCACGTTTGATGGACGCAAAGAGTGGCGCGAGAAGTTTCACCTCGATGAGAGCGCAACCAACAAGCTTGGCAAGTCCGTCATTCGGGTTGGTGTCTCCCTGCCCTATGTAGTGCTCTTTGCGCTCGCTCCTCGTGAGGACGCGATGCTTGCGCTTCTTGGCGGTACAGGAGTTGTCGCTGGCGCGTGGGCCCTCACAAAGATGCGCTCCTGGGCAATCCCAGCGATGGGCGTCGGTGCACTCACCATGCTCGCCGCAACCATCAACGAGCCAATGCTTGTTCCTCTCAAAGGCGATGTAGCAATGAACCTCGACCTTGTTGCTGTCGCAGCAATCGGCTTCACGATGATGGCTTTGGCGCCCTTTGTCTCGCCTATCATCAAGTTCCTTAAGAGCGATACGTAGCCCTCACAGCGAACTCACGAACGACCAGAAACGCCGGCCCTGCAAACGCGAGGTCGGCGTTCTTGCGTTCGGGGGCTTGCGGCCTGCCTGACTGGGTTCTTGGATGTCCGCCTGTGGTGGTTTGCGTGGCTTTGTGGGCCGAATGAGACGGCCTAGACTGGCGGTTTTGGGGCCCTTGTCCGGCTACGGGCGGTGCTCGCGGTTTGCGCTTGCTGGGGTTTGCTGGGTTTGTGTTTGGGCACAAAAAACGCCAGCATCGGTGGTGATACTGGCGCTCCGCGATGTGCTGGCCGGCGTTCGTTTGAAAGCCAGCTTTGACTATCAGACTATGTCTTAGGCCCTGCGGTTCGGACTTCTTCTGAGGCGCCGTCTTCGTAGGCGGTGAAGTTGCTTTTGAAGAGGTAGGCTAGTTTGCGGGCGGTTTCGTCGTATCGAGCGCCATCGCTCCAGGTGTCGCGTGGCATGAGAAGTTCACTCGGGACGCCTTCGCACTTTGTTGGGATCTCAACTCCAAAGAGTGGGTCGGTCTTTGTTGGGGCTTTTGCAAGCTCACCGGAGTGAATCGCATCGACGATTGCACGGGTGTACTTGAGTTTGAATCGCTTGCCCGTACCAAAGGCTCCGCCGGTCCAACCGGTATTTACAAGCCATACCTGGGCGCCGTGCTTCTCGATTTTCTGCGCTAGCAACTCGGCGTATTTGGCTGGGTGCCAAACCATGAACGGTCCACCAAAGCATGGTGAGAACGTTGCTTCGGGCTCGTCTACACCCATCTCGGTGCCCGCGACCTTTGCCGTGTAGCCACTGATGAAGTGATACATCGCCTGGGCCGAGCTGAGCTTGGAAACCGGCGGCAAGACGCCGAAGGCATCGCAGGTGAGGAAGATAACGTTTTTAGGATGCCCGGTGACACAGGGAATCTTCGCGCTTTCGATGTAGTCGATTGGGTACGAGCCGCGGGTGTTCTGGGTGATGGATGTATTGCTGTAGTCCACCTCGCGGGTGTTCTCGTCGTACACCACGTTCTCAAGAACCGCACCAAAGCGAAGGGCGCGATAGATGTCGGGCTCGGATTCTTCACTCAGATCGATAGCTTTCGCGTAGCAGCCGCCTTCGATGTTGAAAACACCATCGTCGGTCCAACAGTGCTCATCATCGCCAATTAGGTAGCGATGTGGGTCGGCAGAAAGCGTCGTCTTGCCCGTGCCAGAAAGGCCAAAGAGAATCGAAGGCTCGCCGTTGCTGCGACTCTCGGTTGCCGAGCAGTGCATCGATAGAACGCCGGTCTTGGGCATCAAGTAATTCATGATGGTGAAGACGCCCTTCTTCATTTCGCCGGCGTACTCGGTGCCAAGAATGACAAACTCCTTGCTGGCCAGGTTAAGCGTGACGCTCGTGGTCGAGGTCATTCCCGAGGTGTGGCGATTTGCAGGGAATGCACCACCGTTGAAGATAACGTAGTCGGGCTCGCCGAACGATGCGAGTTGCTCGGGCGTAGGCCGGATGAGCATGTTGTGCATGAAGAGCGCGTGATACGCCCGTGCACAAACAACGCGCACTTTGATTTGGTACTTTGGATCCCAGCCAGCGTAGGCATCAACGCAGTAGAGTTGCTCGTTGGTATTGAGGTAGTCGATGGCGCGCTCGCGACTGATGTCGAAGGTGTGCCCGTCGAGCTTAATGTTGACGTCTCCCCACCAGATGTCGTCGGTAGAACCAGGCTCATCGACAATGCGCTTGTCGTTTGGGCTGCGGCCGGTCTTCTCGCCGGACATCGCCACCATGGCGCCTGTATTGGTAATGGCTGTGCCCTTCTCGTGTTGCAGCGCCAGCTCGTAGAGCCTGGACGGCGAGGCATTGCGGACAATATTGGTGACTGTGATTCCGTGTGATGAGAGATCAAATTCTTCAGGCATGCGTCGCTCCTTCGGCTGGCCAAGTGGTTGGTGAGCCAAGCCGGTTATACTTTGCGGCACAGCTAGCCGAGTCGCAACCGAACTTGACGTGGAACTCCGCACAGATAGCCCTTGGGGATCCCAGAACTGTCAGTACTTGCTAGGGGTGCACAACCTACGGAAATCGTATCGTCCCAGCTCTTGGTCTGGTAAAAGCGCTCTGCGCAAGACCACTTGTCTTTCTTGGAGTTTCCAATGTCACGTATCTGCTCTAGCACCCTAGTATCTCTCGCTGTTGTCGCAGCCAGCTTCGCAATGACCAGCGATGCAAACGCTCAACGCCGCGGCAAGTCGTCTGCAAAGACGGCCTGCAAGATGAAGTTTCTGCCGTTTGTGGCCGGCCACACCTGGACCTACCAGTACGTCATTCCTCCCGGAGTTGAAGAGCGTGCCGGCGGCATTAAAGCCACAGTGCCAGAGACGCTCACGATCACCGTGAAGAGCGTCGAACCGAGCTCTGCGGGTACGGCAATTACCCTCACCGAGAGCTACCGCGAGGTCACCACGGAAACGGTCCTTACCTGCGACTCCAAAGGGCTTACCGTCCCGCTCACGAGCTTCTACTTTGCTGGCGAGTTGCCAGGAGCCCTTGGCATGACAACCGATGGGCTCGCCGTGAAAGGCGAGTTCTACCCATCGGCCGCAGGCCTCACTCGCGGCGCTTCCATGTACGTCGAAATCAAAACCGATGTGCAGCGCAACAGCGCCCCCGAGACAAACGCCAAGCACCCACTGGCAAAGCTAGAAATCGAACGGCAAATCACGGTGGGCGGATCCGAAGACGTCGAAGTTGAGCACGGCATTCACAAGTCTACCGCCGTCGAAGTCGCGCTCTCTGGACGAACCGCGCTAGTTAACGATTTGGAGAAGAAGGTGTCGTTGCCAGAGGGCAATGCGATGCTGTGGTTCTCAAACGGCATTGGCTTGGTTCGCGCCTACAACCGGCTCGGCCAGGGCTGGGAGCTAGAGACGTTTAAAGACGCTGCTGGCGCCGACGTCGAGTAGCGCTGGGCTTTGATCACCTGCAGCTTGCGTGCTGCTGCAGCCTGCGTGCGCTGCTGCAGCCTGAGCCCTACTCCATCGCGCACAGCAAGAAGCTTAGATAGCGCCCTTCGGGAAAGCCTGGACGCACAGGGTGGTCGCTAGCGGCCCCGCGCTGATCCGTAACGACCAGGTCGCGTCGAACTTCCATCGCGGCATCGGCAACCACTTCGAGCAGGTGCTCGGCCGTTACATGGCTTGAACACGAAGCCGAACAAAAGAGGCCATTCTTTGCGACCACGCGCATGGCCATTTCGTTAACGCGGCGGTAGGCGCGCAGGCCTTTGCTCAGCGCCTTCTCCGATGAGGCGAAGCTCGGCGGATCGCAAATCACAAGGTCGTATTCGCGTTTTGCGGCAATCGCCTCTTCCAAGAAATCAAAGACATCGGCAGCGGCAAACTTGTGACGAGACGGGTCGAGTCCACTCAGCATAAAGTTTCGCTTGGCCGCCTCGACGGCTGGCCCCGCAATGTCGACGGTTGTCGTCTTGGAAGCCTTGCCAAGTGCTGCTGCCAGCGAAAAGCCACCGGTGTAGCTAAACAGGTTCAACACTCGAAGCCCTTTGCTGCGACTGCCAACAAGCGCCCGGTTCTCGCGCTGATCCAAGAAGAGTCCGGTCTTCTGACCTCGGCGCAAATCCACTTCCATGATTGCATCGCCCTCGCGAATCTTCACGGCCTCGGGCGGAGGATCGCCCAGCCAATTGCGCTCGCGCCCCACCCGCCTTACCGATAGCGACGCAAGTTTGTACGGGGTCTTCTCCAGCGTTTTGCGCACGGCCGGAAGCAGTGGCCTCCAGAGTTTTTCTGAAGCTACGCCGTCGAGGAGTGCGATCGCATGGCCAGCGTAGACGTCGATAACAAGACCGGGCAGACCATCGGCTTCTCCGTGCACGAGCCGCAGAGCATCAGTTCTCGCCAATCTCGGGTCTTGCGAGCGGCGCAATGCAGCCCGGGCAACTCGTTCTGCGATCCACACCTCGTCAATCTCAACCCGTGTTCTGGTATCGAGAATCCGCAGGCGGATGGGCGAGTCCGGGTCGGCAAAGGCGAGCGCAAAGGCGCCCTTCTCGTCGGTCACACGCACAAGTTGCCCAGGCGAAAGCTCGGGGCCCGGCTCGACGCCCTGGTCAAACACCCACGGGTGCCCTCGCTGAATGTGACGGCGGAGCTTTTTCGTAAGGTGAACTTGCTCCCGATCGTGCCGTGATCTCGAATTGCGAGGCATGGCCGAAGTATACGACCATACCTGGGTATGAATCGCCTGCTCCCCCTGCTCGTCTTCGCAGGACTCTCCTGCACCCGATACGCTCCCAAGCCCGCCGCCCTAAACCTCCCAAGCCCGGAGAGTCGAAGCGCCGACGGGGCCATGCTCCATGTCGAAGCCGGCTCATTTCGAAAAGGCTCGAGCGAGCAAGAGCGCGAGCGCGCCTACGAAGACTACCTAGCCACCCACGGGACCGATACCGCACGCAAACACCAGTGGTTTCAATATGAGCCAGAGATCGCCGACACCAAGATTGCGAGCTATCGCATCGACGCTCACCCTGTAACCCAAGCGGCCTATGCAGAGTTTGTCGCCAACCATCCAAGCATCCAAGCGCCGACAATTGACGAAGGCGAGTGGAAGGCACAGGGCTTTATTCAAGACTACAAATCCGAAGTGGCCCGCTACAATTGGAGTGGCCGACGCCCGCCACAAGACCGCCTCCAACACCCGGTTGTGCTCGTGCCTTGGGCCAAGGCTTCGGCCTACTGCAAATGGCGCGGCACCTTGGTGGGCCAGACGCGGCGCCTTCCCACCGCAGACGAATTTGAAGCTGCGGCCCGGGGCCCATCGGGTAGTGCCTATCCCTGGGGTCCCAACTTCGATGCAACAAAGCTAAACAGCGCCGTACAGGGCCCAAGAGACACCACAGCGGTTACCAGGTTTCCGCAAGGGCGGTCCGCAATCGGCGCTGCCGACGTCGCTGGCAATGTATTCCAGTGGACATCTACGCCGTGGCCGCGGGGAAGCGATCGAATGACAGTTAAGGGCTCGGCTTGGGATGACCAAGGCGGCCTGGGACGAGCTGCTGCAGCGCATGGACGCCGGGCTACGGTTCGCCACGCAATTGTCGGCTTTCGTTGCGCAGGACCTCCTGGGTGAGAACCTCGCGCAGAGCAACCTTATAAGACTTATTCTGATGCAAAATATTCGCATCGATCGGGCCGGGCAAGAGCCCTAGGCCAATTCGAGTTTCGACGGCAGAAGGATCGTGAAGTGCCCGCCAAAGTGGCACTTGCTCTTCTCGATCGAGCACAATAACGCTGCCCAAAAGGGGCTTGCCATCGACGGCCGACCGATACATGCCAATGGCAAAGAGGTAGCGCCCGTCGTCGGACCAGCGAGGACCGGTCTCGTCGGTGACCGAGGTATCGAGCACCATCGTGCGTTCGCCACCCGCTTCGGGCATCACATACACATCTGCATCGCTCCGGGTTGGCACTTTGGCAGCAAAGGCAATCAGACCATTGGGGCCCCAAGCTGGCGTCATATCGGCTGGGCCCTCGGTAAGTGCAACAACCTTTGCGCCCTCGCCTATCGAGCTTTTCCGCAGACGAGAAGCGCCTTCGGTGTCGACCTCCATATAGACAACCTCGCTTCCATCCGGTGAGATGCTCGGGCTAAGAATTTGCCCGTCGCTCTCCACAACAAGATCTATCGCTCCAAGCGCACCATCTGCGCCAAGGGGGGCCCGATACAAGTCGTAGGTTCCGCCTCGATTTGAGCAGAAATACAGCCACCGCCCATCGGGCGAAACTCGTGGATCTCGGTCGACATGGGATCCAAAGGTCAGCTGTACCGGGTCGCCACCGGCAATCGCAACTCGCCAAAGGTTGGTTCCCTTAAGTCCACTTCGTTCGCGATTGCTCGCGAAGAGCACCCACTGGCCATCCGCCGAGACAACCGGGCTGCGATCCAAAATCACTTTGCCGCGAAGTTCCGTGAGCTCGGTTTGCCGGCTGCCATCGATGGCAACGCCGACGAGCCGTCCGCCACGATCGGAGCGTTCGGTCGCGATAAGCACGACCTCGCTCCGCTTCGCAACACCCGCCGACACGCTTGTGCGCGACTCAGAGTTTTTCCCAGGACCGCACGCAAACGAAAACGCCGCAACCCAAAACGGGATTGCGGCGCAAGTGCGACTCAAAGCCAAGACGAGGCCCATGGGCCGTTCGCTATTGACCGATAAGAGCCGTTGGTGGTGCTTTTGTGGCACCTTTGGGAGGCTCAGGAGCCGCAGCGGCTTCTGCTGCTGGAGCAGTCTCGGCGGCTGGTGCTGCTTCTGCTGCAGGATCGGCTTCCGCCGGCGCTGCCTCGACCGGTGCTGGTGCTGGTGCTGCTTTTGGAGCGACCTCTTCAGAGAGTTCGGATTCCGGCTCTACATAGTGAGAGCTCTTGGGTGGATCGAACGCAAAGTAGAAGATGATGGCAAAAACGCCGACAACGGCTCCACAGATCGTTCCAAGAGTTAGGGCTTTTTTGCCCGACTCAATGGATGTCTTCTCGTAGATGACGAAGCTTTGCTCCTGCTCGGGAGGTAGTGACGTAAAGTTTTTGTACTCCATGTTCTTCTCTCTAATCGTGTTTGGACCCGTAGGTCTCGATTGCGTCCAGCCGGACTCGCCAGGACCTTATCTCGCTCACAGCTGATTTGCCTAGGCCCCTCATGCGAATCAATCCAGATCCCTCCAACAATTACGAGGGCATCCACCAGCGTGCATGTCGCTCATCCCATTGGACACCACAAACGGCTGCCAGTTCCCGGAAATGTCCCCTCCGCTGCCGTTTTCTCGACTTCAGCTTGAGTAGCCACCCACAGCGGTGGCTCCTGGCCCCTCCTCCTGGTCCAACCACCTAGAAACAAAGACCTCAAACGGTGGTTGTAGCCGGCGCAAGATTTGCTTAGCTTCCCTTTGTGAACGGAATGCAGGCACTCCTCGTGGCACTCTCTTTGGCCACAGCTGCATGTGCCTCTCAAGAACCCGCTGGGCCATCAGCAGATAAAGCGGATGAGAACTGCCAGACCGTGGAGGACGGGGTCGGCCTTGCGATCGACTTTGGTCAACGAGCCTTTACAAGCCCTATCGCCGCAGTCCCGCATCCATCCGAACCCAATTTTTGGTTTATCGCCGAGCAGCGCGGCATCGTCTGGCGCATGGTCTTAGCGGATGGAATCGTCACACCACGGCGGTTCCTCGATGCGCGAACCCTGGTCAACTCCGAATCTCCCGACGGGGGCCTGCTTGGCATCGCACTGCATCCCGACTTCGATCAAAACGGATTCTTCTTTCTCTCGTACACCGCTGCTAGTGCGGAGAGCCCAGCAAATCTTCAAAGTCGAGTCTCGCGCTTTCGCACAGACGACGGCGGGCAATCTGCGTCTAGGGACACCGAGGTGGTTGTGCTTAGCGCCGAGCAACCCATGGACGACAACAATGGCGGAGCAATCGCCTTTGGTCCAGACGGTCTCCTTTATATAGCCCTCGGTGATGGTGGTGGTGCGGGCGATCCACAGGGCAATGCCCAGGACCCAGGCTCACTTCTCGGCAAAGTTCTTAGAATCGACGTCAATACAGAGGGCACAGAGCCGCTCTACGGAATTCCCGAGACAAACCCCTTTGCTGCAGGCGGTGGCCGCCCCGAGATTTATGCCAGCGGGTTTCGCTGGCCAGCGCGCTTTAGCTTTGATAGCGAGACCGGGGCGCTATGGCTTGGAGATGTCGGCCAAGACGCGGCCGAAGAAATTAATGTCGTGGCGCTTGGCGGCAACTACGGTTGGAATGTTCGCGAGGGCGAGCAGTGCTTTGGCACATCGACTTGTGCAGAGTTTGACGAGCCGGTGGCGAGCTACAGCCACGACGTGGGCAACGCGATCGCCGGTGGCTTTGTTTACCGGGGTCGTGCGCTTCCCGATCTTGTGGGCTCGTACATCTTTGCAGATGCCTCGGCAGAAACGATTTGGGCATTGCACCCAAGCGCCGATGCAAGCACTTGGGAGCGACGCGCGCTGCACACAAATGCAGGCACCATCGTCGGCCTAGCGCAGGCTTTGGATGGGGAACTCTTCGCAATCGATCAAGGCTCGGGAAACATTCTGGCGATTACAGCCGGTGATGTGTGCCCCGAGAGCACCCCCGACGCACCGGACGCCGGCACAGCTCCCATCACATCCTTTCAACAGCTCTACGACGAGGTTATCTCGGTCGATTGCGCTCCATGCCATACCCAACGCGCCCTGGGTGGGCTGCGCATGGTTGATGCCGAGACCGCCTTCCAAAACCTTATCGAGGCCCCAGCGGAAACTGCAGATTGCGCGGGACGCACACGAGTTATCCCCTTTGATTCGGAAAACTCGGTCTTTGCGGGCAAAGTCTCGGGGATAAACCTCTGCGGTCCCCTCATGCCGCTTGGGCAAACGCCAAAGGCCAGCACGATCGAAGCGATTGGCCAGTGGATCGAAGCTGGCGCGAAGCGGTAGCGTGTTGGCTCCATGAGCCTCACCCTGGTGCTGCCTCCGCTTACGCAGCTCAACACGCCCTACCCTTCGATTTCGTATCTCGCCCAAGATCTGCGGCGACACAATATCGCGTGCTCGCAACGCGACTTTGGAATCGAACTTGTGCTGCGGCTCTTGTCGCGCGAAGGGCTTGAAGAGGTCTTCGAAGAACTCGCAGAACGAGACGAGTTGCCCGAAGAGGCATGGCGCGCCCTTAGTTTGGCCGAGCATCATCTCGAGGCGATAGGTCCTGCCATCGCCTTCTTGCAAGGACGCGCTGCCAACATCGCCCCGCGCATTCTCGAGACCGGATTTCTTCCTGCAGGGCCGCGGATGCAACGGGCCGACTTGCGCAGCTTTGGCCCGATGGGTGGGCAGGATGCCGCCAGGCACTTGGCGACTCTCTACATCGCCGATACCGCAGACCTCATCACCGCGTGCATCGATGAAGGCTTTGCCCTCTCGCGCTACCAGGCTCACCTCGCCACCAGCGCACAGAGCTTCGAGCCCATCTGGGCGCGCCTTGGCCAAGAGACCATCGTCGATAGGCACCTCGACGCGCTCTGCGACTCCTTAACGACTGAGGTCGTCGGGCTCTCGGTTCCCTTCCCTGGCAATCTCTACGGTGCACTGCGCCTCGGCCGCCGGCTCAAAGAGCGTGGCGTCTACGTTGTGATGGGCGGCGGCTACATCAACACCGAACTGCGAGATGTTGACGAGCCAAGGCTTTGGCAATGCGTCGATGCCGTCACGTATGACGACGGCGAAGGCCCGCTTCGCGCCCTGCTTGAGCATCGCGCCGGCGGCGAGGACAAGCGGCACCGCACGCGCACTGCATCGGGAATGCTGGACGCCAACGTCGAGCGACCACCGTTTACCTCCACACCTTTTTATGGCGACCTTGATCTCGGCTCGTACTTACAAACCATCGATACGCTCAACCCTGCACACAGGCTTTGGGCCGATGGTCGCTGGAACAAAATCACCCTAGCCCACGGCTGTTATTGGAAGAAGTGCACGTTCTGCGACATTTCCCTAGACTACATCGGCCACTATGAAAGTGGTGTGGCTGCAACGCTGGTCGACCAAATCGAGATTCTAATCGAAGAGACCGGCGAGCGTGGTTTTCACTTTGTGGATGAGGCAGCCCCGCCAAAGCTCTTGCGCTCTCTTGCCATAGAGCTGTTGCGCAGAGGAGTGAAAATCAGTTTCTGGGGCAACATTCGCTTTGAGAAAAGTTATGATCCAGATCTTTGCAGGCTTCTGGCCAAAGCCGGGCTCATCGCCGTAACAGGCGGCCTCGAAGTTGCGAACGAGCGCCTCCTAAAACGAATCGACAAAGGCGTGACGGTCGAGCAAGTTGCGCGCTGCGCCTCGGCCTTTCAAGAGGCGGGTGTGATGGTGCATGCCTACTTGATGTACGGCTTTCCAAGCCAAACCGAGCAAGAGACCATCGATAGCATGGAGATCGTGCGGCAACTCTTTGCGTCGGGCCTTATCAACTCGGCCTTCTGGCATCGCTTTGTGCTTACGCGCCATGCGCCAATCTTTAAGGCGCCCAAGGACTTTGGTGTACAAATTGCCCAGCGCGCCGCAGCGAGGAGTTTCGCGCAAAACGATGTGCCGCACATCGACAGCGAAGGCTGCGAGCACGACAAATTTGATGCGGTACTGCCCCTTGCGCTAGAGAGCTGGCTCAAGGGCGATGAAATCGACCATCCGGTGAACACCTGGTTTGACGTGGCGATGCCGCCCTCGACGGAAGCACATGACCGAATTGAGCAAGCTCTCAAATCGTCCACTTCCAGAACACGAGGACGACTTCTTTGGCTCGGCGGCGAACCGATGATCTCCGAGGATGGACTCGTACTTCACACTACGGATGCGGAAGGCTCGATTTCGTGCAGTGATGACGTGCGTGATTGGCTGTGCCAACTACTTGAGATGGCAAGACCTAGTGACGTTGCCCTCTCCATCGATGATGCACTGCAGAGCTTCCCGGGCGACTTTGATGAGATTGCGGAGGCGTGGGCGGAACTGCGAGAACTCGGTCTCTTAATACTGTAGCGACGGATCGACACCTTCGACCTTGAGAGGCACGATTGCCCCTGCTACAACCGGCGCATGAATGCAACTAAGGCCAAGCCGGCGACCTTTCTCGACACCAACTTCCCTGTCTTCACAACAGAGCAACACAAGGTAGCTGACCTGTCGGCGGATAGCGTTCGCTTCGGTCGTAAGGAGCTTGAGCTGGCTCTAATCGAAATGCCAGGACTCGCTTCGCTCCGCGAAGAGTACAAAGGCAAGTTCCCTCTCAAGGGCGCAAAGATCATGGGCTCGCTGCACATGACAATTCAAACCGGTGTGCTCATCGAGACATTGGTAGAACTCGGAGCCGAGATTCGATGGGTCTCTTGCAACATTTTCTCAACCCAAGACCACGCTGCAGCAGCAACGGTTGCTGGCCCAGAAGGCACCGCAGACGATCCAAAGGGCGTCCCGGTTTTCGCTTGGAAAGGCGAGACACTTAGCGAGTACTGGTGGTGCACACTTCAGGCACTAAACTGGGAAGGCGGTCCAAACCTCATCCTCGACGATGGTGGCGACGCAACCATGCTCGTGCACCTCGGATCCGAGTACGAAGTATCGGGAACGATTCCTTCGCCCGACACCGCAACCAGCGACGAGCACCGCATCGTTCTGCAAACCCTTCACACGGTTCGCGCAGAAAAAGGCGACAACTACTGGCGCCCAATGGCTGCCAAGATTCGCGGCGTCTCCGAAGAGACCACAACCGGCGTCATGCGCCTCTACGAGCGCGTCGAGGCCGAGACACTTCTCTTCCCAGCAATCAACGTGAACGACAGCGTTACCAAGAGCAAGTTCGACAACATCTACGGTTGCCGTCACTCTCTGGTCGACGCCATCATGCGCGCCACCGACGTTCTTATCGCTGGCAAGAAAGCTCTTGTCTGCGGCTTTGGCGATGTTGGCAAAGGCTCTGTGCAATCGCTTTCAGGCCAGTCGGCACGAGTCTCGATTACTGAGATTGACCCAATCTGCGCGCTTCAGGCATGCATGCTGGGTATCGACGTAGTCGACCTTGAAGAGACCGTCAGCAACTTCGACATCTTCGTCACCTCAACCGGTAACAAAGACATCATCCGCCTCGACCACATGCTCAAGATGAAGCACAACGCCATCGTCTGCAACATTGGCCACTTTGACAATGAGATCGATATGGCTGGCGTTGAAGCTCTGGTTGCCAAGGGCGACTGTGAGAAAATCGAAATCAAGCCGCAGGTTCACGAGTTCAAATTCAAGAACACCACCCACGGCCCGAACGGCAAGGGTCACTCGATCATCGTTCTTGCCGAAGGTCGCCTCGTAAACCTTGGCTGCGCAACGGGCCACCCAAGCTTCGTTATGAGTGCTTCGTTCACCAACCAGGTGATGGCGCAAATCGAGCTGCACCTAAACGCCGAGTCGTACGGCAAGTCAGTCGTCGTGCTTCCAAAGCACCTTGACGAGAAGGTTGCTCGCCTTCACCTCGACAAGTTTGGCGCCAAGCTCACGGAGCTTTCCACCGAGCAAGCGAGCTACATCGGTGTGCCGCAAGCTGGTCCTTACAAGGGCGACGCGTATCGCTACTAGTCTGGCAAAGGCCCTGGCCTTTCAGCGCTAGAAGAGAGAGATGTCAGATTGGCCTCTCTCTTTTTTTGTCCGGACTCTTTCGAAGCCAGAGTTGCTCGCAACCCGAGCCACTCGTAGCCCCGAGTTTATCTTAGGAGAGCGGAAACGGCTTTGTCCCCGTAAATACGGGCGCCGTTAGGCTCGCTGGATCATTGACGTCGACCCGGAAGGTTGCGGTTCCTGCGATGCCAGCCCCTGCATCTCCAAGGTCCTCAATCGGGCGGTTAATCGTCACGAGCGTCGCTTCCACACCCTCTGGGGTCACAGTCATTAGCCCGTAGCCCTGGGCGTCGCAATCGGCAAAGGCCAGGTGCGGATTGGCATTTGGGTCTGCTGCGGCAAGAATCTGCGCCGGGTCACCGGTATCTGCACCAACCTGCGCTGCCCCAGTTCCGTAGCGGAGCATGACATTGAGGTTGTTCTCAAGACGCCTTGTGCCGCCAAACTCGGTGGCATCAAACGTTACGAGCTTGCGAAGCGCTGGCGGCTGCCCTCGGACCGCAAACTCGAAGAAGGAGAAGAGGCTGTTGGAAGAAATTCCAGCCGAGATGAACTCAGTCGCAACCGGCGTCTTGGTTTCCGCGTCGTAGTCATCCATCAGCGTCCCGGCAAAGTGCGCGTGAATGTCGCCGGTAATTACCACCACATTGCCAATGCCTTCGTCCTTTAGAAACGTCATCAATTCGGTGCGCTCGGTTGGCTTGTCGTCCCACGCATCGCAAAAGGCAACTCGATCAAAGAGGAGAACGCCCGCAGGCCCAACCTCAACGCCAACGCGCATCATGGGCATTTCGTTGCACCAGATTTTCCAAGTTGCATCAGAGTTCTGCATGGTCGACTTCCACCACGCTTTTTGCGCAGCGCCGAGCATCGTTCCCGGAGGCCGGTCTTTGCGAAGGTTCTCTAGGCCTAAGACCGTATCCGGCGGATTGCCTCCGTTGGCCGTATTGCCCTCGTCCATCACTTTGACGGCCTCTCCTGGCAATGCCGTTCGCGGATGAAAGAAGCCGGCATTATCAAAAGAGAGTTCTTCGGGGATGCTGTGGTCGCTGCGATAGCTGCGCAGGTCAGTCACAACGAAGTCGATGTTTTTGCCGTAGCGCAGGCTCCGATAGATTGTGAGACTGGCGATGGCAGCAACGTTATTTGCCTCGTCTGCGAAGTTCTCGGCGTTCACTGCATCAAAGGCAACGTTCTCCACATCGGCTGCAGCAAAGTCGGACGCTTCGTTATCGACACCTCCGACGCCTTCGGCGTCACTTAGATTGGCGGGGATAAATTCGAACCAGGCTTGGTTGGCGGCAACCTTGCGCTTTTGACTGGCCTCATCGGTGGTACCGCTGCTGTCGTAGTTTGCCTGGCTCTGCCAGCAATCATCGGTGAACTCGTGGTCATCCCAGGTTTGCACAAATGGCCACCGTGCTCGAGCGGCGCGCAACTGCGGGTCCCGCAAAAACTGCTTATAGAGGTGTCGGTAGTCATCAAGGCTCTCAGCAAAGTTCTCAGTTGCACCCTCCTCTGCCCCTCCACCGCTTGGGAATGCATCGATCTTGCGAGGGGTGCCATCCGCATTGTTCATCGCGATAGGCTCGAGGTCCTCGTTTAGTGGCACCTGAAATTGCCCGCCAGTGGTTTCGTAGATGAAGTCACCAAGATGCACCACAAGCTGAATCTGCTCATCGGCAGTTGCCGCTAAATCATCGTTGATCATTTGCCGGTATGCGCCGTACGTCCCAGCCTCGTAGTCTTGGCAACTCACCCACGCAAGGCGCACCGCATCGGTATTGTCATCAGCCGGCGCTGTTATTGTTCGGCCAACGATGGTGTCGCCGCCCGCTACGAATCGATAGTAATAGATTGTCCCGGGCAACAGATCGGTAACAAGGAGGCGCAGGGTGTGGTCGCTGGCAGCGGTGACTTCAAGAGCCTGCTCAACCACAATGGAGGCGAACGATTCGTCCTCAGAGACTTGGGCAGTAATCGCAATCGCATCATCACCACCAGCAGTCGCCTCGACACGAGTCCAAATCATTACCGACGTGGCACGAGGATCACCAGACGCTACGCCTTGGGGAAATTCGTAGACGCCCGTCGGCTCCGCGTCACTGTTATCGCCACACGCAGGCAAGGTGCTGAGCTTGGCTGCAGCGATGAAACAACCAGAGAGACGGAGGAATTCGCGACGTTTCATAGCCTAGAAGTGTCGCACGCCCCTGTGCGCTATAGGAAGCGAACGTAGAGGTAGTAGAGCGAGAGAGCCGCTTGCAGGGCGATTGCGACAGCGCTTGCGAGCTTCATGAGGCCAGACGGACGATCTTGGTCACGCAAGTCGGGACCAAAGATTGCCCGATGTCCAAGCCAAGCGAGGGGCGGCGCCGTAACAAGCGAAATGGTCGTGGCTAGATCGACAAGGTCTTTAAGGTTTGCCAAAAACTGATAGAGGATGATTGTCGAACCAATCGAGACGATGACGGCACTGATCCAATAATTGCGCCCTTCGCTTGCGCCAACCGCCTCGCCCTCGACTTCACTGCGCTGCCAGCGATCGATAAAGGCGGAAATCGATCGAGGCACTCCATCGACCACTGTGAGAGTTGTGGAGAACATCACGAGGAACGCTGCAAAGCCGAGAACCGGCCTAGCCCAAGCGCCGAGCGCCTCGGTGTACAAGCCAATCACCGCAGCCGAGAACGGCGCGGCTCCAGCTGGCAAGGTGATCCCGCGCCCGTAGACGACGCCGGCTCCCAGGAGCACAAAGCACAAGCCCAACATCGCCGTCCCGATGTAGCCGATATTGAAATCGATGAGACTCTCGGAGACGGTGCACTTGTGGCCCGTGTCCCGACGCTTGGCGAGCGTCCACAGCGAATGCCAGACAGACAAATCGATTGCGGTGGGCATCCAGCCGATCAGCGCAGCGATAAAGAAGAAGTTCGCGGTATTGGAAAGTAGTGCGCCCGATGGCCAAAGCGCCTGTCCCCAATCGATACGCGGAAGAACCGCAAGAGCTGCCACGACCGTCCCGAGTGTGAGCAAGGCAACTGCAACCTTGACGATCATATCGAGCCATCGATAGTTGCCGATGCGCAAAAGCCCGAGGCACAGCGCCATGATGCCAACCGATAGCAAGAGCGGATCCCAGGACACTCCAAGGAGCGCAATCGCCAGGCCCGCAGTGACGAAGGTAACAGCAGCCTGGATCGTAAAAACACTGAGAAGCGCAACAGCACCATAGAGCACCAGCGCCCAGCGCCCTTGTCGCCGATAGCCCTCCAGAAGACTCATTCCAGTCGCCGCCGAATACCGAGGACCAAAGGAAAATGCTGGGTACTTAACGAGGTTGGCAGCGATGACGACGGCTATCAGTGCCAATCCAAAGTCGGCCCCAGCCCTTGTTGATTGCACCAAGTGAGACGCGCCAATGGCGGCTCCAGCGAACAACAACCCAGGCCCAATGGCCTTCCCCAACGTCCTCTTTCGTTCCACGAGCCGAGCCTACCAAGACCTCATGTCGACTTACTCGCCTTGAGGCACCTGCTGCTTTTGCGCTGCCATGCGCTTTGCAAACAAGGAAAACCCGGCGCCAGGAACAAGACCGGGTCAGGAAAACCCCGGCGAGCCCCGCCTAATAACTATAGCGAGTTGTGCCTCGATTCGCCGTTTCACAACTTATTCGCGCCAAGTTTGGACTTTTGCTTTAGGATGCCTGGCATGGAGTGGTCACGTTTTGCCCTAATAGCCCTGCTCGCGTCATGCGCGACGGCGGGCTCAGCTGATGATGATGATGGCAACGTGAAGCCCGCTGCGGACGGTTCGACGTTTAGCTTCCCGGACGCTGCGCGCTTCGATGCGGCACCGGTCCCCGACGCCACTCCGATCATTACCTACGATGCGGCGCCAATCGTTCCCGATGCTGGTGGCCCCTTTTGTGAGAACTCAAACAGCTGCGCAAGCGATGAATGCTGTTTCTCCCTGGGCGGCCCCGGATTCTGCGTCACCGGCGACGAAATCCTCGGTGTTTGCCTGCCCGATTAGGCAGGCCGCTTAGCTGCAGCGCTGCCCTTTGCCTGATCAGGCCGAGGCTACATGCCCGAGAGGAACATCCACTTCTCGCCATCCCACTCTAAAACGAGTTGCCCCTGATCCCGAAGATCCGAACGGCGAAGACCACCGCGAGCATCCGGGATGGTGAAGGATGCATCGACAAGGACATCGACAAAGGCGCGGCGTACTTCACTCTCGCCGTGTTGCATTCGAATTCGTTTGTAGCGCATCGAATAGCGAATTGAGTCGGCTTGTTTAAAGCGCGTCGTAAGAACTTCTTTTAGACCGGCAAAACCGTAGTCGTCGTCGCCATCAGGAGTTCCACCGTCTTCCCAATACTCTCGGGACGCCATAAGCAAAAGACCTGCGGCGTCTTTCTCCTCGACGGCAGCTCGATACTGCTCGACGCGTGAGATGAGGTTTTGGTTTTGGCTGGTTCGCTCGATCTTTGTGCCCTTGATGTACTCGGTCCTGGGCCCGCATGCGGCCACCAAGATCACGGCGCTGCCAAAAAGTACCTTTGGTGCAACGGCTTTCGAAACGGTTTGGAGCTTGGAGGGTACGGAGTCGATTAAACGGCGAAATTTCATATGCGAAGACCTGCTCTATGCACGCGTGTGCTGAGGTTGGAGAGTGCTAGTGCAACCGTGATGCCGACCGACGAGCCCCCAAAGCGCTGATCTTGTTAGCATGCCCTGGCCCTCGTGAGCAACTGGGTTGCCTCGCTGTCACAACGTTGGCGACGCCGCTGACAAATCGGCAAGTTGGTTTGGCGGCAAGCTCTGCCAGGTTTGAAGTCGCATGAGGAATCGTCGAAAGTCCTTACCTTCCGGAGCCTGCTCTGGGGCCGGAAGATGAATGTCGCGAATGCGCGTCACCAAGAAGCGAACCGCCGCCGCTCGAACTTCGACGTGTAGGCCACGCGCCTCGCTTACCGAGAGTCGGCGCACCTTCTGGTAGCCGCAAAGAAGTGCCGAGACTCGGTCGAAGGAGAGCGCCTCGGCAAAGCACCAGGCGTTTAGGCAAACCGCCAAGTCGTAGCAGTAGGCACCATCGCAGGCCTGCTCAAAATCGAGAAGCGCGACCACCGCACCGTCTTGCATCAATACGTTGTCGGGAAATAGATCTGCGTGGATGAGCCCGCGTGGCTGCGAGCGCCGTTGGGTCTCGTGTTGCTCAAGCCAAGAGAACTCGGCTTGTAGTGCGTTAAGAGCGTCTGCGAGGCGAGGGTCTGGCGATGCACAGAAGGCTTCGAACTCGTTGCGCACGGCGGCGGTTGTGAAACGGCCAACGTGGGTGGTGCTCATGCTTTTGCCAGCGAGATGCAGCTGTGCCAGGACTACACCGATCGCAGAACACTCTGATTGAGAAATATTCTTAGACTCGCTATGAGTGCCGTCTCGCCACGGAAAGACAGAGACAAATTTCCCAGCAAAGATTGCGTACCGAAGACCACTCGCTGTCGCAAGAGGAAGCAAGGTGGGAACACCGGCCGCGACGAGGTGCGTTAGCACCGAGACCTCGAACTGGACCTCGTGCTCGCTCTTGCCCTCGTTGACACGCAGGAAGTAGCGGGCATTCGCTGTTTCCACCCGGTAGTTCGAGTTGGTCGTGCCAGCGGCAATTGGCTTCACACTCACTGTGCCTTCGATACCGAATTGCGCGCAGAGCTCTGCGGCATCAGCATCTTTGAGCTCGGTAAAATGGCCCATTGCTAGCGGGTACCTTGCCGCACAGAGCCGTTGTTGAAACTCGATGTTGGCGGGCTTGTCGGCGGTCGCATCACGTGCGCCTACACTACCATTTCACGCCCGGCAGCCTCTACCGGGGAGAGGCGCCAGAGCACTGGGCTCGTTGGAGACAGTAGTTACGAGGACCAGAGTCAGCTACGAGGACCAGAGTCAGCTACGAGG
>TARA_R110002096_G_scaffold147031_1_pt1 | contig 37003 bp, 29 predicted proteins | sample TARA_R110002096 | Tara Oceans TARA_R110002096 (sample SAMEA4397295) | marine metagenome | biome: Polar Biome; feature: [DCM] deep chlorophyll maximum layer (ENVO:01000326); material: water (ENVO:00002006), including particulate matter (ENVO:01000060) such as... | depth 35 m
AGCAAAAAGATGCTATGGCAGCAAGAGGTTACTGGCAGGCTTTTACGGCTGTAAAAGAAAGTGTCGTTAGGATTTTAGAGGGAGAAAATTCAGGTAAAGTAGTTGATAAAGATCATGGAGATTGGTATCGAGAATTATTTTCCCCAAGTATCGCTGTTGGTTTATTGAAAGCTTCAGATTTGGCTGGATACAGAAATGGTCAGGTTTATATAAGCCAATCTAAGCATACACCAATAAACAAAGAAGCTGTTCGTGACGTAATGCCCTTGCTATTTGAATTAATAGAAAATGAAGAACACGCTAGCGTTAGAGCAGTATTAGGGCATTTTATTTTTGTGTACACGCATCCATATATGGATGGTAATGGACGTATGGGAAGGTTTTTAATGAACGCTATGCTTGCCTCAGGAGGCTACCCTTGGACTGTTATCCCTGTTGAGGAACGGGATCAATATATGAATGCTTTAGAGAGTGCTAGCTTTGGCCAAAACATAAAACCATTTGCAGAATATATTGCCTATTTGGTTAAGGCTGGCTTAAAGGGAACACCTATAGCTAAAATAGACTCTATAAATTAATATGATTCGATTTATGTTAAATTGACTATAATTTCTCATTGTAATGTTAAAGTTTTCATAAAAAGGGGCTAATTCGGGGTCTGTAAATTTTAAGGGTCGTTTTAAGCCCTGTAAATGCTATAAAAATGAAATTTTGGTTAGTCCCTCTTTCTCCGCTAGGAATATAAAATATTCCAAAAAAAATCCCACAAACATAGTGTTTGTGGGATTTTTAAATTTTGATAGAACTTGAATTACTTCACAAGGTTTATAATAAAAGTTACTCATATTTTTTTCCAGACCTGCTCACTGCTAAGCAAGAAACTACCTAAAAAATCGAAATTACAATCAGTTGGCGCTATTATAGATAAAAATGGATTTTCATTTTTATCGCGATAAAGATGATACGTTTCTCCAATAAGAGGTTCAAAGCTAAAGCGCGCACCATAAACCAAATTATTATACTTTAGCTCTTCCATCATTTTTTCGTATTCAGCTTTTAACTCAAGATATTTAGCTTGAATTTTCTGATTGGCTTTATGAACGTTTCTATTTTTCCAAGCTGAATTATTGGTCACCTGAATAGCTGGTGCGCCAACATTGGTAGCGTAAGGCTTTAATGCTGCATCATATTTTTGGGTTTCTTCATTAAATACTACCTGATCTGGTTTTTTATCTTCAGACATCGCTTTTTTTTACAAAGATAAAACAGCTTTATTTATACTATATTACTAAGTAGTAATTATTTTTTTTACTATTTTAGAGAAATAAACCAGTTATTAAATGAATTTTATTAAAAAAATAGGTCCAGCTAATTTATTTATGTTGGCACTTTGTGCCATAATTATATTTGTTGCCGAATATTTATTCTTAAAGGGAAATGAACTTCATGGGATTTTTATTGGCCTTTGGGCACCAACTCTACTTGGAATTATAATTTTTATAAAACAGATTAAAAATGAACGCTAACGATATTGTTTTATACTTTTCTATATTCATATCAGTTTGCGTGATTATTTGGGCATTATTATTTATTCGTGCCTATGATCGTATTGATAAAAATAAGTAAACTTCGTTAAATTTTTTTATAAGAAAACGCATCCAATAAAATTGTGGATGTGTTTTTAAATTTTTATAAATAAAGAATTTTTTGAAACCAACTATCCTCGAGGCAGTCCCGATAGCTATCGGGGTCATTTTGACCTGAAAAAGGTCAAAAACCAAAATTCTGTATTTAGATTCCTGTTTTCACGGAAATGACAATTTCAGCGGAAACCCCGAGGCATCCCGATAGCTATCGGGATCGAGGAATTCTTTTCAATTAAACTTTTTTACCAAAATAAACTATACAAAACAGTTATTATTAAAAGTACTGCAAACGACCCAATATTAAATAATGGTGTTGTTTTAAATAAGGCTTTTGTAATTGGAATACCTTTTTCATCATCGGCACCTTTATGTTGTAAATAACTATAAAGAGCAATAACAACCATGGTTAATAGTAAAGTATATCCCATTTGATCCATAAAAGGAACATCTAAAAAGAAAGAAGAATTTGACCATCCTTTAGGTGCAACTTTAAAATACATAGCTATCGGAATTGATACTAAAGCACCAACAATTGCTGCTTTGTTCGTTGTTTTTTTCCAAAACAAACCAAGTAAGAATACTGCTAATATTCCTGGACTTACAACACCCGTATATTCTTGTATAAATTGGAATGCTTGATCTAAATTACCTAAAAGAGGCGCTACTACACACGCAATTACTAAAGCAACAAAAGCAGAAATTCTACCTGTATTTACTGTAGCTTTATCGCTAGCATTTTTATTTATGTATTGTTTATAAATATCCATTGTGAATATTGTAGAAGTAGAATTAAGCATAGATGCTAAAGAAGATACTATGGCTGCCGCCAAAGCTGCAAATGCTAAACCTTTAAGTCCTGTTGGCAAAAATTGTAATAACCATGGATAAGCTCTATCTGCTTGCTCTAACGACGGCAAGTTATGTAATGCTACATCACCTAATCTAGTCATTGTTTCTGCATCGTTAATCATAACGTATGCTGCAATTCCTGGTATAACAACAATTAATGGGATTACTAATTTTAATGCAGCTGCTAATAAAATTCCTTTTTGAGCTTCTTTTAATGATTTTGCCGCTAAGGTTCTTTGAATAATATATTGATTGAATCCCCAATAATAAAGATTTGCAACCCACATACCGCCTACTAAAACTCCTAAACCTGGTAAGTTTTTATATTCTGGATTTGATTTATCTAATATCATTTCAAATCTTTCAGGAACAGCTTCAAAAACTGTATTTAATCCAGAAATAAATCCTTCTCCTCCAGATACCGTATTTAATGCTAAATAAGTGGTTACTAAACCGCCTAATATTAAAAACACGACTTGTATAACATCTGTCCAAGCTACAGCAGATAAACCACCATATAAAGAATAAGCAGCTGCAAATGCAGCTAAACCAATAACACCATAAACTAATGGAATTCCTATAATAGTTTCTAAAGCTAACGCCCCTAAATACAAAACCGTTGTTAAGTTTACAAAAACATATAAAGCAATCCAGAAAACGGCAAGAATCGTTTTTAAATTAGTAGAAAATCGTTTTTCAACAAACTCTGGAATCGTGTAGAGTCCTTTATCAATAAAAATGGGTAAGAAGTACTTACCAACAATTAATAGAGTTATGGCTGCCATCCATTCATAAGAAGCAATGGCTAATCCTGAAGCAAATCCAGAACCAGACATACCTATAAATTGTTCTGCAGATATATTTGCGGCAATTAAAGATGCCCCAATAGCCCACCATGGTAGGGATTTGCTTGCTAAAAAATAATCTTCTGCTGTTTTTTGTTGACCATCTTTTTCACGAGATACCCACAAACCTACTCCTAAGATTAAAATGGCATATGCTACAAATACTGCATAGTCCAAAAATTCAAATCCCTCAGTCATAATTTAATGTTTTTGGTTAGTTTAGTTTACTCTGCCAAATATAAATAATTTAATACTATCAAAATAAACTAATGTACTTCTAAGATTTATCTATTGCAAAAAAGGAATCTTGTAAAGATATTTAATCTCTATTTTTTTTAAAATTGGAGCTTTCTTAAAATATCTCTACACTTCCTTTCCCCTCTCTGACAACTACAGGTACATCTTCTGATAAATCAATTACCGTTGAAGGCTCATTATCGCCATAGCCTCCATCAATAACCAAATCAACCAAATTATCCCATTTTTCTAAAATAAGTTCGGGATCTGTGGTGTATTCAATAACTTCATCTTCATCATGAATAGATGTTGATATGATAGGGTTTCCAAGTTTTTTTACAATTTCTAAAGCAATATTATTGTCAGGTACACGAATACCAACTGTTTTCTTCTTTTTAAAAGGATTTGGCAAATTTTTAGAACTTGGTAAAATAAAAGTATATGGTCCTGGTAGTGCACGTTTCAGTATTTTAAAAGTGGACGTATCTATTTGTTTCACATAATCACTTAAATTACTTAAATCGTGACATATAAACGAAAAATTTGCCTTTTCTAATTTTACCTGCTTAATTCTAGCAACACGCTCAAGGGCTTTTAAATTTGTAATATCGCAACCCAAACCATAAACGGTATCGGTTGGATAAATTATAAGTCCCCCTTTTTTTAAAATAGCCACTACCCTTTCAATCTCTTTAGGATTAGGGTTCTCTTCATATATTTTAACAAACTCAGCCATAATAACTATCTTGCGTTTACGTTTACAAAGTAAATATTATTTTTTCTTATGAAAGGTTTATTAAAGAATTTCTTCGGTTTAATTTTTATGATTATCATATCTAGTTGTTCAAATGAAACTGTCGAAAAAGAATTACTTGTTGATATCTTAGACCCTTCAGTTTATTATGAAGCATTAAATATTGAATATGGGACCGACATTAATCAGAAATTTGATTTATACTTACCAGCAAATAGAACCGCAACAACTAAAATAATGATATTAGTTCATGGTGGTGGTTGGGCATCTGGCGATAAAAGTGACATGAATCCTATTAAAGATTTAATTCGTCAAGACTTCCCTAACTTAGCTATTGTAAATATAAACTACAAATTAGCAGATGCTAATAACAGTCCTTACCCCATGCAAATTGAAGATATCACTTCAGTTATTAATTATTTAAAAGAAAATAAGTTAAAATATACAATCTCTGAAAATATTGGCTTTCTGGGCACCAGCGCTGGTGCACATTTATCACTTTTATGGAGTTATGCTTTTGATACAAATAAAAAGGTAGATATGGTTTGTAGCATTGTCGGGCCAACAAATTTTACCGATCCTGCGTATTTAAACAACACTAACCCAGATTTACAAGAATTACTAGATTTATTTGGAGAACAAACTTCTCTTTCATTTCTAGAGGAAGCCAGTCCTTTTCATCAAGTAACCGCACAAGCACCACCTACCATTCTATTTTATGGTGGTCAAGACCCTTTAATTCCAACAACACAAGGCACAGATTTACGAGATAAACTACAAACTTTAGGAGTAATTCATGAGTTTACTTTGTATGAAAATGAAGGTCATGGCTGGGTTGGGCTTGCATTTTTAGATACTTGGATAAAACTAAAGGCATTTATATCAGTATATTTAAACTAATTACCCTACTACCTCCAACTTAGCAAAACGCAACAACAACTTTTTAATACCACCATGCTGAAAATTAATTTCAGCTTTAATATCGGCTCCTGTGCCTTCAATTTTCATGACTTCTCCAGTTCCAAAACGGATGTGTTTTACCACGTTTCCAACTACTAATTTACTATCAAATAAGTTGGTGTTTCCATCCCGATAGCTATCGGGAGTTTTAGAAACAGGTTTTAAATTTTTTGGTGTAGTTACCTGAAATTTAACAGGTTCACTTTTTGTATTGCCTTTTTTAAGAGTCGCTTGTTTAGCAGGCTTATATCTAATTTTATTCGGACTCTCCCGATAGCTATCGGGATCTCCGAAAATATCAGCAGAAAGCATCGGGTTAAAACGACGTTCTTCAATGGGTGTTACAATATCTAAATATTGCTCATCAATTTCTTCAATAAAACGACTTGGTTCAGAATCTACTAATTTTCCCCAACGGTAACGCGATAAGGCATAAGTTAAATACGCTTGTTTCTCGGCTCGAGTTAATGCCACGTAAAATAAACGACGCTCCTCCTCTAGTTCGCTACGCGTATTCATACTCATCGCACTCGGGAATAAATCTTCTTCTAAACCTACTACAAAAACGGTTGGAAATTCCAGCCCTTTAGCTAAATGTATCGTCATTAGCGCTACATGGTCTGGATCACCTTTATCGGCATCAATATCGGTTGATAAAGCAACGTCTTCTAAAAACTCAGCTAGATTCCCTGTGGTATCAGCAATTTCTTTTTGGCCTTCCACGAAGTCCTTCATACCATTTAGAAGTTCTTCTATATTTTCCATTTTAGCAACACCTTCTGGTGTGCCATCTTTATTAAATTCTTTAATTATATTGGTCGTTCTTGTAACATGCTCAGCAAGTTCAAAAACATCAGCTGTTTGATTTAAAACCTGATAACTTTCAATAAGTGTTACAAAATTTTGAAGTTTAGTTCGCGTTCCAGAATTAATTTTAACATCCGTTTTATCAATGTTTTTCATCACCTCAAAAATGGTTCGTCCATAACCATTTGCCGAAACAATTAATTTATCAACGGTAGTTTGTCCAATACCTCGTGGCGGAAAATTAATAATTCGCTTTAAAGCTTCCTCATCGGCTGGATTTATAATTAAACGTAAATAAGACAAGACATCTTTAATTTCTTTACGCTGATAAAACGATAAACCACCATAAATTCTATATGGAATATCGCGTTTACGTAAAGCATCTTCAATAGAGCGCGACTGGGCATTGGTTCGATATAAAATCGCAAAATCGCTATTCATTAACTGATTTTGCATCTTATTTTCCCAAATGGTACTTGCTACATAACGTCCTTCATCACCATCAGTTAATGACCGATTTACTTTTATTTTCGCCCCTTCATCATTGGCTGTCCAAACAATTTTATCAAGCTTGGTTTGGTTTTTATCAATAATAGAATTTGCTGCATTCACAATATTTTTGGTAGAGCGGTAATTCTGCTCTAATCGAAACACCTTAACATCATCATAGTCTTTCTGGAAATTCAGAATATTATTAATATTTGCACCACGAAACGCATAGATACTCTGCGCATCATCACCAACCACACATATATTTTGAAACTTATCAGATAAGGCTCTCACAATTAAATATTGCGAATGGTTTGTATCTTGATACTCATCAACTAAAATATATCTAAATCGGTTTTGATATTTCATTAATACCTCAGGGAAACGTGTTAATAACTCATTAGTTTTCAAGAGTAAATCATCAAAATCCATCGCGCCCGCTTTAAAACAACGCGCTACATATTCTTTATAAATATCACCCATTCTTGGTCTGCGTGCCATCGCATCAGCCTCTTTTAACTCTGGGTTTTGAAAATAAGCGCGCACCGTAATCAAACTATTTTTATAAGATGAAATTCTAGAACGAACTTGTTTATACTTATAAATATCTTTATCAAGACTCATTTCTTTTATAATAGAAGCTATCAATCGATCTGAATCTTGCGTGTCATAAATCGTAAAATTGCTTGGATACCCTAATTTATCAGCTTCACTACGTAAAATTCTAGCAAAAACGGAGTGAAATGTTCCCATCCATAAATTCTTCGCTTCACTAGCACCAACAATAGTAGCAATACGCTCTTTCATTTCGCGCGCTGCTTTATTAGTAAACGTTAATGATAAAATATTAAATGGGTCAATCCCTTTGCTCATCATGTAAGCTATACGATACGTTAACACCCTTGTTTTACCAGAACCTGCTCCAGCAATTACAATCATAGGCCCATCAATTTGAATGGTTGGCTCTAACTGTGCATCGTTTAACTGACTTAAATACTTCTCCAATTCGTTTTATTTTAAGTTGTGAAATTAACCAATGTTATGCTTTTTACTAAGTGGATTTATTAATAATTATAAACAATCTATATAAAATTTGATATCCAATATTATATAAATATATTTATGGAAAATTAACAAATGAGAAAGTTATGCATACTCGCCTTAGCATTTATATTTAATAACTTCATGGGATTTGCTCAAAGTGAAAGAATAAAGGGCAAAATAATACCTGACTTTGGTGAAACTTTTAAAGTAGAAAATCCAGAAATAAAAACCGATACAAACGCAACACTAAAAGTTATTTTTGATGTTTCTAAAAGTCCAGAAGATAAAACTCAAATTAATAGCTATCTAGTTACTGCAGCTCGTTTTTTAAATATGCATGCTGATGCTGGGATGAAACCTAGCCAGTTAAAAGTTGCAATTACTGTGCATGGTGCAGCATGGAAAGATATGCTTAATGATGCTGTTTATCTGAAAAAATACAACTATAAGAATCCCAATTCAGAATTACTAAACCAGTTAAATGCTGCTGGAGTTGATATTATTATGTGTGGCCAAACTGCAAATTCTAGAAATGTTTCCAAATCTGATGTTAATACTAATGTTAAGTTTGCGCTCTCTGCAATGACTGCGCTTTTACAATATCAAAATAATAATTATCAATTTATTAAATTTTAGAAAAACATGAAATATATTTTAGTCCTAGCGCTCTTATGCTATTCGTTTTCTTATGCACAAAATTCTATTGACAAAAATTTTACCGATATTGAATCTAAAGTGATTGAGTGGCGACGAGATTTTCATCAAAATCCAGAATTATCGAACAGAGAGTTTAAAACTGCCGAAAAAATTGCTAAACATTTAAAATCTTTAGGAATTGAAGTTCAAACAGGTATTGCAAAAACAGGTGTTGTAGGGATTTTAAAAGGAAATAACCCCGGAAAAGTGATAGCACTTCGTGCAGATATTGATGCACTTCCAGTTACAGAACGCAACAATTTGTCTTTTAAAAGCAACGTAAGAACAACATTTTTAAATACAGAAACTGGAGTGATGCATGCCTGCGGTCATGATACGCACACAGCCATCTTAATGGGCGTTGCAGAAGTACTTTCAAAAAACAAAGATAAAATTAACGGTACTGTAAAATTCATTTTTCAACCAGCAGAAGAAGGCCCACCTCCAGGTGAAGAAGGCGGCGCTAAATTGATGATTAAAGAAGGCGTTCTGGAAAACCCAAAAGTGGATGCTATTTTTGGCTTGCATATAGATTCGGAAATGGAGGTTGGGACGATAGCGTATAAATCTGGCGGTATAATGGCTTCAGTTGAACGCTTTGTAATTCATGTAAAAGGAAAACAAACGCATGGAGCAGCACCATGGAGTGGCGTTGACCCTATATTAATTTCCGCCAAAATAATTGATGGCTTACAAACTATAATTAGCAGAGAAGCTAAATTAACTGATGAACCTGCTGTAATTACCGTTGGGAAAATCACTAGCGGAACACGATTTAATATTATTCCTGAAAGCGCAGAACTTATTGGTACGGTTAGAACACTAAGCCTTGAAATGAAAGAAATGATACTAAGACGAATGAAAGAAATGGTTGAAAGTATTGCAAAAGCCTATGGCGGTGAAGCTTCAATAACTTTCGAGAATTTTACTGCAATTACCTATAATAATCCTGATTTAGTAAATCAGATGCTACCAACATTACAAAAAGTAGCAGGAAGTGAAAATGTTATAATAGTAAAACCAGAAACTGGTGGTGAAGATTTTTCATATTTTCAAGAAGTAATTCCTGGTTTTTATTTCTTTTTAGGAGGTATGACCTCAGAAAATAAACACGCTTTCCCTCATCACACGCCAGATTTCTTTATAGATGAAAGCGGTATGTTACTTGGTGTAAAAACACTAACTCAAATTACTTTTGATTTCCTAAATAATTAGAATGAATAATATATTAGATTTTTTATCAAACATATCTTGGTGGGCTTGGGTTTTAATTGCTTTAGCAATAGTTGCAATACGCGATGTTTTTTTTCAAAAAGAACATACAATAAGTCATAACTTCCCAATTGTTGGTCATTTACGGTATTGGCTAGAAAGTATAGGTCCAGAAATGCGGCAGTATTTTGCAGCAAATAATAGAGAGGAATTACCTTTTAATCGCATAGAACGCGGTTGGATTTACGCTTCAGCAAAAAAAGAAAATAACTACGAAGGTTTCGGAACAGATAGAGATATTTATGCACATCATCATATCTTTATAAATAATGCGATGATGCCGTATCAATTACCTCAAAATCATCCGAATAAAATAGATAAATCGTTTTTACCCTGCGCTAAAGTTATGGGTGAATTTAATAAACGTAAAAAACCGTACCGTCCAGCATCAGTTATTAATGTTTCTGCTATGAGTTTTGGTTCACTTTCCGCTAAAGCTATAGAGTCTTTAAATAAAGGTGTGAAAATAGCAGGTGCTTATCACAACACAGGTGAAGGTGGGCTTTCTCCATACCATAGTCATGGTGGCGATGTAGTATTTCATTTTGGAACTGGTTATTTTGGTGTTCGTGGAGAAGATGGCGGTTTTTCTATGGACAAAATAATAAAACTAGTAAATGATAACCCGTTTGTTCGTGCTATAGAAGTAAAATTATCTCAAGGCGCAAAACCAGGGAAAGGAGGCGTTTTACCGGGCGCAAAAATAACCAAACAAATAGCAGAAATACGGGGTGTTGAAATTGGGAAAGATGTATTATCACCTCCCAACCACAAGGCATTTTCTAATGTTCCAGAAATGGTGGAGTTTATAGAAAAAATTGCAGAAGCAACAGGCTTACCAGTTGGCATAAAAGCAGCAATTGGTAAACTAGAACAATGGGAAGAATTGGCAGATATTATGAAAAAAACTGGTAAAGGTCCTGATTTTATTACTGTTGATGGTGGTGAAGGTGGTACGGGTGCTGCGCCTCCAAGTTTTGCAGATCATGTTTCATTACCTTGGGTTTATGGCTTTAGTGACTTATACAGGCTTTTTAAAAATAAAGGTTTATCTGAACGTATCGTTTTTATTGGGAGTGGCAAACTTGGTTTTCCTGCCAAAGCAGCTATGGCTTTTGCTATGGGTGCAGATTGCATTAACGTAGCCAGAGAAGCTATGATGAGTATTGGCTGTATTCAAGCCCAGGTGTGTCATACCAATCGATGCCCAACAGGAATTGCTACTCAAAGTAAATGGTTGCAAAATGGTATTGATCCTAGTTTAAAATCAGAACGTGCAGCGCAATATTTTAAAACTTTTAGAAAAGAATTTATTGAGATTACACATGCAGCGGGTTACGAACACCCTTGTCAATTTAAAATGAGTGATATTGAAATAAATGTTGATGACCATAACCTTTCAACCGAAATAAGCAAAACCTACAAGTATGAAAAAACGGTTGTACCTTTTAAGAGTATGCAAAATTTAAAAGAATGTTTATATTTGGGTGGTACTAAAATAAACTAACCAAAACCAAATAGTATTTTATGGAAACCCAAAGAATCATAGACTTATTTTTATTTGCTATTCCAGCTTTAATAACTGGAATTATTGCCTATTACTTTTTTAAAGAACACACCAAAAATGAAGATGGTCGCAGACGTTATTTACTAAAAAAAGATATGCAGGTTAACGCTATGCCGTTACGTTTACAAGCTTACGAAAGAATGGCTCTTTTTTTAGAACGCGTCACACCTTCAAAATTATTAATTCGAATAGCTCCAATATCTTCAAATAAAGGAGATTATGAAGCTTTACTTATACAAAGCATTGAGCAGGAATTTGAACATAATTTATCACAACAAATATATGTAAGTGATAAATGCTGGAGTATTATTACAGCAGCTAAAAATGCTACAATTCAGCTTATAAGAAAAGCAAGCTTGTCTGAGAAAACTAATACAGCAAACAAACTAAGAGAGGTTATTTTAACCGAAATGATGGAGCGCCAAGCACCAAGTGATGCAGCTTTATCTTTTATTAAAGATGAGGTTTCAGATATGTGGTAAATTAATCCATACGAAGCTCATTAGATTTGGCTTGTTCACATTTTTCTTTGGCATATTTAAATCCTTGATCCCACCAAGAGGTCATTAATTTTTTATTAAAAATTAATGAATTTTCTGTGAGTTTTGTAGGTGTATAATATAAATTAAGTTTTACACCGTTATTCTTCGCTGCCAATTTCCCTATGGTTATATCGTTTCTTTCTACTTGATCTAATAAATGTCCGAATAAATTAATCATCAATGAAAACGGATTCTTTCCCAAAACCTTATTGTATTCCATAGTTTCAGATTCTAAAACTATAGCGTCAACTTCTGTTGCGCCTCGTAAAATAGCTTCTCTTATAGGAACAACACAACCCAAACCACCATCGGCATATTCAAAGTCATTCTTTTTAACTAAAGACATAAACGGAATATAATTACAAGAAATCCATATCCAGTCACAAAATTCATCGTAGCTAAAATCTTTGATTGACTTATACTCTACTCTATTTTTCGACAGATTTGAAACCGTAATCACAACATCATCTTTTGTGGTTTTTATTAAATTATACTCTTCAATTGTAAAATGTTTTTTTATATAACGCCTTAATGCTTTGCTTTCTCCAAAAGTGCGCTTCATTTTAATAAATTGCCAAAGTGAATTTATAAAATCTATTGAGACATACTCCCGATTTCCTTTTTTGCGTATTACAAATGGATTGATGCTAAATATATTATGTTGATTGACATTGGTAAAGACTTGCTGAATTTTATCAATCTTTCTGGCAGCCAAATGTGGTACAAGTAAACCACCTGTTGAGGTTCCTAAAAACAGGTCGTAATCTCTACCTTCTTCTTGCATTAAATATTGGGCTACACCACCTGCATACGCCCCTTTACTACCTCCCCCAGAAATAACTAATGCTTTCATATTTAATTTTCTAACGGACTAAGTTCTTTATTTTTAAATTTAGCGAAATTATACCCTTCTTCCCACCAATTTGTCATTTTTTCTTTATCAAATATCAATGAATTTGTTGTTAAAACAGTTGGCGCATAATAAAAATTAATAATAGCATCATTATGAGAAGCAACAAATTTACCAATCTTAATATTATGAGATTCTATTCTATCTAACATGAACCCAAACATATTGGTAATTAACGAAAAGGGATTTTTAGAAGGCATTCTGTTTAGTTGATTAACTTCAGTTTGCAAAATAATAGCATCAACTTCTTTTGCTCCACGACGAATAGCTTCTTCAATTGGCACCATATTACCCATCCCTCCATCAGCATATTCGCATCCATCAATTTTTACCAAACTCATAAATGGCGTATAGTTGCAAGATACCCAAATCCAATTTACAAACTCTAAGTAATCAAAATCTTTTAAAGATTTATATTCGACTTGGTTAAGCGATAAATTAGAAACCGTTACCACAACATCCAAACCTGACTTTTTTAATTCAAAAAATTCTTCTTCTAAGAGTGTTTCTTTAATCAAGGCTCTTAAATTATGACTCTCTCCAAAAGTTTTACTCCCTCTAATAAAATTTAAAACAACACTTAAATGCTTAATACCTATATTTTGAGTGCCGTGTTTTTTCTTAATTACAAAAGGGCAAACATCAAAAATGCTATCATTTGTCACATTGGTGTAAACCAATTTTATTTTTTCAATTTCATTGAGTGCTAAATGCGATACTAACAAACTTCCGGTTGATGTGCCTATAAACAATTGATATTGGCGCTTTAAATCTTCAATAAGGTATTGCGCAACGCCACCTGCGAATGCGCCTTTACTACCACCTCCAGAAATAACTAGTGCTTTCATTTATTGTTTTAATTGTAAATATAAAATTATGAAATAATATTTAAGCAAAATTGATGCTTTAAGATGTATTAAATTGAAAATATCAGTATTTAAACCTAATATTAAACACTTCATAGAAAAACAATAAGATATACGTAGTTTTAAACATATCTATTTAAAAAAATTATATATAATTGTAAGAATTTAACTTAAACAAAACATGCTTAAAAGGCTTTTTTTATTTATTTTATTTTGTTCAATACTAAGTATTTCACTTTTTGGGTTGAATAAAATTAAAGAACCAAATCATACAGAAAAGGAGGCAAGCATGCCAATAGTTAATTTTAGCTTTAATAACAATGGCGCCTGTTCTGATACTCCAATTACATTTACCCCAGTTGTTACTGGTGATGCTCCTTTTTCTTATCTATGGGATTTTGGAGGCGGAAACACATCTACTAACAGCAATCCAACCTTTTCTTTTAATGCACTAGGATGTGGTTTTCAAAGCAACGCGGTAACACTTACTGTTACCGATGCTAATGGTATCAGTAACTCTATATCAAAACCCATTTCGGTACAGCAAAAACCAGACTTAGAATTTTTAAATTTAAATGCACCAATTGGATCTGTGGCACCTTTTGAAAAGTGTGGTGATAATAATAGTGATCTTGAATATACCATTAATGTTGGAAACAATTCAAATTCATCATCTTGCATTACTTCTTATAATATAGATTGGGGCGATGGCTCTTCCGAAACTAATGCAACATTTCCTGTAATGCATACCTATATGCAATTAGGCTCATTTAATATGGTTGTAACAGGAATTGGTGATAGTGGTTGCAATAACTCTATTACTTATGTTATAAAGAATTCTAATAATCCTATTGGAGCTCTTATTGCGCCAGGTAATACTACCAACTTATGTACGCCTGTTTCTCCTATGGCATTTGCTATTGGCTCATGGGCTCTTAACCCTTCTGATACTAACTATCAAGTAAATTACGGAGATGGTACTACAGCTAACTATACACAAACTCAGCTAGAAAGCTCTCCATATTACAATGCATCAAACCCGCCAGCTTCTCAAAATTTCCCTATACCACATACTTTTACAAGATTTAATTGCCCTAGCGGAAATACAGTTAGCTTAACAATATCCACTTCTTGCGGTAATACATTCCTAACTGCTGGTCCAATTATTATTTTAGATGTACCAGTAATAAACTTTAGTGTAAATAGTATTGTATGTGCTAATACATCAGTCTTTTTTAATAATTCAACACAAGCAGGTTATACAAACGACTGTAGTACTTTTGAGGTTTATACTTGGGATTTTGGAGACGGAAGCCCGCCTTCAAGAGCTGTTAGCCCAAATCATGTTTACACAACTCCTGGGAATTATACCATTACTTTAGCCGCAGAAACTCCATGTGGTGTTGGAACCTCTGTTTCAAAAACAATTTGTGTAGAACCTATACTTCAACCAAACTTTACCTTTAGTAACGCATGTGCTTCAACGCCTTTAAAAATGACAAACACTACTGATGCCAGTTTAGGTTGCGGAGCAGAGACTTATACTTGGGATATGATATCATATTCTGAAGCCTATTGCGGCGAAGAACCCGAAAACTGGAATTTCACAAACGGAACTGGTAGAAATTCTCGAGAACCATTTATTTCATTCAACACACCTGGCATTTATAACTTGAGACTAACAACAAGAAACTCCTGCGGTATTAATAGGTCTATAACTAAACGTATTGATGTAAAAAAACCTCCAGTAACCACTTTAGATCCAGTTTCTGATTTTTGTGAATCTGCTTCAATTTTTCCAAAAGGTACTGTAGTAGAAACATGCTCCCCAAGTTCTGAAATCACATATTTATGGAGTTTCCCTGGCGGAATACCTTCAACATCAACATCATTAAATCCAGGAAAAATAGACTATTCTACAAGCGGAAATTATACAGTAACGTTTAGTGTGTCAAACAGTTGTGGAACAACGACAAAAACACAAAATTTTTCTGTAGACTTGGATTTATCTCCTATTATATCAGCAAAATCAATAGAGATATGTAGTGGCGAAAACTTTTTTCTTAGACCAACTTCAAATGCCACCGACAACGTTCCATCAGGCACTACCTATACATGGAATAACCCTGTAATAAGCCCTACTGGAGCTGTAAGCGGTGCTTCAGGACAATCCTCGCCTGTAAGCAGCATTAGTCAAACATTAACAAACAATACAAACACACCAGCAACTGTAACTTATACAGTTTCGCCCATTGCTGGAAGTTGCCCTGGTCCAGATTTTACAGTTACAGTAACCGTTAATCCTAATATTAATGTTTCTTCAAACATAACCAATGGGACTTGTTTTGAGTCGGATGATAGCTCTATTAGCATAACCGTATCAGGAGGTATTCCTTTTACTACTGGAAATCCTTATATTATTTCATGGACAGGTCCTAATGGTTTTACAAGCTCAAATGAAGTTATTTCAAACCTAGAACCCGGATTCTATACACTAAATATTACCGATGACGGTAATTGTCCATATAACAATACTTTTCAAGTAACTGAACCAGGTTTATTCAGGTTTACTGGTAATAAAACCGATATTACCTGTTTTGGATTAGATGATGGAAGAATTGACTTAAATGTTAATGGAGGCACGCCTCCTTATATTTATGTTTGGACAAAAACTGGTGATCCTAGTTTTTCTGCTTCGTCTGAAGATTTAAGTAATCTTGAACCAGGAGAATATAATGTAACGATTACCGAAACTAACAATTGTGATATATTAACAGCTTCTTACACTATCATAGAACCACCTTTGTTAGAAGTCAATTTAACAGATCCTGTAGATATTATTCTTTGTTATGGCGATTTTACGGGTGTCATAAATGTTACAGCCACAGGTGGTAGAGCAACTGAAATAGCTCCCGGTGTTTTTAATTATAGATATAGCTGGACAGGGCCAAATGGGTTTTCAAGCAGTAATCAAAATTTAACAAATATAGAATCTGGCACTTATAATTTAACGGTGACCGATAATTCTGGCTGCACCGAAACATTACAAGTTTTTGTTCCACAAAATCCAGAAATTCTATTGGATTATACCATTGGAGAAATTATATGTTTCAATGATGATAGTGGGTCTATTACTATAAATAATATTACCGGCGGTATTCCGCCTTACGAACCTGTTGAATGGAGCAATTTAGGAACTGGTATGTTTCAAAATAATTTATCTTATGGTACATATATAATTACTATAACCGATGCTTTAGGCTGTGTAGTCAATTTTCCAATCGTTTTAGATAACGCACCTGTTTTTGATATTAATCCTGATGTTAATAATGTATCTTGTTTTGGTGAAAATGATGCAAGTATTAAACTAAATCTTGTAGGAGGCGAAAGCCCTGTTACTCTAGTTTGGAGTGATAGCTCATCTTCAGGAAATGAAAGAAACAACATTGGCCCAGGAACTTACTCAGTTACTATAACAGATGCAAAAGGATGTATTATTGAAGAAACTTTTGATATTACTGAACCTTTACCTCTGCAATTAATAGGTGATGTTACTGATGCTTTAGATTGTGATGATGTAAATACAGGAGCTATTGATTTAGAAATAACTGGAGGCACACAACCCATAACAATTTCCTGGAGTAATGGGAGTTCTACCGAGGATTTAACAAATGTTCCACCTGATGTTTACACAGTAACTATTACAGATGCCAATGGCTGTATTGAAACGCAACCATTTGAAGTTAAACGATTTGCACCATTAGAATCGCCTTTTGAAATAATAACCAACTTTGACTGTGAAACCAGATATGTAGATCAAACTTTTATAGCTAAAGTAAAAGGTGGTGTTCCGCCATATCAATTAAGTTGGTCCAGCGGTATTATAACTGGCGATAATAATGAAATAATGCGAACAGGCACTAACGGTTTAGTAATCCTTACAGTAACAGATGGTCTTGGTTGCGTTAAAGACTTTTCAATTCAGGTTAATACACCCGTGTTAGATGGTTCAAGTTTTACTACCAATTCATTCGGACTTAGCGTTTATGACCTTTATTCTATATACGATCCTATTCAATTTACAAATACAGCCATAGGAGACTTCATCAACATCGCTTGGGATTTTGGAGATGGCAATTTTTCAAATGAAATAAACCCAGAACATACTTACACAAAAGTTGGAACTTATACCATAAAACAAACGGTAACTTATCCTTTTGGGTGTGTATATTCCAGTGAAACAACATTAGTAATTGAAAAAGGATATAGTCTTGTAATGCCAAACGCCTTCACGCCTAACAACGATAAATTAAATGATTATTTTGCGCCTGTTTTTATTGGTTTTACTGAAATGACTCTAAATATTTACGACACTTGGGGAAGCGTAATTTACTCTGAGACAGACGAAAACCTTAGAGGTTGGGATGGAAAAATAAATAATTCTGAAGCTGAGAATGGCAATTACTACTATAAACTTATTGCAAAAACCTTTTACAATAAAGAAGTTACTGCAGAAGGCGCTTTAGTTTTAATTAAATAAGCAATAAATTAATGAAAATTAAAATACTTACCCTTATAATTGTTAGCTGTTTTTGCTTAAAAGTGAATGCCCAGGATCCTGTTTTTTCTCAATATTTTTTAGTTCCTGAAACTATGAATCCTGGTTTTTCTGGTTTTGAAGACGCTACTTATTTAGGGTTAATTCACAGAACACAATGGCCAAGTTTAAACTTAAGAGTAGATACTGAATATGCGTTTTTTAATTCTTGGATTGAAAATGTTGGAGGTATTGGGTTTAGTATTCTTAATCAGCGTGAAAATAACACCAATTATAATCATTTACAGGCTAACGCTAATTTTGCTTATCATATAAGTTTAGCAAACGATTGGTTTTTTAGACCTGCCATTGAAGTAGGATTTGGCACAAAATCATTTAATTTTAAAAATTTAGTATTAGCAGACCAGATTAATATAAATTCTGAAACTATAAACCCAACTTCATCAGACCCCTTTGCAATAAATGCTAATAGAAATATCACGTTTATAGATTTTAGTACAGGTTTTGTTTTTGATAAAAAAAACACCCGAAATGATACCGACTTATGGCTTGGTGCTTCCATTAAACATTTAAATAAACCTAATATTTCTTTTTTTGAAGATGGCAATGTCCCTTTAGATATTTTTTATTCACTTCATGCTAATTATAAATTTCCATATTTTGATTATAACGATATGTTAGTTTATGTAAATTATATGCAGCAAGGAGAATATAATAGATTAGATATTGGGACCACCATGCAACTTGAAAAACTTATGCTAGGGGTAATGGCTGTAACTAATCCTGCAAAAAATAGCTTAAATAGTCATTTATTAACTTCTATTAATGCCTTCGTAGGTTTAGAATTCGAACAGTTACGTTTTGGGTTTTCTTACGATATAAATACGTCTAAAATTGGTAGAACCGATGGGGTTTACGAACTTTCAATCACCTATTTAGCAGGTTGTTTAATTTGTAGAGACCCTGCAAGGCTAGAGCGTAGAAAATAATTTATTTTTTTTCTAAAGTTTTAAGCATCGTTTTTGCAAACTTAGAGAATTGCCAGCTATGATGCTTAATAGCTTGTTCCAAATTTTCTTTACAAACATCGTTACAAGCTTGTATTTCATTTAGATATTGAAAGGCGTTTTGCCTAATCTCAAATCCGTATTTAGAACTTGTGTAATCTGTTAATTCATTAAAATATTTAGTTTTATTTTCTATCTCAAAATCTTCAGTGATTAAAGCCAATGTTAACCAAAGCATTCTAACATTTTTATCACTAAATCCTTGAATACCTTTTGTTTGATTTAAATATTTATGTCGCTCTTGCGGAAAGTTTTTCCATAGATTAAATAAAGCGGTTTCGATGGTTATATATGATTTATCGTTTAATAGTGTTTCGTAATCTTCTTTTAATTCTGGTGGGATTTCGGATAAATATTGCGCTAAGGCTTGACGGAACTTAATTTCTTTTGACTCAAATACACCTAACAATAAATCATTATAAGTTGGGTAATCTGGTTTTTTCAAAACCTCTTGCAAAATAGCATTCTTAACTGGGTAGAACGCCTTAGGGTAATCTAGAACTAAACTAGAAGTAACATATTTATCGTTTTCATCTTTTCTATAACTTAGATATGGTGTATCTTCTAAAGTGAGTAAAAAAGCAGTCGTTTCATTGTTTTCTAGAGATTGTTTCATTTCTATTAATGGCAACTCTTGTTCATTTAACCAAATATTTACAAATTCACTCAAATCTGCCCCACTAGCTTTCTCTACTTCATTTATAAAATCATCTGTCTCTACGTTTTTAAATTGATGCTTTTCCAAATAGTTTTTAACCGCTTCTTTAAAAGCCTTATCACCTACTTTTTCTCTCAACAAATGTAAAACCCAAGCGCCTTTTTTATAAAACGTCGTACTACTCGATTTTGGACTTAAAAGCGATGTACTTTGTTCTGCTTCATCTTGCGCTATAAGCTCCTGTGCATATTCATAAAGCCGCCAATAGTAATAATCATCTCCAAAAACATCGCGTTCTGCCAATAAAGCATAATAGGTAGCAAAACCTTCTTGTAACCAATGATGTGTTCCTGAAGTTTCTGTTACTAAATTACCAAACCACTGGTGTGCTAATTCGTGCGCATTTACATTTACATAGTTTTTATCTACAAACGCTATAGAATCAATTACAAAACTATCTGCGAAAATGGTAGCACTAGTGTTTTCCATGCCAGCATATAAAAAATCCTTAACAGGTACTTGTTTGTAATTTTGCCATGGATATGGAACGCCAATTTCTTCTTCTAAAAAATCAAACATTTGTTTGGTGTAACGATACGTTGGCTCGAATTTCAATGAATCTTCTGGGTAATAATACATTTCTAATGGAATACCACTTTTGGAATACTCTACTTTTTTGTCATATTTACCAACTACAACTGCAGCTAGATAACTTGACATGGGGTTTTTCATATCAAATTCCCATAAATTATAACTGGGTGCTTCATTTTTAGAAACAATTTTTCCATTAGAAATAACTTGATAGTTTTTTGGCGCAACAAAGGTTAAATCAAACTCAATTTTATCATTCATATCATCAATAGATGGCAACCAATTACTCGTGTACTTTCCTTGACCTTGCGTCCAAATTTGTTTATTACCTTTAGCATTATCCCAATCAATAAAATACATCGCTTTTTTTGGTGATGCGAAAAATAGAAAACTTAATACATTATTTTGTGAAACTTCAAAATCATTATATAATATAAGTTTACTTCCATCATTTTTATATTCAACTGGATTCCCATTTAAAGCAACATTCATAAAATTCATAGCTATTGCATCTAAATAAATAGAGTCTGTTTTCTTTAAAATATCAAACTTTACGTCATATGAATTAAAAATAGTACTATCAACTTTCATTTGATTAAAAAACAATACAGATTCAACACGTTTAAAATCAACATAATCTGTTTGCTGCGAGGATACAATACAAGTAATTAATAAAAAGAAAAGTGGCACTAAATACTTCATATTTAAATAATAACAAGGATTAGACCAAAATAGCACTTTTAATCTTAATTGGAATAACGTAAATTCGCTTTTATGTCTGTTAACCTTCAAACTCCAATAGATTATTTAAAAGGCGTTGGCCCTAATCGAGCTGATTTGCTTCGAAAGGAGTTGGGTATTCACACCTATCAAGATTTAATCAATTTATTTCCAAATAGATACATTGACAGAACACAGTATTACAAAATCAATCAATTACAACGTAATAACGCCGACGTACAAGTTATAGGCAGAATAACTAGTTTTAAAGAAATTGCTCAAAAACGAGGGAAACGCTTAGTTGGCACCTTTCAAGATGATAGTGGCACCATGGAATTCGTCTGGTTTCGTGGACAAAAATGGATTCGTGAAAATTTAAAACTCAACAAAACCTATGTCGCTTTTGGAAAAGCAAATTGGTTTAGTGGCAAATTTAACATGCCGCATCCTGAATTAGAATCCGAAGAAGATCATGAAAAAAATCTTCGATCTGCAATGCAACCCGTTTATCCTTCAACAGAAAAATTATCAAATAGAGGTATTTCTAATCGCGTTATTAGTAAAATTATGCAACAATTATTTTTAGAAACTGGCGGAAAATTTACCGAAACACTTTCTGATAATTTGCTATCTGAATTAAAATTAATCGATAAAAAAAGCGCGCTTTTTAATGTTCATTTCCCTAAGAGTTTAGAGTTGCTTTCTAAGGCACAATTTCGACTAAAATTTGAAGAATTATTTTATATACAGTTGCAATTAATTATTAAAAATTTAATCCATAAATCTAAAATAAAAGGATTTCCTTTTGAACATGTTGGAAACTATTTCAATACGTTTTTTAAAGATGAATTACCCTTCGAATTAACAGGAGCGCAGAAACGTGTTTTAAAAGAAATACGTGCCGATTTAGGAAGCAATGCGCAAATGAATCGACTTTTACAAGGCGATGTAGGTTCTGGAAAGACTATAGTAGCCTTCATGTCAATATTAATAGCTCTTGACAATGGTTTTCAAGCCTGTTTTATGGCACCGACTGAAATTTTGTCAGTCCAACACTATAATGGTTTACGAGAACTATGTAATAAATTGAATATCAGTGTTTCATTATTAACTGGTTCAACTAAAACTTCAAAACGAAAAGAAATTCATGAATCGTTAGAAAATGGCAAATTACAAATACTTATTGGTACACATGCCCTACTTGAAGACAAGGTGAAGTTTAAAAATTTAGGCCTCGCAATCATTGATGAACAGCACCGTTTTGGAGTTGCACAAAGAAGTAAATTATGGAAAAAAGGCCCTCCTCAATCCTCCCATAGGGAGGAAGCAAAAGCTATACTTAAAAAGTATATGACTGCACGTCCATCAGCATATAAATTACTAAAAGAACTTCAAGCAGAAAACAAAAAACATAGCACACAAGCTGAGTCTATTTTATGGGAATGTATAAGAAATAAAAAACTAGATTACAAATTTAGAAGACAACATATTATTGATGAATTTATTGTTGACTTTGTTAACCTAGAAAAGAATTTAATAATTGAAGTTGACGGTGGCTATCATAATACTGTAGAACAAAAAGAAGCTGATGATCTAAGGACACAAATCCTAAATGAAATTGGATTCAAAGTTATTCGTTTTACAAACGAGCAAGTACTAGGGGATATTGATAATGTTCTACAATATATAGAGAAACACTTAAAAAGCCTCCCTTCTGAGGAGGTTGGTGGAGCCTCTATTCCACCTCATATTCTCGTCATGACCGCAACACCAATTCCACGAACTTTAGCTATGTCGGTTTATGGTGATTTAGACATCTCTGTAATTGATGAATTACCGCCTGGTAGAAAGTCTATAAAAACGGTTCATAGGTATGATAAAAATCGTCTAAAAGTTTTCCGTTTTATGCGTGATGAAATTAAAAAAGGACGACAAATTTATATTGTATATCCATTAATTCAAGAAAGCGAAAAAATGGATTATAAAGATTTGATGGATGGTTATGAAAGTATCTCTAGAGACTTTCCGATGCCCGAATATCAAATATCGATAGTTCACGGAAAAATGAAACCTGCAGACAAAGATTTTGAAATGCAACGCTTTATTAAAGGCGAAACTCAAATTATGGTAGCTACAACTGTTATTGAAGTTGGGGTGAATGTGCCTAACGCTTCTGTTATGATTATTGAAAGCGCCGAACGTTTTGGTTTGTCGCAATTGCACCAATTACGGGGTCGTGTTGGTCGTGGTGCAGAACAAAGCTATTGTATTTTGATGACTAGCCATAAATTAAGCGCCGACAGTAAAACTAGGCTACAAACTATGGTAAGCACAAACGATGGCTTTGAAATTGCAGAGGTAGATTTACGCCTACGAGGACCAGGAGACATCATGGGAACACAACAAAGTGGCGTTTTAAACTTAAAAATAGCTGATATTATTAAGGATAACGATATTCTTCATCTCGCCAGATATCATGCTAAAAACATATTAAAAATAGATTCTACACTTTCTCTGCCCGAAAATAAAGTGATTTTAAGTACTTATAAATCATTAACCAAGTATAAGAATATTTGGAATTATATTTCTTGAATACTCAATTTAATTACATTTACACAAAAGATAAATATGCTTCATTTAAAACTTGAAACCGACCCAAGATGGGTAAATATTGTAGAATCTAATATTGAAGAAATATTAACAGATCATGCTTGGTGTGAGCAAAAAGCAGCTACAAATGCCATTACAATTATCACACTTAATTCTGAACTTGAAGATTTAGTTACCGATTTATTAGAACTGGCTAAAGAAGAATTAGAACATTTCCAAATGGTGCACAACATAATCAAAAAACGGGGTTATAAACTTGGTAGAGAGCGCAAAGATAGTTACGTAAATGAACTTTACAAGTTTATGAATAAAGGTGGAAACAGGCTACAATGCATGGTGGATAGGCTATTATTTTCAGCTATGATTGAAGCCAGAAGTTGTGAGCGTTTCAAATTGCTATCAAAAGAAATAAATGATCCAGAACTTTCTAAATTTTATCACGATTTAATGATAAGCGAAGCTGGACATTATACAACCTTTATTGGGTTTGCTCGTAAATACGGAAAAGATGTAGATGTAGATAGACGCTGGAAAGAATTAGTTGCATTTGAAGGCGAACTTATTAAAAGCTATGGTAAGCACGAAACAATTCATGGATAAAAAAACTCAACCAAGATCTTAATTGAGTTTTTAAACTGATTGCAGTTTGATTGATTCAATTTAAAGAATTCCCCGACGGTTCTACCTCGGGGTTTCCGAATTCACCTCCCCTTTGGGGAAGGTCCTAATTGCCTTTTTTGCAATTCCGGGTGGGGCAAAATATAATCCCGAAAGCTTTCGGGACGGTTTTTGGTCACAAGACCAAAATGATCCCGATAATTATCGGGACGGCGAAGTACTCCTATAGCTTGCCTAGGGGATAGTCGGTTTCAAAAATTTTTTATTTTAGAGGCAAACACAAATTAAATAGGGCTCTGTTAAGGTTTTGCCAAAGAACATCTCAAAACTGTTAATTAACATTTCGCGAAAAAAGTTTGCTTTATATATCTCAAACTAATACCATTCTAATAAAATAGATTATTTAACTTTGCTTTCTTTTTAGCCCACAAAGTAAAGCATGATTCATATTCACGAAAAAACATTACAAGATTTAGAGTTTCAAACGGTTTTACAACAAGTAAGTGAACTTTGCGTAACACCTTTAGGATATGAAAAAGCATTACAAATTTCGCCTTTCAAAACAAAGGAAGAATTACTTGTAGCTTTAAATCTAGTTAATGAATATCTATCTTCATTTTACAACGATAATAGGTTACCTAATCATGGTTTTGATACCATAACCAAAGAATTACAACTATTAAGAATTGAAAATACCTATTTAGAAGTACATGGTTTAAAAAAAATTGTGTCTATCTCATTAACCTGCAATGACATTGTAAACTATCTTAAGAAGTTTACGGAATATTACCCAAATCTAAATGAATTCGCTTCTCACATAGCCGTTACAAAAGTTATTATTGAAAAAGTTGATAATATTGTAGATCGTTTTGGGGATATCAAAGATAATGCGTCTGCTCTACTACTTGATTTACGACAATCCATAAATAAAATAAAAGGTAAAATTAACGCTAGTTTTTCATCTGCTTTAAACACCTATCACAATCTTGAGTATTTAGATGATATTCGAGAATCTGTTGTAGAAAATAAGCGTGTTTTAGCAGTAAAAGCCATGTATAGACGCAAAGTTAAAGGTGCGATAATGGGCGGAAGTAAAACAGGAAGTATTGTATACATTGAACCTGAAACAACACTTCAATACTCAAGAGAGCTTAATAATTTAGAATATGAAGCGCACGAAGAAGTGATTCGCATTTTAAAAGAAGTCACTAATTTTATGCGTCCTTTTTTACCGTTGTTGGAAGATTACCAATCGTTTTTAATAGACATCGATGTTATTTCAGCGAAAGCGAAATACGCGAAATCTATGAATGCTATTCTTCCAGAATTTACAGAAGATAAAAGCATGTTTCTGCAAGACGCTTACCATCCACTTTTATATTTAAATAACTTAGAGAAGCAAGAAAAAACATTTCCACAAAGCATAGAATTAAAGTTAGATAGTAGAATTATAGTTATTTCTGGCCCCAATGCAGGCGGAAAAAGCATCACTTTAAAAACAGTTGGCTTATTACAAGTCATGATACAAAGTGGTATGTTAATTCCCGTGCACGAGCGCAGTAGTGTTTGTTTGTTTGATAGGATTTTAAGTGATATTGGCGATAATCAATCGATAGAAAATCATTTAAGCACCTATAGCTATCGCTTAAAACAAATGAATTATTTCTTGAAGAAATGCAACAAAAACACACTCTTTTTAATTGATGAATTTGGAACAGGAAGTGACCCTGAACTTGGTGGCGCTCTGGCTGAAACTTTTTTAGAAGAATTCTATCATCGGGAAGCTTTTGGTATTATTACAACGCATTATTCTAATTTAAAAATACTTGCCAATGAGTTGCCAAACATGCTTAACGCAAATATGTTGTTTGATGAGAAAACTTTAGAACCACTTTTTAAACTCGTTATTGGTCAAGCTGGAAGTAGCTTCACTTTTGAAGTAGCTCAAAAAAACGGGATTCCGTACAGTTTAATAAACCGGGCTAAAAAGAAGATTGAACGTAGTAAAGTGCGCTTTGATGCGACGATTGCTAAACTTCAAAAAGAGCGTTCTAAACTTGAAAAAACGGGACAATCTTTAAAAGAAAACGAAAAAAAGAAACTTGAGGAAGCTGATAAGCTTGAAGAGATCAATATAAAAATTCAAAAGAAACTAGAAAGCTATCAAGAATTATATGATAGTAATCAACGTTTAATTTACCTCGGACAAAAAGTAAACGATATTGCTGAGAAATACTTCAATAATAAACAGAAACGCGAATTGATGGCTGAACTTTTTAAAGTCGTTCAAATAGAAAATTCTAAGCGAAAAAAAGTATCAGCTAAACAGCAAAAAGCCATAAAAGCTAAAGAAAATCAAGTAAAACAAGAAGCTGAAAAGAAAGTTGACGTTATTAGAAAAAAGAAAAAAGTAGCAAAACAACAAGCTATTGAGCAACCCAAACCAAAACCAACTTTAAAAGTTGGTGATCGTGTTAGAATGCACGATGGAAGAGCTGTTGGAAGTATTGATACCATTGAAAAAAACAAAGCTATTGTTAATTATGGGATTTTTACAACAAATGTAAATATTGATTTATTGGAGCTTGTTGAAGCTGTGAAAAAATAACAGCCAACACCAAGTTGCTGAATCACAACTTTAGGTGCATACTGTATAAAAACTAACTCTGAACTTAAAAAGAAGCTGAATTTAGATAAAGAGACAGACTTGGGCACTTTCTTAAATACATTGTAAAATAGTATCTTTGTCATGTGAATTTAGATATCCCTAAACATAAAAAACTAATACTGTTTGATGGTGTTTGTAACCTTTGCAACAGCTCTGTTTTGTATGTAATAAAACGAGATAAAAAGAACATATTTCTATTCGCGCCTTTACAAAGTGAAGCTGGAAAACAAATCATCCAAAAATTTAATATTAACACCGAAGTTGTTGATTCCATAATATTATATAATCCGGAAAAAGAAGTTATTAATTACAAAAGTACAGCTGCTTTAAAAGTAGCTTCGCAATTGAGATTTCCAACAAATCTATTAGCTATTTTTATTATTATTCCTAACATTATTCGCAATTGGGTTTATGATTTCATCTCGAAAAACCGCTACAAATGGTATGGAAAAAAAGAGGTTTGTATGATTCCTACACCAGAATTGAAAAGTAAGTTTTTGTAGTAAGCGTATTTAGAAGCTTGACTTTATCAGAAAAAAATTATAACTTCTTTTAACGTTGAATATAAATCATTAAAACGGATTCATATTCCAAAAAACATTGGCAGCTATTGTAAGATTAACCAAGCGAAATAAAAATTGAAATAAAATCTAAGTATTAAATAAATCTTGATAACGAAAACCAATCAATTGAATGAAGATTTATAAAGACGCGAACATTATGAAAACTATTTTGACCACATTATTCCTTATTATTATTGCATTTAATTTTCTTTCTTGCAACTCTTCGCAAAAGGACGAATTTATCTACTTAACAGAAATTCGAAAAGATTTCATTAAGCACAAAACGGATGTTGAAAATATTCATAAAATAAATAGTGGAATTGTTAAGCGAATTGATTCTTTATTGAATGGACAAAGAAAGGATACTTTAAATTCAGATTTAGTCAAAGGAATAATGTATACAGTACCTTATGACTTGACCATATTAGCATACAGAGACATTTTAAATGGTTATTATATTAATGATGCGAATTTGAAACTAAAAATTGCTACTCATATTGCGAAGTTTGAAGGTATGGCACAATCAAAAAGAGGATGGGATCAACAATGGGACGATACAGCCAGACCATATCTCTACAACAATGGATTATTAACATCTAATAAAAAAAATAACCTTATTTCAGATCCGGTGTTTCTCTCAGTGCTTTTTGACCGTAGAATGTTCGCTCATGATGTGGAATATATAACTCCGTCAATAATAAAATCTTCGGATTCTGTAATTTTGACCATTGATGAGCTACTAAAAAGATAAATAATTCTATTAACTGATTTGCCAACAGCTACCAACAAAGTACGTATAAAATTAATTACTAGTACAAGCCTACTTGCGAAAATTCTTGCGGATTTTCTATTCGGTTTTTATTTGCTAAATTAGGTGCTTAAACACGCCACTAATTACACAAGAAACACGATGTGGGCAGAATTGAAAAAACTTTATGCAAAAAATAAAACAATACATTTCCTTACTGATAATTCTAATTCTTGGAAATTATGGATGCCAATCGCAAACTGATTTTCAGTCAGAATTTTTAAAAGATGGTTATATGGTGTTTGAGGAAATATATGGAGATTTAAACAACGACGGATTGGAAGATTGCGTTTTAATCATAAAAGCAACCGACAGTAAAAATGTTGTAGTAAACAGGTTTGATGACAAAGTTGACCGAAATCGAAGAGGAATAATCATACTCTTCAAAAAAGATAAAAAGTATAATTCAGTAATAAAGAACTATGACTGTTTCTACTCTGAAAATGAAGATGGCGGAGCTTATTTTCCACCAGAATTATCTGTTTACATTAAAAATGGCAAACTTTATTTACATTACTCTCACGGAAGATATGGATACTGGAAATACACGTTCCGATTTAAAAATTCTGACTTTGAACTAATTGGATATGACGCCAGCGATAATTTTGGACCAATTGTTAATAAGGAAACCAGTATAAACTTTTTGATAAAAAAGAAATTGACCAAAGAAAATACTAACGAAAACGCAGATGGTGGAGATGAGATTTTTAAAGAAACTTGGAAGAAAATAGAAATCGAAGAACTCATTAAATTATCTAATATTAAAGATTTTTACGAGTTAGATATGTCAAAATATTGAGCGAAACAGCTGCCCACAACAACGTTAAACGAACCTCTCCAAAACCTACCTTAAATTTTTAAGAATAAATCTACGGTTTTGTTGGCATTACTAGTCAACCAAACTCCCCCATTCCGTCCAAGAACCATCATAAACCGAAATATTTTTATAGCCTGAAATATCTGCTCCAAGCGCTAAAACACAAGCAGTAAGTCCAGAGCCACAAGAAAAAATAATAGCATCATTTTTGTTGGCAACCATGTAAAAGGCTTTTGCTAAATCTTTTTTCGATTTTAAAACGCCATTTTCTATTAAACCTGTGAAAGGTAAATTTACTGAGTTTGGAATGGTGCCCATACGCAATCCAACTCGTGGTTCGGCTTCGGTAGAATTAAATCGGCCAGCTGAACGCGCGTCTATAATTGTATGTGTTTTATTTTTTGAAGCATTTTTAACATCATTGAAAAACTTCATAAACTCCGGTTGAAGATTTGCTGAAAAATTTCCTTTTTCACCTTTATAAATCAACATGGGTTCTGTTTCATATCTTGCTTTTAACCATTCTGGAAAGCCACCATCTAAAACAGCAATATTGTCATATCCAAAAGCTTTAAAAAGCCACCAAACTCGTGCACTAGAATAAATGCCTTTATCATCATAAACAATAATAGTGCTGTCATTATTAATACCCAAATTTCTAGCTTCTATTTCGAATTGATTCTGAGAAGGAAATGCACTTGGAAAAGGATCAGATGTATTGCTGAATTTGTTTTTTATATCAAAAAACCTGGTATTTGGTATTTGCTTTAATGATGCATCAAATACTTTATTAATTGTTCCATCTAAAATAACAAGATTATTAGCATTCAAATTATCATGAAGCCAATTAACTGAAACTACTGAGGATTTTAAAGTAACATTAGAACTCATTTTTTAATTATTATAAAATTCTTCATTTAAGCTCAGGATAAGCGATGCATACAAATTTATAAAAATTTGATTCTCTACTTATTTCACTTCATCATAATGATCATCCCATTCTTTTGGTTTTGGATCATGCAATTTACCTAACGATTTTGCAACTATCATAGACACCGTGGCATCTCCTGTAACATTTACAACTGTTCTACACATATCTAAAGGTCTATCTACAGCAAAAATAAGGGCTAGTCCAATTGGTAATAATTCTGCTGGAAACCCAATAGATTCTAACACAATAACCAGCATTACCATACCTGCACTTGGTACCGCGGCACTTCCAATTGATGCTAATAAAGCCGTTGCAACAATAACCAATTGATTTGTAAATGTTAAGCCTTCTGGCCAAATGACTTGCATAATAAATACCGCTGCTATGCCTTGATATAAACTGGTGCCATCCATATTTACTGTGGCGCCAACGGGCAACACAAAACCAGACACTTCTTTATCTACACCCAAATGCTCTTCAACACGCTCCATAGTTACTGGTAAAGTTGCTGCGCTACTACTGGTTGAAAAGGCTAATAATTGAGCAGGACTAATCTCTTTTAAAAACCACATAGGCGATTTTTTAACAAAAATGCCAATTAAAGTAAGATAGAAACCAATCATTAAAATCAAGCCGCCAACAACACTAAGGGAGTACCAAAGTAGTTTAATGAGAATTTCTGCATCATCAAAGGCAATGATTACATTGGCCAATAATGCAAAAACGGCATAAGGCGCAAATAGCATGATTAAATCTACCATTTTCATAACCACTTCATTAAGCGAGTCAAAGAAATCGATTAGTGGTTTCGCTTTCTTTTCACCAATTAGCAGCAGGCAAATACCAACAAACAATGCGAAGAAAATAACCTGAAGCATTGAAGCCTCTACAAAAGACTCAAAAATATTACTCGGAAAAATGTCTACCAATGGCTGCAAGGGCCCCGATTCTTTTTGAGCTGAAGCTTTTATTAGCTTATCTGTTACACCTGCATCATTTTCATACTTTAATTTTATTTTTTCAATAGTGTCTTGAGGCATACCATTTCCTGGTTTAACCACATTTACAATAGTTAAACCAATAATTATAGCAACCAAAGTTGTGGCTACATAAATGCCAATAGTTCTTAAACCCATGGATTTTATTTTAGAAATATCTTTTAAATCGGATATTCCTTTTATTAAAGACGCCAAAATTAATGGCACAGCAATGAGCTTTAGAAGATTAATGAATATAGTGCCAAAAGGCGCAATCCAATCGGTTACAAAGCCTTTTCCGCCATCAACAGTGTTCATAATAAAACCAAAAATGATTCCGAGAACCATTCCAATAATAATCTTCCAGTGTAATGCTAGTTTTTTCATGTGCTAATATTTCTTTCTAAGTTGCGAACAAGATAAGTATTTTAAATCCTTTATTAAGCTTTGGTTTCAGTACTTTTTATAATATTATAATCACTTTCAAAGAGATTAAAAATATCGTTAGATACAATCATCTCTTTTTTAGCTACACCGCTATTTGCAAATATTTTACGCATATTTTGAATTTTATTTTTTTTCCAAAATCCGACTTTTGTAATACCAATGGCGTATACTTCATCATTTCGAGTAAAAACTTGACGATGGTAAACCCAATTATCTTCCCAACCCTCAATAACTAATGTAATTTCAAACTTCATCCAACGTTTTAATGGTTTTTTATAAATAATTTTTTGAGATCCCAACACCGGAAACATCCCTTTTTTAATAGTATTTTTATATAAATCTGATCTGAACAAGATTTCAAAACGAATTAAATCCATGTAATAAAAATACTTGGAATTAGCCATAAACCTAAAAGCCTCACAATCTAAAATACTAACTCTGCGTGTCCTTGTTAAGTTTTCTTCTAAATTAACATTCTTCCAGAAAAGTCGAGAACCAATAAAAATATAGGTAATGTGTAACCAATAATAAATCATGCTTTGAACTACTAGTTAAAGTTAATAACGGAATATGTGTTTTATAAAGATAGTGTTTTGGGACATTTTAGCGACTTATTTTTTTATAAACCATCCCTATAAAATTTTTTGCCTTTGAGACAATTACAAAACATAACTATTAGTTTAGCCCCGATTGATGCGGCATCCTTTTTAAAAATTAAAGAGTTACAATTTTGTTTGGAACTAAACTTCGACAGATTACCACGTCGCTCGCTCCTCGCAATAACGATATTTTAAAAAGATATAGCTGAAAGCGGGACATAGACTTCTAACTATAAATTTTATTAATCAAATAAAAATCGGCTATAACTAATGCTGCCATAGCTTCTACAATAGGCACTGCTCTAGGCACTACACAAGGGTCGTGTCTGCCTTTTCCATGCATTTGCACCACCTTGCCTTCTTTATCGATGGTTTCGTACTCTTGAATAAGCGTCGCAACTGGTTTAAAAGCCACATTAAAATAAATATCCATACCGTTACTTATACCACCTTGAATACCTCCAGAAAAATTGGTTTTTGTACTACCATCGGTATTAAACGAATCGTTATGATCGCTTCCATACATCGTACTTCCGTGGAAACCGCTACCATATTCAAAACCTTTCACTGCATTAATTGAAAGCATCGCTTTACCCAACTCTGCATGTAATTTATCAAATACGGGTTCACCTAAACCAACAGGTACATTTTGTATTACACAACTTACAATACCACCAACGGTATCACCTTTTCCACGTACTTCTTTAATATAAGTTTCCATTTTTAAAGCCATAGCTTCGTCTGGACAACGTACTATATTTGTTTCTGCTTTTGGAAGATCTAATTGGTTATAAGGTGTTTCTAATTTCATCGTTCCAACACCAGAAACATAAGCCGTAATTTCAACATCTTCAAGCATTTGTTTTGCTACTGCACCAGCAACCACACGACAGGCGGTTTCACGTGCAGAACTACGTCCTCCACCTCGATAGTCTCTTATACCATACTTCTTATCGTAGGTATAATCGGCATGACTTGGCCTGTAACTGTCTTTTATGTGTGAATAATCGTGCGATTTTTGGTTGGTATTTTCAATAACAAAACCAATAGAAGTTCCTGTTGTTACGCCTTCAAAAATTCCTGAATAAAACTTAACGGTATCGGGCTCTTTACGTTGTGTAACGATTGCCGATTGCCCTGGTTTTCGTCTATCGAGTTCATTTTGAATGGCTTCTAAATCTAGCTCAATTCCTGGAGGGCAACCATCAATAACACCGCCTAGTGCAGGTCCGTGAGATTCTCCGTAAGTCGTTAAATTAAATAATTTTCCGAAGGAATTGCCAGCCATAATTACAATTTTTGGCTAAGTTAAATCTATTCTAAGACATATGGAAATTGAAATTGCATTTAGCTTAGGAAATTCAACTTTAATAATTCATAACAATAGCTTAACAATAAGCCAATAAACACATAATTATTGCATATTGTTTAGATAATAATAAAAAAGGTTATTTGTATAGAAATAATTTTGCCCAAATTGAAAATAAAAGAAAAATAGAAATTGCCGTAATATCTGATGTGCACTTAGGTACATAAGGTTCGCATGCCAAGCATTTTTTAACTTACTTAAACAGTATTAAACCTAAAAAACTAATTTTGAATGGTGTTATTGTCAATATATGGCAGTTTAGTAAACGATACTTTCCTAAATCACATTTAAAAGTCATTAAGAAAATAATGGACATGGCTTCTGAGGGTGTCGAGATTATCTACATTACTGGAAACCATGATGACATGTTACGTAAATTTAGCGGTACTACAATAGGTGAAATTTCAATTGTTGACAAAAAGGTTTTAGATTTAGATGGTAAAAAAAGCGTGGTTTTTTCATGGCGATGTGTTCGACGTGTCTATACAAAATGCCAAATGGTTGGCAAAACTTGGTGGTTATGGTTATGATCTATTGAGATTGCTTAACCGCATGGTAAATTGGTATTTAGAAAAACGGGGAAAGAACGCTACTCACTATCTAAAAAAGTGAAGAATGGCTTAAAAGGTGCTATTAAATATATTAATGATTTTGAAGGTGTTATTTCCGATTTAACCATTGAAAATGGTTATGATTATGTGGTTTGCGGGCATATCCATCAACCTAAAATGGAATATCGTGAGAATAAGCATGGAAAAACTATGCAACTTAATTCTGGTGATTGGATAAAAAATTTTACTGCTTTATAATATCAGTTTAAACGTTGGAAATTTTACAGCTACAATAAGGATAAATTATCTCCTTTTTATGTTGATGACGATTTTGAACATATGGAAGTAAAAGACTTAATTGCTGCCATAACTATTGTTGAGCAACAGGGCGAAAAATAGTTGAGAACCCTTAACAGTAAATTAAGTGTTTATAAACATAGCTTACTAAAAGAGAAGGTAATAATTCAAATAAATTATACACCGAAGTAAGATTATAATTATCTTTGAGAAACGGAACATAACGACGTTGTATAGGTTTTAAGTGCAAATTCAATGTTCAACCTTTAGTTAGATTAAAATCTAAGGTATTTTTAACCGCACTACTTGTTATAGCTGGTACCGTTATGTGTAAACGGAGAAGTTTAACCATATTACTTTTTCTTTCAACTATCTATGTGAAAACATGTCTCTTTTTGAAAATGAAACAAGATTATGACTAAGAAAACTTTTGGAATGTTTGCCGGTGTGTTTACACCAACAACCTTAACCATATTGGGTGTTATTTTGTATATCCGTCTGCCTTGGGTTGTTGGAAATGCTGGTGTATTAGGTGCTTTAACAATCGTTTTTTTATCTGTTGCCATTACATTAACAACGGCGCTTAGCTTGTCTTCAATCACAACAAATATTAGGATTGGTAGCGGTGGTGCATTTAGTTTGATTTCGCAATCTCTTGGCCTGGAAATTGGAGGCGCCATTGGGATTCCTTTCTATTTTGCGCAAGCCATTGCAGTGGCAATGTATATTTTTGGATTTAGGGAAGGATTACAAACGATTTTACCTGGCATCGATCCGTTTATACTCGATATGGGAATTTTTGCTATCGTTATGGCAATCGCTTTTATTAGTACCAGTTTTGCATTTAAAATACAATATGTCATTTTAGGAATTATCGTTTTGTCTTTGATATCTATTTACGGGACCTTATTTGTTAACGACTTAGATTTAAATATCGAATGGCTGGGGAACTACCCTGGTTCTATCGAAAATAATTTTAGTGGTTCATCTTTTTGGGTCGTTTTTGCAGTCTTTTTTCCCGCAGTTACCGGTGTTATGGCAGGAGCAAACATGTCGGGCGATCTTACCAATCCGCGAAAGAGCATTCCCCTTGGCACCCTCTCGTCGGTTATTATTACCACAATAATTTATATAAGCTTAATTTTTGTTCTAGCGGTAATTGCTACGCCCGATGAATTAGTAAAAAATTATAACTTTTTTATTGAAAAATCGCTGTTTGGTCCCATTGTACTTGCAGGCCTTTTAGGGGCAACACTGTCATCGGCTCTTGGGTCGTTTGTTGGGGCTCCGAGAATATTATTGGCGTTGGGAGAAAAAAACATTTTACCGAAAAGTCAAAAATTGGCAAAAATATCAAAAAAAGGTGAACCCTTTAATGCCATGATAATTACTGCTGTTATTGTTCTAATTGGTATTTCATTACGAAATTTAAACACTATTGCTCCATTACTTACCATGTTCTTCATGATTACTTATGCCATGGTAAATGTGGTGGCGCTTGTTGAACAAACCTTGGGGCTACCAAGTTACAGGCCAACTTTAAAAATACCCATTATTATACCTGCTATCGGTGCTTTTGGCTCCATTGCCATTATGTTTATATTAAACGTTATTATAGCTTTGTTTTCGTTAATATTTATTGTGCTATTCTATCTATACCTTGTTAGAAGGAATATTAAATCGGCTGCTGGCGACTCAAGAAGTGGTCTATTTACTGCCATAGCGGAGTGGGCAACAAAAAAAACAAATAGCCTACGGCAAGAAAGAGAAGTAAGGTCATGGCGCCCCAATTTACTAATTCCGGTAATCCTCCCAAAAGAACTTAGAAGTTCCTTTAAACTTATTCATTCCATTATATATCCCAAAGGTTCCGTTAAAATACTGGCCCTTAGAAATGAGAATGAAAGAGACCAGAAAAATATGGAAAACTTTCTTAAAAACGCCGTTAGAAAGTTTAAGGAAAGTGAATTGTCTGTTTCCTATACCATCATAGATAATTCGGATTTTAATACTACTGTTGACGTTAGCATGCAATCGCTCAATGCTGCTTTTTTTAGGCCCAACATTATTTTTGCAAGTATCGATTCTGCAACTTCAAATTTGGCTTATTATGACCAACTGATATTAGATACTAAAAAGAATCATTTTGGAATGATTATTTACATCCCATTTTCTACCGCTAGCTTAGCTATTGAAAAAAGCATTAATTTGTGGATGACAAATATTCCCGTTGATTGGAAGAAAACATTTAGTGTAAAAAACAATAACTTGTCTACTCTAACATCATTGTTAATTTGCCGAAATTGGAAAGGAACTATAGATGTTCACATTCTTAATAATAATCCAAAATTAGTATTTACTGATGGCGATATTGAAGATTTGAATACCATGGTTAGGTTTCCAAAGAATACGTCAATTAAAGTAAAATCAGGTAATTTACTTGAAAATGTTATTAAAGAAAAAAGTGCAGATGTAAATATTTTTACTATAGAGGAAGGTATGAAAATTAACGATATGGTCAACATTGTAAATCAATCTCGAATATCAGCGGTATTTTGCGCAGACTCTGAATTTGAAAATGTACTAGTTTAAAAAGCACTTAAAATAAACCGGATAATTGATGGACTGAGTTCGATTAATACCACTAATTCTAAAATTATTTAATCACTT